>Ga0247610_10000640_pt1 | contig 47847 bp, 32 predicted proteins | sample 174DNAGHGhighgp2_FD_193483 | JGI IMG/M metagenome (GOLD analysis project Ga0247610, IMG submission 193483) | Sheep rumen microbial communities from Palmerston North, Manawatu-Wanganui, New Zealand - 1742 DNA GHGhigh gp2 | ecosystem: Host-associated > Mammals > Digestive system > Stomach > Rumen...
ACCGTTATTGTGACCACTCCTGAGGGTTGCCGCGTGGAGAGCGAGCCTTACTACGTCTATGTTGGTGAGGATCCTGAGGTTGTTGCTACTGTTGATTTCGACACTGTTTGCGCTTCTGGTGAAATCACTGCTACTGCACACCTTGGCAACTGGAATATGGACAACCTGACTGCTCAATGGCAAGTCCGTACGAAGAATGATGACGGTTCTTGGAGTGCATGGGAGAACATCGACTATGGTACTTCTGGTATCCTCCATCACGTTCCTGGTGTTACTTCACAATACAGAATCATTGTGACTCAAACCACCACTGGTTGTTTCGCTATCAGTGCTCCTGTTGATGTTGAAGTTATCACTCCTCAGCAAATCGACCACATCATTGCTATCAATGCTAACTCCGCTTATCAGACGAACCTCGTCTGTGAGGGTGCTCAGCTTGAAGTGAAGGCTCTGATGGTTCAACTTGATGAGAACAACGATACCGTTCGCGATGCTAATGGTGATATCGTTTACTTCGCTAACAATGATCTTACTTACATGTGGAAGCTGAATGGTATGGAACTGCAAACCATCCATGGTCCTGAGTTCAGTGCACAGGCTTACATTTATGATGGCGATCCTATGTACTATGTCTATGAGGCATACGTTGTGTTCGACATTCCTGGATGTCCTGCTGTTCCTGTCGTTTCTGACACTATTTTCGTGAAACGTAATCCTATCGTGACTATCGATGGTAACCAGAACGTTTGTTACTACGGTACTAACGTTTACAATATCGCCCTCACTGCTTGGGTTGATGGTATTGTTGATGAAGACGCTACTTACTCATGGTTCGAAAGCGGTCAATCCAGACCTAACACTGGTGGTTACGATAACAACTATCGTGAAGCTTGGCCTCCTACCTATGATAATCCTTATATCTTCACGGTTGAGGTTACCAATGGTGATGGTTGTACGACCATGTCTGATCCTTTCACTGTCAATGTTTATGAGAGACCTTACGTCAACATTACGGGCGATGCTACTCAAATTTGCGAAAACGGTAATGTTACGCTGCAAGCTAATCTCGATAACTACAATGATCCTATGTTGACCTTCCAATGGTATAGAGATGAGGTGAACAACACTCATATCGTTCCTGGTGCTACTCACGAAGTTGAGACCTTCGAGCCTGAACTTGGTACCACCAACTACATTGTCAAGGTTACCCATCTGATGGATTGGAACGCCCAATACTGCGTTGCTTATGACACCTTCCCGGTGAATGTTGTTGCTATCCCTGAGGTTTCCGCTGTGAACGACCTCAATGGTGTGCGCACGATCTGTGAAGGTAGAGATGTTACCATGAATGCTACCACTATTGGTGGTGTTGCTGGTGGTGAGGTTTACACTTGGTATCGCAATGGTGAACTCGTTCAAGATGTCAATTCCAGCATCTTCGTTGATTCTCCTGTTGCTCTCAATGGTCAACCCACTCAGTACATCTATACTGTGAAGGTTAAACAAGCCGCTTCTGGTTGTGAATCTAATATCTTTGTTATCGACACCATCACGGTGAATCCTACTCCTGTTGTTGAACTTGTTACCGATCCTATCGTTTGTGTGGATACCGTTAACAACATTCACATGACCGCTAACGTGGTTCCTGATAATATCGCTACGGATATCACCTATCATTGGTTCGAAGACAATGCTGAAATTTATTCTGCTGTGAATGATAACACCTATACTACCTACAGACCTTACAGAGATTATCCGTATAGCTTCACGGTGAGAATGGCTAATGAATACGGCTGTATTGCTGAAAGCAGTGAACTTGTCTATGTCAACGCCGCTCCTGTTGTGAACATTACGGCTAACGACACTATGATGTGTGTTGGTGGTGAAGTTGAACTCGCTGCTGCTCTGAACGATTGGAATGCTGATATGCTCACCTTCCAATGGTATGACAACGATGTTCTGATCCCTGGTGCTACTTCTTTGAATTATGCTGTTGTTCCTGAAATCGGCAACCACAACTATAAGGTTGAGATCTACCAGCTCACTTCTGAGTGTGCTGCAACCTCTAAGCCTATTACGGTTCACGTTGTTGCTGATCCTGTGATTGCTTCTATCACGAACAATATTCCTGAGAACAACCAAGTTTGCGACGGTTATCAAGTTAATATGACCGCTAACGTCCAAGGTGGCGTTGCCGGTGGTGAGGTTTACACTTGGTATCGTAATGGTCAAGTTATTGAAGGTGCTACTGCTCCTGTTTATACTGAGGTTGTTAGCGCTCTCAATGGCGAACCTACCATCTACAAGTACACTGTTTCTGTTGCTCAAAGCGCATTCGGTTGCGAATCTGATGTTTACACCGGTATGGCTAACTTCACTGTTAACCCGAATCCGACTGTTGAAATCATGTACGATCCTATCGTTTGTGTTGACACTGTTAACAATGTTACTCTCGTTGCTAATGCATATCCTACTAACGAAACCTTCACCTACAGATGGTTTGAAGACAATGTTGAGATTCCTAATGTGACGGGTAATACTTACACCACTTCTAAGCCGTTCAGCGAGAATCCTTACAACTTCAGCGTGATGTTGGTGAACAACATTGCTTGCTCTGCTGTTGCTGAGGCTCACGTCTATGTGAATGCTGCTCCTGTTGTGAATATCACTGTCACTGAGGACGACATCTGCGTTGGTGGTGAGATCACTCTCGCAGCTGCTCTGAATGATTGGAATGCTGATATGCTCACTTTCCAATGGTTCGACGACACTCTGGCTATCGCTGGTGCAACCTCTCTTACCTACACGTTTGTACCTGCTCAAGGTCAGCACAACTACTCTTTGAAGGTTAATCAAATCACTTCTGGTTGTGAGGCTACTTCTAATGTGATTCCGGTCAACGTTAAACCGCTGCCGATCGTCACCTCTGTTGTTGCTTCTCAATACGATGTTTGCTACGGTGGTCAGCTCACCCTCACCGCTCATACCAACGACAACGATGCCAATGGTGGCGTGTTCACTTGGTACAGAAACGGTATCCTGATGGAAGGTGCTACCGCTCGTACGATCAACGATACTCCTGGTACTGTTGATAATAATACTCAAACCTACGTTTACACTGCTGTTGTGACCTACCCGCAGGCTGGTTGTACTTCACTGCCGACCAACTCCGACGTTGTTACGGTTTACCCGAACCCGGTTGTTGTTATCACTGGTGATCAACACGTCTGTGAAACCGACTCTATCTTCTTGATTGCTAATGTTGATACCACTGGTATGAATGTTGGTGGTCTCCACTACACTTGGTATGAGTCTGGTCAAATCAGAGACAATATGGCTTACAACCTTGGCGACAGAAACTTCTTCGCTGAATACATGTACGCTCGTACTGAGCCTTACAGATTCACCGTTGATGTATGGCGCGATGGTGTTGAGGCTGGTTGTGTCTCTCACTCTGCAGAGTATCTCGTTTATGTGTATCCGCAACCTGTTGTGAATATCACTGCTACCGAGACTGAAATTTGTGCTAATGGTGAAGTTACCTTGACTGCTAACTTGAATGACTACAATGCTGACAATATTACCTATCAATGGTACACTGTTGGTCAGGAGCAAGTCATCGAAGCTGTCGATTACAATGCAGACGGTTCTTACATCTATGACACCACCTACGTTAATGTTCGTAACTACATCGATGGTGCTACCTCTGCTACTTACACCACCACTTTGGATCAAACCACCACTCTTGGTGTGATGGTTGTTCAAACGAATTCTACTTGTACCGCTAACGATGAGATCACCATTACGGTTCATCCTATCCCTGTCGTCACGAGCGTTGTTGTTGACTTCCTCAATGATACTGTCAACGTTTGTAACGGTGCTTCTGTGATGCTTGGTGCTTCCTTCAACGGTTACACCGCTGACGGCGCAGTCTTCACTTGGTTCAGAAATGGCAATGAGATTGTTGGCGCCAATGGTCCTATCTTCAGCGAGAATGTTTACACCACTGACAATCAGGTGACTACCTACCACTACAGTGCAATCGTTACGTTGCCTGCTTCTGGTTGTGTCTCTGCAATGTCTGCTGACGCTGGTGTTGTTATCGTCAATCCTGCTCCTTCCACCGTTTCTATCAGCGGTATCAATGTCATCTGTGAGAACGACAGCACTGTGCTGACCGCTTACTCTGACGTTCCTGGTACCTTCACTTGGTCTAACGGTGATCAAGGCAATACTACCACTGTCCACGCTGGTACTTACACTGTGACGATGGTTACTATTGGTGGTTGCGAAATGACTTCCGCTCCGTTCACTGTTGAAGCCTTCGGTACTGATCTGTTCGTGAATGCTACTCCTTCTCACATCTGTCAAGGTGACCACGCTACGCTGCAAGTCACTCAAGACGGTTGGCAGGGCAATGTGACCTATCAATGGGATGCTAATGCTGGCAACAGCACTTCCACCACTGTTGATGTCACTCCTGACAGCACCACGACTTACCACGTTGTTGCTACTGTGAACTCTACTAACGGTACTTGTTCTGTTGAGGGTGAGGTTACGGTTGTCGTTACTCCTCGTCCTGCACAACTTACGGTTACTGCTTCTGAGACCGAGGTTTGCGAAGGTACTCAAGTCACCTTCACGGCTACTGGTGCTGCTGACGCTGTTTCCTACATTTGGTATGCTAACGGTAATGAGGTTCCTGGTGAGAATCAGACTGTCTTGACGGTCCTCTTCGACCAGTCTGGTGTTTACAACTATGCTGCTAAGGCTGTTAATGAAGATGGTTGCATTTCTGCTCTCGCTTCTGAGCCTGCTACGGTTACTGTGAATGCTGCTCCTGCTTCTGTTACGATCAGCGGTAATGCTGTGATTTGTAACGGTGGTTCTACCGTCCTCTATGCAAATGTTGCTCCTGAAGCTGCTCCTGGCACTCAAGTTGTTTACACTTGGTACAAGAACAATGTTGCTATGAACCTCGCATCTGTTGATCATATCACTGTTACTGAGGCTGGTTCTTATAAGGTTTATGTCAGCTACAATGGTTGCACCACTGAGTCTGAAGCATTCGACGTTACTGTTGAGCAGGCTCCGCAACTGCAACTCACCGCTACCGAGACCGAAATCTGTGTGAATGGTTCTACTGTGATCACGGCTGAGGCTACTGGTTGGAACAATGCTGATGTGAACTACAACTGGAACAATGGTTTCCAAGGTTCTGTTTACACCTTCGTTCCTGATTCTGCTGCAGCATACACCTTCACCGTTACTGCTTCTCAAGCTACTTCCGGTTGTGAGGCTGTTGCTTCTATCACCATCAATGTCAACGAAGTTCCTGCAACTCCTGTTGTGGTTGTTGACAATGCTACGATTTGTGACGGTGGTCAAGTGACCCTGACTGTTACCAATCCTGTTGCCGGTGCTACCTACACTTGGTACAGCAATGGTACTGTCATCAGCAATGCTAATCAAGCTACTCTGACTCAGTCTCCTGTCACTGTTGACGGTGATGCTACGAACTATGTTTATACTGTTGTTGCTCAGCTGCCGAACAGCGGTTGTGTCTCTGAAATGTCTGCTAACACTGTTGTGGCTGTGATTCCTGCTCCTGTTGCAGTTGTCTCTGTCGAGGGTAATACGACGGTTTGTGACGGTGGTATTACCACGCTGCACGCCAACGTTTCACCTGCCGGTGTTGCTTACAACTATCAATGGTATAAAGACAATATGATCATCCTTGGTGCTACCAATGCTGACTACGTTGTTAATGAGGCTGCTCGCGAGACTGCTTACAACTTCACGGTTGTGGTTACTGCAAACGCTGGTTGTAACGTCACCGCTGCTGCTCCTGCTATCACGGTTGTCGCTGATCCTGTTGTGACCCTCTCTATCAATAATGATATCGTTTGTGTTGGTGGTACTGCTACTATGACCGCTACGGTTGATGGTGGTGTTGCTGGCGTGAACGGTCTGAACGGTTACACCTATGAGTGGCACAGAAATGACGTCACTGGTGCTATTGCTACCACCGCTTCTTACACCACCACTGGTACTGAGGCTGCTGGCAGCTACCTCTACTGGATGACTGTTACTTCTAATTATGGTTGTCAATCCAATTCTGACACCGTTGCTTACACGGTCGTTGCTGATCCTACTGTGACGATTACTGTTGCCAACGGTTATGATAACACTGTTTGCGACGGTGGTGCTACTGCTCTTAAGGCTAACGTCACTGGTGGTTACGGTGTTGCTACCTATCAATGGTTCAAGAATGGTAACCTCATCCCTGGTGAGACCAATCCTGTCCTGAATATCAACAACCTCGTTGCAGGTACGACTGATACTTACGCTGTTGAAGTTGCTCAATCTGGTGTTGGTTGTAATGGTTACGAATCCGTTGCTCTCAGCTCTCTCGTGACTGTTGCTCCTGCTTACACTGTTAACATCACTGGTTTCGGTAATGTTTGCGAGGGTGGTACTCTCACCTTGAACGCTACTGTGAACGGTGTCGTCAATGGCGATGTCCTCAGCTATCAATGGTACAAGATCCTGAACGGCGAAGATGCACTTCCTATCAGCGGTGCTAATGCTGCTCAGTACACGACTTCTGACCTGCTGCTTGGTAACTCTTATGACTACTATGTTGTTGTGACCAGCACTTTCTCAGGTTGTACTGTCGTTTCCAACTCTGTTCCTGCAAACGTTGTTCCTGCTCCTACGGTGGTTATCAACGGTGCTACTGAGGTTTGTGAAGGCGGTAACCTCACGTTGAATGCATTTGTCAACGGTGGTGTTGATGGTACTGATTACGTTTACACTTGGAACTGGACTGGCGCTGCTACTGGCACTGCTACGACCACTGCTCCTACCTACAACGTGAATCTGACCGCTAGCGATGCTGCTGCTCCTTACTACTTCACCGTTACGATTTCTCGCGCTGACAACACTGGTTGTACCGCAACCTCTGCTGCTCATGAGGTGAACATCCTCACCGCTCCTGCAGTTACTGTGACGGCTGATAACAACTATGTATGTCAAAATGGTGATGTGACCTTCACGGCTCACGTGACTCCTGTTGGTGCTTACAACTACGTTTGGACCATCAACGGTCAACAGCAAGCTGAAAATGCTGCTACCATCACCACCTCTATGTCAACGGTTGGTGCAATCAACGCTACTGTGGTTGTGAGCGCTGCTGGTGCAAGTGCATCATGCTCTGGTACTGCAACCCTCGCAGTTCCTGTCCAAGTCGTTGCTGCTCCTACTGTGACCATCTCTGCTGATCATCTTACCATGTGTGTCGGTGGTACTACCACTTTGACCGCTAACGTGACGGCTAACGGTAATGTTCCTGGCGAATTCAACTATCAATGGGCTATCAACGGTATTGAGGTCCAGGGTGCTGTTGCCAATACGTTCGTCCAACCTCTCAACGCAGCTGGTGTTTACACTTACACTTTGAGAGTTTCTCAGAACAACAACCTCGGTTGTAACTCTGCTTGGTCTGCTCCTGTGACTGTCCAAGTTGCTGAACAACCTGTTGTGACTTTGAGCTCACAAGATGGTCTCTCTATCTGTGAGGGCGGTTCTGTCACCTTGAACGCTGCTGTTACCAACTATAGCAACAACGTGAATGGTGTTACGAACAGCAACATCTATGGTACTATGACTTATAACTGGTTCAGAAATGGCGTCTCCGTTGATCAACAAACTGCTGGTGCTATGAATGTCCAGACCTACACGCTGAATACTATCGGTAACTACAACTATCAAGTTTCTGTTAATGCTGCTGGTTACAACTGTCAACCTCAGATGTCCAACATTGAGACTGTCCAAGTTGTTGGTAATCCTTCCTGGACCGATGTCCATGTCATTGCTAACAATGGTACGGATGTTTGTCTTGGTGAGATGGTTATCCTGCAAGCCTCTATCCAAGGTGGTACCACCGATGGTGAGGGTAGCACGAGCGGCCACATCCAATGGGTTGTTACCGATCAAAACGGCAATACTGTTAACGTGAACGGTGGTCTCGGTGGTAACTCTTACGATATCCCCGCAGCTGCTGGTAACTACATCTATACTCCTACTTATCTTGGTAATATCGGCAGCGGCTGTCAGTTGACGAATACTGGCGATGTCCAAGTGGGTGTGACTGTCCATGAGCTCCCGACCGCTACCTTCACGAGTGGCGACGGTACTGCTCTCTGTTCTAACGATCCTAGTGCATCTGCAGAATTGGTGATCAGCTTCACGGGTGTTGCTCCGTTCGTCTATGAGGTTGTTGACAATCACGGCAACGTTATTGCTCACGCTACGACTCTCGCCAACACTGCTTCTGTCTATGTGGCTCCGACTACTCAGACCACTTACAGAATCAATCTGGTCCAAGACGCTTACTGCGAGAACACTGCTCTCGATGCAAACGCTACTGCTACTGTCTATGTCAATGATATCCAATTCGACGAGACGTTCTTCGTTGCAGCTTGCGGTACGAATACTGTTACTATCGAGTTCAACATGATCTCTGGTAATCCTGCTGCTAACTTCACGGTTACTTACAGCAATGGTCAAGTTGAGACTGGTACGATCAGCAACAATACTGCTACCTTCGCAACTCCTACGGCTCCTGGTGATTACAACGCAGTCTTCACCGTTGACGGATGTTCATACGACATTACGGTTAGAGTCCCGATGGGTGGTGCAAACTACACTGGTACTCTCCCGCTCATGGATCAACGTTGGAACGATGTTGTTGTCGTGAACTGTAATCCTGCTACCAACGGTGGCCACACCTTCATCGGCTTCCAGTGGTACCACAACGGTGTTGCAATTCCTGGCGCTACTTACTCCAACTATCAAGACAAGGACGGTCTGAACGGATTCTACTCTGTTGAATTGATTGAACAAGATGCTAATGGCAACATGGTTACCTACATCACCTGCGATCAGTACTTCAATGCTGTTTCCACTGTGAAGGTTTATCCTGTTCCTGCAAATGTTCGTCAAGAAATCACTATCGAACTTGATTTGACCTCTGAAGAACTTGAAGGCGCAGTCCTCGACATCTTCAGCGTAACGGGCGCTCACATCAACCACGTTGTTGATCTGCAACCGATCACGAAGATCGAAGGCTTCAAAGCTCAGGGTACTTACTTCGGACGTATCTTGACGGGTACAAATGAAATCAAGACTGTTAAATTCGTTATCGTAAAATAAATGTTGAAATCCGAGCTTAGCGGCTTCGGCCGCTAAGCACCGGTTTCAAATTAATACTGAATAAAAAAAGAAAATATATTATGAAAAAGAATTTATTATTAGTCAGTCTTATTTTCGCTATGTGTACCGCTTTTGGTCAAGAGGTACAAACAGAAAATAATTCCGGTAATGCGGAAAATTATGAGACTTCTACCTTCTGCCCTCATCACGTCAATGTGCATGTCGGTGAGGCTTGGACTAACAATATCTACAGAAGAGCTGGTTTGAATCAATACTATTCTCACAGCACTATGTTGGATGTTGATTATGCGTACTTCTTCAACGAACATTGGGGTATTAGCATTGGTACTGGTCTTAACCGTATTGGTGCGAAAGCTTCCATCTCCAAATCTGGTGTCATTAATGACTACAATGTTGCTAATGATCCTTCTTTTGGTCAGCCTGTTAGCTACGATCCCAACTATGACCTTTACTATGATGCTAATGGTCTTAGAGAGCAAGAAGTTGTTTGGGCTGTTGAAGTCCCGTTGAAAGCGCATTTTGATTGGCGTTTCGATGGTCGTAATGGTATCTATGCTGCACTCGGTCTTCAAGGTTATATCCCGCTCAAGGGATACAACAAGTACACGGGTGAAGGTACTATTACCACCTACGGTTACGAAGAACTTTTCAACCAATGGTATATGCGTCACTATGAGAATGGTCAAATTAAGATGGACAATCACTTCGCAGAAGGTTCTTACGCTGGTAAGGGCAAGAATGTGAAGATGAGACCCTCTGTTGACATTGTTGCTGATTTCGGTGGTGTTTTCGCCATCAGCAAAAAAGTTGACTTCTACGTTGGTGCTTACTTCAAATATGGTTTCCTTGACATTCTTCCGAAGGCTAAGACTCCGATTATTGCTGCTAACGATCAGGGCATGATGGAATTCCAAGGTACGCTTGGTTCCGATATGCTTGATGTTGCTTACGCTAATGGTGAGCTTAAGAGAAAAGGTCAAACTCATTGGAATCTGATGCAAGCTGGTGCTAAGGTTGGTTTCCACTTCAAGACCTGTTCTACTCCTGAGGAGAAGACCAAGAAACAACTTGAGAAGGAAATTCTTGAAGAGCTCAAGAAGAAATCCAATGAGCCCATCATCATCAAGCAAGATCCTCAGTACATTTACATTGTTCCTGTTTGCGATCAACTCAATGACGATGATGATTATCTCACTCCTGCTGACAAGAAAGCCATCAACGAACTGAGTGATGCTTTGTCAAAGACCAAGATTCTTTTCGACCTTGATAAAGATATTCCCAAGATCAGCGATTACAATGATAACATCAACAAGACTGTTTCTATCCTGAAGGCTAATCCTCAGCTGAAACTCATCGTTGAAGGTTACACTTGCGATCTGGGTTCAGAACAACACAATCGTGATCTCGCCCAAAGAAGAGCTAACAACGTCAGAAATCTGTTCATCGAAAAGGGTGTGAATCCCGATCAAATTGAAACCGCTTCTTACACTGTCAACGATCCTCAAAACAATCAGAACATTGCTGATCCGAGACGTGAAGAGCATCGCGCCGCTATCTTTAGAATCGTCAAAAGATAATTATTACTATTCTCGTTAGAAAATGGGCTGCCGGAAGGTGGCCCATTTTTTTTGAGGGGGAGGGGGGGAGACATGGCGACTTGGCGACATGGCGACATGGCGACTTGACGACTTGGCGACTTGACGACTTGGCGACTTGGCGACTTGGCGACTTGACGACTTGGCGACTTGACGAGTTGATGACTTGACGAAAAGGCGACTTGTTGATTTACAGTTTGTTAGGGTGGCGCGTTACAAAAAGTGTGCCATTGTGGAATTTTTTTTTCAACAGTGTGTGTTTGATTAAAAAATAATGCTATATTTGCCAGCTTGTTTTAGAATCGTTATTAAGTGGTGAAGTGAAGTGGGTGTTGATTTTTAACAAGTTGATTTATAGTTGGTTGTGGCGATAGATTTTGATTTTGTTTTCTGTGCGAAAGTTTCAGTTTGTGCATGAAAACATGGAAAATTTGAGAATAATAAGAAAAAATATAAAGAAATGAAGATAGTGAATTATTTTAAAGAGTGTTATGACGAGCTGGTTCATAAAACGAGCTGGCCCACCATGCAAGAGCTTGGAAATAGTGTTGTGGTGGTATCTATTGCTTCCCTTATAATCGCGTTAATCGTGTTTTTGATGGATACCATTTTCAATCTGGGTATGAACCTCATGTTCCCCCCGGCTGTTTAATTTCTTTATCAACAGACATCATATTCCTAAAGTAACTTTGTCATGGCTGAGTTAGAACGCAAGTGGTACGTGATCAAATCTGTTACGGGTACTGAGAAGAAGGTAAAGCAAAACATCGAGACTGAGGTTTCGCTTTCCAATTTGAAGGATTCCGTTTTTGAAGTTTTGATCCCTACGGAAAAAGTTTTTCACAGCACGAAGAACGGCAAGAAGGTGGTGAAAGAGCGCAATTATTTCCCGAGTTACATTTTTGTTGAGGCGATAATGACGCAGGAAGTGTGTGCCAAGCTGCTGGAGGTGCCTGGCGTGTTGGGATTTGTGGGTTGCAAACGTAAGAGTGACCCGCCCGTGGCATTGCGTAAAGACGAGGTTTCCAGACTTCTGGGTAAGGTTGACGAGCTTGCCACACAAGACGAGTACTTGTTGCAGCCTTTCTTAGTGGGCGAGGAGGTCAAGGTTATTGACGGACCTTTCAACACCTTCAACGGTATCATCGAAGAGATTGACACTGAGAAGAAGAAGCTGAAGATTACGGTGAAAATCTTCGGCCGTAAGACCCCGCTTGAGCTGGGCTTTATGCAGGTTGAAAAAATATAGTGTCTGACAATTAGTTACAAACAAAATTAAATTAACAAAAATGGCAAAAGAAGTAGCTGGCTTAATTAAGTTACAGATTAAGGGAGGTGCCGCCAATCCGTCACCGCCGGTAGGTCCCGCTTTGGGTTCTAAGGGCGTGAACATCATGGAATTTTGCAAACAGTTCAATTCCCGTACGCAGGATTTGGCTGGCAAAGTCATTCCGGTTATCATCACGGTCTATAAGGACAAATCCTTTGACTTTGTCACCAAAACGCCGCCGGTAGCTGTACAGGTTATGGAGGCCGCCAAACTTCAGAAAGGCTCTGGAGAACCCAACCGTACCAAAGTTGGTACGATCACATGGGACCAGGTTCGCAGCATTGCCGAGATCAAGATGAAAGACTTGAACTGTTTCACGATCGAGTCTGCCATGTCTATGGTTGCCGGTACTGCTCGCAGCATGGGTGTCAACGTGAAGGGTGGTCAGAATCCTTTCGAGCAAAATTAATTAACAAGTAAAATTAAAACAAATGGCTAAGATATCAAAAAAACGCAAAGAGGCTTTTGCTAAATTTGATAAGAGTAAAATATACGCTCTGCCCGAAGCTATCCAGGTAGTGAAGGACCTTACCTACACCAAGTTTGATGCGTCTTTCGACATTGACGTCCGTTTGGGCGTTGACCCTCGTAAGGCCAACCAGATGGTGCGTGGTATCGTGACCCTTCCTCACGGAACCGGCAAGGTGGTGCGTGTGTTGGTGCTCTGTACTCCCGACAAGGAGGAAGAGGCAAAGGCTGCGGGTGCTGATTTCGTGGGCTTGGAGGAATACGTCGATAAGATCAAGCAAGGTTGGACCGACGTGGATGTGATCATCACCATGCCGAGCGTGATGCCGAAGATCGGTGCGCTGGGTAGAATCCTCGGTCCTCGTGGTTTGATGCCGAACCCGAAATCAGGTACCGTGACGATGGAGATTGGTAAGGCCGTGTCAGAGGTGAAAGCCGGTAAGATCGACTTCAAGGTTGACAAGTATGGTATCATCCACACTTCCATCGGCAAGAACCGTTTCTCTGTGGAGCAGCTGACCGACAACGCTCGTGAGATGTTGGCGACAGTGATCAAGCTGAAACCGACCAGTGCGAAGGGTACTTATATCAAGAGCATTTACCTCTCCACGACAATGAGCCCCGGCGTGCAAGTGGATCCCAAATCAGTTACCTTATAATAAAGATTAGTTAGTATGAACAAAGAACAAAAAAGTCAAATTATCGAAGAAATATCCCAAGACTTGGCTAACTATTCTCATGTATATGTAACGGATATTTCCGGATTTACAGTTAGCACAGTCAATCAGTTACGCAAGTTGTGTTTCAGCAAGGACGTGAAGCTGAAGGTTGTGAAGAACACCCTTCTGAAACGTGCCATGGATCAGTCGGAGAAAGACTATTCAGAACTCTACGAGACGCTGAACGGTCCCACCGCTGTCATGCTGTGCAACACGGGTAACGTGCCCGCCAAATTGATAAAGGATTTCCGGGCAAAAAATGCGAAGCCCCTCATCAAGGCCGCCTTTATTGAGGAAGCCGTTTATATCGGCGACGACCAATTGGAGATGCTTTGCAGCATCAAGTCTCGCGAGGAGTTGATCGGCGACATCGTGGCATTACTGCAATCACCTGCAAAACAAGTGGTTTCCGCTTTGCAGTCGGGTGGTGGCAAGTTGGCCGGTATCGTAAAGACCCTCTCCGAAAGAGCATAATAAAAAACAACAAATCAAATTTAGTAAAAACAATTAAAAAAATAACATTATGGCAGATTTGAAAGCATTTGCAGAACAATTAGTGAACTTAACCGTTAAGGAAGTTAACGAATTAGCTCAGATTTTGAAGGACGAATACGGCATCGAGCCCGCTGCAGCCGCAGTGGCAGTCGCAGCTGGTCCCGCCGCTGGTGGTGCAGCCGCAGCTGAAGAGAAGACCGAGTTCGACGTCATCCTGAAAGCAGCCGGTGGCAACAAGTTGCAAGTTGTGAAACTGGTGAAGGAACTCACCAGCCTCGGCCTGAAGGAAGCTAAGGAATTAGTTGACGGCGCACCTAAGGCTGTCAAGGAAGGCATCTCCAAAGACGAAGCTGAGTCTTTGAAGAAATCCCTCGAAGAAGCTGGTGCTGAAGTCGAAATTAAATAGTTTCGACCCAACCCTCAAGCAATAGAACAATGCTTCCACGTCAGGTGGAAGCCTTGTTCTTATTGCTGTTTTATAATACCTGCTGATTGGTATTTTGCTAAAAATCAGTATTATTGTCAATTAAAAAATAAACAGCCTTGTCAACTACAAAGAATAATAGAGTTAGTTTTGCGACAACGAGACCCGTTGAGTTCCCGGATTTCTTGGATATCCAGTTGAAGTCTTTTCAGGAGTTTTTCCAGATAGACACGGATCCGGAATCCCGCAAGAACGAAGGGTTGTATCGGGCATTTGCGGAAAATTTCCCGATCACTGACGCAAGAAATTGTTTCGTACTGGAGTTTCTGGACTATTACATTGATTTTCCGCGTTACTCCATGGACGAATGCCTTGAGAGAGGCTTGACATACAGTGTCCCCCTTAAAGCGAAGTTGCAGCTGAAATGCAACGACGAGGAACATGAGGGCTTCGAAGAGGCCCGCGTGCAGGAGGTCTATTTGGGCATGATCCCCTATATGACCCCGAGCGGCACCTTCATTATCAACGGCGCGGAGCGTGTGGTTGTGTCACAGCTGCACCGTTCCCCCGGCGTGTTCTTCGGCTTTTCGTACCACTCTAACGGCACTCCTCTCTACTCCGCCCGTATTATCCCCTTCAAGGGATCGTGGATGGAGTTCACCACTGACATCAACAATGTGCTGTATGCCTACATTGACCGTAAGAAGAAATTGCCCGTGACGACGTTGTTACGCGCCATCGGCTATGAGACGGACAAGGACATCCTCAGCATTTTTGACATCGCGGAAGAGGTGAAGGCTTCCAAGGCCAACCTCAAGAAGTATGTCGGTCAGAAACTGGCGGCTGCCGTGACCAAGACTTGGTACGAGGATTTTGTAGATGACGAGACCGGTGAGGTGGTCAACATTGAGCGTACGGAAGTGCTCATTGACCGCGAGACCATCTTTGAGAAAGATCACATCAACATGGTGGCTGATGCCAACATCAAGACCGTGCTGTTCCACAAGCAGGATGACAAGCAGGTTGACTATTCCGTGATCTTCAACACGTTGCAGAAAGACCCCACGAACTCGGGCAAGCAGGCTATCGAGTATATCTACATGCAGCTCAAGAGCACGCAGGCTCCCGATGAGGAGACCGCCCGAGCCACGCTTGACAAGCTGTTCTTCTCCGAGAAGCGTTATGATCTCGGTGAGGTGGGTCGTTACCGCATCAACAAAAAATTGAATTTGGACATCCCGATGGAAACGGGCGTGCTCACGAATGAAGATATTATTTCCATTATCCGTTACTTGGTTGAGTTGATCAACTCCAAGACGGAAGTCGATGATATCGACCACTTGAGCAACAGACGCGTCCGCACCGTCGGCGAGCAGTTATATAACCAGTTCAGCCTTGGCCTGAACAGAATGGCCCGCACCATCCGTGAGAAGATGAACGTGCGTGACCACGAATCCTTCTATCCGCAGGATTTGATCAATGCCAAGACCCTTTCTTCAGTGGTGAATTCGTTCTTTGGAACGAACCAACTGTCACAGTTCATGGACCAGACCAACCCGTTGTCCGAGATCACGCACAAGCGCAGAATCTCCGCTTTGGGTCCTGGCGGTTTGTCCCGTGAGCGTGCCGGTTTCGAGGTGCGTGACGTACACTACACGCACTACGGTCGTCTTTGTACGATTGAGACCCCTGAAGGTCCTAACATCGGTTTGATTTCTTCCCTCTGCGTGTTCGCCCGCATCAACAACCTCGGCTTCATTGAGACGCCGTACAGACGCGTGGAGAATGGCCAGGTGCGTTTCGACGAGCCGCCGATTTTCCTGACCGCTGAGGAAGAAGACAACAAACGTATCGCACAAGCCAACACCCCGATGGATGAGAACGGGTTGCTGGGCGAAAAGGTGAAAGCCCGTCGTCTGGCCGACTACCCGATTCTGCCGCGTGAGGAGATTGACTTGATCGACATTGCTCCTAACCAGATTGCTTCTATCGCTGCATCTTTGATTCCATTCTTGGAGAACGACGACGCTAACCGTGCGTTGATGGGATCTAACATGATGCGCCAGGCAGTGCCGTTGTTGCGCCCCGAGGCGCCGATCGTGGGTACTGGCCTGGAGCACAGAGTGGCGGTCGATTCCCGTGTGGTGTTGTTGGCGGAAGGCACCGGTGTGGTGAAATCCGTTGACGCCCAGCACATCGAAATTGAGTATGAACGCACCGACACTGAAGCACTGATCAGCTTCGACTCCAACGTCAAGAACTATCAGCTGCTGAAGTTCAGAAGAACCAACCAGAACTCCTGTTTCAACCAGCGTCCTATCGTCGTGAAGGGCCAGAAGGTGAAGAAGGGCGACGTTCTTACGGAAGGTTACGCCACGGAGAACGGCGAGTTGGCTCTCGGACGCAACTTGATGGTGGCATTCATGCCTTGGAAAGGATACAACTTCGAGGATGCCGTCGTGATTTCCGAAAAAGCGGTGACCGACGACTTATATACCTCTATTCATATTGAGTCATTCACCCTTGAGGTTCGCGACACGAAACGCGGCCAGGAGGTGTTGACCAACGATATTCCCAATGTCTCTTCCGAAACGACCAAGGATTTGAACGAAGACGGTCTGATCCGTGTGGGTGCGGAAGTGAAGGAGGGTGACATCCTGATTGGTAAGATCACCCCGAAAGGTGAGTCCTATCCGACTCCTGAGGAGAAGCTGCTCCGTGCCATCTTCGGCGACAAGGCCGGTGATGTGAAGGACGCCTCCCTCAAGGCGCCGCCGTCCATGCGTGGTGTGGTCATCGGTGCCAAATCCATGTCCCGCCTCATCAAGGATAGAAAATCCAAGGCGAAAGACAAGGACATCGAAGAAGAAATCAAGGCGAAATACCAGGGTGAGCTGGACGCTTTGAAAGAGGTTCTGGTGATGAAGTTGTACAAGGTTCTGGACGGTAAGGTCGCGCATGTGATCTGCACCGACATGAAGGAGCCCATTGTGCAAAAAGGTTCCAAGTTCTCCCAGAAACTGTTGAACACCATCGATTATAAGACGGTGTCTGTATCCAAATGGACCAACGACAGCCGCGTGAACGGTATGGTTGCGCAAATTATCCGCAACTATCTGGTGAAAGTTCGCGATATCGAGTCCCGCCGCACGCGTGAGATTTTCGACGCTACGATTGGTACGGAGCTGCCTTCCGGCATCGTGCAAATGGCCAAGGTCTATGTTGCCAACAAACGTAAACTGCGTGTGGGTGACAAGATGGCTGGTCGTCACGGTAACAAGGGTTGTGTGGCTAAGATCGTGCGTCAGGAAGACCTTCCGTTCCTCGAAGACGGTCGTCCCGTGGATGTGGTCTTGAACCCGCTGGGTGTGCCTTCCCGTATGAACTTGGGTCAGATTTACGAGACCGTGTTGGCATGGGCAGGTAAGAAGATGGGTGTGAAGTACGCCACTCCGATTTTCGACGGTGCTTCCATCGACCAAATCAATGAACTCATGCGTGAAGCCGGACTGCCCGAGAATGGTAGTACCCAACTTTACGACGGTGAGACTGGTGAGCCGTTCCATCAGAAGGCTACGGTGGGTTACATCTACTACCTGAAGTTGCACCACATGGTTGACGACAAGATGCACGCCCGTTCAATCGGACCTTACTCTCTGATTACGCAACAGCCTCTCGGCGGTAAAGCCCAGTTCGGTGGTCAGCGTTTCGGTGAGATGGAGGTGTGGGCCATCGAGGCCTACGGTGCTTCCAACGTGCTGCAGGAGATCCTGACCGTGAAGTCTGACGATGTGGTCGGCAGAGCCAAGGCTTACGAGGCCATCGTGAAGGGCGACAATATGCCTGTTGCAGGTATTCCTGAGTCTTTCAACGTGTTGGTCAACGAGTTGCGCGGTCTGTGCTTGGATATTAAATTTGAATAAGAAATAAAAACATCTGAAAGAATGGCTCTCAGAAAAGATAATAATACCCGTAAGGAGTTTCATAAAATAACCATCAGTCTGGCCTCTCCGAACACGATTCTGGAGCAGTCGCATGGTGAGGTGTTGAAGCCGGAAACCATCAACTACAGAACGTTGAAGCCGGAAAGAGACGGCCTGTTCTGCGAGAAAATTTTCGGTCCGATGAAGGACTGGGAATGCCACTGCGGTAAGTACAAGAGAATCCGTTACAAAGGGGTCATTTGCGACCGTTGCGGTGTGGAAGTTACCGAGCGTAAGGTCCGCCGTGAGCGCATGGGTCACATCCAGTTGGTTGTGCCCGTGGCCCACATCTGGTTCTTCAAGTCCCTGCCGAACAAGATTGGTGCTCTTTTGGGTTTGGCCACCAAGGAGGTGGAAGCCGTTGTGTATTACGAAAAATATATCGTGATTCAAGGCGGTATCATGGAAAGCGACGAGATCAAGAAAGGCAAGCTGTTGACCGAAGAGGAATATTTTGATTTGGTGGAGAAGCTGCCTGCTGATAATCGTCTGTTAGAGGACACCGATCCCAACAAGTTCATCGCCAAGATGGGAGCTGAAGCCCTGTACGACCTGTTGTGCAAGGTGGATCTGGACGCTGAGTCCTACGAGTTGCGTGACCGTGCGAACCGCGAGACATCTCAACAGCGTAAGAAAGACCTGTTGAAACGTCTGCATGTGTTTGAGGCGTTCCGCGACAGCCGTAAGCGCGCCGACAACCGTCCGGAGCGTATGATTGTGAAGACGGTGCCGGTGATTCCGCCGGAGTTGCGTCCTTTGGTGCCGTTGGATGGTGGCCGTTTCGCCACTTCCGACCTTAACGACCTCTACCGTCGCGTGATCATTCGTAACAATCGTCTGAAGAGACTCATGGAAATCAAGGCTCCCGATGTCATCATGCGTAATGAAAAACGTATGTTGCAGGAGGCTGTGGATTCCCTGTTCGATAACTCCAAGAAATCCAGTGCTGTGAGAACGGAGTCCAACCGTGCGTTGAAGTCCCTCTCCGACAGCTTGAAGGGTAAGCAAGGACGTTTCCGTCAGAACTTGCTCGGTAAACGTGTTGACTACTCTGGTCGTTCCGTTATCGTCGTCGGTCCCGACTTGCACCTGAACGAGTGCGGTCTGCCGAAAGATATGGCTGCCGAGTTGTTCAAACCGTTTGTCATCCGCAAAATCCTTGAAAGAGGCATTGTGAAGACGGTGAAATCCGCCAAGAAGATTGTCGATCGCAAGGATCCCGTTGTATGGGAGATTCTGGAGAACATTTTGAAGGGTCACCCCGTGTTGCTCAACCGTGCTCCTACGCTGCACCGTCTGGGTATCCAGGCGTTCCAGCCGCGTTTGGTGGAAGGTAAGGCCATCCGTCTGCACCCGTTGTGCTGTACGGCATTCAACGCTGACTTCGACGGTGACCAGATGGCTGTGCACGTGCCGCTGGGCAATGCTGCCATTATGGAGGCCCAGATGCTGATGATGGCTTCTCATAACATTCTTAACCCGGCAAACGGTGCGCCCGTGACCGTGCCTTCTCAGGACATGGTGCTCGGTCTGTACTACATCACGAAGGAACTGCCCTCCACGCCCGACCATAAGGTTCCCGGCGAAGGCAGCATCTTCTACGGACCGGAAGAGGTGAGAATCGCCTATAACGAAAAGAAAGTACACCTGAATGCCAAGATCAAATGCCGCGTCGATGTTGACGGGCAGGGCACGATGAAGATCGTCGATACCACCGTGGGTCGTGTGATGTTCAACCAAGTGGTGCCGAAAGATTATGGCTATATTAACATGTTGCTGACTAAGAAAGCGTTGCGCGATATCATCGGTGACGTGCTTATCAAGTGCGGCAACAAATCCTGTACCCAGTTCTTGGACGACATTATGAGCCTCGGTTACCGTATGGCTTACGAAGGCGGTATGTCGTTCAACCTCGGTGATGTGATTGTGCCCGCCGAAAAGCCGAAGTTAATTGCCGAGGCTAACGCTCAGGTCGATGAGATTACCATGAACTACAACATGGGTTTCATTACCAACACCGAGCGTTACAACCAGGTGATTGACGTGTGGTCACAGTGCAACGCGCGTCTGTCCAAGATCCTCATGAAGGAGATCGAGGAGGATCGCCAGGGCTTCAACCCCGTGCACATGATGCGTGACTCCGGAGCCCGTGGTTCTGCAGAGCAGATTCGTCAGCTGTCCGGTATGCGTGGTCTGATGGCAAAGCCCAGTAAGGCTGGCTCCTCCGGCGGTGAGATTATTGAGAACCCCATTTTGTCCAACTTCAAGGAAGGTCTGTCTGTGCAAGAGTACTTCATCTCTACGCACGGTGCCCGTAAGGGTTTGGCTGATACCGCATTGAAGACCGCTGACGCTGGTTATCTGACCCGTCGTTTGGTCGATGTTTCTCACGATGTGATTATCAACGAGGAAGACTGCGGTACGTTGCGCGGTATGACCGTGAGCGCGTTGAAGAACAACGAAGAGGTGGTGGAGACGCTGTACGACCGTCTGTTAGGTCGTGTTACGTTGCATGACGTGTATCATCCTCAGACTGGTGAGTTGATTATTCGCGCTGGTGAGGAGTTGACTGAGAAATATTGTCAGATTATTGAGGATTCTCCCATTGAGGAGGTGGAAATCCGTTCGGTCCCGACCTGTGAGTCCAAGCATGGTATCTGTCAGAAGTGTTACGGTCGTAACCTGGCTACCGGCAAGATGGTGCAGATTGGTGAGGCTGTCGGTGTCATCGCGGCACAGTCCATTGGTGAGCCTGGTACACAGCTGACCCTGCGTACGTTCCACGTCGGTGGTGTGGCCGGTAACGTGGCCGCCAACAGCAGCATCATCGCTTCTTACGACGGTGTGCTGAGCATCGATGAGCTTCGTGCTTTGGAGAAAACCGACGATACGGGCAAGTTCTACTATAAGGTGATTGGCCGTACCGCTGAAATCAAGATTATTGACGTGAAGACCGGTGTGGCATTATCCTCTGCGAACGTGCCATACGGTTCTAACCTCTACTATAAACACGGTGATAGCATCAAGAAGGGCGACCTGATCGCTGATTGGGATCCGTTCAACGCTGTGATTTTGTCCGACGTAGCCGGTAAGGTGCAGTTCAACGATATTATCGAAGGCGTTACCTACCGTGTGGAGACTGACGAGCAGACCAATATCCACGATAAGGTGATTATTGAGAGCCGTCTGAAGACCAAGAACCCGGGCATTAACATTGTCGATGAGGATGGTGACATCATCAAGAGCTTCGACGTTCCCGTGGGTGCACGTTTGGCCGTGGAAGAGGGTCAGGTTATCGATTCCGGTGAGATTTTGGTTAAGATCTTGCGTTCCTTCGGTAAGTCCGGTGATATCACGGGCGGTCTGCCGCGCGTGACCGAACTGTTCGAGGCTCGTAATCCTTCCGATCCTGCTGTGGTGTCTGAAATCGATGGTGTCGTTTCCTTCGAGAAGAAGCTGAAACGTGGTAACCGTGTCGTGAAGATCACCCCGCGCGTGGATTCCGGCGAAGGTGCCAAGACCTATCTCATTCCGACTTCCAAGCAGATTCTTGCGCAGGAGAACGACTTTGTGAAGGCTGGTACGCCGCTGTCCGAAGGTTCTCTCACCCCTGTCGATATTTTGAATATCAAGGGTGCGCAGAAGGTGCAAGAGTATATCATCAACGAAATCCAGGAGGTGTATCGTCTGCAAGGTGTGAAGATCAACGACAAGCACTTTGAGGTTATTGTCCGTCAGATGATGCGCAAGATGGAAATCGAGGATCCGGGCGACACCAAGTTCTTGCAAGGCGAGTTGATCAACAAGATCGACTTCCAAGAGGAGAATGACCAGATTTGGGACAAGAAAGTGGTCGAGGATGCCGGTGATTCCGACACGATCCGCAAAGGTCAGATCATTTCCGCCAAGAAGCTGCGTGATGTGAACTCCCAGCTGAAGCGTAAAGACTTGCGCTTGGTGGTGACTCGCGACGCGCGTCCTGCTACTGGTAAGCCGATTCTGCAAGGTATCACCCGCGCTTCTCTGCAAACTCACAGCTTCATCTCCGCTGCATCCTTCCAGGAGACGACGAAGGTGCTGACCGAGGCCGCTATTAATGCGAAATCCGACAGCCTGATTGGTATGAAGGAGAACGTCATTGTCGGCCAGAAGATTCCGGCAGGTACGGGTATCCGCGCTTACCAGAACATCGAGGTCGGCTCGAAAGAGGAGTACGAATCTCTGATGGCATCCAAGGAAGAGGATTAGAGGATGAGTTGATTAGATGATTTTTAAACGAGAAAAACGAATAAACGACAATTATGGCAGAAGATAAGAAAGAACAAAAAATGGATTTGAGTATCAGTGAGGAAGTTGCGCAGGGCGTATATTCGAACTTGGCTATCCTTTCTCATTCTGAGAACGAATTCTTTGTGGATTTCGCCTCCCTTTCGCCCGGTATTCCGAAGGCCATCGTGCGTTCGCGCATCGTTATGACCCCTGTGAATGCGAAGAGACTGCTTCGTGCGTTGCAGGACAATGTGTCCAAGTATGAAGAGCAGTTTGGTGCGATTCAGGATCGTCCGAACCAGATGCCTCCGTTCATGAGCGGCGGCGGTCTGGCATAAGCAGACTACGTTCAACTTTTTTATAAATTTTGTGGCGGCTGGGAATCTTTTCCGGCCGCTTTTTTTTAGTTAGCAGTTAGTAGTTAGTAGTTAGTAGTTAGGTAAAAGGCAATAGTTTCATGTTTCAAGTTTCATGGAGTACGATTATTGCTAAAAGCCAAAAGCTAATAGCTAAAGTTTTTGTATTTTTGCAGTTCAAAACCAAAGTACTATGGAAAAGAGATACATCATCAGCGGAGGCGGCACCGGTGGACATATTTTCCCGGCGTTGGCCATTGCCAATAAAATCAAGGCAGAGAATCCCGATGCGAAGATATTGTTTATCGGGGCAAGTGACAAAATGGAGATGCGGCGCGTCCCCGAGGCGGGCTATCCCATTGAGGGACTGGAAATTTACGGCATCAGCCGGGAGAAGTCGCTCAACGGTATGATGTGCAATCTGCGTCTGCCGGTGGTGATGTTGAAGGCTATGCACAAGGCTAAGAAGATCATGCGCGAGTTCAAGCCTGATTTGGCCATTGGGGTGGGGGGCTTTGCCAGCGGTCCCGCACTGAAGGCTGCCTCTCAGTTGGGAATCCCCACGCTGTTGCAAGAGCAGAACTCCTATCCTGGCGTCACCAATAAGATGTTAGCTAAGAACGCTAAGGCCATTTGCGTGGCCTACGACGGTCTTGAACGCTTTTTCCCGCCGGAGAAGATCATCAAGACGGGCAATCCCATCCGCAAGGAGATTTTGGAACTGGAGCGCAAGAAAGACGGTGCTTACCAGTACTTTAACTTCACGCCCGATAAGAAGACTGTGTTGGTCGTGGGTGGCAGTCTCGGTGCGCGCACCTTCAACCAGACCATGGCCGCGCATCTCGACGAGTTCCGCAAGGCCGGCTTGCAGCTGTTGTGGCAGACCGGCGAAAGCTTCTATAAGAACATTGATCCTGAGTTGTTGAAACAGCAGGATGAGCATATCCGCATCGTACCGTTCATCAAGAACATGAACGACGCCTACAGTATGGCGGATGTCATCATCTCGCGGGCGGGTGCGCTGGCGTTGGCGGAACTGGCGATCGTGGGGGTGCCCACCATACTCGTGCCGTTCCCGTATGCCGCTGAAGACCACCAAACCTTCAACGCCAAGGCGCTCTCCACTAAGGACGCCGCGCTGCTCATCCCCGACAAGGAGGCAAAGGAGAAGTTAGTACCCACGTTGATGCAGCTCGTCGCCGATCCGCACCGGATGCAGACGCTAGGCGAGAACATCAAGCGGTTTGCGTTGCCGAATGCGATTGACTTGATATATAAGGAGATATTGAAAATGTAGAATGAAGAATGAAGAATGTAGAATGAAGAATTATGGATAGCTTATGGATGGTTTTAGGAAATGTGTGTTCTTTTGGGTTATTGCGTTGATGTGCGGGGGTTATGTTCGTGCGCAGAAGGACACTATTTATATTGGGCAAATCCGTTCTTCGGTGCCGATTATAGGAAAGGTCGCTGATTTGCAGTATGTTTTTGATGGGAAAGGGAAGTGGAGTTATGATACTTTTAATTTTGATCTAAATTATTTTCCGTGTACAATTCAGGATACTGCAGCATATGTTTATCGTGTGAATTGGATTCATGAAAAGAAGACGAAAACCAGCTATCTTTCTGACAATGAGGGGAACATCAGACTTTGTTATTTGGATTTTAAGTTGGCGCGTAAGTTGGAACGTGGTTGTTTTCTGTCCTTGAGGGATGTTGGGTTATATCTTTCGTATAATACCACACTGGATGAATTTATCAAGGCATTCAACATCACTGACACGATAGAATTCGCTCCTGAATGCATGGCTTCCTATAATTACAAATATCAATATTGGAAGCATAGACAATACACCGAGTTGTGGTTCTATACGGACGAAGGATATCGTACCAATATCAGGTTCATTTTTGATCATAAGCGGCACTTGCGATGTGTTGAGCTGGACTATTTCAATGCCGATAAGGTTGAGGTGAGACCGTTGCGGTAGTCATTTTTTTTCGGGAATAGTGTTGAATATCAAAAAAAATGTATCTTTGCATCGCAAAGTACTTTTAAGATTATGGAAGAAAAAGAGATCAGACAGACATTGAGTGACATTCGAGAGATGATGAGCAAATCGTCACGTTTTCAGGCGATTAGCGGATGGTCTATTATCGTTATTGGGTTGTATGCGGCGGTGGCGTCGCTGATGGCTGCGGCGGTCATTGGGGTGGGGGATTGGTTCCCTTGTTTCGAAAATCTGCAAAAATATGCCAATTTGAACACGCCGTCACGCATCCGTATTGCAGCGTTTATCGCTATCGGACTTTTTGCGCTCTCACTTCTAACCCTCTTCGTTTTCGCCATGATCAAGTCGAAACGGCATAATCTGCCCTTTGCCCTTGACAAGCGGATGTGCCAGATGTTGCTTGATTTCTTTATTCCTTTGGTGGCAGGTGGTCTGTTTAGCATGGCTTTGGTGATGCAAGGGCATTATGGGCTTACTTCTTCCGTTATGCTCCTGTTTTATGGTCTCGCCCTTGTCAATTGCAGTCATTACACTTATCCGATTCTTCGCTACTTGGGTTATGCCGAGCTGATTCTCGGAATCATTGACTGCTTTACGATGTCTCATGCACTGCTGTTCTGGTTTTTAGGTTTCAGCGTGATGCATATTGTGTTTGGGATTGCGTATGTTTTGATGTTTGAGCGGAGGAAGTAGGCAAAAGGGAATGGGCAAAAGGCAATAGTTATTAGTTAGCAGTTATTAGTTAGCAGTTAGTAGTTAGTAGTTTGACGTTTGAAGTCGTAAGTGTAAGTTCTAAGTCTAAGTTTTAAGTTAATAGCCAATAGCCAAAGTTAGTTTGATAGTAATATTTTCCGATAAAATCTGAGTGATATGGCGATTATTGATGGTTTTAATAAGATTTTTGAGAGCAAGATCCGCTTGGGTATCATGTCGGTGTTGGTGGCCAACGGTTCGGCGGATTTTGCCACGCTGAAGTCGCTATTAGAGCTCACTGACGGCAACCTTGCGAGCCACACCCGTAGTCTGGAGGAGGCCGGCTATCTCACTTGCGAGAAGAAGTTTGTGGGACGCAAGCCGAACACTACATACATTGTTACGGAAGAGGGGAGGAAGGCTTTTGCTGCTCATGTGGGTGCGCTGGAGAGATTTTTGCGGGAGTGTAGAAACTAATTTTTTTTGTCGCAAAACTTTGTAATGCAAAGTACTTTCTGTCGATGAAAAACGATGAATGAACGATGAATGGACGATGAAAAACGATGAATGGACGATGAATGGACGATGAATAATTTTCACCAAAAATCAATAAATATGACAACAGAAATGAACAACGCGGTGACGATGCCGCAAATGGAACAAAAAAGTCCTGCTATGCAGGAGAGACCGAGAATGAAAAGCAGTGACCGTATGTTGCTGAAACTCATTCTGATTGGGCTGATGAGCCTGCTTTTACTTATCCCGCAGCAGTTGTTGCGGATGATGGTGGATGAGCGGAATGCGACCGCCATGGAGACGATTGACGAGGTAGGACAGTCGTGGAGCCGGGCGCAACGGGTGGTTGGTCCGGTGGTGCACATTCCGTCGAATAACAACGAGACACAGGATGTCTATTTGCTTCCTGAAGAGTTGTCGGTGACGGGTGATCTACAGACCGAAACACTGCATCGCGGCATTTTCGACGTGACGGTCTATACGGCGGATATGGATCTGCGGGGCAGCTTCCAAATTCCATCCTTGTCGGAGTATTCCGCATCCAAGTACGATTTGTCGAAGGCCGAGGTGCTGATTGCTCTCAAGGATCTTCGCGGTCTGAAGGAGAACGTTACTTTCCAGCTGAAAGGCAAGGATTATGCGATGAAATCTGACCAGGACGGAGAGTTGGGGTCTGTGTTGTGCTGCAAGGTCCCGATTGAAGAGCTGAATAGCGATACCTCTTCGTATTCGGTGAAGTTATTGATGAAGGGCTCCAACAAATTGATGTTCCTGCCGGTTGGCAGTACCACCACAGTGGCGTTGAGGTCTAACTGTGCCACTCCGAGTTTTCAAGGCAACTTCCTGCCGGAGACGCGTCAGGTGTCGGACAGTGGCTTTTCGGCCTCTTGGAAGGTGTTGGCCCTCAACCGCGATTTTGCACAGTCGGTTACACGCTGGGGATGCGGCAACAATGCGCATAGTGTCGATATGAGTGAGAATGAGTTTGGGGTGATGATGAAGGTGCCGGTGTTGCAATATCAGCAGACTACGCGCTGTATCAAATACGCCTACTTGTTCATATTCCTGACCTTCGCCACGGTCTTTTTCGTGGAATACCGTCGCCAGACACCCATCCATCCGGTGCAATATTTGCTCATCGGGGTTGCGTTGTTGGTTTTTTACACCTTGTTACTCTCTTTCAGCGAGCACATCCCGTTCTCGTGGTCATATCTTATTGCCACGCTGATGACGATTACGCTGATTACCGTCTATTTGGCCGGCATCTTGAAGATTCGCAAGACTGCCCTGATGGTGGGAGGTTTGCTGCTCCTGCTCTATTTGTTCATTTATGTACTCCTGCAGTTGGAAACCTACGCTTTGTTGTTTGGAAGCCTTGGCATCTTCGTGATTTTGGCGGTGTTGATGTATGCGTCGCAGAAGGTGAGGTGGTATAAGGGGGAATGAGGGGACATGAGGACATGGCGAGATGAGGACATGGGGACATGAGGACATGGCGAGATGAGGACATGAGATGATTTTTTATTTTTGCGAAATGAAATGATAAGTGATTGAATATGGAAAAGAAAACGTTAAAAGATAGAATTCAAAGAGGATTGGCGGCGGTATGGGCGGCGGTGAAATCGCACCCGGTGGAGATTGTGATTCTGCTGTATGTTTGTGTGGCAGGATGTTATACGATAGCCAATCCGGACATTTTGGATATTAACCACGGGGATGCTCCGTGGTGGTTGCGGTCGATAGTGGTGGCGCCGTTCACGGTGGTGGCGGCCTACTCGCTGCAGCCGTTACGTAAATGCGGAATCGGGTGGCTGCTGCTCTATTTGTTGCCAATTGTGGTGTCGGTGGTGGCGTGTTTTATGCCGTTCCTCATCGACTGGCCGGATTCTAACTCCTATTGGATTGCGGTGTTCGTGGCGCTCCCACTGTGGATGCTTGTGCGGCATCTGCTGACCGAGAATGGACCCTTCGTGCAGCGCAATGCGCGGATGGTGTGGTCGTTAGCTCGTGCTCTGGTGATCGCGGGAATTTTCTACCTGCTTTATGGAGCTATCGCTTACACCATCCAGTCCCTCTTCGGCATCCCCTACGACTCTTGGGACGGTTGGTACGGGCAGGTGGCGTTGGTGCTGTTCTGCGGACTGGCTCCTGTGCTCTTTTTCGCGATGGAGGACGAAGCCGGAACCCCGAACATCAGTCGCTTCGGCTTCGTGCTGCTGAATTGGGTGCTGACACCCGCGCTGTTGATCTACATGGTGATACTCTACATTTATGCGGCTAAGATCCTCTTTACTTGGAACTTACCGAAGGGTGGGGTGGCTATTATGGTGAGTGTGTTCATCGCGGTGGTCTTTATTGCCAAAATGTTACAGCTTCTGACGGACCGCCAGCCGTTCCGCTGGTTCTACGACCATTTCAGCCTGTTCGCGTTGCCGCTGTTGGTGCTCTTCTGGACGGGTGTGGTCCGTCGTTTGTCGGACTACGGCCTGACGGAGTCGCGTTACTACCTGATACTGCTCGGAGGGCTGATGACTCTGACCGTTGTCGTGTTTCTATTCCAGAACCGACACGGCTATTTCGCGTTGACGGCATTGGCGTTGCTTGTCACGATGATGTTGGTATGCGTGCCAGCCCTATCTGGCAAGCGGATTGCGCAACGGGCTCAGATACAGCGCGTCCGTACCATCGCCAGGCAACTTGATCGCCTGAACGACGACGGCACGCTGCGGTTGCCAAAGCCCGATGCATCCGACACGCTGCACGCCGCCGAACACCGGAAACTCTACCAGTCGCTGGAATATTTGGACAGTCGGTACGATACAGTAACTTTGAAGCGCGAGTTCGGAATCAACCACGATTCAGATTATCTGGAGTCGCTGTCGAAGAGAACCAGCGATTACGCTTCTGCCTATTCGGAGGAGTCTGCGCAGAGATTAATGGAGGAAAATGAAGAGGAAAAGTGTGTGTATCTTTATTACAAAGGAAAAAATCCCATCGATTTGAAAGGTTATAGTCGGTTGTATGCAGATGAAGTGTTTTGGGACAGCTCATGGTCTAGAGGTGATAAGGATGCTGTGGAGTCTTGGTTGGAGTTAGGGGATAACATCAGGATTTCCATAAATGACTTGTGGGCGGAGCAGTTGCAGAAGTGTGGTTCGGCAGGTAATATGCCGTCGGAGGCATGGCTGCAAGATCATGTGGATGAGTTGTTGGTATATCGTACGGAGGATTATCTGATAATCTTTGACCGAGTTTATCTCCGGCGGAATTCGGGAAATGTTTGGTACGTATCATCCGCAGCCGTTGACTTTGTGCTGGAGCGGTAGAAATGCATATTTTTGTGTCTCCGCTGATGCGAAGAAATGCCCCATAGAAGGGGCATTTTTAGCGTTATCAACATCTTTGTTAAAAAAAAATCGCCTCTCATGGGTGGATTTTTCCATAAAAAGCGTATAATTGCACCCCGTTAGAGATGAAGGTCTCTGGCGGGTATTTTTTTTATAATCAATTAAATAGCATTATACTATGGGCGGTTTTTTTGGAGTCGTATCGACAAAACCTTGCATTGCGGATTTATTCTACGGGGTGGACTATCACTCACACCTCGGTACAAAACGCGGCGGAATAGTTACCTACCAACAGGATGTCAAACTATTCCGCCGTTCCATTCATAATATTGAGAACACTTACTTCCGGACGAAGTTCGCCGACGATTTGGGTAAGTTCCAGGGCAACTCCGGTATCGGTGTCATCAGCGACACGGATGCGCAGCCTATCGTGGTGAATTCCCATCTCGGTCGTTTTGCCATCTCTACTGTAGCTAAGATCAATAATGTCAATGAGTTGGAGCAAGAGTGTCTCGACTGCAACCAGCAGTTTACCGAGCTGAGCGCTGGTGCCACCAACCCCACCGAGCTCGTCGCGCTCATGATCACCCGCAAGCACGACTTTGTGGAAGGCATACAATATGTATATAGTAAGGTGAAAGGTTCCTGCTCGATTCTGATCCTGACGGAAGACGGCATTATCGCCGCCCGCGACTACTACGGCCGTACGCCCATTGTAATCGGTAAGAACGACTGTGGTCGTGCCATCTCTTTCGACAATCACAGCTTCGCCAACCTCGATTATCAGACCGAATACTTTGTCGGGCCGGGCGAGATTGTGAAAGTGACCGCTGACGGCATCCAGCAAATGCTCGCCCCGAATCCCAAGATGCAGATTTGCTCTTTCTTGTGGATTTATTATGGTTATCCTTCTGTGAATTACGAAAATATCAACGTAGAACACGCTCGTTACAATCTTGGCTATGCTATGGGTAAGACGGATGACACGGAGGTCGATTTCGTGGCCCCCATTCCCGATTCCGGTATCGGCATGGCCATCGGTTATTCTAACGGCAAGCAGATCCCGTATCAGCGTGCTATCGTCAAATACACTCCCACTTGGTCTCGCAGTTTCATGCCTGTCAGTCAGGAGATGCGCGAGCACGTGGCCAAGATGAAATTGCTGCCTAACGGCGATTTGCTCAAGGGCAAACGCATTGTTTTCTGCGACGATTCCATCGTGCGTGGCACGCAGTTGCGCGACAACGTGAAGATGATGTACGAATATGGCGCCAAGGAGGTGCATATCCGTATCAGTTGTCCGCCGTTGCTTTACGGTTGCGAATTCCTCAACTTCTCCGCTTCCAAGACGCAGATGGAGCTCATCACCCGCCGTGTCATCAAGGAATTGGAGGGCGATGACAGCAAGAACCTCGAACGTTATATGGACAGTACCTCGAAAGAGTATGCCAACATGGTGGAGGTCATCCGCAAGCATCTTGGTGTTGATACGTTGAAATTCAATACGATAGATACTATCACCAATGCCATCGGGCTGCCGAAGGATCGTATTTGTACGCATTGTTTCGATGGTTCCTCGTTCGGATTCTAGTCAGAAATCCATTTTATACCAATAATGTACTCTGTTGTAGAGACGTTTCATGAAACGTCTCTACAATGATTAATTAAGCAAAGAAACCATTATGCCGACTGATAATTACCTTCTTTTAGGACAGAAAAAGCGTCTGATTGAGCAGCTCAGAGCGAAGGGCATCACGGATGAAAACGTGCTCAACGCTTTCGACAAAATGGAGCGGCATCGTTTTTTGGAGTCGTTGCTTTGGTCGCAGGCGTATGAAGATGTTGCGCTGAAGCTCACTACGGATCAGACCATTTCTAAGCCTTCCACGGTTGCGTTCCAGTCGCAGCTGTTGGAGGTGAAGAAGGGACAAAAGGTGTTAGAAATTGGTACAGGCTCTGGCTTTCAGGCGGCTATTTTGTATGCCATGGGAGCCAAAGTTTATACTGTGGAGCGCCAAATTGCTCTGTTCAAGCATACAAAGCCGCTGTTGAACGATTTGGCGCCGTCGGTAATCACCTATTATGGAGACGGTTTCAAAGGGTATCCGCAGTTTGCCCCGTACGATCGGATTATTGTCACGTGTGGGGCACCGGATGTCCCGCAAACTCTATTGGATCAGTTGGTTATAGGTGGCATAATGGTCATCCCTGTCGGCGTTGAGTCGCAGGTGATGAAGAAAATTGTGAAGGTTAGCGATTCGGAATACGAGGAAGAAGATTTCGGTGGCTTTGTGTTTGTCCCGATGTTGAAGGAGCGGGTTCGCCGACCGACTTATTGAGTCACTTCGCTGGTGCCGTCGTGATCGAAGCGCAATGCGCCGAGGATACGGTGGGTGCCGTCGGGGTTCAGCGTGTATATGCCGTAGATGTAGAAGTCGGGCTCTTTCAGCAGGGAGCAGACGTATTCCGTGTCGAGTTTCTTGATTTGTGCGTTGTAGAGGTCTTTAGCCTCCTTGTCGTTTTGGGCTTCCGAGGTGTTCTCAAAGGTCACCGTTGTGTTAAAGGTCACTGTGGAGGAAAAATAGTTCTCGATGGTTGTCCAGTCGGAAGGGTCTGCAGAGTTGGCTGAAAAGCCAAGGCATCCGATGCTATATTTAGTGGTGACCGTTTTTTCTTTGCAAGCGCCCAAAAACAGGGACGTGCAGATAATTATCGCAAAAACAACTTTTTTCATAATCTGATTACTCTATTGAATCTGCAAAAATACGACATTCCCCAATAAAAAATTCGATAAAGGCGAGATGTAATTAACATCTTTTTGTTACTTTTGCCGAAAAAAGAAAGAGGATATGGAAAAGCGAGTAACCGGTTTTTTGTTTGCCGCGGGATTGGGCACGCGGCTGTATCCGTTGACGGCGACAAGGCCCAAGGCTTTGGTTCGGTATCAAGGTAAAACGTTGTTGGATAATGCGTTGGATAAATTGTTTTCGGCTGGAGTCGAAAAGGTGATTGTTAACATACACCATTTTCCGGACATGATGTTGGAGGCGTTGCGGGCGCATCCAGAGTCGCGGCGTATCTGTATTTCGGATGAAAGGGCTTATCTTCGAGACACCGCTGGAGGGTTGAGGTTTGCGGAGCCTTTTTGGGACGATAGTGATCTTTTGTTGTTGTATAATGTTGATATACTGTCAAATATAGACCTTTGCAAACTGTTGGAGTACCATGTCGAGAGTCAGGCAGAAGCCACTTTGGCTGTTCGTAACCGTTCCACGGCACGATATTTTCTGTTCGAGAAGGAGAGTCGTCGGCTTTGCGGTTGGCGGAATGTGAAGACTGGCGAGCAGATCGGAAACCCCATTCCTGAAGATGCTGAGATGCTGGCATTCAGTGGGATACATGTTCTCAACACTGATTTTGCACGTACGATTCCGTCTGTTGAAAAGTCCTCAGTCACAAGTTTTTACCTTTCCGCCGCCAATTCCCACCGTATTTTGGGTTATGAACATGATGAAGATGAATGGCAGGATGTAGGAAAATTTTCCGAATTTCGTAACTTGTTGTCTTAATATCTCTTAGCTTCTGTTTATAAAACTCTTATTCTTTTTTTTCAAAAAATCAAGGGGTAAAAAGATTTTTTTTGAACTTTTTTTTTGTTAATTTTGCGAGGTAAAATTTTGAAGAAAGATATTTTTGTAAACCGTTAAGCTTAAGAGTTATAGCGATATTTTTAGAAACTGAAACTGCCAATGGAAAAAGAGATACCCTCATATATACCCGTTTGGAATCAATGTTTGGAAATCATCAAAGACACGGTTTCGCCGGAGGTTTTCGCCACCATTTTCGAGCCGATCAACGCTGTGTCTTTGGAGAACAAGATGCTTACATTGGAGCTTCCCAGTTTGTGGTACAAGGAGATCTTGGAGGAACAGTATGTGGATTTGTTGCGCACGGCCATCCGCAAGTTGCTCGGCAATGATGCCAAACTGCGTTACAAGGTGCTGATGGAACGTGGTCAGAACCCTTCCCAAAATGCTTCCATTACGATATCTTCTGCCTCCCGCAAGGCGGTCAAGAATCCTTTGATGATGCCTCCGTTGGATGTCAACGCCATGGATCGCAAGGATATTCCTGGACCGTTTGTGGTACCCGGCATCAAGAAGCAGCGCATTCCTTCCAATCTTTCCGAGACGCTGACGTTCGACAACTATGTGGTGGGCGACTGCAACCGTCTGGCTTGTGCTGCCGGCATGTCCATTGCCAAGGCGCCCGGCCAAACCCCCTTCAACCCGTTGTTTATCTACTCCGATGTTGGATTGGGCAAGACGCACTTGGTCAACGCTATCGGTATTCAGACCAAGATCAATTTCCCCGACAAGATCGTCATTTATGTCAGCGCTGACACCTTCTACCAGCAGTACATGGAGGCTGTCAAGAGCGACAACCTCAATGATTTCTACTGGTTTTATCAGGCGGTGGATATGCTCATCATTGACGATATCCAGTTTATTTCCGGCAACAAGACGAAGACACAAGAAGCTTTCTTCCAGATATTCAACCATTTGCACCAGTTGAAGAAGCAGATTATCATGACTTCCGACAAGTCGCCGGTGGACATCACGGGTTTTGAGCCGAGATTGCTGAACCGCTTCAAATGGGGATTGGCCACCGACCTGCAGGTTCCGGATTTGGAGACTCGTACGGCCATCATTACCAAGAAGTTGGAGAACAATGGTATCGAGTTTTCGAAGGAAGTTATCGACTATTTGGCGTTGCGCATTACGGCGAACACCCGTGAGCTGGAAGGCGCGATGATCGCCATCTTGGCGCAGGCATCCCTCAACCATCGCGACATCACCCTCGACCTTGCCCGTGAAATGGTTGATAAGTATGTGAAATCCACGGCTAAGGAGATCTCCATTGAATATATCCAGAAGATTGTTTGTGACTATTTCGGCATTTCTGTCGAGGCTATCAACGCGAAGACGCGCAAGCGCGAGATTGTGCAGGTCCGCCAGATCAGCATGTATTTCGCCAAAAAGTACACTCATCTGCCGCTTTCTGTGATTGGTGCTTATTGCGGAAACAAGGATCATGCGACTGTGTTGCACGCCTGTCGCACCATCCGCAACCTCAGTGAAACCGACAAGAAAATGAAGCAGTATATCATGGATATTGACAAAAAAATGAAAATCGGAAATATCTAGTTGCATATATAAAAAATAATATTTATATTTGCGGCGCATATTTTTTTAAGGATAATATGAAAAAACATTGGGTAAAAAAGGAACTTCCAGATGAAGCAGTTGTTTCGCAACTGTGTGAGCATCTGCATCTTGAGCGGCCGCTGGCAACGTTGCTCGCTCAACGCGGCATCACGACGGTGCAGCAGGCTTGCGACTTCTTTGAACCCAATATTGAAAAATTACACGACCCTTTCCTGATGAAAGACATGGACATCGCGGTGGAGCGCCTCTCCAAAGCCATCGTCCATGACGAGAAGATTATGGTCTATGGGGACTATGATGTCGATGGCACTTCCGCCGTCGCATTGGTCTTTTCCTTCCTTTGTGAAATCCGCGGCTCCGATGCACATGAGTACATTAAATATTATATTCCCGACCGCTACACGGAAGGATATGGCATCACGGAAAAGGGCATACAATTCTGCAGGGACAACGGTATCAACCTGCTGATTTCACTCGACTGCGGTATCAAGGCTAACGACATGGTGGATCTGGCCAACCAGTACGGTATAGATGTCATCATCACCGACCACCACCTTGAAGGCGATACCTTGCCTAACGCCATGGCTATTTTGGATCCCAAGCGCAAGGATTGTCCTTATCCTTATAAGGAGTTGTCCGGTTGCGGTGTCGGTTTCAAGTTGGTGCAGGGTTACTGTTTCCGCAATGAGCTTCCCGACGAACTGTGGCTGAAGCGCATGGATTTGGTCGCGGTGAGTATTGCTTGCGACATTGTGGCCATCACTGGTGAAAACCGCATCCTTGCGCATTTCGGTCTGGAGATGATTAACAAGATTCCGCGTATGGGCATCCGCGCCATCCTCGACCAGGCCGGCATCAAGATGAGAACCTATCCTCCTTTCAGCGAGGACACTTTCTTTACTCGTGTTATTTCCATTTCGGATTTGGTGTTCTATGTCGGTCCGCGTATCAACGCTGCCGGGCGTATTAAGAGCGCCAAAGAGTCTGTCCGTCTGTTCATTGTGGAGGACGAAGACAAGTCGATGGAGATTAGTACCCGCATCAACAAGCAGAATAACGAGCGTAAGCAGAAGGACAAGAACGCGACTGAGGAGGCGATGGATATGATCCGTAACTCGCATGAGTTCGAGAACCGGAAGAGCATTGTCGTCTATAATCCGCAGTGGGAAAAAGGTATTATCGGAATTGTGGCTTCCCGTCTCGTGGAGGAATTTTACAAGCCCACTATTGTGCTGATGAGTTCCGACGACGGTTTGATTACTGGCTCCGCCCGTTCCGTGAAGGAGTTCAATATTTATGATGGTATTGATTCCTGCGCTGATTTGTTGGAGCACTTCGGCGGACACAAATATGCTGCCGGTCTGACAATGAAACAGGAGAATCTCGAAGAGTTCTCCCAGCGTTTCGAGGAGTATGTGAAGGAGAATCTGGACGAATCTTCCTACGAGCCTGAGATTACGGTGGATATGGATCTGAAGCTTTCCGAAATCACCCCGCATTTCCTCAAGAATCTGAAAAAGTTCGCCCCGTTTGGTCCCGGTAACATGGAGCCTGTCTTTGAGACAGATGGAGTTGTTGATGAGGGCAATGCCCGCATTGTGGGAGACAAGCACCTCAAGTGTAAGATTCTAAGTCCTTACGAACGCAGCAACTCGTTTGACGGTATCGCTTTCAACCAGAAGGCGCAGTTATCTGTCATCAGTGATTCGAAACCGTTCAATGTGCTCTACCATGTGGAGGAGAATCGTTGGAATAATACCATTAGTACTCAGTTGAATATCAAGGATATAGAGCCTGCTAACCCTGATGTTGCTCAGGACAAGGAAGGCTCTGACGCACATGGCGATTACGATTACCGTACCAGCAGCGATTCCAAGTAGTTTTCTTTATTTTTGACATGAAGATTGCCGTTAACACCCGTCTGTTATTAAAAAACAAACTGGAGGGAATAGGGATTTTTTCGTGTGCCACGTTGTCGCGCATCACGAAGGCACATCCCGAGCATCAGTTTTATTTCCTGTTCGACAGACCGTTCGATGAGTCGTTCCTTTTCAGCGACAATATCACTCCGGTGGTGGCCTATCCGCAGGCCCGACATCCCTATTTGTGGTATCTTTTTTTCGAATGGGGGGTGCCGATGAAGCTTCGGAGCATCAAGCCGGATCTTTTCCTTTCCCCTGATGGTTGGATTCCGACGGGTTTGGACATTCCCGTGGTCAATGTCATCCACGACCTTAATTTTGTGCATCACCCGGAATTTATTAAGCCGGTGGTGCGCCGCTATTACGACCGTTTCTTCCCGAAATTCGCTCGGAATGCCACCCGTTTGGCGACGGTTTCTGAGTTCAGTCGGCAGGATATTCACGAGAGTTATCAGGTGCCTTTGGAGAAGATTGATGTGGTCTATAACGGAGCAAATCAGGTGTATGTGCCTTATACTGAGGCGCAGCAGGCTGAGGTGCGGCAGAAGTACGCACAGGGTTGTGACTTTTTCCTTTTTGTGGGATTAATTCACAAGCGGAAGAATCTGGCGAATATTTTTCGGGCTTTCGACCAGTTCAAGGAACGGACGGACAATACTACGAAATTGGTCGTCGTGGGTGACAAAAAGTGGTGGGCCGGTGAGATTGAGGATACCTATTTGCAGATGCGTCATCGCGATGACGTGATTATGCTCGGCCGTCAGCAGTTGGAGGTGGTGAGTGCGTTGACCGCTTCTGCAATAGCGATGGTCTATACTTCGCTGTTTGAGGGATTTGGGCAGCCCATTGTCGATTCTTTCAACGCGCATACGCCGGTGATTACCTCCAATATCTCTTCAATGCCCGAGGTGGCTGGTGATGCGGCTCTGATTGTGGATCCTTACCGTGTGGAGCAAATTGCCGATGCTTTATGTCGTTTGAAAGAGGATCAGGTCTATCGTGAGTTGTTGATTGAAAAAGGGAAGGAGCGTAAGCATTTATTTACCTGGGATCGAACCGCTGAGATGCTTTGGCAATCGGTTGAAAAAGCGTTTTAGTTGAGGACTGATAACAAAAAAGCGAGGCTGAAACCTCGCTTTTTTGTTGGAACGTATTAAATGGATAGTTTAGAACTTGCTTTCGTTATCCAGTAATTGTTTGTTCTTTTTGTTGTATTGGAGAATGAGGGAACATTCATAGATCATGGTGATAATCATGATCACGATGGCAACGATGGCCAGTGTGGCGTGGTTGGTCTTGACGAAGAGGGCACCTTCTTGGAAGAAAGCGCTGTACAAGATGTAGTTCATGAGCCATACGCTGATGAGCAGCATAAACCACCAAATGCCCATGTAGAGGGATGAGTTATCAACTTTGTTCTCATCTCTTTGGGTGATACCGACATATTCCATGGCATAATCAGTCTCTTCCCAAACTTCTTTGAAGAAGGAGAGGGGTTTGATGAGGTTGTAGATGGGGGCGAACCAAGCGACGTAGGACATCCAGGGTTTCATGCCGTCTTTCATCCAAGGGGCGATTTCGTGAAGATTTTTGTTGTTTTTGGCACCCCAGTGTGCGAACAAGAAAGTTTTGATCAGGAAGGCAATGATGGTAATGCAAGCAATTACCCAGAATTTCTTCTTGGCGGCATCGTTTGCGCTGTTCAGCTCATCCCAATTAGCTTTGGCAGGAGCATATTCTTTCTCAAGATCGGCCATTTTTGCGATGTTCTCTTCGCGTTGTTTTTGTTTGTCAGCCAAGGTTTGTTTGGTCACTTCGATACTTTCGCTAAGCGCCTTTTTGTCGTCCTTGTTGGCAGGTGTTTTCTGTTGCAGGGTGTCTAATTTGTACTGATAGTAAGCCACTTCTGCGCTATCTTGACGCAACGGGTGTTGAGCCGTGACGTAGGCTTCGTACAATTTGTTGTAATGACCGCGTTCTTGAATAACGGCTTTGTTGGTCTTGTCAAATTTCAACAAAAAAAGCATTGAAATGATGAAAAGAACCAAAACCACTACGTTGCAAAGCATGATAAGCTTGCCCAAAGAGGTGTTGTCTGTCAATTTTTTCATACTTGAAATTATTTTATTATACTAATTATCAACAACTTACAAATAAAATACAAGTTTCATAAGCCGTAGCAAAAGTAACAAAAAAATCCATACATTTGTGAGGTGTTAAAAAAAAACCATTTTAACACGCTAATCTTCCACTAAGGCCAAGCTGATACGTTTGCGATCGACCTCTACATTCTCCACTTGTACCATGACTTTTTGGTTGAGGTGGACCACTTCGGAGGGGTCGGAGATGCGGCGTTTGCTCAGTCGGCTGATATGGATGAGGCCGTCTTGGTGTACGCCGATATCGACGAAGCATCCGAAGTTGGTGATGTTGGTGATGATGCCGGGGAGTACCATGCCTATGGTGAGGTCGTGGATGGTATGCACGTTTTTGTCGAACTCAAACATCTCGAACTGTGAGCGCGGGTCGCGGCCGGGTTTGGCCAGTTCCTTCATGATGTCTTCCAAGGTGGGCATTCCCACTTTGTCGGTGATGTAGTTCTTTAGGATGATTTGTTGTCTAAGTTCTTTGTTTTTAATGAGATCCGAGACGGAACAATCCAAGTCTTTCGCCATTTTTTCGACCACCTTGTAGCTTTCGGGGTGCACGGCGCTGCTGTCGAGTGGATTTTCAGCTTCGCGGATGCGAAGGAATCCGGCAGCCTGTTGGAAGGCTTTGGCTCCGAATCGGGGCACCTTCTTCAAGGCCTCGCGAGAGGAGAAAGCTCCGTTCTCGTTGCGGTAGTCGATGATGTTTTGTGCCAGGGCGGGTCCGACGCCGGAGACGTAGGAGAGCAGCTGTTTGCTGGCGGTATTGAGTTCCACGCCGACGTAGTTGACGCAGCTTTCCACGGTGGTTTCCAGGCTTTCTTGCAGCATTTTCTGATTTACATCGTGCTGATATTGGCCCACACCGATGGATTTGGGGTCGATTTTCACCAGTTCGGCGAGCGGGTCCATGAGTCGGCGGCCGATGGAGACGGCGCCGCGGACGGTCACGTCATAGTCGGGAAACTCCTCCCGTGCCACGGGGGATGCGGAATAGACGGAGGCACCGCTTTCGTTCACCATGAAGGCTTTCACCTCGCGTTCGAAGGGGATGTGGCGGACGAAGTTCTCGGTTTCACGGCCGGCGGTGCCATTGCCGATGGCGATGGCATCTACTTGATACTGAAGTACTAAACGTTTCAGTTTGTCGGAGGCGAGCTTGTATTGCGCCACGGGCGGATGCGGGTATATGGTCTCGTTGTAGAGCAATTTCCCCTGCGGGTCAAGGATGACCACCTTGCATCCGGTGCGAAAGCCGGGGTCGATGGCCAATGTCGTGACCTGTCCCAGCGGGGCTGCCAGCAGCAGTTGGCGGGCATTCTTGGTGAAGACGGCTATGGCCTCTTTGTCGGCTTTTTCCTTGTAGTATTTGCGCATTTCGGTCTCCATCTGGGGTTGCAGGAGCCGTTTATAGGCATCTGTGGCGGCCATCCAGACCTGTTGTGCGCTATTACTGTTGTTCTTGATGATGCGGTGTTTCAGGTCGTCAAGGGTGCGAGTCTCGTCGGGGGCGATGTGTACGCGGAGGATGCCCTCCTCTTCGCCACGGAGCATAGCCAGGATGCGGTGTGACGGAGCTTTGGCGAGTAACTCGTTGGCATTGTAGTAGATGCGGTATTTTTCATCCTCGTCCACTTTGTCGGGAATCAGTTGGGTGGAGATGCGGCTATAGCGCAGGAAGGTGTTGCGCAGACGCGCACGGATGCTGGCGTTCTCGCTGATGAGTTCGGCGATGATGTCGCGGGCACCCGCCAGTGCCTCCTCCGGTGTGTTCACGCCTTTCTCCTCGTCGATGTACTTGGAGGCTTCGCGTTCCAGGTCGATTGGCCGTTGCGTCAGCAGCAGTTTGGCCAGCGGTTGCAGTCCTTTTTCAACCGCCACTGAAGCGCGAGTTTTGCGTTTCGGGCGATAGGGGAGATAGAGGTCTTCCAGAGCGCCCATCGTCTCCGCCTGCTCGATTTTTTCGCGCAGTTCGGGAGTCAATTTGCCTTGTTCGGCGATGGAGTCCAGAATGGCAGCCCGACGTTTGTCCAATTCCAACCATTTGGCGTACAGGTCTTTGATGTTGCCGATCTGTACTTCATCCAGCGAACCTGTGGCCTCTTTGCGGTAACGGGAGATGAAAGGGATAGTAGCCCCTGTTTCCAGCAGATTCAGGGTGTTTTGGACTTGTTCCTCTGTGAGGTTCAAGGCTTGCGCGATGCGGGAGGCGTAATTTTGTTCAGGCATGATCGTTAGAACAGTGTTTGTATCGAATGTAGAGCTATCTGTTGGCTGTTGGCTGTTGGCTTTTAGCTATTAGCTTTTAGCCGAGGTCAACAGCTAATAGCCAATAGCCAAAGGCCAATAGGTTATTCTTTAACGATTTCCAGGAGTTCGATGTCAAAGACCAGCGGGGTGTAAGGGGGAATGCCTTGTCTGCCTTCGCCGTAGGCCAGGTCGGAGGGGATGAGGACGGTGACCTTGTCACCCACTTTCATGTTGGAGAGGGTGGCGTCCCAACCCGGGATCACTTGGCCGGCGCCGACCGTGAAGGTGAAGGGTTCGCCGCGTTCCACGGAGCTGTCGAAGACGATGCCGTCGGTGAATCGTCCGGTGTAGTGCACTTTCACTGTTTGCAGGGGTTCCACCTTTGCACCGGTGCCTTTCTTGATGGTCTTCACATAGACGCCGGTTTCAGCTTGTTTCAGTCCGGGATTATTTTGGAGATATTTGTCGATTTCCGTCACTTCCTGCACTCTTCTTTCGTCCAGTTGAGCTTCGAATTCAGCTTTGGCTTTTTCGAAATCGGCTTTTTTCATCATACCGTAGAGTTTTACATCCAGATAGAGCGGATCTTCGCCGAAGGTGTATTCCTGATTCATCATTTTGTCGAAGAATTTCGGACCGTCGAGGATGAATGTTGCGCTGTCGCCCACGTGCATGGTGCGCAGGGCAGCAAACATGTCGCCTTCGTAGAGGGAGTCCATGAGCATTTCATTGGGCATCATGGGGATCAGAAGGGAGTCGCCGGCGCGCAGGGACATGAGCACACCTACCAAGTCTCCGGTGCGGGGTTGGTCGGCAGTGTCGTGGATGTCACCGTGGAATTGATAGTAGAATCCAGATTTGTCTTTTTTGAATCCTTTGTACTTGCTACATGCGCCGAGGGCGAAGATTGTGGTTGCGGCTAAAGCGATTAACGCTAATTTTGTCAAATTTCTTTTCATTTTTCTTTTATTTTTTTTCGATTTATATGATATTCGTTGGATTTGTTTACTGTTTAGGGGGCAGGATGTTGAGCAGTTCGACATCGAACACCACAGGGGTATAGGGCAGGATGTTGAATTGTTCGTTGCCACGGTCGCCGAAAGCGAGCGATGAGGGCACGACCATCAGAATTTCGTCGCCGACACTCATTTGCGACACCATGATGTCAATAGCTCTGGCAATTTGGCCTTTGCCCAGTTCGAAAGAAAGAGGATTGTCGGGATCTACGGAGCAGTCGAACAAGGTGTTGTCCAGACGGTAAGATTTGTACAGAATTTCCACGACTTGGTTCTGTTCGGGTTTCTCGCCGGAGCCGATTTTTTTGTAGATGCAGTAGATGCCCGATATCTTATTGTCAATGTGATACTTGTCCACGTAATCAATGATGAGGGAGTCTTCGATGTGGGCCATTTGTTTTTTATGTTCCTCAAACTGTTCTTCGGCGTTTTCCAAACTCTGTTTCGACATGATTTTCAGCAGTTTGATATCTGCGAAGATAGGTGTTTTGCCGTTCGGGTATTCGCCCATACCCAAAAATTCTTCGTAGAATTTTTTCCCTTCGAAGATGAACGTGGCGCTGTCGCCGAGGTGCATGGTGCGCAGGGCGCTGTAGATGTCGCCCTTGTAAAGCTCGTCCATCAGCATGTTGTAGTGGTTCATGGGCGTAAGGGTGGAGTCGCCGACGCGCAGGGCCATGTCCACCACAACAAAGTCACCGGTTTGGGGCATTTCGTTGTTCGGATTCACGGTGTGGAATTTGTAATAGAATCCGGAGTGCTTCTTGAATCCGTCGTATTTATGGCAGGAGGAGAAGAGTATGCACAGCAAAGTGGCAGCGAAGAGCAGTAAAAGATGTCTTTTTTTTATCATTTTGTGATATTATAGGGGTTGAGGATATGATTTTCGTTTTCGGGGATTTTCTCGTCTTTGTCCAATATTCTGACCTCCATCATGAAGGGTTGCAGTCCTTGTATGCGGTCGCCGTCGCCGGCCACGCCATAACCGAGGTAGGAGGGGATGACGAGTCGGGCGCGGGCGCCGGGGCGGAGCATTTGCGCGGCTTCGTGGAGGGCGTCAATCTCTTCGGAGCGGTTCACGAGGAAGACTTTTAAGCCCGTGCTGTCGGAGCAGTAAACCTGTTCGCCAGAGAGCAGGAAGGTGCGGTATTCCATGGTCACTCGGTCATTTTCGCGAAAGAGGTCGCCTTTGCCGGGGTCCAGGATTTGGATGTAGAGGCCGGTGGGGGTGCGTTGCATCTCCCAACCGTAACGTTTGATGAACATCTGCATCTCCTCGTTTTCGCGGCGCATGATGTTCTTGTTGCCCTCCATGTAGGGCGAGTCCTTCTCCTCCTGCGTTTCGGAAGTGGAAACGACACTGCCGGTGGCCTTTTGGTCACGACAGGCTGAAAAACCGCTCACGGAAACGGTGATAATCAAAAAGAGGAGGAGCTTACGCATGACTTATTGTTGTTGGGCGTTCTCCACAACGGCGTTCTTGAAATGGGCGATAGCTTCTTCCATTGAGCCGTGGAAAAAGGCGCCGGCGGCGTTGGCGTGACCTCCGCCTTCGAAGTATTTGCGGGCGAAAAGGTTCACATCGACGATGCCTTTGGAACGGAACGACACGCGGATACGGTTGTCGCGCTCCGTGAAGAAGGCGGTGTAGTGTACGCTGTTCAAAGACAAGCCATAGTTTACAAATCCCTCTGTGTCACCGATTTGGAATCCGTTGCTGTGAAGATCCTGTTTGGTGAGGTACATGTAGGAGGCTCCATATTCGGGCATGACGACCAGACGTTGGGAGAGGGCCAGTCCGAGGAGCTTCATGCGGCTTTCCGTGTAATTGTCATAGACGCGGCGGTGGATGTCCTCCCCGTTAACGCCGGCCTCGATCAATCTGCGCAGCACGTCGTAGGATTCCGGAAAATCGCAGGTGTAGGACATAGAGCCGGTGTCGGTGATGATGCCGACATAGAGGCATTCGGCCACCGGTTTGGAGATGGGTCTCTCCGGGGTAAGGTATTTGTAGAGGAAGTTGAAGACCAGTTCGGACGCGGAGGTGGTGAGGTGGGTGGAGTACATCACATCGCACTGGATATCAGGCTGTACGTGATGGTCGATGAGCACTTTGAAGTGGGAGGATTTGGCGATGGCATTTTGCAAGTCCTGACCGGCGCGGTGCGGCGCGTTCATATCGACGACGAAGAGCATGTCGGCGTCGCGGATAAGCTTGCGGGCCTCCACAAGATGTTCCTGTGCCACGATGATCTTGTCGGCATTGGGCATCCACTGCAGGAAATTGGGGAAGGGGTTGGGTGAGATCACTGAAACCTCGAAACCTTCGTCATAAAAATACTGGTATAAGGCCAAAGCACTGCCCAAAGCGTCGCCGTCGGGATTGAAATGGAAGACAATGGCGATGGTCTTCGTCTCTTTCAGCGCGGCCTGAATTCTCTGAATATCTAACTCTTCCAACGTATCAAATTTTGAAGGTGCAAAAATAATAAAAATTCAGTTATGTCAGGCGGCGGGAAAGCTGCAGATTTTAAGGATGTTGTTTGTTTCAAAATAATTACTACTTTTGCCGTGAAAATTATCAACTATTAAAATAACAACATTATGGGACAAATCAACGATTTAAAAGACCAGGCATTGGCCTCCTTACGTGGGAAATGGGGCTCTTTTGTGGGACTTACTTTCATCTATTTGCTGCTTTATTCGATAGCCACTTTTTTTGTCATGTACGGGGCTATTTTCGAGGGCAGTTCGTTCACCGGTTTGGCCTCTGCATTCTCCTTCATCGGTTCCATACTGATGGTTCTGTTCATCCCGATAGGCTATGGTTACATAGTGGCCTACCTGCACGCTTCACGTCAGGATCTTCCCGCTGATATCGGCGACCTGTTCTACGGATACAGTAACGGACAACTTAGACGTGTGTTGGGTACTTACATCTTGATGGTGCTTGTTGTTATGGCCGCTGCGATTCCATACGTCGTCTTTTTAGTCATAATGACGATGCACGGACAGCTGGAGGAGCACAACGGGTTCTTTATGTTCTTATCGTTGTTGCTGATGATTCCAGTCTATGTGGTAGCGCTTGCCTACGCCATGTTTCCATTTATTTTGCGCGACAATCCGGAACTCTCAGCCAGAGAGATACTTACCAAGAGCCGCATGATGATGCAGGGTCACAAAGGGGAGCTTTTCATTTTTGTTGCTGAGTTTCATCGGTTGGGGTGTGTTGGCGATGTTCACGTTTTGCATCGGCTACCTGTGGCTCGCCCCGTATATATGCATGACCTACACCAAATACTACGAGCAGCTCCGTGAGGGGTACGAGGGTGTTGACGAGGAAGAGATGCCGATGCAGGAGGAGGTTGAAATGCCTGCGGAGGATGCGCAAGAACCTACGGAGGTTAACGAATAATTGGATTGTCCCGTTGTAGAGACGCGGCAACCCGCGTCTCTACAGGGAAAACACCACCTTCACCGGCGCTTCCCATTCTCCCATCATCGCTTTGAATTTCTTCACCGATTTGGCGGAGATGCCCTCGGCGGGAAGGCTCAATTGCCGATTAATAGTCACCGTCTGACCGTCAACCTGCACATCGATCAGGAGTTTGGCGTTCTCGACGGTGATTTCTTTGTGTACGGGTTTCGTCAGACAGCGGACGTTGGCGGGCAACTTGACCGTGTAGGCGTATTTTTCGTCGGATTGTCTCGTGTTCACATTGTACTGGCGGTCGTTGTGAATGTTTACAGATTGTATCTTCGTACCGTAGTTGCCGTCGTCGATGGTCAGTTCGTAGTATTTGTTGCCACGTTGTGTGACTGAGGCTTTTGAAACAGTGACATCCGGCAGCTGTAACGTGCACATAAGCGGCGAAACGACCTCTTTTTTCGTGACATCCACTTTGGGATCGTCCAATTGTCCGTTCTCAAAAGTGATGCAGGAGGAGACATTGATGTTGACCGGTTGCGCATTCACTTTTTCTATCTTGCCACTTTGCAGGGTAAGGGAGGCGGGAGCGAAATAGGCATCCAAGCTCAAATCTTCTGCCTCATTGGCAGAAATATAGTTTGTAAACGTCCAACTGTTGGCGTCAAACTGCAAACGTACAACAGTCTCCAAGTCAGACGAAAGGGTGTTGTTCTTGAATGCGAGTTCCGCATCGTAGCCCAAACTTTGCAGCACACCTGCCAAAAGAATGTTCTTCTCCACCGGGGTGGCGCAATTGGTTTCCCACACTTGCTGCGGCGAGGCGAACATATAGTTCAAGGTTTTGGCATCCAGCTCGTTGGTGCGGATATAATCATGGATATAATCTCTCACGAACAGAACCTTGTCCATGCCACTCATCTCTTCCGTGAAACGACTGCGGAAAAAATCCGTAATTTTCTGATTATCAAATTTCTGCATAGAGTTTTGTTGCGAAATTCTACCGATGACGGCCTCTGGATTATCCAACGTGCAGAAAGAAAGGGAAGACCATGCGGACGGGAAGACAAAGTCGCAAAGAGGAGCCTCTGGCAGGTTGGTGAATGTATAGACGGTGGTGACGAAGTCCTTGTCTTTGTGCTCGGTTTTGGTGTATGACAGATTTTCCCCATTGAGCTGGAATTTCGCGGGCTTGTAGTCGGGTGCGGTCACGCTGACCACGTATTTTTCCACCGGCACCTCCTCCTGCAAATCCACCTTTTCCAACAATTCCTGGAAGAAGAAGTTCTTGGAGCGGATGGTGTAGTCGAGGACGATGACGGCGTCGTACTCCAGCGCCGTGTGCGTCACCACCATCGTGCGGATGCCGTTGAGCCGCTCGCATTTGGTGCAACCCTCCGGCAACATCGGGTTGAAGGCGTTGGCAGGGGTTTCCACCTTGCTGCCGTCCTTGCGGATGGTGTAGGCCTCGTTGATGATGAGCTCCTGGAAATCGGGGTTGTAGGTGATGAACGTCTCCCCAAAGTGGTCGAACGTCATCCGCGTGAAAATCTGCAGCTCCGTACGCTTGCGGAACTCGGTCGAACCGTCCGTGTTTAGCGTGTAGCTCTTGGAGATGAGCTTATAGACGGCGTCCTTTTCGGGGGACTTGGCAAAAACCGGCACTATGGCACTAATCGTTAATAATACAAATATGTATTTTTTTATCATATTCATCATTTTTTTTCATCGTTTTTCATCGTTCATTCATCGTTTTTCATCGCACGAACACCACCGGATTTCCCATATATCCCCGCTGGCACTGCACCGCTTTGCGGAAGGCCGGCCATTCGGAAGCCTCATAGACGCGCTTGCCGAGGGAGATGTTTTCGGAGAAGGTGACCATGTTGTAGCCGATTTGGTAACCGCCTTTGAACGAGACGGTTGGGGTGACGAACTGCTGCGCTTGGGGGACGCTTACGCGGGTGTAGCCTGAGGGAACCTTCATCGTTTCGTTGATGGCAACGTAGCGGGAGCAGCGGTCGGTGAAGGGGTAGTCGCGCTTTTCGAGGCTCGTATCGTAGAAAAGGTGGCGCATGGTGAAGGTGTAGAACCCGTTGGCGAGGAACGGCGTGGCAATGACCTCATTGTCTGTAACGATTGCGTAATCAGGAATCTCGAACGTATAGGTGATGCTTACCGGTTGTTTGAGGTAGTCGTCCTCGCTGGTGTATTTCACGCTTTTGAGTTTCGCGTTGGGGTACTGCGCATAGAGCATCTCTTCCACATTGTGTCGCCATTCGGTGCGGAAGCCGTAGAAGACACCGCGCACGGTGCGGTCGCTCTGCCGGTCGGCGGTGATAGTGACGGTGCCCTTCAGCGTGCCATTCTTGGTGACCTGCGTGTTGGCGGTCATCCGGACGTAGTGGTTCTTCGG
>Ga0247610_10000641_pt1 | contig 47705 bp, 95 predicted proteins | sample 174DNAGHGhighgp2_FD_193483 | JGI IMG/M metagenome (GOLD analysis project Ga0247610, IMG submission 193483) | Sheep rumen microbial communities from Palmerston North, Manawatu-Wanganui, New Zealand - 1742 DNA GHGhigh gp2 | ecosystem: Host-associated > Mammals > Digestive system > Stomach > Rumen...
AATGCTAAGAAATACCAAGATACAGCAATTAAAGCTATTCAGACGATGCTTGATAATGTAGATACCATTGGTCTTCAACCAACGCTTAAAGAAGCCTTACAAGCACGTTTAGACAATCTTAGCAAGCTAACACCATTCGAGTACTACAGAGAGCTTACAGACGGAATGTACTACAATGAAGATGGTGATGCACTATCAGAAGACAATCCTAACGTTAAGTATAATACTTGTAGGATAGGGCGCAATTTCTGTATACCATTAAAATTGAAAGATGGGTCAGAATCTTATAGCGCACTAGCTAAAGACGTTGATTGGGATGCGATGAATGGTGCTAATAAAGAGGTATATGAAGCAGCTTGGGAACTTGTTGTAGATGGTAGAGAACCACAGAATGACCAAGAGAAAACCATTTACGAATCAATGAAAGATAGGGAAGCATACTTTGAGAAGTTCAAGTCAAAGGAGGCTTACGTTACCTATAGCACAGCATACTGGAACTATGCCTATGCTGATAAGAATGGATGGGTTGATGTTGATGACGATGGAAACGAGGAAAGATGGATAAATGACTTTTTCCCACGATTCGTTGAGAAACTGAAACCAAATGACCTTGTATCCATTTTTGAATGTTCAATCAATAATGGTTAAAAAATAATACATTATGGTTAATTTGATACTATGCCCAATTTGTTGGATAATTGGAGGCATTTATGCCTTACTTGCATTATTGGGTATCGGTTCTTTTAAGGGTATAAAGAACCATAAAAAAAGTTAAAAGTTGGGTTGATATTTTGTCAATTCAACTTTTTTTCATATCTTTGCAAAAAGAAAAAAATGTGTTAAAATGGAAACATCAACTGAATTAAAACAATTAAGGGCAAGATTCGTAAGTGATATGAATATACCCATTCAAGTTCTCCAAAGTCCTTATTTTGAGGATAGATTGGAATTACTTGAAGAGGAATATGGAGCTAAGACTTCATATGATGAACTTATGTCATTAATTTATGAGAGATTCGAAGGAAAACCAACCAATTTCCTTGAATATTATCATCAAGTTAGGGATGATATTATCACAAAAGTGACAAACTCTGAAGCGTATAAAGAATTTATATCTGATAATAAATTCGTTAAAAACTTTACACCTATTTGTGGCAATAGAAATCTTTATACTAACGAACAAGATGGATGTATGTTCATATCATATGATATGAAAAAAGCAAACTTCCAAACATTGAAGTATGCAAATCCAGCCATTGTATATGATACTGATACATATGAGAAGTTTATTGGGAAATTCACTGACCTTGATTATATCAAGAATTCAAAATATACTAGACAAGTTATTTTTGGAAAAATGAATCCAAAGAGAACTATGAATCTTGAAAAATGGATTACCAATGAATTCTGTGGCAGTTTATATACACTTCTTATGCACACAAAATTAGAATATTTTTCTCTTAATGCTGACGAAATAATATTAAAATGGAATGGCACTGAGGAAGAGTTTGAAAAACTTGATATTGTACCATCAATTATATTTGAAGGCGTAGAATATAAGGGAAGTAAATTTAAACTCCATGCAAGACAGTTTAAATTGGCAACATCTAGCTCAATATTAACTGTATATGAGAAAGAAGACTATTTAAATGCCCATAAACGCATTTTAAAGGGTGTTCCTGCCACTTATATGCCACAAGTGTATAAGTTACTAGGTGGGATTGAAATAAATCCCTCAGATTTAGTTTTCTATTATGAGCATGAGCTATGCCAATTTTTAAATCCATTAGAATTAATAAAATGAACGAAATATTGTTTAAAAAAGCTGACGAAAAACTTATAAAGCTAGTTGGTCTTATACAGAAATCTATCAAAGGTACACACTTTGAAGGGAAAACTTATCTTGTAGGCGGTTGTGTTAGAGACCTAATTTTAGGTCTTCCAGCAAAAGACGTTGACATTGTTGTTGAAATCAAAAATGGGGGGATGCTTTTTGCAAGTTATATGGCAATGAAGCATCAGTGTTACGTGGCTGGTACTAACCCTGTAGTATTTGAGAACTATGGAACTGCCAAGTTTCAGCTTTATAAGAACGAAGAGTTGAAAGACATTGAGATTGAATGTGTTCAAACTCGTAAGGAACAGTATCACAAGGAAAGTAGAAATCCTGATACAGTATATGGAACTATTCAAGAGGATGCTAAGAGACGTGACCTTACAATTAACTCTTTGTACTACAACATTAGCACGGAGAAGATTCATGACTATAACAATGGATTGGATGACCTTGTGAATCAAGTGATTAAAACGCCAACTGACCCAGATGTTACATTCAATGATGACCCATTGCGTATATTGCGTGTTATTCGATTCTCAACTAGATTCGGTTGGGGAATTGAGAAAAACACATGGCTAGGTATGGTTAAGAATGCGCATCGAATAAGCATTATATCTCAAGAGCGTATCAGTGAAGAAGTATCAAAGATACTGCTTTGTGAGAAACCTAGTATCGGTATTCGTAAGATGTACTACTGTGGTATATTACATAGGGTAATGCCAGACATATATGACACAACTTATGCATATGAGTCAAAGAATCCAATGGTTTCTGCTTTCGACCACACCATGAATGTGTTAGATACTGTACAACCATATCTTGATAATCGTCTAGCTGCATTGTTCCATGATGTTGGTAAGGTTATCACTGATAGTAGAAGGGATGTCAATCCTGATAAGTTCAGTGCTGAAGTTGCTGCTGATGACCTCAAGAGAATGAAGTTCCCTAACTACATTATCAATACGGTAGAAACAGCCATTAAGTATCATAGAGCATTTGCGCTTTACGCTGATGGTGTAATGCCACCAGATAAGAAGATTAGGAAATTTATTAATGCCACTGGAGAAAACCTTGGTGCAACAGTTGACTTAATGAATGCCAACAACTTGCATTGTACCTACGGTAAGAAAAAGAGACAAGTTCTTGATATTCTTAATAGGATTGAGGAAATGGAAGATGCTGAGAAAGCTGCAAATGTCAAACTTCCAATATCTGGAAACGACATCATGAAAGAGTTCAGTATTAAACCTTCACCTCTTGTTGGTATACTACTAGAAGCAGTTAAAGATGCCTACTTTGAGAATACTAATATGACCAAGGATGAAGCATTTGAAATTGTTGAGAATAAATTGAAGACCCTAACAATATAATTTATTAGGCTCTTTAACTAATATAATAATATTATTATTAATTTATATTAAAATATATTAATATAATATATAATATTTTTATATTTAAAATATTTTTAGTATCTTTGCAGAAAAAATAAAGGACAACATACTTGTTGGCAGTAAACATTTTTAAAATATGAAATCAAAAAAAGAAATAGAAAGGCATATGGAGTTTCAAAAATACTGTCGTGAAAGACGTGAGTTTTTAAAAACTGAACGTCTTAAAATGGAAGCTCCACTATTTAAAAGAATTTAGTTTGGCTTCTGCCAACAAGTATATCGTTACCAAAAATAATAAGATATGGGTACATTATGTAAGAATTGTCCGTTTAAGGGTGTAAAGAGAACAGAAGGTTCTTGCACTGAGTTATTTGCGAAGAAATTCCATAATAGCTGTGTCACCTATGATATATCGAAGTATCAGTTCTTGAAAGAATTGAAAGAATTCGAGAACGAGGTGAAGAATGCAAAAGAGAAAGAGGAAGTAGCAACTGAAATACAAACTCAAGAGATTCCATCAGAGGTTAAAGATATTACTCTCAAGGAAGAGAAGCCTAAAAGGGTTAGAAAGACTACAGCTAAGAAAGCAGCTACTAAAAAGGCAGCTACTAAGAAAATAGAAAAAGAAATAACTGAAGAAATAAAAAGTGAAACAAATGACGAAAATACTGTTACTGATTGATTGTCAATACGATTTTATAGAAAATGGCAAACTTGCTGTTAATGGTGGAACAGCAGCAATGGATAAACTTGCTCAGTTTATTATAGAGAATGGTCCAGCGTATGATAAGATTATTCTTACCACTGATTGGCATCCTTTCACCCACTGTTCGTTTAAAGATAATGGAGGTATGTGGCCTATCCACTGTGTTCAGCATTCAAAGGGTGCAGCTATTTATGAGCCGATTCTTGAGGCACTTAACAAGATTAAGGCTGACTACCTTGTTCTGAGGAAGGGCGTAAACGAAGACCACGAAGAGTATTCTATCTTTAAGAATGCTAAATCTTGTGATAAGCTCATTACAATATGTGAAGAGCAGTTAAAGGTAACTGACATAGATGTTGCTGGTATCGCTTATGATTACTGTGTACAAGACTCTGTGAAAGATGGATTGAGAGCATTACCACACGTCAATTTCCATGTGATTAAGGATTTGTGTCCTGCTATAGCTCAAGACACTGCTGACAAATTTACTAACTTCATTGAAAATTCTGAAAGAGTATGTCTAGGATAGAAATACCAATGTCAGAGTACAACGGCTTGAAGAATAAAATCAAGCAGTTGGAATCAACCCTTGTTGATGTTTCAAAAGAGGCATCAACATATAAAGAGAAGCTTGGCATTCTAGAGGGTCTTGTAATAGACTTGGATAATGAGAAACTAGTTGATAGGTTATTCAGTTGGAAAAGTATTGTAAAACCTTTCAAAGACGTATTCAAGAATAATGACAAGGCATAGTAGAAAAGTTAAAGCAAGAAAATATAGGCAAGCCTTATTAAATAAAAGAAAAAATGGAAAAAGAGGTTTTGGGTGTTGAGGAGACAACACTAAATGCTTTTCACAATTCAGGAGTTGAGCCTAATAATCCAATTGTTCTAGATTTCCTTAAAGCATTAAAAAAACAAAAAGTATATGGGGCATTCTGTTCACTATTCAATATACATAGATTGAATGCGGACGAAAAAAAGAGTGCTATAAGAACAAGACAACTATTAGAGGTGGGTGATATTACCATAAAACCTTCGAATAGTGACTTTATTAAAAAGGTGCAGATTTTACGGCAAATGATTCGTTATAACAATTATAACCATTCAAAGTCAATCTCTAAAATAACAGAGTCTAAAGCTTTTGGATATTATGCTAAAGAGTATTTCAAGGACAAAGATTTTAATGTAAAGCATTCGTTGTTGTATTACCAATTTGTGTTTGGTACTGCAACACTTATCATTGGTTTGCTTATGATATTTGGATTAATCTATTACTTTTGGGGTGGATTGGTTTTGGGTATAATTCTGATTATGATATTCATCTATTCATGTATTGGAATTTATAAACTTTGTAATGTTAACTAATTTTAACATAAAATATTTTGGTATTTGAATTTTTTTTCGTACCTTTGCATTGGAATCAAAAGAAATTAAAAATTATGGCATTAGAAACTTATCAAAAAATTAATACTGCATATAAAAGATATATTTTTGATGCAAGTAAATGTCCTAATAAGGCATGGGCAAAATTCAAGAACAAGATTATCCTTGGTGAGTTCTCATTCAAGGAGGCTGGTTATTTGTTCAATTGTCCTTGGGAGGCTACAAGTAAAATAGATGGCACAAACTCAAAAATTGCTTTTTTCCCTTCAGATGGCCACATTGAAGTAGGAGGTAAAACTGAGAAAGCACAGTCACAGCATGGACAGTTCGAAATGCTTGAGAAAATTGGTGAGAACATTAAGCCACAGCTTTGTGCAATGTTCCCCAAGGAGAGTGCTAGATTTGCTCTAGTGAAGGGCGATAACAATAAGGTACAGTACTACGACATCTATCCTCTTTTGAAAGAGATTGACGAGAAGAACGATGTTGCTACAATGGAAATCAAGTTCGACAAGAAAGAGATTCTTTCAAGTGGTATGTGTGCTGTACAGCTTGAGGAAGTTCCCATTTATATCTATGGTGAGTATTTTGGTAGCGGCATTCAGAAGTGTGGCTCTCGCTACATTCAGAATGGTAATGATTTCCTTGTATTCGACATTAAGCAGCAAGGTTGGTGGACACCAAAGGATGTTCGTGATTCTATTTGCAAAGGATTAGGACTTGAGACAGTTCCATTCTTGGGTGTTATGACACTCAAGGAGATTGAGGATAAGGTACGTGCTGGTTTTACCACACAGTTTGATAGGGCTGCTGACCCAACCATGCTTGAAGAGGGTATTGTAGCACGTCCAACCATTCCTCTTTGTGATGGTAGTGGCAATCGTATCATCGTTAAGGTGAAGTATTGCGATTACATTGAGTATGATGCAGTACGTAAGGAGTTCTCAGACGCTGAGTTCGAGGAATTCGACAAGTGGTATCACGAGAATTATGAAGATATTAAGATTGGCTAATGGCTATTGGGTAATGGGAAGAGATTTATTCAGAGGCTTAATCAGAATTGCCTTAGTTCTATGCCTAATGGTTTCTTGCGCTGAGACATTCTATTTCATGGAAGAACTTTCTAAGAACTCCCATGATAGATATAATCCTTATCATAACAATAGAAGTCACTATTACAATAGTAGTAGCACAACTGAAACAGTTGATGCCGTAGAAGATATTAATGATTATGAGCAAGACACTACTAGGGCATATACCCAACAAGAATATGAATATTAAACTATTTGAGTTTATCAATAGTGAGGGATATACAGAAAGATACCCATTTCGTGTTGGGGATATTGTAAGGGTTATAAATTGGGGAGATTCCTATCCATCTTATAAAGAGGCATTCCTTCATTTTACTGGTCAGTGCAAGCCGCTATACTATTCTAACTTGAGTTGGGAAGAAGAAGAAGGAGAGAGGAATGGTGCTGGTGATTTTAAAATAATAAACATTGCTGAACATGGTCAGGATACTAGATTAATTATTTCTTATATTAAAGACAGAATGGGACGTGGGGTAGTTATTGGTTTGGGAGGGCTAAAACTTGTAAAACAAATGCCATTACGTATTGGAGAGAAAACAGTAATAAAACTAGAAAAAATAAAATCATAAAAGCATGAAACAAATTGTTACGCATTTTACCGATAACGATTTATATTCGTATACGGTTCAATATTACATTCTTCACACTTATCCTCGTGCAGAGGTAAGGTATTCTTTCTTTGACCGTAATCATACTCGCTACCCAGAGGGATTTGGCAAGTTGCTCCAAGAGCAGATTAACGGCATGAAAGATGTCATCATCACTGAGGATGAGATTGAGTTCATGAAAAGCAAAGTGTATTTCCTTCCAGAGTGGTACTACAACTTCTTGCGTGGATTCCGCTTTAACCCATCTGAGGTTCACATTTTCCAAGACCTTGAGGGTTATCTCTCAATCATGATTGAGGGTAAATGGTACTCTACCATCATGTGGGAAATGCCAATTCTTTCTACTATTTCTGAGTTAATGCACACGCTTAATGGTGATATTGAGAAGTATGACACCAAGCTTGAGTGGCAGAATGCATACGATAAGGGTATGAAAGCTCTTGAGGGTGGACTCGTTCTGTCTGATATGGGTACAAGACGTAGATTCAGCTTTGAAAACCAGCACAATGTGCTACATGCACTGAAAAAAGCTTTCGCTGACTGTGACCGTCTTGGTAAATGTAATGGTAAATTAGTTGGTACATCTAATGTATGGTTTGCCAAGGAGTTTGACCTTGTTCCTATCGGTACAATGTCGCATCAGATTTGCTCTTTCGAAGAGTGTGTAAGTGGTGTATTTGAGTGTAACCACAACGTTATGCAGAAATGGTCTGATGTATACGATGGCGACTTGGGTATTTTCCTTCCTGATTGCTTTGGCTCAAAGGTCTTCATGAGCAATTTCTCAAAGAAGATGGCTAAGATGTTCGATGGTATTCGCATTGATAGCGGTGACGAGAAGGAAGAGACTGAGAAGATGATTGAGAAGTATAAGTCACTTGGTGTTGACCCATCTACAAAGTCAATCGTTTATTCTAACGCTCTTACCATCGACAAGGCTATTGAATTACATAAGTGGCTCGATGGACGCATGAAGGATTCTTACGGTATTGGTACACACCTCATGGCTGATGTAACCAACAAGGAGACTGGAGAGAAATATCCTTACAGCAACATAGTTATTAAACTAGTTGGTATGCGAATCACAGAATTGCGTGAGTGGCATGATTGTGTTAAACTCTCTAATGACAAGGGAAAGACCCTTGGTAATACTGAAAAATGTGAATACCTCATTAAACAGATTGGATAATGGAGTGGATAATTGCATTATATGTTGTTCCAGCAGTAGCTTTGATTTTCACACTGATATGGAATGGTGAGAATCCTTTCACTAAGGAAAATGCTAGGATGGTGTTTACACCAGTTGTGAACATCTATTACTTCCTCTTGGAATATACACTAGCGTTTTTGTATTTCTTGATTTCATGGGGAGAATTTATTGAAGATATTGTGGAATCTTTTAAAAAACGCTTTTTTTAACATAGATTAACGTGGGGGATTTTGAATCTTCCACGTTTTTTTATATATTTGCACAAACTAAACATAACACAATATGACTGTAGAAGAGATAAGCAGAATAGCTAAAGAAAAGTTCATTAAAGCTAAAAAAGAATTTAAAGATGGTGACTTTTTTAAAGTGTCTGATAAAGGTAAAACTCTTGTTATTGGCTGTTTTAAATCAATTGATAGTGATTCATATAGTGTGGATATAAGTTGCCATTTCTTTTATTTTGTTAAAGGTGGGGCAATTAATGCCAATCATGCGCTTAGAATTGACTTTGATACACGAGATTTAATTAAAGCCTCACCACAAGAAGCAATGTTTGTAGTAGGCAAACTTAAAAACAGTGGTCGCTACTACGACAGAAGGACTAGAAAGGTTAAAAACATATAGAAACTATTTTAATGAAACTATTTGATATAAAACGTGGTGATATTTTAGTTATAAAAGTTAACAATCATGAGCCGTGTCAATTTGAAAGGGATTATATAATTTTCATTGCTAGTGGTTCTAAACTATCTATATCAAGTGGTAATGGTTATATTTGCTATTCGATACCAGTTATGGCTGCGATAGACCTTTCAAATACATTTAATGTGGGTGTTGGCTTAAGTGTTGGCTACACAATATATCACATAGAAAAACATAAAACATCTACAATAAGAAAACCAACTTTTTCTGAAATGACAGAATTAATTAATAGACTAAAAGAAAACGGTTACAAATATAATAAAAAAACTAGAAATATAGAAAAACTATGATTAGAGTTACAGACAAACACGTATTTTTTTGGAGTGGATGGCCTTCAAATTGGTATCCTTCAATTTTTACTGCTGAGTATGAGGGCAAGGAATATGAGTTCCATAATACGGAGCAGTATTTCATGTTCGTTAAAGCCAAGACATTTGGTGACGATGAAATAGCTGAAAAAATAATCAAAGAGGGTAAAGACCCTAAGGTTGCAAAGACATTGGGTAGAGAGGTTAAGAACTATGATGATAAGGTTTGGAATGAGAAACGTTATCAAGTCATGCTTGATGCAAACTATCTCAAATACACCAAGTGTCCTAAACTCCAAGAGGCTTTGCTAGGCGAAAGATATAAGGGCAAGGGCTTTGTAGAGGGAAGTCCGTATGACAGAATTTGGGGTATCGGAATCCATAAGGATGCTGCCTCAGATGATGAATCTACATGGAAAGGACAGAACTTGCTAGGTAAAGTTCTTGACGAGGTTAGAGATAGAATAATCACTGAGAATGCAGAAAATTAACTAAACTAGAATGTATTGTAGTTAAATATTCTTAATATATTTGGCTATTACAAATTTATTTCGTATCTTTGTATTACAATAAAATGCATCAAAAATATGAAAAAAGTTATTTTAATACTTGCTACGATTGCAACACTTACATCATGTAATTGTCGATATTGTTCAGTATGCGGAGAGTCTGATTACTATTGCACTTGTAACCGAAATTACGTAAACTACAATGGAGGTGACTATTTCTGTGCTGAGACTCTGTTAGGAACGTGGCAGTGTGACTATAACACTACTGTTGGTCGCAAAACTATTAAAGAGATTAAGTTCTTTAATAACCGTTCATGTGACATCATCTACTCAGAGGGTAAAGACCCAGATTGGTTTACTGACACATACACATATTCGTATGTAGGAGGGTATATAAAATTTACTAGGGATGGTGAAACTTTCAGTTTTAAAATTGATAGGTATGTATTCCCAGAGCTTTATTTGAAAGATTCATTTGGAGAATATACATGGAGAAAAGTTAGGTCCTATGGTTGTGGATATTAGTGTTATATGAAGCAACAGCGAGAGAAGAACAAGGATAACTTTCATGGGAAATAAAATTATTGAAATAAACAGAAGATATATGATAATAGTCTTGAGATTCCTTAAAGAAACAGGACTATTACCATTATGGAAAGAATACGTTTACGAAGAAGTTAAATGTCATGGAAGATTTGTGAGAAAACATTGGTCTGATACTGAATATGTTGATGATGTGTTAGGAGAAACTATTTTCACTTATTTTGTAAAAGATAAACTAGCTAAAAGGGATGGTGTATTTTATTATGAAGGTCTACCTATATTTGTTCGTTTTGCTTATTGGCTTCAAAAGTTGAATATAAAAGGGTATGAAATAAGTCCAAGCGCAAAAATGAGACTTTTAAACAAAAGTGATGAAGAAATGTCTCAATATATTGTAATAGACCAAATCACAAAAAAAGCCAAATTAATCTTTGAGAAAAAATGCTAAAAGCAGGAAAGTTTTATCTCTGCATAAAGAGAAAAGATATATCAAGTGAATCTATCAATTCCTTTATTTATACTGTATTTGGAAACAGTTATGATTATGACGAATACGCTGATTCTTGTATTGGTTTATTCTACGAGGGTCATATATACCGTTGTTCTAAAGATGGTGCATTGATAGATGCTATGGAGACTCTTGTATTCATTAGTGATGTTAGTGGATATGAGTTTGAGGAAGTGCCATTTGACAATTCAGACATCGAACCAATTGCAACTAAGTTGCGTGAAGAGTGCCGTTGTTCTGTTTCTGTCATCCCATCAGTGAAAATTGGTGGTATGATTTTATATAAATGTAAAGTTACAGTAGTTGGCTTTAAATACATTGGTGTTGGAGAAGCAATGGCAGAGAATAAAATGAATGGCTTGAGACTAGCATATAGAGAAGCTAGAAAAAATTTGTTAACTAAAACAAAACTATACAAATCATTAAATGATTATGGAATTTATTGAAAATCATTTTTATAAATTAATAAAAGAAATACCAAAAAAGCAATCATGTGAAATGCCAAATTGGTTTAATGGGGCTTATCATTATGGTACATATGGCAATGTATATAGTTCATATACTATCTCTAGCTATGATAGTACTGGAAATATTATAATTTCACAAGCTAATCCATACGAAGCTTGCAAGAGGTTCACTATTGATAAAACATATCAAGCAGTATCAAGCACATCATTGTATGATGACACTGGTTGTCGATTCACTCTTTATCATGAAGAGATTGAGTGCTTTGAAGAGGTGGATATTGGATTGAGTGAGATTTCAAAGAAATTCATGGAAAAGCAGATTAACTCTGGTAAAATGGTATTTTATTTTACATTTTATAATGATAAGATGGTACTTTTTACTATATCCTTGAATGGAAAGTACCATACATCTGTATCTTTGGTGGGTACAATTGATAAAATCAATGAAATGATACATAATGCATATACAGAATTGAGAAAGTCTTATATAGAGAAATTTAAAAAAGACCTTGAAACTACTTGCAGATGGGCGACATTAATGGGCAATAGACCCATCTATTATGACCTAGAGAGTAGAGGTATCTTTGGAGGACAATTATGAAAGAGTATAATAGTATACCAAAATTTTTTGATGACCAAACACTTCATGGTGAGCAAGTGGTAGCATTCAATAAACTAGATGGACAGAACTTTAGGGTTAAATTCAATACAAAGGGTACTAATAAGAACCAATTCACGTTATTTGGCTCTAGGCACACTTTGGTTGATGAAGATACTGAGGGATTTGGTAATGCTGTTAAATTTTTCAAGAATAATTATGAAGATGCTCTTAGGGAGATTATAATAAACAATTCAGGAAAGAAAGGTCTTTTTAAGGGAATAGAAGAATTAACATTGTTCTTTGAGTGGTACGGAGATAACAGTTTCGCTGGTTTCCACCAACCTGACGATAAGATGCACCTTGCAATGACTGATATGTTCTTGAAGAAAAAGGACTACATTGAGCCTAATGACTTCATTGACATTTTCTGTAAGGATTACAGAATTGAAACACCAGATGTCATCTACATTGGTAAACTTGATATGGATTTTGTCAATTCAATTGTCAACAATGATTGGACACAAGAAGGTTGTCAGTATCCCAATGTTAAAGAGGGCGTTGTAATCAAACGTTCAACACTTATGAAGGGTCAGAGGTTACCAATGTGTAAGGTTAAAACGAACTGGTGGATTAATAAACTTCATGCTAATTTCAGTGAAGAAGAATGTAAGAGGCTTGAATAATTGTTAAAAAGTTTTAATTTATTTGGTTTTTAGAAAAAATAGTTATATCTTTGCGACAGTTATGATAAAAAACGAATTTTCTGTACTACTATACCGCACGTTTGACCTAATCGGATTAGTCACATTTATAGTGTTGGTGGTATTGATATTAACAAACATATTTTAACATTATATTTATATTATGAAAGATTTCAAAAGTAAACTTTTAGGTATTATTGACAATGGTGCGTCACAAGCTAAGAGTCTTATCGAGAGTTTTAACGATGTTGTCGATTCATTCGACATGAACGCACAGATTGAGTATTTCAATGAGAAGAAGAAGGAACTTATCAAGAGGAGTAATGAACTATTTGGTGACTTCGCTGAACTCTTGAAACAAGTTAAGGAAAGCCTTACCGATTTCTCAGTGACCGTTCCTTTTGACGAGTCCATCGGTGAGAAGATTTCTTACGAGGTAAAGGATGGAAAGCTAGAAATTGAGGTGACGTACAATGATGAAACTAGCAGTAGAAAAAACAGCACCACTGTAGTTATTCCAGCTAACTGTGACTTGGAGCAAGTAAGCTTCACTTCAAACAGCACTCTGAAGACAGCTACGGTAACAATTCCTAAAAAGGTGATTGAGCCTATCAAGGAAGAGGCAGCACCAACTGAAAAACCTAAAAAGACGGTGAGAAAAAAGGCTGCTAAGAAAGCTGCTGAAGAGGCAACACCCTCACAGAGTGAGGAAACAATGACTCACATTTCAAGTAAACTTGCCCAGAAGCTTAGTCAGAATGGTAGCAAGTATGCCAAGATACTAAAGCGTGGTGCTGACGGACGATTTGTTCGTAGAACACCGAAGGGTGAGTAAAGAAACTCATACAACTTATTGTTCATATTGATTGGTACATTGCCTAGCTCCGTTTGTGAAAATAGACTAGGCTTCTTTTAAAAACGGTGCGTTGGGTGAGTAGTTAGCCCTCAGTCCGCAAAACTGTTGTACACAGGTGCAAATCCTGTACGCACCTCTAAAAAGTGTTTAGAAAGCAAAAACTATTTAAACAAGAAATAATAAAATGACAATAGAAGAACTTATAAACAAGCATAGTCTATTTGTTGAGATAACTGTAGATTTCTCTGATGGTGCGTATCCAATGTATGATTGCACTGTCATTGACTTGGCAACGTGCGAGAAACACCTTGTAGTCGGATTTGACCGCTATATGTACCCTCAAGCACTAGAATATGGTATTGAGGCTGCTGAGAAGATTATTAAGGAAAGAGGAAATAAAAAAGTATGCCAATATTATGAGTTGTGTAAAAAAATTGGTGTATTAAATAAAGATGTTAAACAGTGCCCAAGTTCTTGTATTGATTATGAAATGTAAGTGTGTAAAAGGTATTGATGGATTCACATGGGGAGAAACCTATGATGTTAAGTTCGCTGGTCGTGTATGGTGGGCAGTGAATGATTATGGGAAAAAGGTATGCGGAGCATCTGAAACGTTTGAGGAATGTTAAAGTATATTAAAATTGAGATAGCCATTTGGTTATCTCATTTTTTTTTCGTACATTTGCAACATGAAAAAGATATTATGTTTATCACCTCTATGTCATGGTATTAGACTTGATAGTGGTAGTGTAGGTGTAAATTCATCTGAGTTTTTCTCTGTATTGAATACAGACGTGCAGTATCGTCCTATTGTGTTTACTCCAATGGATGCACAGAAGCGTAATGACAATATTGTTATGAAGCTTACAAACACAAATCCTATGAATGAGAGTATAAAGTTTATTAACTGCAAAAAGTTAAAAAAATATGAATAAAATAAAATAATTATGGCACACTATATATGTAAAAATAAAGTAAATAAAATCTATGAAGAAATTGAAAAAAGATATAAATACTGGAGAGAAAAAGAACACAATTCTCATAGTATAGAAACAGAAGCAAGAATGTCTGAATGCCAACATTTATTATTTCTGATTTCTCACATTAAACAATAATTTACAAAAAAACAATATTTTAGTATAAAATATTATATAATAATATGGCAAAGTTTAAAAAAGGACAGCACATTCGCAACAAATATAATGGCACGGTGTATCTTATAACAGATGTTCTTGAAGCTTCTTATGTAATAGAAGGCAAGCTAATAAATTGGCTTCTTCCATTTGAGGGAGAAGATGAATGGGAACTAACTGAAAATAACCAAGAAATAATTGAGCTGTTAAACACTGCTAAATACTTGCTTAGAGGTCATAATCAAAATTTGAATATAAGCTGGGCTCTTGAAAAAATAAATAAAGCAATCAAACTAATAAAAAATAATAATTATGGCACGTTATAAATTATCAAATGCTTTAAGACATTGTAACCCAAAGGAATTCAAGTCTGATAAAGCCGCATGGAATAGCTTAAGAAAGCATTTTCTTTTCAAAGAAGAAGACGGTAGTGTATCTGGATGCTACATTTGGATGTGGAAAGAAATTGAAGTAGAAGTTCCCATTAATAATGAAGAGGAATATATAAAAATGCATAATGCAAAATATGGTCCTCGTCCTTATGGATATGGACCAGATAACGCAAAACTATTAAAAGTTGGTGAGCCAAACATACATTCTGTTTGGATTCCAGTTCTTGAAGGTGTTACAAGTCATCCTTATAACGTAACTAAAAAGAAAAAGTAATGAAAATCGAGTTACATAATTTAAGACAAATGCAAGTATTTTTTCCTACTATTGGAATAGATTTAGAGTATAGATGCTTATTTATAGTTTGGCTCAATAAAACATTGTATATAGGAAAAGGTAAAAAATAATATGACACTATATAGAGAACAATTAGAGCCTTAAGTGTAGAATCATAATCGAAGTAGAAGACGATTAAACAATAAAAAATATGACTTACGTTTACATTACAATTGGAATCTTATTTGTCGTATTAATTGCGGCAATGTGTTATGCCATCAAGCATGAGGAAGAGGTGCTAGAAAAGGCTGAGAAAACGAGCAATATGCTCAATTTCTACCATGTACTTGCACTATTGACATCTTCTAAGTATCAGAACTATAAACCGACTGACGAAGAAAAAGCGGCAATGGTTGACTACCTAGAGGAAAACGCTAACAATGTACACGACAGCCATCCCATTGGCAGCTATTTCAAGCTATGCAAGGAGAATGATGACGTGTGTAAGACCGCTGGTAATTTCCATAACCATGACCTTCAGTTCAATGGGTCTGAGTTGGCTGTAGGAGGGGCTGTAATGGCAGCATTCTTCATAGGTCTGTTGTTTGTCATTTTATAAAAAATAAAGCAATGAAAACATTAAAGTTTAAATCTGGTATTGTAGAAGTTTACGAGACAGAGCAAGAAATGATTAGCATTCTTTCTGAACAGTTAGGAAAGGATGAAGTAGATTGGGCTTTGAAAGATGAAAGGTTTAAAAATTCTTTTAACCCAAATGCAAATGATTCTCACTACATTAAGAAAGTGATTGCAATTAAAGTTCCTAATGAAGCACATAAAACATTAATGTGTTTTGAGCATTGGAACTATAAGTACGACTGGGACTTGAACAAGAATGTAGAAGTCAACATGGATACATATTCAAGTGGCTTTGCTTGTACTACCTTCAGAAGACCAAACAAAGATAAACAGAAATGCTTCATAGAGTATTACAACACTGTTAGGGATGATGATGTAATAGAAAAAATCCTCAACACATTCAAGGTGGGCGATAAAATCTATTTCAAAGATTATAGTGAACACACCTTATCATCTGAAACAATTAACTACATTGGGTTAGATTGTTATGAAATGTTTGTTGTTGAAGTTGGTACAAAGGAAAAAGAAAACAAGTTTGCCATAGTTAGAATAAAAGAAGATGGCTCTTGTGGCTCTTATTGTGGCAAAACAATGTACGTATCTTTGGAAAAAGCAAAGGAATCTTGTTTAGAAGATTTACGAAAACTTAAAAAGGATTACAAAAACGAAATTTCCAATTTAGAAAAAAAGATGGTTGAAGCAATGACATTTGCTTAATTATAAAAAAACATTAAAAGATTCGAGAGGCATTTTGCTTCTCGAATTTTTTTATATATATTTGCATAAATACTGTGTATTATGCTTATAGATGATTTAGATAAAAACATATTGGAGGAAGGATTCTTAATGCCTAGATTTGCTGATGGCATTAGGATAATATGGTATGGCGAAACTGAAAAGTTCTATCGTTTCGTACTATTGGTATTTTATCTTCTTGGATGCTTTCAAGTTAGATTCTATCAGTATGAGGCAAGGTCTGCTAATTTTTGGATACGCAGAGAGATAAGAAGATTCGTTTCATTTCATTCAATTGATTGGAATCCAATATCAATACTGTCTGATATTGTTCTAGAAATTATGAATTTATTTTATTTCAAAATAATAATAGGAATTAAAGTTTCTCCTAAAATAACAATAGACGTAAAAGATAATAGAGCATATATTATACATATTAGAAATTGAAAATAATTTGGAATTTTAAAATATTTTATATATCTTTGCCAAAAAGATTAAAAAAATGAAAATATGTGCATTCTCAGACATGCATGGGCAATTGGATTTTAAAGTTGAACCATGCGATATAGTTTTGATTGGCGGAGATATTGTTCCGCTTAACATACAAAGCTATAGTACGCCATCAGAGAAATGGTTTAAAACAGTATTCATACCTTGGTGCAATAACTTACCTTGTGAAAAGGTAGTGTTTATTGCAGGTAATCACGATTGGTTTTTGCTGAGACATCCAGATAGAATGAGGTTGATGCTGAAAGAAAATGGTGATAAAGTAGTGTACCTAGATTGTGAAATTTTTGAATATAATGGAAAAACAATATTTGGGACTCCTTGGTGCAAGCCATTTGGCAGATGGGCATTTATGGAGTCATACGAGGAACAAGATGCTCGTTATGCTAGATACTTGGATATTATTGGCAATATAGACATCATTCTATCTCACGATGCGCCGTATGGTATTAGCGATGTTCTGCTACAAAAGGATTGTTGGTGGGCTGATGGGACGCACATCGGAAACGAATCATTGAGAAAACTTGTTGATGCAGCAAAACCAGCAGTCCATGTATTTGGACACCTCCATTCTTGCCAACATGAGAAAACAGAACATAATGGTACTGATGTCTATTGTGTGTCTTTATTGGATGAGAACTATCAAATGGTGTACAAACCGTTATATCTAGAGATTTAATATGGACAAAGGAATACAAAAAATTGCTGATAAATATATACAAAAATGTCCTCAATGTGGCAAAGAATTTTACCCTTGGGAAACTCTAATGGTCACATTACCCCAAAACGATATGAAACCATTTCTATATTGCCCAAATTGTAAAATTTACGATGATATGGAGGCATTTAAGAAAAATTAACTTTTTATATTTTGAATTTCAACTAAAAACTTATACTTTTGCAATGAATATCAAATTGGATGACAATGTATTGATGGATATGGTATTTAGGTGTCTGTGTAGAGTTCTGAAAAACAGAAAGATATATCACAGATTTAGATGCTTTATAGGGATTATTTACGGTCGTAATTTAGCCACTAACGTATATACTATGCTAGAATGTATGCAGCCTTATGTAAGGTATGCACAGCAAGGAGATAACCCATTCTGTAATGCATCTAATAAAGAAGACATCTTTTCTATCCTAAGACAATTGCTTGGTAAAGACAACATGATAACAAAGGAAAACAATGGGGATATGGGTAAGGTACAAATGCGTATCACCCAACTATTGAATACTTTGTTACATTCTTGTGTTGAAAAGACGGTTGGTAATTTTTCAGAGATTGAGCGTATCGGTCAAGAAACATTTGATATGGTATGCAAACAAATCTACGGTGACAATTTTGTTGATGAAACCGAAAAGAATATACCAGAGGATGTAAAAAGGCTGATAGATGCTCAGAGAGAATATCTAGAGGGTAATGGAATGGTTGACCCAAGAGGATTAACTAGAGACCCACGTTTTATTGAGTTCTTGAAAGAGAAAGGTGTTGTTGATGAAAATGGTAACAGAAGAAGACCAACGAGAATGATGCCTTCAATACTTGATAGATTGGAAGAGCCATCTAATTATTCAGAGTGGTATCACCCAACAGATTACGACTTGGGGATTGATGAGTGGGAAGAAGATGACGAGTGGATTTAACCAACAATAGAATAAAATAAAATGGCGCATACTTTAAATACTGAAAGTGAAATGAATCACCCTTGTGCAGGTAAAAGCTGCACTGAGTGTGAAACTTGTATTTTTGACCAAGAATTATTTTTAGAAGATACTCAAAAAAAAGAAAATATGGAAACTTGTACATCTTGTCACCTTTGTGGTAATTTAATTAAGAATTATATAGGTGATGATAGGTTGCAGTTCAATGCTTGCTGCGGTAGGTTTATGGTAATGTTTAGTTCCTATTCAAGACCTAGAATCATTAAGTCTAAAACTGGACCGATGGTTCCTCTGCCACCTCCAACGTGGTGTCCTAAAAATAGAGGTGTTACGCAAATGAGTGTTTCATCTGAAATGCTTGCTCAAGAATTGAATAAAGCATTGCCAGCACCATCACAAATATCTTCACAAAAAGAGAAAATAGAACCAATTGTTAAAACATATAAGACAATGACCTATACTGAAAGAAGGGAGAAACTTATGGAACTCCCAAAACACGTAGAATGGGATGACATTGAAGAGGGTGGAGTATACGTTATACCAAAGATTCTCTCTCAATCAAGAAAAGTAGTAAGGGTTGTAATGAAAAGTGATACTCTGCTACGTTGTAGCGAAATTGATGAATATGGTAAAGAAAGTCAAACACTATCCTCTGTATATCCTAAAGATATTGATACTGTATTTATCACAAAAGTATTAAAATATTAAAGATATGGCGAAACTAAATACAGTATCTGAATTAAAGGAAAAAATAGACCAATTTAGGAGTGTTACACCTTGGGAGTCTATAGAAGTAAATAAAGTTTACCATGTTCCACCTCTTGTAACTCTTGAAAGAAGAGAGATTTTCATACTTTCGAAAGAGGGTGATTCTGCTACTTACCGTAGAATTGGTGACAAAGAACAGAAAGAACGCACAATGATGAAAAGTAGTGTGTTCGCAAAGTTTCTTGTTAAAAGAAAAAAATATTAACTTTTTTTAAGATAGAAAATTTAGTTATTGAAAAAAATTTTTGTATCTTTGCAGAAAAAGAATAAAATATGCTTTATACTAGCTTTAGAGTAACAGTTATGATTGCTGCTATGTTAGGGCTGCTACATATGATTGCAGAGGGTTCATTTGTATACATGTTCTTTCCAGTTGCCATCATTATATGGGCTATATATACTCTTTTTGATGAAAACGATAGAGAGTATTTGATAAGAAATGGTATTGACCCAGACGAAATATCATGGTTCTTTCCTGATTATGCAGATTATGGCGCTGTTAGAGATAGTCATAGTACCATGAATCGTACAAGCGGTGACCATAGAAAAAGTTACCCATCTAGAACAAACGGTTCTACTTATAATGGTAGTATGAGTGCAGATGCGCAATATTCTAGGTATACCCCACAATATCCTTTTGGTGGGTATAAGGGGTATAGCAACCCAGTATATAAAGTATTAAAAGACAAGTGCAAAAGAAATTTTAAAATAACAATATCAAAAGAAAAAGTCACAGAAAATGACAAAGAAGACTTGCAATGACGTTGCATTTATCTCAGCAGCTACAATATTCAATGCTGATGCAAACGCCCATACTGACTCAGAAAATAAGAATAGTTTTGCCTATTCATGCCCAGAGTTGTTCTACTGATTAAGATAGTTGGTAAATAAATAACATAAACATATGAGTACAGAAACAAAAACAGCAGTTAAGGTTGCGACTAAAACAGACGCACAGCCAAATGAAGAGGTGATAGTTGTAGAAGCACCTTTGTTTATCCTTTTCGCAGAGTATTTGGGATATGTCAGCATCTTCAATAAGATGGCTGAAGATTGGTGTGATGGTAAGGTTCCAGATATACATATTCAGAAGATTATCATCTTGGAGGCTAAATGTATTCTGAGACAGATGAAGAAAGACTACTCACTTGAGGATATTCGTGAGTTCTATTCGATGTATTATCCTCTTATTTTCCAAGAGTATGACGAGAAATTAGCCAAGCTACTCGAAAAGTAATATTCATGGCTAGCTTTTTTCAACGAAAGGCTAGCCATTTATTTTATTATGCTATATACTATTTTCGCTGTTATTGGATGGCTATTCTCATGCTTGTGGATTACATTGTTGTTATTAGTACAATGTTATGAGTATGATACGATACGAGTAAAAATTTTTATTTTATCTTTTTGGTTAATATCGATAGCTATAGTTACCTTACTATGGATGTTTTTTTGGTTTTGTAAAGCCAACCCATTCTGTAGTGCTAGCGGTTTTTTAATTTGGTTGGGGTTATGAGTGATATTTCAAGTTTCGTTGCCAAACATCGTAGGCAAGTTAAATCTATCTCAATTGAAGAGAAAGTAAAACAATTACCTTGGTATAAAAGACCAATTGAACGAAGTGCTTTTACCTATAGAAAAGCAAAAGATGGAAAATATTATGTCAGACATAAAGAATGGGCTGAAACCATCTGGATTGGACCATATCTTACACCCACAGACTGTGACGATATAATAACTTCTTATGTTGAAAAATCTTCTGTTAAACCTTTGGATAAGATAACAGCAGATAAAGAGATACATTCAGTCTATATTGATAATGTAGACAAGTTCTTTTAATACTAAAAAAACTTAAAAAATTTGGATAATTAAGTTTTTTTTCATATATTTGCAAAAAATGACGATAATGACGATAATTTTTCTCCTTTTGACAGTTTCAATATACGTAGTTATATGTCTAATAGTTAAAAACGATGTAAATAATAAGATAAAAACATATAGAAAAGAAACTGTTTGGAAAGAGGGTATAGTAAATAACTTCCTCTCAAAACAATTGGAGAATAACAGTAAGAAAATTATTACATTCGGAGCAATAGGGTGGCCTATGTACTATCTATTTTGCATTGGTTCTTCATTAGGCTCTGATATATATGACCTTTTAATAGGAGACAATTATGAAAATAGGATTGCTACTTGGTTCATTTGACCCAATTCACATCGCACACATTAATATCGCATCTTGCGTATTAAACGGTGGACTTTGCGATAAAGTGTTGTTTGTTGTCGCACAACACAACCCTTGGAAAAAGAATAATCCAGCACCATTTGATGTTCGCTGTGATATGATAGATGCTTCAATAGAAGCGTTTGATGGTAAGTGTGAAGTATGTGACTTGGAAAAGGATATTGAACCACCTACATATTCTTATAAGGTTATAGAGAAACTTCGTGAGAAATATCCCAATGATGAACTTTTCTTAATCTGTGGAAGTGATACCATTGATGCTGTTCCAAATTGGAAGAAGTTTCAAACAGAGATTAAAGATAAAATTGGCTTTATCGAAGTTAAAAGAGACGATGGAACTGATATTGAGAATCCCACAAGACCATTCATTGTACGTGAAGGAAGTAGAAAAAATTACACAACAAAAGGATTTTGGTATGTGAAGATGCAACGAATGGACGCATCTTCAACACTAGTTAGAAGCATGATAAGCAAAGGGATGAATCCTTATCCCTATGTTAATCAAGAGGTATTGAGAATAATTAAAAGATACAACTTATATAAAAATGGCAGAGAAGAAAACATTCAATAAGGGAGATTTTGTTAAGTATAGCGCATATAATAGTGCTACTGATAACAAAGTGACTTTTGGAATCTTTGAGGGTGTAGACTTAGCACCTGAATACCAATATACCAAGAAGTTCTCCTTGGCAGCATACTATGATTCTTACAAGTATTGTAGCAATCTTGATAATGGTGTGGGTTGGGGTTATGTTCCATCTTTGGACGTGGCAACTAAAGAAAAACCATGTGAAAAGACTATTGACACGCTTGAAGAAGATAGTTGGTGGAGTCTTTGCACACCGACTGAGAAAGAGAAAGCAATTGCAATTCTTGCTGACTACGGATATGAATGGAATGAGGAACTGCTAGCTTTAGTGGATATGAGCACTGGTGAAATTGTGCATAAAATCATTATCCCTAAGATTGAGTATAACGGTGAGACCATTAAGCCAATCTGTAAAGAATACAAAAGTAAATTAAAAAAGTCAATTATTGACAAATCAAAGCCAACATATAGTGGTGGCTATCGTGGTAATCCGCAATATGGATATAATGGTTATAACCTATATGATGAAGAAAATTGGGATTAATGTATGACTAAGGAATTAGAAACATATCTCCAGTGGAGATTTAGAGTTAATAACCACGCTAAATATCAACGCTATCTCAACGACTGGTTATACAACGTAACTGAAACCCAGTTACAGTATTTCGAGCAAGAAATGCGTAGGCTGATTAATAGTGGAATTTACAAAGTTTAAAAGATGATTAACGGTAGGGATTTAAATAGGTGTATTGATATTCTATCTGAGCTTAATGCTAATGCAAACAATAAGAGGGATAAAAGCCTCATATTGGAGCTTGGATACATTATCAAACAAGAATTAGACCTTGTTAAAGCTTGGGAAAGTAGCCACAATGAACAAAGAATAAGATGTGGCGGTGCGCCAATTGATATTAACAAGCTGTTAGAAGATAATGCACAGCTATATAAGGAGAATGAGACACTTCTCAAAAACCTTAATAAGCTGAAAGGTATGATTGAGTCTAAAATACCTGCAATACAAGAAGATTTGACTGTTATCAGTAGAAAATTCGACCTTCTGAATAGTCATATAGAAACAAATTTGTGTTAAAACTTTTTAAAATATCCGAAATACCAACGAATAAATTTGGTAATTTCGGATATTTTTTATATCTTTGCTAAAAGCAAACAAAAAAAGTAATAAAATATGGCATCAAAAAATGTATTATCAGAAGCTATTACAAAATTAGTTAACGCAAACGTAGTTTTAAGGGGAAAACTACGCACACTTTCAGATAAAAATAAAGCAGATGAATGCTTGAAAGAAATTACGAGAAATGAATCAATGATTCTTGACTATAAATTCAGACTTGAGCATGATGAATAAACAAGAGAGAGCCGAACTGTATACAAATACAGTAAAATTAGCCAAAAAAGGTGTATATACCTCTCCTAATGGTAATGAGGTTCGCATAGATGGTCTTGATGACTATATGATTCAAGGCACAAAATTCTATGGTAAAAAAGTCGTATTGAAATACGATACACTACCTCGCTATGAAACGGAAATTAAAGTTATCAATAATGATTGTCTCTATGAGGCTAAAAACATGATTGATAATGGACTGAAACCAGCCGTATTAAACATGGCTTCATTCCATACTCCAGGTGGTGGTGTAATCAATGGCTCTGCCGCACAAGAGGAAAATTTGTTTAGGAGAACCAACCTCTTTAAATCACTATATCAATTCCACCATGTAGGTGATATGTATGGAATTGAACAGAAGGACGAGAGATACCCACTAGAAATGAACTATGGCGGTATTTACACCCCCAAGGTAATCGTTTTTAGGGGAAGTGATGATGTTGACTACCAATTAATGGAAGAACCATTCTACGTTGATATAATCACACTGCCAGCAGTTAAAAAGCCTAAAGTGGAAGATGGTAAAATTGTTCCTTGGGCTGAAACTGTTATAAAGAATAAAATTAAACAAATCTTTAACATCGCATTGGAGAATGGAAATGATTCATTAGTTCTCAGTGCATTTGGGTGTGGTGCTTATGGAACGCCACCTGAACAGATGGCAAAGTTTTTCGCTGATGTCTTGGCTTCTGAAAAATACCAAGGACTATTTAAGGTGATACATTTTGCTATATTGAATGTTCCATCAACAAATGGAGAGCATAACCCACATGGTAATTTTCAACCATTCAAAGATGTATTCGGATAATGTATATTGAGCACATAAAATACTATTCAGACCATTCAAGATGGCTAGCTAAATTATTCTTACAGTTTTGTCATGAATATAAATGTCAGTTTTTGATGTTTGAATCTAACACAATGAGCAGAAGGGAAAGATTTAATTGGTTAGTCAATAATCCACGAAGCATTTCTGGAGCTGTAACATATTTTGAATCAGTATCAGATTTAATATACGATTTTACTTATAGAGAACGTTGTACTCCTGCTTTTTATAGACTTTTTATGTGGAGGTATTTTCTTTTAACGCATCAAAAATACATACCAACATATTTTAGAAGTTATATTGGCGAAAAACAACTTGTATCTGGATTGAAAAAAGACGGAACAAGAAACGATAAAAGATTAGAAAACATATTTAAAATATTATCAATTGACAATGGATAAAGTTTTTTTAAATGCGCTTTTAAGAGCATTCAGTCCTAGTGGCTATGAGGAAAATGCCACTCAAGTAGTACAGAATTATTTGGACGGTGTTGCCAACTTTGAGTTTATTGACAAGGTGGGTAATGCTGCATTCTCAGTGGGTAGCGGTGATGTTAAAATCATGCTTTCTGGTCACATTGACGAAATCGCCCTTCAAGTGCAGAATATTGACGATAAGGGTTTTATTCATTTCATCATAGATGGAGGTGTTGACCCCAAGGTATTGCCAGGCTCTACCGTAGAAATCCATACATCAAATGGAGTGATTAATGGCGTGATTGGTAAAGCACCTATTCACATTGAATATCACGGAGAAGACAAAGACAAGGCAATCAAAATCAAAGACTTGAAAATTGACATAGGTGCTGAGACAAAGGAAGAGGCTGCAAAGCTTGTTTCAATCGGAGACCCAGTTACTATCTGCGATATTCCTATCACATTAGGAGAGAATCGCTTCGCTAGTCGTGGTCTTGACGATAAAGTTGGTGTGTTTATCATGGCAGAGGTCTTGAAGAGGCTGTCATCCATGAATCTCACAAAGGTTAAAGTATATGGTGTTGCTTGCACTCAAGAAGAGACATCAGCTAGCGGTGCTGTAGGTGCTGCATCCAAAATCGACCCTCAGTATTCTATTGACTACGATGTAACTTTTGCAACAGACGATGATTATGTCAGCCCTAACGAATGGGGTGATATTAAACTCGGTAAAGGAGGTGCTATCGCATATGGCGTTGATAGCAACAAACACCTTGCAAAACTTGTAAAGAGCGTTTGTGAGGAAAATAAAATACCTTACCAAGAGTTTGCTGTCGGAAGTGGTGGAACTGATACTGTGTGGATTAAACAGTCTTCTACAGACGCTGAAACACTGCTGCTTTCTATTCCTAACCGCAACATGCACACACAAGTTGAGGTGTGCGACTACAGAGACTTGGAATCGTTAATCGAAATGACTGTTGCTACAATCATTAAGATTAATAACGATTTGGTATAATGTCATCTTCTGTACAAGCTAAAAAATGGAGAGAGCAAAATCCCAACTACTCTAAAAATTGGTATCAAGCAAATAAGGAGAGGATAAGGGAGCAAGCTAGAAAGAAATACCACGAATCGGTAGTAGCCAAAAGATTGGAAAATGCTTCTGCTCAATTAGACGAAGAAGAGTGGAAGCAAATTCCTGATTTTGAAAACTATAAGGTGAATAAACATGGAGAGGTAAAGAATAAATTTGGTAAAACACTATTGCCTGGAAAGATACCTTCCACTGGATACCTACACGTTTCTCTATCGAATAAAGAGGTTAAAGGAAAACATTTCTATGTTCATCAGTTGGTGTGGAAAGCCTTTAATGGTGAAATACCAGATGGATTGATTGTGTGTCACGTAGATACAAACCCACAGAATAACAACTTGGAGAATCTATGCTTGATGACACACAAGGAAAATTTGAATAAGCCAGAAACGATTGAGAACTTCAAAAGGAGTCAGAGACTCCATCCACGTAAAAATAGTGGAAAGAAGAAAACCGTTGTGTATCAGTTTGATATGGATGGTAATCTAGTGAAACGATGGGATAGTGTTAAAGCAACCGAAGAGGAAGGATTCTCACCTTCATGTGTATCACTATGTTGTAGTGGTAAATACAAACAGCATAAAAACTTTATGTGGTCTAAAAGTAAAGAATTATAAAAATTAAATGTTATGAATTTCAATACTAAGGAGTACGAAGACTCTATACTAAGAGTTATCGACATCACTTTCAATAAGGTGGCTAAAGAGCTTACACAGTATACTCAGATAAAAAACGAGGACAAGACTCCAGAGGAACTGTTTGAGGAACTGATGCTGAAAGATATGCTTGAGGCAATCAAGCTCATAAAGGCAGAGCTTATTCGTGAAAGCAATCTCAACTACAACACAAATAAGGAGTATAAAAATAACAAAGACCAAGAGGTTAAAGTTCTTCTTAGAATGGCTAGTAATCATAAAGAGACAATGGAAGCCTATCAGAAAGCTGGTAACACAGAAGCCTATGAAAAGGAAAAGGCAGAGCTTGCTGTTATCGAGCAGTTTACTCCTAAACAGCCAACTGAGGAAGACATTGTAAACTTCACTAAGGAGGTAATTGCAGAGTACCTTGCAACAAAGGAAGAGGGCTACACTCCTACCATGAGAGATATGGGTCAAATTGTACCAAAAGTTAAAGCTAAGTTCCCTAATGTTGATGGTAATATAATTAGAAAAACACTGTTAGGATAATGAATGCATCAGAAAAAAATGCTTTGATAAGGCAGCAAAACAAAGAATGTTCTGCTATATATAAGCGAGAAATAGCTCAAGAACTTGCTTCTGTATCTTTAACACAAGAAAAAAGGGATAAAATAAATGCTCTTATTACAGAAGCTTTAGACAATATGATACCACAAGAAAAAGTTGAGGAAACCAAGGTGGAAGAGGATAACGTTGTATGTAAACTATTACTTAAAGGTTATCCCCAACACCTTTTTGCATCGTTAGAGCCAATCTTAAAGTCATTGATAGTGAGGAATACTAAAACTGGTAACACAGACATTGAGCGCACTAATGAATATGTTATGACACTGATGCTTGAAAAGGTTAAAAAACCTTAAAGCATTTGGTTAATATAATTATTTTTCGTATCTTTGCACCATGAGTAAAAACAAGTTTATACAACTCGAAGCAGTTGAGAATATATTAGAGAGTAAATCTTTCTTTGGATATGTGGCAAAGAGAAATAAGGAGACAAACAGAATACTTTATACCTATCGTAGTGTGAAGTATTATAACGTCACCATAAGTGTCCTCACAATGAGATTAGACCCAACCAATGTACTGTCTGATAAGATTGTTCTTGGTATTAAGTTTGATGATACTGAAATTAATGGGTGGAATGACTTTATTAATAAACTAAAAGAAATAACAGCTTATAAACCATCAAAAAGAAAATAATTAATCATAATGCAATATAATAAAGAATAAACTATGACTAAAAAACATAAAAAACTATTATTGAAAGACCTTTCAGCAAGGTTGCCTTATCATGTAAAGTGTAAGATATGGCTTAAAGATGGAACAACAGAAGAAGGTTTATTGGATTTACAGCATAATTATAATGATGTTCTTAGGGATGCATTTTATTATGATAAAATTGTTGATATTAAACCCTATCTCCGTCCAATGTCAAGTATGACTAAGGAAGAAAAGCTGCATATTAAACTTAATTACCATTTCTATTATCATGATGAAATTTTAGACAATATAAATATATTTGAAGCAGGTGGGTATTATGATAGGGATGGAAATTATGACCCACCTTGTGAATATAGAGAAATAGAACACGTCACAATAAAAGAAGTTATTGAATTTGTTAATTGGCTTAATGCTCACCATTTTGACTATCGTGGACTAATTGAAAAAGGTCTTGCATTAAAAGCACCAGAAGGAATGTATAAACCAGCTATGTAAGATTATGACAGATGATTACTGCAATATAGGAAATTTATCTCAACAAGAACGTTGGCGTATATGGCAAGAAAGCCAGAAAGAAAGTATGGGTTCTTATACTAGAATGAGAGACGAGGCAGAATTGAACACGTTAGGTTTTTTACGGTAGAATTATGACACAAAAAAGAAAATTATAAGTTATGATTACAGAAGACTACGTTAGTTTTGAAACAGCAAAACTACTTAAAGAAAAAGGGCTCGATAAGGCATGTAATAGAGTTTATCAAGGTCATACTCTTACTCCAGAAGAAATGGATGAAGCTTTAAGTAGCTTTGATTATAATCCATTTGATGATTTTAGAAAATCTGATATTGAAGTTGAATGAATTAAATTTGTTGTAATTATGAATAAAATCATAAAATGGTGGAAGCGTAAAAATTTTAATTTACGACAAGCCTGCATAGACAAATACTCTAAAGAATTTGGTCAAAAATATGTACAAGAATTTGGAGAAATGTATGATAAAATATGTAGAGGAGAGCCTACTGGAGGATTCTTAGAAACTTCTATATTTTTAGATATGATTGAAAGAGTTAAAAAAGAAAGCGGATTATATTAATTATGGAAGACCCAAATAAGTATGTAGGCTCAGTCTTTATATGGAATAAGCAGAAAGTTAATGAAATTATGCAAGACATTGTGAATTTCGCAAAGAAAAGTGACAACAACATAAAATGGAAATAACTATGGCAAAGGAGCTAATAAGAAGTTTTCGTGACTCAAGTGAAGGGTGCGTCTATGATGTATATTATGACACAAATACTGGACGTTATTCTCAATGCAGAAGAGGTAGAGAGGATGAAGATGAACAGGATATTGATGAAAGTTCTTGGCACGTACAAGGAATGATTAGATAATTTGAATAACTATGGCAACGATTACAGAAGATTATGTTTCTTTTGAAACGGCAAAACTGCTGAAAGAGAAGGGGTATGAACAAGCAGAAAAAGACTTGGAACTGACTTGGGAGGATATAAAGACCATTGATAAACTACTAAATAAATGTGTTGATTATAGTAATCCGTATCAAAAGGTATTGAAGCTATTTAAAGATTTGAAAAATAATACTAAATTATGAAATTATTGTAGACTATAACTACAAAATTTATATTCGCCAAAAAAGATTTGATGAATATTTTAAGATAAAAGAAATTATAATTATGGGAATACTAAAAAAAATTGATACTGCCATTACAGTGGCTGGAGTAGTTATATACACCTTTGATTTAATGACTAAAACTTTCAAATGGTATGAACGAAAACGTGGCAAAGGAAACGATAAGAAAGATATTACAAGACCCATTATTAAAGGAATGTAAGAAAAAAGTTTTTATAAAACTAGTATATCCAAAAGCAACAACTACTTTAAGAAACTATATGTTGATATTGCTAACTAAAAAAACTTTTCTGTATGAAAACAATTTGATGAACGCCTTTGTAATTAACCTAGGTAAAGAACCATCAAGTATTATAGGAATTTCAAAAGATTCTTACATTGTAAAACCAACAATGGCTGACTATTTTGAAATGTCTTCTTCATATCGAACATATAAAAATAACTGCTTTGATGAGCTTGTATTATAATAAAAATGGAGAGGCTATTTCTGTCTCTCCATTAATTTTATAATTTCTTCCCTAATTATCTTACCTAATTTCTTTTTGTTTTCTCCATAAGGATAACGCATTGCATGATAACGTGCTAGAGAACCTGCTCCCTTCTCTCTAGGAACATATACCGCTTGGTCTCTTGTATTTCTGAAATCCTTAAAAAACTCTCTCTTCTCTTCAGGACTAGCCAAGTGAGGAACAAACTGCGTCTTACCGTTTCTTGCATATTGTATCTCATCATTTTCTTCGTCATCCTCATATGATTCTGGTCCGTAGTTTCCATCAATATAATCACTTAACGTACAAGCAGTTATTTCTCCGTCATTTCTCCAATCTTCAAAAACCATATTATATTGTAACAAATCTTCATATGTAACAATTCCAGTATTAGCTAAATCTCTCATTATGTCTGTAAGAGTTTGTGGGTCTGGTTGTTCAGTAGTGTAAAATCCAATCATCTGTAAGTCAGGCCATATTCTACCTTCATTTCTACCCATTTCAAAATAAGAATTAAAATTGCTGCCAATTTCTTCTAATGCTTGGTCTATCCCTTCTCTTTCAGTAAAGTCATAATACTCAGCTTCATTGCTTGCAATTTCTTCAGCCAATTCATCTGCATAAGGTATTGAGCCGCCATTAATTACGTCTTCTGCTATTTCTTTCGCCTTATCACTATCCAATGAACAACGATTGTCATCTACCCATTCGTCAAGGTCAATCTCATCAGAGCCATCACTAGAAACATACATATCAATGTCTTCGTTATAGGTATATCCGTATTGTTTAAAATCATTAACCAAATCTTCTAAGGCATCAGTAAAATAGGTTATCTCTTCTTCCATAACTTCTTTTTTGACGTTATAGAAATACCTTTTTGCCATTTTACCGCAAGCATTCTCGTGCGTTGTATAGGAATCACCAATTGAAAATATCTCTATTCCACCATATGTCTCTGGCCAATATCCAAACGGAAAACCATAATCAGTATTCCAGTTAGCCTCATATGATTGACCTGTTTTCTCATTCTCAAAATATGGGTGGTCAGTTCCAGCTTCAAAATATTGGCTCTCATTTAATATCTGAGACTCTAAAATATGTATTTTTTTCATTTCATCAATATACGTTAATAATATTTAAATTACCTATAAATATTTTGGTTATTTAAATTATTTTTCGTATATTTGCAAAAAAAAAAATAAAAGCATGATACTAATTGTTTTAACCATCATTATAGTAGGTGGTGTTATAATATATAGTAAAAATATAGCAAACTGATAAATAATAGAATTATATGGCAAATACTAATCGTTTCGCAAATGGTGACTTGGTAAGTGGTAAGAAATTGAATGGTGAACATTTCATTGGTGTGTATGAACATGAATATGATTGCGGAGACCATGCCATCTTCGATGGTGAAAAACGTTTCTGTGTACATAATAAAGATTGCCACCTAGCCAATGATGAAGAGGCCACCATCATCAAAGAAACCATTTTAAAAAACATGAAATCGGCTAAGAAGCCAAAGAAAATAGAGACAGAGGAAGAACTGACTGAGGATGAACTTGAAGAAATGCTCACAGTAGAATAACCATTAAATATACGTAATCTAATACTAATATAACCGTTAACACTTGTTAAATATATCTAAAATGCTCAAGGCTTTTTGCTTTTGAGCATTTTTTTTGATATATTTGCATTATGGAAAAGTGTAAATTGGAAAAAATGAGGACAACTCAGCAAGTGCTTGATAACCTTGTAGATAGAGTTAAAAAACTAACAAGTGGTAATATATCACATAATATAGCATCAATAAGGAGCGTCACCACAAACTTAGATACTGTGATGATAAAAGACCTTATTGAGTCATGCGAAAAAAATGACTTGGAACTCAAAATACTATTGAAGAAACTTGAACGAAATATATTGGGAATTGACAATATACTACAAAACCTCACAGCTACAACAGTAGATAATGATAAACCACATCTAGTGGCTTGGATTAAATTCTACGCAGATGCATTGGATAAAATACTGTTGAAATATGAAGTTTAAGTTCAGTACCATCGGAAGCAATGAGAGTGGTACTAGAATATTCTGTAAGCTCTCATACGACAAACATAACGTATTAAGAGGATTCTATGATTTTAACCTAGAGAAATTCATCATAATCAAATATATGTATGATAATTTTCCACAAGGACTAACTAAAAATAAAATTAGAAAAAATCTAAAAGAAATATTAATGAATGAGTACGATTGGGAATTGTAATACGAAAAATTTTAAACCAGTAATAATACAAGGCGGTCAACGTTTCTATATTGGAATGATTAATAATGAAAAAGAAGACAAATATTATAAATTTATGGGTACGTCCTATAACTTAGTAGAAGAAGAGAATCGTCTTTCAGAAGATTATATATATGAAATGACATCAACGTTGTATTTCAAAATAAGTTGCGCATTTAAAAATAAAGGTTTAATCTATAATTTAAAAAAACACAAACATATATTAAATGGAAGAAAATAACAACATAGGACTAATTGAATTTTTCAAATACCTTAACCAAGTTACAGATATGTTTGTAACTGGTATTGAGGTAGCACCAATTCGTATCAAAAGAGATATGTATATCACTGGTTTCAGACGCATTGGACTATCATTCATAGAAGCACACGTGAAACACATTAAACAACTGATGGTGAAAACAAATGAATACTCAATGGAAATGCCATTGAAGGAAACACCAGAATCAGAAATGTGGATAGATACCGACCTACTATCACAAGAAACAATTCGCAATGCTTTCAATGACCTTAGAAACCATTTCTTTAAATTGAAAGGATTCGTAATCGTACAAACACACTATAAACTGAAATCAGAACCAGATAACCTTTGCAGCCAAGAGGAAGTTATCATTTATGATAATAAACGTACCGCTTGCAAAGAAACAATCGCAAAGAGAAAACTATGCACCCTATTTAGGTCACATTTCACCAATTTTGGAGAAAATAATATAGATGGTAATAAACAATACAAAAAAGCCCTCACAGACGAGGAAATAGCTGAAATGGCATGATTGTACTAAAAGATATATTAACACCATTAGAATGGAGAAAAACAATGCGAAGTCTAAAAATGACTAAAACTGTATTTGGTCAAAATGACTATTACCTTTTTAAAAAAATGGTAATTGTGGTAGGATTTATACATGGTCTTGATGGGTATTTCAGTTATCAAGCTTTTATTGATACAGCACTTGATTTGATTAAATACAATAAGATGTCTCCCATCAATACATTAGGATTCAAAGATAGAAAAATGACAGACTTTTTCTTTTGTCTTACTAAAAAAACTATCTGTGAATCTTCTCTTAATGAGGTTAGAGATATGATGGCTAATAAAAGAAAAGAAATGTTAAAAACACAAGAAATACAACAATTTCCATTATAATAAAATAATTTATCTATGAGGCTAGAAAACTATATAACTCACGGAGAATACCTAGATACAATCGAACTAGCTTACAAGGTTAAGAAAATATATGGTATCAAAGCATATTTCTTGTTCAAGAAAATGTGCATGATAGCAGCATGTAAAGCTGGAACAATAGAAACAGATGGGCAAATTACAGCATATATAACTTATAGTATATTTTTATCTAAATGCTCAGACCATATATTTCATATGCTCGATATTGGCACACTCTTTAATATAAGAAAGAAATATGAAATAGGTGTGGATTTCTTTGGAGTACCAACAGCATATATCTACGACCTTAACGTATTAGAATTAGATGAATTATTAACAAACCCCACTAATGTAAAATTGAAAAAACTTCTGAAATCATGGGGATAATTAAATAATAACATTATGAATATAAATGAATTAAAACAATCAATTTTTGAAGCCGTTATCAATAACGGTGTGGAGTCTTCCAAAGCTGATATATTTGGTGATAATCCAATGGAAGACAAAGTGTATACCAAACGCATTAATATCAATTCTGATTATGATGACATGGAAGTTGTCTGTGTTAGCATTACAAATGATACACCTTCCTTCGATACCATTACAGATAATGATGCCGTTAGAGTCAACGTAAAGAACCGTAATGGCGTTTGGTGCAACCTCTTCATCAATGAGGTATCAAAGGATATGCTAGAATTTATTTATGATAAAATTTATGCATAACACGAGGTTACTATGAACTGGAAACCAAAAAAAGGAGTAGGTAAAACACTATACGCAATAGATACATGGGACTATAGCTTCAATAGCTCTAGTCCATATGCAGCATGGTCATCAGACATCTATTGCCCACCAATAACAAAGTATAGCGATGTGATGATAATTACTAATGGAGCTACAAATGGTAGTACCTTTATCGTTGCCAAGAAAAGAAAAAATAGTATCACATTTAAAGATGATAAAGAAAAAGAATACAGAACATATAAACTCAAGAAAATCAATACCATCAAAGAAGATAAACAAGGTGTTGTGCTGATGAGAGGAGAAAATATCATTATATCAAACGATAAGAAAGAACTCTTAAATATCTTCACTGCATTATATAAAACAAAAGAAAAAACAGCAAGAAAAGCTATTGATGATTATAACGCTGGAGTATATAGCCATTACTCTAGTTCAGATTGGATTGCGCAAAAACTAATGGACCAACCTAAATACGTTATGGAATCATATAAAAATTTTGTAGAAAAACTGAAAAAAATATGACATTATATTGGGGATATAGAGAAAATAAAAGGTGTAACCAAAGTTTTTTATTTTCTAATTCAATCGGTAAGGTAGAAAACATTGTTCAATTTTCTAAATCACATAAGGATAAGAAAAATAATAATATCTATGCCTTAGTGGGAAATACACTAGATGTATACTGTTTAGGAATGGTAAAAGAACAAACACCAAAGTATAAAGGCAAACTTTTCATAGGACAAAAGGTATATGCTACGTCTAAAGAAGAACTATGCATGTATTATAGAGAAGCAGTTAAAAAACACAGAGGCATTCTTGATGCCGCAATGAAAAGAGCAGAACAATACCTAATTAATCTAGATTCACTAACAAATATAATCGGATATACAGATTACAAGTATAATTGGGCTAAAAGCGAAATAGAAAGACTTAAACAAACAATTAAAGAATCTGAAGCCCAATATAAACACCTCATAGAAAGAATCAAAAAACTATGATTTGGATTAATAAAGACAATACAAAACCATTATACCTATTGTCTATTGAAGAGATTATAGCAAAAAGCTATTCAGGAGTAGTTAATATTAGCAAGACAAATGATATACTGCTGTTCTCTGTTACTGGTAATATAGCAACACTAGTAAAAGGCTCTGTAAATGATAAAGAACACCTTACGCGTAGACAACTGCTAGGAGTGGAGCTTCTGTATGAAAGCGAAAAGCCAGATATGTTCGCCATTCTATTCAATAACACTAGAATAATAGCTAGCGATAAAAAAATATTGTTAGATGCTGTCAGAACAATACTAATGAGAAAAGAGAAACTCTATTTCAATAACATTACAAATCTAGACACATCAAAACTAACTAAAACCATATATATAACAGAACTCAAAAAAATGTATCTTTTTTTCAAAACATTACATGAGAAACTAAAAGAAATATAATATGGATGACATTAAAGAAAAACTCATTCTAGGAAAACTGAAAAATATCCAGAATGTGGCAACATTGATGAAAGACTATTTCAAACCATTCGACAAATTCGTTGAAGATAAAAAATATACTATAAATGAAGCTATCAACGCAAAAGAATCTACACATAAATACCTAGATAAATATGGAGCTTTCCTACTAGAAGCAACTGTGAAAAGCATAGAGAATATCATTAATGGAAACTTTGAAGACTAAATGGAAGAAAAAACTATTAAAAAACATATGCATGAAGATAACTTTGGGGAATTGAAAAAAATAGTCAATGGTCTCAAAGAAAATACATACTACTATTTCGTCTATTTCGAGGACATTAGACCTCGCTGCGTTATCCGTAAATTTAAAAACGCAATATGGCAAAAAGGAGTACCATACTGCTCAATTTATGATATAGAAAATTCTAGACCAATTACATACCTTCCATATTCATCATATGACATAGTACAAGATAAAGACTATATCTATGTTAAATTCTCAACAGCATATACTGGCGTCTTCTATATCACCAAATCTTTGCAAACAGCACATAACGTACTGAGAAAAGAATGTAAATGTAAATGTAGAGATATAAAACCCCACCTAATGTACGTTAGCTATGCAAAATTCTATAAAGACTGCATGAAACGACTCAAAGAGTTTGCAACAAATACTTCACTGAAAGAAACATTTAACAAATTGGTATGAAACTCAAAGATGTAAACCTAAATATACCACACTACGTGGTAGCAATCAATACTGCAACTAGTAATATCTTGGTGGCAAAGACAAAGTATTCAACACTAGAGAAATCTAAATACCTCTCTGTGGCAGACAAATTCTTTATCTACCCACACTTGCAAGATAAAGATACATATGTGGATAAACCAATTGCATCATTGTCAGCAAACCCAGAGGAGGAGATATACGTTGGATACCACTACATTAGATTCAATCTAAACTATAAATACCAACTTAACTACATCGCATTCGACCTAGCCACAATGACACAACTCATACGTGACTACTTTAAAAAACAATACAACATCGTAAAACAAACAGAAGGTATAGTATATCGAAAAGGATACAGCATAGACATACAAGGAATGTATAAACATTATTTGAACCAAATAAAAAAATATCTCATGTAATTACACTATGAATATAATGGACATCCAAGAAGGAAAGACATTCTATCAACTCAGAATAACAAGAGCTGGGGACATCTATTATCTCAATAAGGTAAACATAGATGCCATTAGGGGAAATATAGAATGTATCTTCCAAATAAAATACACTATACCCAACTCTGATTTTACTCCATATAACACCATATATGAAAGAATGTATATAGAAGAATGTAGTTCACCATACTTCATTAAAATGGGGTCAGAAGAATACCTCACACTGCCAAATAAACAAGCACTTATGAAAGCAGTAAGAGCACAAATAATGGAACATTCATTTTCATTTTATCCGCAGCTAAAACCAATAACCAATTTATATTATAAAGCCGCAATGAGAAAAATAAAACAACTGCATTGATTATGAAATTCACAGACCTAAAGAAAAATAAGGAATACTATATATTCTATTTTTCAAGAGTGGACTATAATAGGGAAGGTAAAATATATTATAAGCCGCCAAAACAGTATAAGGCTAAATTCAACCAAATTGTAGGAAATCTAACACAATCACACATCATGCTGGATTTCTATAAATCAGAAACCCTTAACTATAATAAGAAAATATATGAATGCCACCCACAATTGAAAGTAGATGTGCTGTTCCCAGAGAATGTGGAAAAAGAATCACAAAGACTAGGAGATAATATACTCTGTAGTAGAGGCGATTGGATTATTGCAGAAAATAAGCAAACAATAAAACAAATACTCAGAAACATATATAAGGCAACAACAGCCTATACATATAAAGACGAAGAAAGACATATCAACTATATAAGGTGGTCAACACTATATATCACAAAGAAAACTAGAGAGAACTATCAAGAATCAATAAAAGCACTTAAATGTGATACAGTATGATTATTCCAAAAACACTAAATAAATTATATATGCTCACACCAGGTAATATACTGTACCTAATTACAGACGTGGGATATAAAACAATTGAGCCTAGAAAAGCTACCATTAGAAAAATTATATGCGCTAATAAACTAGAACCACAAGACTTCATAATGGTACTAGAAATAGATAACTCATACATGAGATTAGTATACATCACACAATCAATCATAGACAATATCAAAAATAACTCAATAGTCTATGGATATACAGACCTATACTTTCTCACAACTGACCCATACCAACTACGACAAAAATATAAAAACATAATCACACTAATATGCCATAGTAATAAACTAGAAAAAGCAATACATAATAACTATAACGATAGACAAGAACAACTAATAAAAATGTACGGACAATATACACAAAACAATATAAAAGATACTATAAAAAGAAGTATAAATAATATAAAAATCTATTGTAAAGAAAATCACGCAGAGTAAAAATTTTATAATACCAAAAATTTTCGTGTAAAACATTCGTAACTATCTGATAATCAGAGTTATTTTTTTTATTTGGAATTAATGAAAAAATTATGTATAAGTAGGCGTATTTATAGTGCATTTATACCAAAAATTTTCGTAAAAATTTTTAAGGAATTGAAATAAAGTAGGTTACAAGGTTAATGTATAAAAACATACACAAAAATAGGAAAAAATGTAGGAAAATGTAAGGAAAAAACTGTTGTATTTTTATTCCAGAAAAAAATTTTGTTTAAAAAATTTGGTTATTTGAAAAAAAATTCATATATTTGCATTATAGTAAAAAGTGTACATAATAATATGTCGAAAAAGATTAATATAACGATACCGAACAAGGTTAAGCCTAACTTGGTTAATTTATTCCATGAATATTTGTCTCGCAAAGCTAAAGAGCCAAAGAGAAATATGGGTGGCACTGAAGCATATGTATTTGATGAGTATGCTGACATTGCGGAGTATTGGGACCAGATGTTTCCAGGTTGGGATGATGACCTTGATGATGATGGTGATGTTGTATTTCCCCCAAGCAATGTAATTGTCATGAATCCCAAGAAGGGAAAGAAGGGCAAGGACAAGAATACTTTATATGATGCTTTTTGGCAGCAAGAGCGTGAAGAGCAGTGGGGTAAGAAAGGAAAGCACAAGCACAATAAAAAGAAGGCTAAGAAGTTTGACATCAATGTTCCCTACAGTGGTGTTGAGGATGACTTCGACAACATTAGTTTTGCCACTGAGGATTATGAATCTGATGCGAAGGAGATTTGGTTTTATCCAGACTATCATTGCAAGGAAGATAAATTATCTTTCAACTCTCTTAAAGAGTTTAGTGATTACTGTGACAGTATGGGTTATTGGGTTGACAAAGCTGTGGCTGCTGAAATATCATGGAGATATGAGAGTCACTGTTGTTTGAATCCAGAGTCAGAGAAGATAGGTTTGCTTGAGATTATGTCTGAGCACACTTATGGTGAATTATTTTATGAAGCTTGTGAGGAATCTGAATTAGGTTGATGTATTATGAATAGAAGTAAGGATTTAAGGGATTTATTTAGACAATATCTAATTAACAAGAGAAAACATCCTAAGATTAATTCCCCATATTATAATAGTCGTTATGACGGTGGTGTATTAGATAATATACATAGAATTCCAGGGCAAAATAAGGATAATTCTGTGAACATTTACTTTTATGAGTGGTCTGACCTAAGTAAAGCTCCACGTGCATTTTATCAATTGGAGGCATTTGAAAATTTCTTGAAGTCAAGTGGTATGTTCTTAGAGTTTTATCAGAAGGGTATTATCAAGAACTTAGGCACAGTATACATCACATGTTATACTGGAACCAAGAATCTCAACATACGTGGTTCATATAAGAATCTCATTGATTCTTTGCATGAGCATGATGCTAAGATGTTGATACCTAAGATACATCAGCCCAATATTATATTTGAGCCAGATGGTAGGTGGCCTGAGGATGATGGCACATTTTTTGGATAAATATGGACTTAAATAAGTACAAATAGGGGGTAAGATATATTTATATTATGAAATAAGAATCTTTTTTTATTCATAAATTTAAATTTTAGAGTTTTAAGTAAAATGTGTTTTTCATGGTATTAGATTATTAAGGTTAAAGCTTAAGCGAAGGTATCCAGACGTTGTGAAACGTTTGGATATTTTTTTATGGGTATAAAAAAAGGATGAAGTTTTATTCTTCATCCTTAATTATATTCACGTCAGTAATATTATCTTTACCATATTCTTTAATAAGAAGTGCCACAGTATTTTTAACTTCAGATTCTTTTAAATGTCTAGCACTATTTTTATTAGTAGTTGTTAATGGTTTCCCATAGAGGTCTTTTCTTCTGAAGTATGTATGTTTTCTCCCATTGAGAGTAAACTCTAAGATTGCTTTTACCATAATATTGGACTTAAAAAAGTACAGCTTGGCTGTTGCCGCTGAATTCCGCTGAAGCGGTCTACAAGTAGGGGGTTGGTGTTTACCATTCACGGTAAACACAATGTAATGATGTTACTCTCTCTCCATACTCTTCTCCGAAGTGGAAGTCTAGGTATTGTTTTTCATTATCAGCATCCCATTGTCCACCTCCTGGACGACCGAGGTAATTTCTTGCTTCACTCGGTTCTGTGGTAAACTCAATTTTACCTTCAGCAGTATCTAGAGTTTTCAGATACTCATCGTTTGAATTCTGTAATAGATAGCCTCCCATAATTAGTATACTTTTTATTAATGATTAGACTTAAATAAGTACAGCTTGGCTGTTGTTGCCATTGAAGACGCAATAGTCTACAGATGGGAATATTTAGTAGTATGCAGCTTCGCACTCTAGATTCTTTACCTCTGGGTAGTCATCCTTGAAGCCTCTACGTATCATATCCCTAGTTGCATTGGCGTAGTATCCATCCCTACCTCTGTATGCTTCTTCTTCATTATTTGTGAATGTGAGTTTTCCTTTGGCGTAGTCGATTTCTTTAATATATTTACGCCTATTATTTGTATTGATATAATATTTAGCCATATCTTAAGATTTATTAACTATCGTTACCCAATTGGGTACAGATATATAATGCAAAGATATGAAAAATATTTGTAATAAACAAATTATTCTTTGGAAAATTTTCTAAATAGACTTAAATAAGTACAACGTGGGTCTATTTAGAAACTATAATGGAATGGTCGTATTTCTAGTCTATGTTTATAGCTTCCTTGAAGTTCTTTGCGTTTTTCTTCAGCCATTTCCCTTGTGGGGAAAAAGTTACGAAAGCGTTTCTTATTACCTAATACACTAAAGATTCCGTCTCTAGTATAAAATCCGATGTGATAATTAATTCTATTTGCCATATTAAAGACTTAAAAAAGTACAAATAGTACATCCCCACTGCTTCAACAACAATGGGGTCAGTACTGTTAAGATTAATACTAATTTAAATGTTGTTTACGCATCTCTCATTTGAGAGATTACCTTTTCCACCTCACGGTAGAGTTTTTCGAGAGAGTTATAGCGCAATATGAAAGCACTACAGAATGGGTCAGTATTTGTGGACAATGTGAAATCTGGATACCAATGTATCTCTATTCCGCAATGCTGTCCACCTCTGATGAGTTCCTTGACTGACAAGTTACCAATTTTGAGACTTCCCTCTTTGAATGTTAGGGAAGTTATGACCACGCCATTTGGTAGTGGCTTATCAAACAAGTCACATAATTTCAGCACAAGACCCTCAACCTTTGGTGTAGGTCTATAGAGAGCCTTGGCTATCCTCAGATAGTCTTTTCTCATACGCTTAATCGTTTAGGAAATACCACCAATTACTGATAAGTTGTTCCTTGGTTGTGGAATTAAGCACCACATCTTGAAACTCCCTCAAATCCTCAAAGATTGCAGTGTCTCCGTCAGCAAGTGCTGCCTCACTACGCTCTCTGTCATTGATAGAATCAAGCCATTTCTTGTCGTAGTTTCCTTTGGGGAATCCTACAACTCTTACGTTGCTATTCTTATCCATTTCTTTCTGTTTTATTGTTTCACGATGCAAAGGTAAGAAAAAAAATCGAGATAGCCAAACTATTTTGCATTTTTTTGAAAATAATTTCTTTTCACCTTATTATAATACATAAAAACCATAAATGTTAAAAAACCTTAATAGCCAGTATTTTTATAAGAATTTTTTTGGTAGATTCATTATATTTTCGTACCTTTGCAGCAGATTTAAAAAACGAAGTGATTATGGCAAATAAAAAATTTACGATTGACGGACATGAGTATAAGGCTTGGGAGTTAAGCAATGAGCAGATTGTTCGTCTCATTAAAGATGATACCAAGGCTTGTTCTGAGGATAGAGATTTTCTCATGGAAAAGGTATTGGAACGTTTTGAGTATGACCTTTGCGCAAAGTGTGGTGAGAATACTGATGATGTGTTTGCACGTTTCTTCGGTAACTTTGTTAATGGCAAGTTGCATAGCAAGAAGCACGTAGCAGAAGTGATGTGCCGTGAGCATAGATACTTGCAGAACGAAATGTTTAAGGTATGCTTGGAGTATATCAAGTTGTTGGCTGAAAATTGCGAAAAGGGATGGTTTGACCCTCGCAATCAGTATGCAGCACAGACCTCTAAAAAGATTATAGATTACTTTAAAGAAATTGATTATCCTTATTAAGTTATGATATTAGAAAGAAATGATTATTTTGAGTTGGTGAAGAACGGCAAAGTCAGTGGTAAGGCAAGTGCTGATTTTGACACCTTAGAGGAAAAGACAAACGACCTCGCTTGTGAGATTCGTTCTTCAATCAGAAACGCAATGGAAGAAATCTATAATGCCACAAAGCAAAATAAGTTACTGCTTGGCTCTAAGGACGAATACATTTTCACAATAATACGTGATTGTGGTTGTGTTTACGTTTATTCATGGAAAGAGGACGAGACCAACAATCTTGAAAATATTAACTCTATTGACCTTTTATTAGACATTTTAAATTGGCTTGTATGAGAAAGTTATTTATCATTTGTATAATGGCATTGGTGGCTTCTGTCACCTTTGCCAAAGGCACAAAATTTATAACTCATGTGACATTGACAACTTACAATGCAGTTGCAAGTCAGTGTGATGGCAATCCTCTTATTACTGCTGATGGTACAAAGATTGACGTGAAGAAACTCAAAAAGGGTACTATCAAGTATTGTGCCGTGAGTAGGGATTTACTTAGGTACATTCCTTATGGAAGTGTAATACACATTGAGGGGCATGGCTTTTATGAAGTTAGGGACACTATGAATAAGAGGTTTAATCGTTATATAGATATATTGCAGCATACGTCTCAAAAGAATTTCAAGAAAAACAATGTGAAAGTGGTTGTTATTAAAAAACCAAATAAAAAAGGTTAGTTTGTAAAGATTTCAGAAAAATATTATTGTAAATCTAAAATAATTTGATTTTTGTTTGGTAGATTGAAATTAATTTCGTACCTTTGCATCGTGATTCAGAAACATAGTTATTAATTTAATCAAAAAGGAGATTTATTATGAGTGCAATGATTGAAATGGTAAATGGTGTAGCATCTTTCGCTGAGAACGGACGCAAGGAACGTGCATGGCATGGCTTGGGTCAAGTGGTTGACGAGCCTATGTTTGTGGCTGATGCGCTGAAGTTGTGTCATGCGGACTACAATGTGAAGTTGCAGCCAGTGGTTGCCTTGTCTGACGAGATTCTGACTGCCATTCAGAATGGCGAAATGATTGAAGCCGACAAGTTACTCTCTCTGATGATTAGCAACACTCGTGCCACCATGCGTACAGACACTAACAAGTCGCTTGGAATTGTCTCTGACAAGTATGGTATCGTGCAGAACGAGGACGCTTTCAAGTTCGTGGATATGTTCTGTAGCGGTAAGTATTCTGAGAGAGACAACACCCCAGTTATCGAGACGTGCGGTGTGCTTGGTCAAGGTGAGCGTGTGTTCGTTACTGCTAAGTTCCCACAACCTATCGTATTGGATGCAAGACGTGACGATTTGGTTGATATGTATGTGGTTTTCACCACCTCTCATGATGGCACTGGTTCTGTCCGTTGTATGGTTACGCCAGTTCGTGTTGTGTGCAATAACACCCTTAATTGGGCAATGAAGAACAACATCGGACGTATTGCTTTCCGTCATTCTTCAAAGGTCATGGATAGGTTAGACCTTATCAACGCTGAGAACGCTGAGTTTGCTTACAAAGCAATGAACGTTGCAGAAATCTATGCCAACGGCATGAAGGAGAGTTTTGACCACCTCCGCAACATCAAGTTGGCTGAGAGAGATTTGGAGGACATTATCGCACAGACTGTTCTTTCAAAGGACGCTGCAAAGGTATTCATGGAGACTCGCAACATCGAGCATGAGGACATCAAGACGAGAGGACGTAACATTTTCCTTGGTGTGCGTGAGTGCTTGGAGAGTGGTATTGGTCAAGAGGGTCAAGAGCGTGGCACTGCTATGTGGCTGATGAACGGACTGACAAGTTACTATCAGAACGAAGCCACAGAACGTTCTGCTGAGATTAAAATGGATTCTATCTTAGACGGAAACATCTACAACAAGGTACAAGGCGCATACGATATGTGCATGAAAATTGCAGCCTAAATGTTAAAAATCATCCCAACTTGAAAAATAGTTGGGATTTTTTTTGGCTAATTGAAATTAATTTCGTATCTTTGCATCATCAAACAAATATAGGAGATAAAGATTATGGAGATTTACATTGTTACAAAATTAGAAGATTATGGTGATGGTGCAACCAATTCAGTCATTGCAGTAGAAAAGAGTCTTGATGCCGCAAATAATAGTATCAATGAGGACATTGAGGAACTATTTGAGGATTATGATGTATTGAACAAGGAATGTGTTGATTATTATGATGATAACAGCGTAGAAGTATCACACACTGATGGCGAAATGAAAGACTACGTGTATGTATCATATAAAATCACGACTTGGAATTTATGAAGGAATATTTGATTAGAGTATATATCTTCTCTGAGGAAATGGGTGCAATTATCAATGATGCAATAGACGTTGATTTATTTGTCCTTACACAGAGTTTTGATGGGGTAGAGGGGTGCTTGGCTATTTATGATGGAAAAGTGTCTCAGAATGGCTTAAAATGCCTTATTGGGCTTGGTATCGCTTATCTTCCATTAAACAATTATGAGGACTTTGTTATAACTTGTCCTAATTGTGGTGAGAGAATTGACGATAATATGATACTTAATACCTATGACGAAACGTTACTTAGTGGGTATAACATTCTATGCCACCGAAAAGATTGTGGGTGCCAGACTGCAAATGTAAAATATATAGGAGAATAATATGTATATACATTTTTGTATTTTAGGCTTAATAGAAGTGATTGGTATATTCTATGTATGTTTCTTTTATGAAGGTGATTAAAAAGGATTTATCTGTATGGTAAATCTTTTTTTTTTGTAAATAATTCAGAAAAAATTATTATAAATTGAAAATAATTTGATTTTTGTTTGGCTAATTCAAAATAATTTCGTACCTTTGCATCACAAAACAGATAACACATTAAGCAATAAATTAAAAAGGAGATTAAAGATGATTGGTTACGGAAAAGCATTAAAGGAGTTAGGAATTTCCTACTTAGGTGGCGTTGCAAAAAGCATGAAGATGCGCTTATCGTTTGAGAATGGCACAATGACATATTGCTTGTACCTTGCACCTTGGAATATGAGTGGGCATAATGTTTGCCCCAAAGGTCAGCACTGCCATGAGTTCTGTTTGAACGGAAGCGGACAAAACAAGTGTGATGAACTTGCAAGAGGTGTTGAAGGCTCTAAGATTAATCGCAGCCGTATCAAAAAGACCAACTTGTTCTACAATGACAGAGCACGTTTCATGGAGATTCTGATACATGAGATTGAAAGCAAACGTGCAAGGGCAAAGCGTTTGGGATATGGTTTTAGTGTGCGCTTAAATGGTACAAGCGACCTTTCACCTCTCGCTTTCAAAGACCCTATAAGCGGAAAGAACATTTTGGAGTTATTTCCAGATGTGCAGTTCTACGACTACACAAAGGTTTACAACAGAATTTCCCTTATGGAGAAATACCCTAACTATGACCTCACTTTCAGTTATGACGGATATAATTGGGATGAATGCGAAAAATTCTTACAAAAGGGTGGCAAGGTTGCCGTAGTCTTTTATAGCGAGAACGAAACACTACCAAAGGAGTTTAGGGGCTACAATGTGGTGGATGCAAACGGATATGATATGCGTTATCTTGACCCTAATAGTTCTATCATGGGGTTGCACTATCATAAGACCGCAAACGACTACAAAAGCGGTCACTTTGTCAAGCCACAGACACCTTTTGTAATTGACCTCGATAGCGAAACAGATGTGGATTGGGGATTTTAACATTTCCCCACCACATTTTTCTAATAAAATATTTGGTAGATTCAAAATAATTTCGTACCTTTACATCGCAATAAAACAATAGGAGATAGAGATATGAAGATTACAAACATTACTTGGGAAACAGATGGTGTTGAACAAGAAAGCCTTGGCTTACCATACGAAGTAGAATTGCCAAATGGCATAGACCCAAAAGATGATGATGCAATCAACGATTACCTTTCAGACACCTATGGTTGGTTGGTGATTGATTGGAGTATTGAGTAATATTAAAATTTGACGCAAAATGAGAAATTTCGTTCTTTTTTCTTTAATATTAATAGCAGTGGGGTTGTCTGCTTGTGCTGATGGGCAGACATCCACACCAACGAAGTTTATAACAAATGATTCCACATTGCTTTTCACCTTTGTAAAAGATAGTCTATATGTGGACACTTACGAAAGTGGTTGTGGTATAGAATGTTATCGTCTCGAAATAGAGACTGAGACACGTTCTGAGACCTTGTATAAGGCTTATGAATTTGTTTTAGGTGATGATGGAACGGATAGGACAGAGATACATTATATTAGGCTTTCCAAAGACCCTATGGGTACTCATTGGGAATATATAATCAAGTTTGACGATGAAGAAAAGATACCTATTATAAAAATACGTTGAATCCATAATCATTCTTCTTTTTAATATTTTTTAACGTGAATGGGGGAGACCAAAATTTGGTTTTCCCCTTTTTTTTATATATCTTTGCCAAAGAATTAAACAATAAACTATTTGAGAAATGAATAACAACGAAAGTAAAATTTGGGAAAAATTCTATGGCAAAAAAGTCTGTTCCGAGAATTTGAACATAGAGGGTTTTAAGAAACCTATTCCTTTTGATATTTACGATGGTCATGCAATTTGCGAAAATTACAAAGGACATCGTTTTGACATGGTTTATCCACAACTGAAAGCAGTTAAAGATAGCAAAGAGTTGTCGGATGCAGTTATAGAGTACATTGGTGAAATTTCCGATAAGGAGGAAATAACAGTCATTCATGTGCTCATGGCTTTCAATACCTTATATAAGGATGGCGAGGAAATTAAACCAAAAGAATAACAAACTATTATAAATTCAAAAGAAAACAAACATTATGCACAAATATACCATACAAATGAATTATAATGCTTCAATCGTTGTTGAGGTATTAGCCAATGACGAGGGTGAAGCACTTGATAAGGCGAGAGACAAAGCCGAGGACGCTGATATTCGTCAGTTTACAATCGGCAGTGAAAACGAATCAAAGATACTTAGAACAGACTAAGTTTTTTCATAGTTTTTTATTGTTTTATGTTAGTTGTTCCG
>Ga0247610_10000642_pt1 | contig 47680 bp, 43 predicted proteins | sample 174DNAGHGhighgp2_FD_193483 | JGI IMG/M metagenome (GOLD analysis project Ga0247610, IMG submission 193483) | Sheep rumen microbial communities from Palmerston North, Manawatu-Wanganui, New Zealand - 1742 DNA GHGhigh gp2 | ecosystem: Host-associated > Mammals > Digestive system > Stomach > Rumen...
ATATGGAAGAGCTAAACAAGGACATCCTGTTATTGTTGATTATTTCTATCACGAGGAAGTAAGAGGGACAAACAATACAGGGAAAAGGAATAAAAATTAACTAGAATAGTATTTATACTTATTAAGTCGGTTCTTTAAATTCTAAGTAGTAGAACCATGCTAGCAAGCTATAAATTCTAAGTAGTAGTAAGCTATAAACGAAGCGACGTAGGTATAAGCTATAAACCAAAAGTAGTATATAGCTATAAAATCTACGTTGTATAGAACTATAAATAAAAGGTAGTATATGGTGAAGTGCCATATACTACCTCTTTTTGTTAGGACCAAAATTATAATATCAAATATGTTTTTTATATTTGCCTCGTGGCTTTCCACGATATTTATTAGTGGTTTCTTTTCGGTGATAAAGAATAGGTGAATCAGAATTCATTACATACATAATTCTATTTCTCATTCTAGGGAAGTTCCTAGATCCAAATGATAATCTGAATATAGTTTTAATATCAAGATTAGCTCTTTCCATAGGACCATTAGATATTCTGTATCCATTGTGTCTGTTGAATGAGTTAATGATTTCATTTCTCCAGTTGAGCAGTAGCTTCCAAGCTGGAATGTATTCTGGGATATGAGAAGATTGAAATTTCAGAATGATTTCATCTAATCATTCAGCAGCATTATCAATAGTAGCTTTTTCATTGAAATTTCTATATTCATGTAGTAACTCATAAGCTAGCTTTAAATCACTATCTATTGATAGCATATAATCGATGACTTCACGGCAAGTCATCCATTGGTTAGAACGAGTTTCAAAATGCTTATAAGAAAGTTTGGAAGAATCCTTGGTAAGAAGCTTCCAGTATTTCTTAAATAGCCAATAGTAGTTATCATTATTATCTTTTAAATGACCGTATTTCTTCATAATACGTATTCTAATCCTGTGAAAGAACTGAGATAGGTTCTTTATTACATGAAAACTATCAGCGCATATAATGGCTTTAGGGAAGCATTTCTTAGCTAAATCTCTATAGTTATCATATAAATCCATGGAGAAGTATTTAACGTTGTTTTTCTCGGCTAATGGTATTCTAGAGAAGTAATCAATAAGGTTATTCATTCTCCTGGAATCAACAACGTCTATTATCTTTCTATCATATGGAGAGTAAATGATAAAGCAGTACTTATGATGGGATAATCTTTTAGAATATACCTCATCAACACACATAACCTCAGGTAATGGTAATCTGTTTAAATCAACTTTCTTATCAAATAGATTAGTTACATAAGTAACTGATACGTTAAATCTTTTAGCTATAGAAGTATAATTTAAATTGAGTCCTTTTAACGCTTCTAGTATCTTTATATCTTTATGAAGTGAAGTTGAGCGCTTAGCCTCAGTAAATGGATTTGATTCTTTAAAGTTATGACCACAGGATTTACATTTAAATGTTCGCCTATAAAGCTTAATAGATATATTATCCTCAACAGCAGAAGAATACTTTAATATTTGAGAACGACTACCAGTACAAACATAGTCGTTAACTACACCACAAAGTGGACAAGATATTTCATCTAGTTTTAAAAGATGAATAAATATGGTATGATTAGTTGTGCTTGGATCAAATGATTCAAATGATGTGGTGGCATCAATACCAATATGATCTAAGCCTAATCTTTTTATGGATTCAAAGTCCATAATAAAAACTCCTTTCCTTATTTAGGTCCTGAACAAACCTATTATAACAAAAGGAGTCTTTTTTATTTACATCTATAAAATCTACGTAGTACTACAACTTGTTTAAAGATGTAATCTACTACCTAGAATTTAAAGTTTTTTATATAAGACGCAGAATTTAAAGATGTACTACGCTACTACTTAGAATTTAATATACTATTAAGTCATCAGAAATGGTGGCTTTTTTCTTTGTCAAAACCAGTTTTTTTTACCGCGAAAGGGTGTTTCAAGGGTGTTTCACTTTTTCGTTAGGGTGTTTCAAAATTTAAGGGGTGTTTCATTTGTATTACCATACTTGTCCTTATACATATTGAAACAACTGTGTTGAGACGGTATGCTCATTATATTTAAAAGATATCCACCACACTAATCGGTAGTAAAAACAAAGTAACGGCAAAATATATGCCGTTTTTCTTTTATGTTTTTTTGTTTATATTTTGCCGATAAGGTCAATTTTTTAATAATTATAAGTTTAACATGTTTTATCGTGTAATTGTTGATATTATAAAAGTTGAAATGGCGTGTATATAAAATTGATATTTTGGTGTAATGCAATATACTAAAACCGAAACAATATATACACTAATGGCTTGCATGGAAAGAACATTATATGTGGAGATGTTTGTTCAATTGCTCTACCGACCCAGAAAATGACAAGTCTATCTTATAAATTGTATAATTTAGCCAATCTTTCGGTTTTTGTTGGTCCGCCATTAGTTGACGTAGTTGAACATACTACAGTCTCTATAGGATATGGTTGAACTTTGAGTTTGATAATAGTTTTGAAAGAAATATAAAGTTTTTCTTTTAAACTTCTATATGCCATTCCATTATGAACGATATTTGAAGAATCACATAATGGACATATTACATTATCATTAGGTTTTAATTTTGCTGATATTATAATGGTATCTTTAATTGTGGTTTTATCATTAACAATAATTCTATCATCTTTTAAAATATCCTCGTAAGGATTATAATTATTAATAAGTATTACCTTCCTTTCTATAATGGTTTCTTGACAATTCTATTATAAGGGAAGGTAATACTTTTTTTTGATAATTGTGATTTATCTATCTACCTATCTATCAACTGATTTATTTAAAGAAGCGTAATTGAAGAACAAATAATCTAAGTATTTTTAATAGTTGAATAGTTGACAAAGTGTTCAACTGTGATATAATGTAGGTGTAGGAAGTGATTATGATGGATATAGAGGAAATTAAAAAAAGCATTCCTAATTCTGATGAATTAGATAATATTACGAATTTATTTAAGGTCTTAGGTGATAGCACAAGAACTAAGATATTATATACACTTATTAAGCAGGAGCTATGTGTAGGTGATATTTGTTTATGTGTTGGGATGAATAAATCTGCTGTATCACATCAGCTAAGAATATTAAAGGACAGTAAGCTTGTAAAGGCCAGAAAAGATGGTAAAGAGGTTTATTATTCATTTGATGATGATCATATCTCTACTATCTTTAATACAGCTATTGCTCATATAGAAGAGGATAGATAGGAGGTTTTATTATGGTTAAAACATATAGAATTGAGGTTGATTGCGCAAATTGCGCAGCTAAATGTCAGGATGCTATTAATAAGCTTGATTTTGTTAATAGCTGTGAAATTAATTTTATGACTCAAAAGATGATTGTTGATGCAGAAGATGTAGATAAGAACATTAAGGCTATATTAAAGGCTGCACGTAAGGTTGAGCCTGATTTTGAAATATTAGATTAATTATGGTATGATATCATACCATAATTAAATATACAATAGTTGAACAAATATTCAACTATTAGGAGGTAGTATATATGACTCGTAAGCAGAAAAGATTTTTAAGAAGAATAATTATAGCACTTGTCCTATTTGCGTTTGTTATGGCTAGTGATTTGATTTTAAAATATACCACAAATAATTATCCTAATGGACTTTCAAGTATTATAGATAATAAATATGGCTTTGTTTTAACATTTGCCCTATATTTTATAATATATGTCTATATTGGGCATGATGTTTTAAGGAAAAGTGCTATAAATATTTCACATGGACAGGTATTTGATGAAAGCTTTCTTATGGCTATAGCTACCCTAGGTGCCTTTGGCCTTGGTATATATACAGGTATTAAGGATGGGAATCCTGAAGGATTTGATGAAGCATGTGCTGTGCTTTTATTCTATCAGGTAGGAGAATGGTTTCAATCATATGCTGTTCATAAATCAAGAAATGATATTTCTTCATTAATGGATATAAGACCTGAATTCGCAAATATTAAAACTAGTGAAGGGCTTAAGATGGTAAACCCTAATGAGGTAAAAATAGATGATGTTATTGTTGTAAAGCCAGGTGAGAGAATACCACTTGATGGTATTATAATATCTGGTGCTTCATCATTAGATACAAAAGCCTTAACAGGAGAAGCTTTACCAAGAGATGTATCTATAAATGATAGTGTTTTAAGTGGAAGTGTAAATATTTCATCAGTTCTTGAAATAAAGGTTACAAAAGAATATCATGATTCAACAGTTGCGAAGATATTAGATCTTGTAGAAAATGCTTCTAATGCTAAATCACATAGTGAAGCCTTTATTACAAGATTTGCAAGATATTATACACCAATAGTTGTATTCCTTGCCCTAGCATTAGCTATAATTCCTGCCACAATAAGTGGTATATTAGGTAATGGATTTACATATACATTATGGATTTATAGAGCTTTATCATTTCTTGTAGTATCATGCCCATGTGCACTTGTTATATCAGTACCTTTATCATTCTTTGCGGGTCTTGGTGGAGCTTCAAAGAATGGAGTCCTTATAAAGGGTTCAATACACCTTGAGCAATTTAATAAGGCTAATATATTTGTCTTTGATAAGACAGGAACTATTACTAAGGGTAATTTTAAGATTACTAGGGTCTATCCAGAGGAAAAAAGGGATGAGATATTAAAATATGCTTCATTAGCAGAAGGAATGAGTAATCACCCTATTGCTAAATCTATAAGAGATGAATATGGTTTGGATATTAATAATAGCTATAATATTAATGATATTCAAGGTAAGGGTATTAAAGCTTTAGGAGAGCATTTAATATTATGTGGAAATCATAAGCTTATGGAGGACTATAATATAGAATATGATAAGCATTCCTTTATCGGTACAACAGTTTATGTGGCAGTAGATAATAAGTATTTAGGATATATTTTAATAGAGGATGAAATAAAGGAAGAGGCTAAAAATACTATAGAATATCTTAATAGTATTGGTGCTAGAACTATAATGCTTACAGGTGATAATGAGGCTATCGCAAATTATGTAGCTAAATCTATTGGAATAAAAGAGGTTAAATCATCATTGCTTCCAGGGGATAAGGTTATGATGGCTTCAAAAATACTTGAGGAAAAGAAGGATAATGAGCTGTTATGCTTTGTAGGAGATGGAATAAATGACGCTCCTGTACTTATGAGATCAGATATAGGTATTGCGATGGGTGGAGTTGGTAGTGATGCGGCTATTGAAGCATCTGATATAGTTTTAATGCATGATAGCCTTAAATCTATTAAAACAGCTAAGGCTATCGCTAAAAAAACTATGAGGATAGTATATGAAAATATAGTATTTGCAATCCTAGTTAAGGTAGCTATTTTAATACTTTCAGCCTTCGGTATTACAAATATGTGGGCCGCAGTATTTGGAGATGTAGGAGTGGCTACATTATGTATACTTAATGCTATGAGATGTAATACTAAGGAATTAAAAGAATAATACTTGAATAATTTAATATAAAGTGATATTATAGGCAGGTAATTAAATAAGACAGTTCATTTGTACCATCCTGTCTATAAATAAAACTAGGGCTAAATATTTAAAAAGCTTTTTTGATGGGACATATAATATATGCCCCATTTTTTTTAGCTAAAATGGAGGATTAATATATATGTATTTACTTGAAACAGAAGCTGCGTTTGATGCGGCACATTTCTTATCAAATTATAATGGAAAATGTAAGAATATCCATGGCCATAGATGGAGAGTTATAGCTACAATTAAGGGAGAGGTCATGGATGGAATGCTTGTTGATTTTAATATCTTCAAGAAGGATTTAAAGGCCATTTGTGATTATTTTGATCATACATTTATAGTTGAAGTGGGAAGCCTTGAATCTGATATATATGATAGGCTTTGTGAATTATTTGAAATAAGAGATGTAGATTTTAGAACTACAGCTGAAAATTTTAGTAAATATTTTTTTGATGAATTAAGTAAAAAATATGATGTAGAAAGTGTTTGTGTTTATGAAACACCAACTAATAAGGCAGTGTATAGAAAATGAAGGTAATTGAATTATTTTTATCAGTTAATGGAGAAGGATTAAAATCAGGTGAGCTTGCGACATTTGTAAGATTTGCAGGATGTAATTTACGTTGTCCCTATTGTGATACAAAATATTCCTATGAAAATCCTAAATATATTGAAATGAGTATAGATGAGATAATATCAAAAATAGAATCATTTAAGGCCCATAATGTAACACTTACAGGAGGAGAGCCTTTAATACAAAAGGATATTGATATTTTAATTAAAAAGCTATCAGATAAGGGATATAGAGTTGAGCTTGAAACAAATGGTTCAGTAGATATTAGTAAATACGTAGGACTTAAGGGTGTAGTATTTACACTAGATTATAAGGGACCTACATCACTAATGGAGGATAAAATGCTTCTTGAAAATTATAAATATTTAACTAAAAATGATGTAGTTAAATTTGTATGCGGAAGCACAAAGGATTTAGAAAAGGCTAGAGATATTATTTTAAAATACAAGCTAGATGAAATAACAAATCCATTCCTATCCCCTGTATTTGGAGAAATAAGCCTTGAGGGTATGGTTGATTTTATGAAGGAAAATAATCTTAACCATGTAAGGCTTCAGCTACAAATACACAAAATAATCTGGGATAAGGATAAAAGAGGTGTTTAATATGATAGATGAGAAAAGACTTGAGAAGGCTTTTAAGGAAATACTTATAGCCTTAGGTGATGACCCACAAAGAGAGGGTCTTAAGGATACACCAAAAAGAGCTGCTGGTATGTATAAGGAATTATTTGAAGGTATGAATTATACAAATGACGAGCTTGTTGATATGTTTAATAAAACATTTGATGAGGATTATCTTACAGATAGTAAGAACCTAGTTGTGGTAAAGGATATAGATATATTCTCACATTGTGAGCATCACTTAGCTCTAATGTATGATATGACGGTAGATATTGCCTATATCCCAAATGGAAGGGTAATAGGATTATCTAAGCTTGCGCGTATTGCAGATATGGTATCTAAAAGATTACAGCTACAGGAAAGAATAACATCAGATATTTTATATATAGTAGAAAAAATAACTGCATCTTCGGATATAGCAGTAAGAATAAGAGGAAAGCATTCATGTGTTACAGCACGAGGAATTAAAAAAAGAAGTGTTACAGAAACATTCTCAAATATAGGAAGTCTTTCTATGGAGGTGTTTAGATAATGAAATGTCTAGTACTTTCATCAGGTGGACTTGATTCTACTGTAGCACTTGCGCTTGCATGTGATAAATATGGAGCACAAAATGTGGTGGCTCTATCAGTTTTTTATGGTCAAAAACACGATAAGGAAATAAAAGCCTCTAATGATGTAGCCGCATATTATGGTGTAGAGCATATATATCTTGATTTAACAAAAATATTTGAATATAGTGATTGCGCACTTTTAAAGAAAAATAATACAGATATACCAGAGGAATCATATAATGAGCAGCTTAAAAAAACAAATGGGAAGCCAGTTTCTACATATGTACCATTTAGAAATGGTCTATTTCTATCAAGTGCTGCCTCAATAGCTATATCTAAGGGATGTGAAATAATATATTATGGAGCTCATAAGGATGATGCGGCAGGTAACGCATATCCAGACTGCTCAAAGGATTTCACAGAATCTATGGCTAAGGCTATTTATCTTGGAAGTGGAAATAGCCTAAAGGTTGAAGGACCATTTGTAAATATGATTAAGAAGGATATTGTAGCCTTAGGACATAAGCTAAATGTACCATTTAATCTTACATGGAGCTGCTATGAAGGATATGATAAGGCCTGTGGTAGATGTGGTACATGTATAGATAGAAAAGAAGCATTTAGATTAAATGGATTAATAGATCCAATAGAATATGAGGTGTAATAGAATGAGAGAAAATGAAGGATTAAAAAGCCTTGGGAATAAGAATGTTAAATATTCATTTGATTATGATCCAAGCCTATTAGAAACATTTATTAATAAGCATCAGGAAAATGATTATTTTGTAAAATTTAACTGTCCTGAATTCACATCCTTATGTCCTATTACAGGACAGCCAGATTTCGCAACTATTTATATATCATATATACCAGATGTAAAAATGGTTGAATCAAAATCATTAAAGCTATATTTATTTAGTTTTAGAAACCATGGAGATTTCCATGAGGATTGTGTAAATATCATAATGAAGGATTTAATAAAGCTTATGGATCCAAGATATATAGAGGTATGGGGAAAGTTTTTACCAAGAGGTGGAATATCAATTGACCCATATTGTAACTATGGTAAGCCTGGTACAAAATTTGAGCGTATGGCTGAGGAAAGATTATTCAATCATGATATGTATCCAGAAAAGGTAGATAATAGATAAAAATGGTTATCAAACGATAACCATTTATTTTTTTATTATAATACTTGCAGATTCAGAGCTAATACTATTAATTGTTATAGAATTATTAAATGAATTGCCTGAATTAAGGGTTGTACCTTCCTCAAAGAATTTTTGATATGTCTTTAATGAGAATGTTTGACCCTCTTTAAAAAGATCATCATTTGTAGCACCATATCCTAGAGCGAACTTAAATTTATTTGTAGCCTCAATCATATGGCATAATGAATAATCTGCAAAATCAGTATTATCACTCTTGTGACAATTTGAGCAGGCAACCTGATATATATATCCTTCAGTTAATGACTTGTTTTTAATATTTGACCAATATAAATATTTATTAGTACCTTCATCATCAATAAGACGGGCATCTACATGATATATTTTAATTCCATAATCAGTAAGGCCAAGAGAACGATTAGGATATTGAATAGTAGAATCAAGAGCATTTAATCCTGTTGGAGTGTAATACTCTAATAATATATATTCATCAAATGCAGTTTGATTCCATCCTTCAGATGATGGAATTAAAAGGCATTCTCCGTCCTTAAGAGTAACTGTACCATCAACATTTCCAACAATTGGATCTACCCATCCAAGTGCTACCTTTGAAAACATATCATGGTCACAAATGTTATAATCCTCCATAACAACCTTACCCATAGGATCAAAGCTTCCGCTTGATGCGTAATAATCATCAAGACCTAAGATATGACCAAATTCATGAACCATTGTATGATAATCTACAGCAGGTGATTTAGTATTATCAAAGAAGAAGCTATATGATAAGAATCCATATACATTAAACCCAGGATTTGATAAATCAGCCTTCGAATAATCTGTTTCATATCCTGTTGCGGCATAAACATATGCCCAATAGTAATCATTAGTATCCCAAATGTTTTTTCCATTTGAGGTATAAGGAGCTGAATACACACCTATGATTGCGTCAATCCAACCATCCTCATTTTCATCAAATGAAATTGCATCATTATTAGATTTAAATGAATCAAGAGCCCTACCTATAAGATTAACACCATTATCATAATCATTTTCACCATCTATAACCTGAAGCTTTGAATTAGATGAAGAATACCATTGTCTAGCAGAAAGGCCAACCTCATATTTGTCAGCTACTGTAAATGATAAATTAAGCTTTCCATAGCTTGATTTATAATAAAAGGATTTAACAGACTCACTATATCCTGTATATAATTCTGAGTTTTTATCTGAAGAACCATTAAAAGCTCTGTTAAGGCAATCCTTATATTCAGTTGGGAATAAATCACCATTAAACTCAATAGGGAGTACTAGTACATTATAATCTCCAACAGATGGTAGCTTGTTTATACCCTGTGTATTATAAATATCACTATATGATATCTGATTTACAGGAGTTTGTTCATACTCATAATATGTTGTTCTATTTTTAATTAAAATACAGCTTGAAAATAAAGCCATAAGTGGAATAAGCAATAACGCTAATAAATATTTCGTTTTTTTCATACATCATCTCTTCCTCGTATAAACCTATTATACCATTAAAGATAAAAATCTTATAAATAAAAAATAAATATGGTATTATATTATTAAAGGATGATGTTATGAAAAAGTATGATTTAAGAAAACCCATGACAAAGCTTATATCAGAACTATTAAATGATTATGTAATAGTTGACTTTTCAGATCTTGTAACATATGAGAATGGAGAATATAAGGGCTCACTTGGTGATGAGGATTTGGAAGGATTTGCGGATGAATACATAAAGAACTATGATAATATTACTATAAGGATGATAGAACGATATTATGTTAGGGATATGTATGTTGGAAATGCAGAGACAGGGCTAGATATAAAAAAGCTTATAGAGGCTTTTCAAAAATATAATATAGAATATGAAATATAATAGCTGTGATTTTACAATGTTTTTTCAACTTTTTTACTAATAATTATGGCTTTATTTTTTGCTGTTATAACTATATGCTATAATAATAATGAATATTGGAGGTGCTTTTATGAATTTAATGGAAATGATGGAATGTAAAAGCTTTGCTGTAGTAGGAAATACTATTACAGATGGTAAATACGCTAAAAAAATTAAGGATAATTTACTTCATTATGGATATGATGTATATCCAGTTTATAAGGAAATAAAGGACATTAATACAATAGAAGAGGATATAGATATAATTGACTTATGCATTAATCCTGTACTAGGTCTTGAAATACTTAAGGGATGTAGGAAGGATTATAAGGGAGTATTAATTCAGCCAGGTGCTGAATCAGATGATATAAAAGAATACCTAACATCTATTAATAAGCCATATCTTGAGGGATGTGCTTTAGTAGGTATTGCAAGGTTTCATGGGCCACTAATTGAAGAATAGAAAAATAGGCTAGTACATATCAATTTGTACTAGCCTTTATTCTAATTAGTTATGGTGTGAGCATATATGAAGCTTATCTTCATCAAATGTAAGCTTTCCTTCGATAAAGCTTTCTATAGCCTTATCTGCATCACCCATAACATTATTATAAACCTTAATACCCTGAGCCATTAAAGCTTCTGCGGCATGTCTTCCCATACCTCCACAAATAAGTGCCTTAGCACCTGTTTCTTTAATTAATGGGATTAAAGCTATGTGTGATGCTTGACCTGCCTCTATTATTTTTGATGATATAATCTTATCATTTTCTATCTCATATATTTTAAACTCTTTTGTCTCACCAAAGTGAGGGAATACTAATCCATTATTGTATGTTACGGCGACTATCATAAAAAATCCTCCATTTTTGTTGCTATTTTATCACAAAAAAATAAAAAAATATAGTAAAATAGAGGGTATACGGTCTATATCTATTATAGAGGGGTAATTTTTATGATACTTATAATTGCTGAAAAGCCAAGCGTAATGAAAAATATAATAGATGCACATCTTGAAAATGTTAAGCCTAGAGCGGCTAAAGGATGTCAATATGGTAAGGATTTTATTTATACTCATTGTATTGGACATCTTTTAACATTAAAAATGCCAGGTGATATTAATGATATCTACAAGAAGTGGGATATTAATACACTGCCATTTAGATTTGATGATATTCCACTAGAGGTAAATAAGAGTGTTAGTGAACAATATCATATAGTAGAATCTTTGATTAATAGGGATGATATAGAAGAGGTTGTTAATGCCTGTGACTCAGATAGAGAGGGAGATTTAATATTTAGAAATCTTTATCACTATGTTCATAAAAGAGTTCCTAAGGTATCAAGAATGTGGATAGAATCACAAACACCTGATGGCATTAAGGAGTCCTTTGAGGGACGCCTTAGTGAGGCTATGTATAATAATGTGTTTTTTGCAGGTAAATCTAGATCATATGCAGATTATATTATAGGATTGAATGCTACTCGTGCTATGACTTGTAAGTTTGGTGGAAGTGGTAAGGTTTTAACTATAGGAAGAGTTCAAACACCAACTCTTCGTATAATTTGTGATTTAGAAAAGGAAATACAAAATTTCAAGCCTGAGAATTATTATAAGGTTAAAGCTAATGGAATATTAAATGATGCAGAGGTTTCTGCATATTATGTAAATGAGGATTTAGATAATAATAGATTTAAAAAGAAGGAGGATGCCCAAGCATTAATTAATAATGTTGGAATTGGTCCTGCTGAGGTAGTTTTAGCTGATACATCCAAAAGAAGTGAAAAGCCTCGTATGCTTTATTCACTATCAGATCTTCAAATAGATATGGATAAAAGATATAAGATGAGTGCTATGGATGTATTAAATACATGCCAAGCACTATATGAAACACATAAGCTTATAACATATCCACGTACAGATGAAAATCATATATCTAAATCTCTTGCGGATAAATCATATCAAATACTTAGAAGCCTATGTGTATCAACAGAGGTTGTAAATTATATAATTGAAAATAAAAGACATATTAATCCTATGATGATAGCTAAAAAGGATATAGGAGCCCATGAGGCATTGACTCCTACAGCCTTTAAAACTACAAGAGAAAAGATAGTTTCATTAAATCAAAATGAAAAAAGAGTATATATGGCTATAGTTGAAAGGTTTTTAGCATCATTTTTAGAGGATGCAGTTTTGGAGAAGCAAAAGCTTGAGTTTGTAAGAAATAATGCTCATTTCCAAACTGAAATGGAAATATGCACATTCCTAGGTCATAGAGCTGCTTATAAGTATGGTAAGAAGCCTGGAGAGGTAAAAAGCTTTGTAGTAGCTAAAAAGGGTGATACGGTTAATATTTTAGAACTTTTATGTGAGGATTCTAAAACAACACCACCTGCAAGATTTACAGAAGGTTCATTGATTCGTATGATGAAAAACCCAACTAAGTATGTTGAATCAAAGGATGATAAGGATATGCTTAAGAAGGTTGAGGGAATTGGTACTGAGGCTACACGTGCTCAAATTATTGTAGATTTAAAAAATAGAGGCTTTATTGATTTAGATAAGAAAAAATCAATAATAGCCACTAAGAGTGGAATGGAGCTTATAGATACAATTCCATCTGATGATATTAAATCAGTTTCCCTAACAGCTATGTTTGAACGTAAGCTTGATCAAATATCAAAGGGGGAGTATGATCATAAGGAATTTTTAAATGAAATAAATGATTTAACCTCTAGATTTGTAGGTGTTGTAAAGGGTATGGATGCTTCCCTATCAACATTATCGGGAGTTGTATGTAAATGCCCTATATGTGGATCAAGCATTGTTGAAAGAGAAAAGGTTTATGGATGTAGTAATAAGGAATGTAAGGTATATATTTTGAAAAATGCCTTAGGTGCAAAGCTTATTACTATGTCTCAGGCTAAATCATTACTTACAACAGGAAGTAGTGGTACTAAGGTATTATGCCAATCTAAAAAGACAAAGCATGACTTTGAGGCTGTTATGAAATATTCATATAATGGGGCATTAGAATATCCAAATGAGCTTACTTTTGATTTTAATGCGAAAGCTTTGTCTGAGCCTGAGACAGAAGGATTAAGAGAGGTAATTAAGCCATTATGTAAATGTCCTATTTGTAATAGCAATATTATTGATGATAATTTTAAATATTATTGCAGTAATAAGGATTGCTTAGTTATGATATCTAAAACAGCTCGTGGAATAAAATCATTAACTAAAAAGGATGCGAAGGATTTATTCCAAAAGGGAGAAACTAAGGATAGGGTTAAGGTAATATCAAATGATAAGGAAATGGAGGTATATTTAAAATATAGCTTCCATAAGGAAGAGAGATATCCTAATCATATTGATTTTGTATTTGATAAGACGGATGATAAATAATCTTTATCATCCTTTTTTATTGTGGTAGAATATATATAGGTGATAAGTTATGCAAAAGGATGTAATCCGTAGAAAGGAAAGTAAATATGTTGTATTTGATGCGGCTATATTAGTCCTTTTTATTGCTAATATAATTGGATTTGCAACTGATTTCGCTAGATATGGTAATATTTGGCCTGTATATATATATTTCTTATTTGATGCGATTTACCTATTTTTATTTATAGTAGGAAGATTTAGCCTAAGAACAGATATAGTAATGACTATAATACTTGGAATATTAAACCTTGTAGAATTCCCATTTATATTCTATTTTTATGGAGTTAATGGACTCGTTTATTTAATACTTGGTGTAATAGCTAATATGGTATTTTTAAAGGGTAGAGGAAGAATTGTTATATCTATTCTAACTATTTCTATAGATATTATTGTTATGATTATAGCTTATTTTGAACCACAATCATTTATTGATTTATTATCATCATCAAATGGTGAGGTTGAGGCTAGATATCAAAATATTTCAGCAGATGTAGCCTATATAATATCAACTATCCTATCACAGTTTATAGTAATGGTTATGATTAATAATCAAACAAGGCTTGAAATGGAGAACAAGGATTTATCAGACGCAATAGCTAATATGTCAAAGCGCGATCCTTTGACTAGAACTTTTAATAAGGGCTTTATGAATACATATCTTGAGGGGCTTATTAAGGATAATAGAAGCTTTACTGCCGCAGTATATAAGTTATCATCATTTGATAGCCTTGAGGCTAAATATGGGGAACAATATAATGAAATACTTATTGTAGCTCTATCAGAGCTTATTTTAAGAGAATGTGCTGATAAGGCTGTAGTATCTAGATATAGTAAGGATTGCTTCGTAATTGTATTTATAGAACAGGAAAATATGATGGATATATTATCACAATTAAATCTTAAAATAGATAGTGGAGCTATAGCTAATGTAAGTGTTACAAGAGCATATGAAAAATATGATAATTCAGATACAGTAGATTCATTTTTAGAGCGTTTAGGAAATAGAGTGAAGGGATTTGGTGGGCAAAGTGAAACTAGAGATCTTTTATAATGCATATGACCTATACGATTTAAAAATAGAGAGGGCTGTATCAAAGGATGATATTTTAGAATTGCTTATAGATATGTCATCCCACCTCGATTTAATGGGAAATGGTATAAGACCAGTACTTGATGTAGAATATCATCATTTATTTAGGTTTAAATATGAAGGACCAAAGATATCATTAAAGAAGGATATTAAGGTTTTAGAATATAGCTTTGATGATAATAAAATAATTTTAAACCTAAATAATAAAAGGCTATATCTTGTAGGAGATCCAGAGGTAGTTTTAAATTATGTATAAGCTATATATGATGGATATTAAGGATATTAAAGACATTACGTTACCACGTGATGTCTTAAATCACGTTAATAGATATAAGATGGATGAAAGAAGAAAGGAATCTATGGCAGGATATTATATTCTTATAGAGGGCCTTAAGGATTTTGAAATATATGATCCTAAAATAGATTTTAGCTTTAAGCCAAAATTAATTGGTAGTAATATAGATTTTAGTATTTCACATGATAATGGGATAGCAGCTTGTGCTATTTCAAATGAAAATATTGGAATAGATATCATGAAAATAAGACAAATTAATATAAAAATGCTAGAGCGTATTTTAAATCAAAATGAAGCTATGCCTAAAAATGATTTAGAATATACAAGGCTTTGGTGTATGAAGGAAGCTGCAATAAAATATATAGCTTCATCTATTCCACATATAAAAGAAATAGATACCACATCATATTTATATGATATAAAAGAAAATAATGGTTTTATTATTTGTATATGTTATGGTAAAATATAAAATGTTTGGAGTGATATTATGACATTAAAGGATTTAGCAAATGCGGTAGTACCACATTTAGATCATGATAAGGATTATTATTTAAATAAGTACCCTATGCGTGAGGGTACAATTACAAGATTTGCCCCATCACCTACAGGGTTCCTACATACAGGATCATTATATATGGCGCTTATAAATTATAAGATAGCTAGTGACGCAAATGGAATATTTTATCTTCGTATAGAGGATACAGACACAAAGCGTGAGGTAGAGGGTTCAATTGATACAATTGTAAGTATGTTAAAGGAGTTTGGAATTGAATTCCAAAATGATCCTTTATACGCACCATATAAGCAATCAGAGCGTGCAGATATTTATAACGCCTTCATTTATGATTTGATTTTAAATGATAAGGCATATCCTGATTTCGTTACAGAGGAGGAGCTTCAATCAATAAGAGAGGCTCAGGAGAAAAAGGGAGAACGTATAGGATATTATGGGGAATATGCAATAGGAAGAAAAATGCCTATTGATGAAATGATTAAGCGTATTAATAATGGAGAGCCTTATGTAGTACGTGCAAAATCATCAGGAGATTTTAACCGTAAGTTTAAATTTAAGGATTTATTAAGAGGAGAAATAGAATTCCCTGAAAATGATTTTGATACAGTAATACGTAAAAGAGATGGACTTCCTACATATCATTTCGCTCATGCGATTGATGATACATTGATGCATACATCAATTGTTATTCGTGGAGAGGAATGGCTTAATAGTGTACCAGTCCATAGAGATTTATTCTATCTATTAGGATTCAAGATGCCAAAATATATGCATATTTCATCTATTCTTAAGGCATCTGAGGATGGAACTCACAGAAAGCTTTCAAAGCGTAAGGATCCTGAAGCTTCAGTTTCCTTCCTACTTGAAAAGGGATACCCTAAGAAGGGATTCATTCATTATTTATTAGTTCTTGCGAACTCTAAATATGAAAATAATATGTCACCTTCATATAAGCTTGATTTTAAGAATTTTAGTATTAATGGTTCAACATTTGATATTTTAAAGCTTGATAATGTATGTAAGGAATATATTCATAGTCTTCCACTAGATTCATTATTTGATGAAGCATATGAATATGCATCAAAATATGATAATGAGCTTAAGGCTTTAATTGATAGAGATCAAAATATGTTTAAGCAAATACTTGCTTTTGAGCATAATCCACAGCCACGTAAGGATTACGCAATGTATTCAGAAATTAAATCAAAGATTTATTATTTCTATAATGATTTATTTGATAGTGTAGATTATGAAGAGCTTGATATAGATAGTAATCTAGTGAAGAAGGCTTTAGATTTAGTTCTTCAATCAGATTTTAATCTAGATGGAGATGCTTGGGTAGCAAGTCTAAAGGAAGCTGCAGAGCAAATAGGATTTGCTAAAAACAAGAAGTCTAAGGAAGCATTAGGGCTTACATATATGTTTGGTGATTTCATGAAGATTCTTCGTGTTGCTATTTGTAAGAAGAATGAATCATTTAGCATTTATGATGTTATAAAGCTTATTGGAATAGAAGAAGCAAAGTCAAGAATTAACAAATATTTAAAAAAATAAAAAATATTTGTTGACAAAGGTCAACGGTTATAGTAAAATTTAATCGTTGACTAAATGGTCGAATGGTCAAGCGGCTAAGACGGGACCCTCTCAAGGTCCAATCCCGGGTTCGATTCCCGGTTCGACTACCATTTAAATAATAATAGGATTGATAAACATCAATCCTTTTTTTGTACTTATAAATAAAAAGCTGCTGGCATAATATGCCAACAGCCTTATTTATTATAGTGATCTTAAAGAATCAACTGGCTTCTTTCTAGAAATTATTGTTACTGGTATAAATGTACCAACAGCAGCTACAGCTACCGCAATAGATAGCATTATAATAACTGAAAGAGGTCCGAATGTTAATAGATGTAGAGGATATGTAAGCTTATCTGAAATATAGCCATTCATATAAACTACAACTATTATAGCTCCAATTAAAGCTACAATAAACGCCACCAGTGATATGAATAAGGATTCAGAGAAGAATATTTTAAATACATCCTTACCTCTTGCACCTACAGCTCTTAATACTCCTATTTCATGTGTCTTATTTGAAATAGATACTGTTATGAAATTGAATAGTAATAATGCAGAGAAGGCGGCTAGTACAATTCCTATGTAGAAGAAGGCCTTCTTTAATGCACCAACAAGTGATGTGATAGTTGATACCATAGTATATAATGAATTGTTTACACTAAGAAGTGTTCCATCATCACCTACAACATCAATTGCATTAAATATGTTATTGTTCTTATCTAATGGGATGAAGCATGAATTGTAATAATAATCACTATTCTCTAATTTATAATTAGTTGTTGTTTCAGAATAATTAGATGATCTTATTAATGCTAAATCAGAGTCTTGAACATATATTCCCCAATTAACACTTTCTTTAGTATTTGCATAATATCCAATTATTTTTCTTGAAATATTTGTAGTATTTCCATCCTCTTCAATTTTTATAGTTGCGATTTGCTCAGGAATTATATTTAGATATAATTTGTATGAGTCTAATAGAGCTTCCTTATAGCTGTCCTCTATATAATTATTATTTAAAATATTTGTTAAAGTATAAGTGATATTATATTTAGAAATAATACTAGAAGATGCAGATAAAAGATCATTATATGCTTGAATTGTCTTATCAGAATAATTAATTGTGTTGTAATAAGAACTATAACTAGACCATAAATCATCAGTAGTTATTTTGTTATATGAGGCTATATAATCAGGATCATTATTGACTTCGTCTAGTACTTCCTGATATCTAGCATCTTCATAAATGTATCCATAGCAATTCTTTAATAGCTCACCATGAGCATATGGATAGAAGTTTTCCTCAAAATATTCATAATTATCTGAATTATCTTTAATATATTGAAGCTCTACATCTACTAATTTTTGAGCTACAGAATCAAATCTTTGTATAAGAGTGCTATGTGCTGTCTCATCATATGATATGGTTTTTGAATCAATAGAAGATAATAGACTAGATAAGGCTTCCATTGATAATACAATACCATTAGAGCTACTATCACATCCATCAAAGTATGTAATAGGAAGCGCATTTTCACTATTTATAGTGTTTACACCGCTTATGTATTGTTGATTATAATCAGATGTACTTATTTGAAGTGATTTTGATTGGAAGAAATATTTATAATAATTTGATGAAGTATTTTGTGTTGGATCATATCCGGTTTGCTTAATGATTGCTGTATAAGTAGAGCTATCTATTAGTAAAACCTTATTTAATGTTTCTGAAACATAGGTATTAAAATCTTCTATTTCAGATTTACTCCAGCTGCTTACGGTATCAGCATTTTGATATCCACTATATTTGCTTGGCATATCAAAAGGCTTATATATACCACAAATTGTAAATGTTATAGTCTTATTATAGATATTAAATCTAATCTTTTTATCAATTAAATCGTTCATATTATCTACCTTTATAGCAGCTGAAGTATCTAAATCAAGAATATCTGAAGCTAAAAGTAGATTTGCGTAATATTCAGGTATTGCGACCTCAAAGACTTGTGTAGGTGAATTACCTGCAATCATGTTTGTATAATAGCTTGAGCCTTCCTTAGCAGTTGAGAATCCTACAATAGAACTAGATTTTAAGGTATCTAGGGTATCAGATTTAGCTGATACGTTTGATGGGCTTGTTGTTCCATAACTATTATCCATTGAATAGATAGGTAATACATTATTACCATATGTACTATAAAGCTTATCAATATCATTTTGTGTAAAAATAGTTCTGCTTGATGAAGTATATGAATCTCTTTCCTTACCATTCTCATAATATGTTGTTTTGTATTCATATTCCTTATTAACATTAATAGATGTGTAATCAGAAGCGTTAAAGCTATTATTAATAACAGTCTTCTCATTATAGTTCATAAGAGAAGATGATACTCCAAACATTAAGAATGAGATAATTGTAAGAAGCATTGTAAGAAGAAGACGAATAGGTTTAACCTTAAGTGAAGATATACCCATTCTAGCAGCCTTTGACATTGGCATCTTAGATTTTATAAACTTACTTTCGTCCTTAGTGTATGATCTAGATTCTATATTTTCAGTCTCAGTAGATTTAAAGCTTTCCATTCTATCATCATCACTAATTCTATTAGCTTCCTTAAATGATTTAATATCATGCTCTGAATTAGAGATTAGGATATTAGTATTAGCCTTAGCTATAAAATCAAATATATCATTTTTATCCTTTTCTGAAAGCTTTGAACCAGCCTTGATTGATAATGTATTATCACCAATAATAGAGATATTCTCATTTAAAGCCTTAGCTTCAATATGTGTTTTAGTTTCATCACTTAAAACCTGTCCATCCTTAAGCTCTATGATTCTATCTCCATATATTTCAGCAAATTCTCTATCATGAGATACAACTATAACAAGGTGAGTTTCTGAAAGCTTCTTTAATGTATCAAAAACCTGCTTACCTGTTTTTGAATCTAGGGCACCTGTAGGCTCATCAGCCATTATAATTTTAGGCTCTTTAATTAAAGCACGTGCAATCGCAACACGCTGCTTTTGTCCTCCTGACATAGTATTAGGCTTTCTTTTTTCAAAGCCTACAAGATCTACAGCCTCTAAAAGCTCCTTAACCTTTTCCTTGTTGGCCTTTTTACCCTGAAGCTCAAGAGCGAGGCTTAGATTTTCCTCAATGTTAAATTCATTTAGGATATTATATTCCTGGAATATAAATCCAATGAATGTGTTTCTATATGAGTCGAAGTCACTACCGCTAAATGTAGATGATGATCTTCCCATAATTATTATTTCTCCGCTATCAGGTCTATCAAGACCTCCGCATATATTTAATAATGTTGATTTACCAGAACCACTTTTTCCAAGTAAGAATACAAGTCCCTTTTCTGGAAATTTTAGTGATACGTCATCTAATGCTTTAGTTACAACATTTCCTTTAGTGACGTATGTCTTTTTTAAATTTTTAACCTCAATCATTAATTATCACTCCTTATATATCTATATTATATAACATTAAAAAAATAATAATAGATTTATTTTTTTCTTATATGAATGAAAGCCTTAAAATGATATAATGAAGATAGTTATTTTTTGAGGTGATACTATGGATACTAAGGAAAGAATAATACTATTAACAAATATGCTTAATAAAGCTGCCTATGATTATTATGTACTAGATAATCCTACATTATCTGATTTTGAATATGATAAGCTTTATAGAGAACTTTTAGAGCTTGAGGAAAAAAATCCTGAGCTTTCCTTACCTAATTCACCTACAAAAAGAGTAGCTGATAAGGTTTTAGATAAGTTTTCTAAGGTGTCTCATAAGGTTAAGATGATGTCTATTGATGATGTTTTTAATACTGATGAGGTTATAAAATTTGATAATGATATAAAAAAGCAATTTCCTAATGCTACATATAACTGTGAGCTTAAGATAGATGGACTCAGTGTATCATGCCTTTATAGAAATGGTATTCTTGTATTAGCCTCAACAAGAGGGAATGGTTCTGTTGGAGAGGATATTACTTTAAATGCTAAAACAATTAAATCTATTCCACTTACAATAAATGAGCTTAAAGAGATTGAGGTTAGAGGAGAAATCTTTATGCCTAAGAAATCCTTTGAGGCTTTAAATAAGGAAAGAGAGGCTTTAGGTATGGATTTATTCCAAAATCCAAGAAACGCAGCCTCTGGATCTATTAAGCAGCTTGATTCAAAGATAGCCGCCTCACGTGGTCTTGATAATTATATGTATCAAATTATTGGAAATTTCACAAAGACTCAAGCAGAAAGTATAAAATATCTTGATGAATTAGGCTTTAAGACTAACAAAGAGGGAAAAGAGTGTAAGACTATAGAAGAGGTTTTAGCCTATATTGAATATTGGAGAGAGCGTAAGGATAGCCTTACATACCCTATTGATGGAATTGTAATAAAGGTTAATGAGCTTTCATCATATGATGAAATAGGATATACAGTTAAATGCCCTAAATGGTGTATTGCATATAAATATCCTGCAGAAGAGGCTTCAACAAAGCTTAAAAAAATAGTATTCCAGGTAGGACGTACTGGAGCTATTACTCCAGTAGCTTTATTTGATCCAGTATTTATATCTGGAACAAATGTTGAAAGAGCAACCTTACATAATGAGGACTTTATAAGAATTAGAGATATTAGAGTTGGAGATTATGTGAAGGTTAGAAAAAGTGGTGAAATAATACCTGAGGTATTTGAGGTAGATATGGATAAAAGAGATCCAAACCTTGAACCATTTAAGATGATTGAATGCTGTCCTGAATGTGGAACTAAGCTTGTTCGTCCAAATGGAGGTGCAGATTATTTCTGTCCTAATGAGGATTGTAGATCACGTAAGCTTAATTCAATAATTCATTTTGCGTCTAAGCCAGCAATGAATATTGAATCCTTAGGACCATCATTAATTGAAAGATTCTATGATTTAGGATATATAAAGGATATAGATGACCTTTATAGATTAAAGAATCATTATGAAGAACTTATAAAGCTTGATAAGCTTGGATTAAAGAGTGTAGATAACATACTAGAATCAATAGAAATATCTAAATCAAATAATCTAGATAAGGTTTTATTTGGACTTGGTATTAAAAATGTTGGTGCTAAGGCAGCTACATCAATATGTAATAAATATAAATCAATTGAGGAAATAATTGATGCGAAATATGAGGATTTAATCCAAATTCCTGATGTAGGAGATATTATAGCTAAATCTCTTGTTGAATATTTTAAAAGAGAGGATAAGCTTAAGCTTGTTCTAAATCTAAAGGAGCTTGGTGTTAATACTATATATAAGGAAAAAGATATAGTAGGTGGAGTATTTGCGAATAAGATTGTAGTTATTACAGGTACTCTTGAGGGATTATCAAGAGATGAGGCTAAAACTATTATTGAATCCCTTGGAGGTACTGTAACAACTTCAGTTTCAAAGAAAACTGATATATTGGTTGCAGGAGAAGCTGCAGGCTCAAAGCTATCAAAGGCTTTAGAGCTTGGAATTGAAATAATAGATAATAATAAATTCCATGAAATGATAGGAAGATAATATGGTTAAAGAAATAATACATGATACTTTTTTCCTACAGCAAAAAAGCATAGAGGCTACAGTAGATGATTTATATATAGCAAATGATTTATTAGATACAATTATAAAACATAAAGATAGATGCGTTGGAATGGCAGCTAATATGATAGGATATCTGAAGACAATCCTTGTGTTTTTAGATACTGATAACAATTATAAGATAATGATAAATCCAAGGATTATAAAGCAGGAAGCATTATATAAGACTAAGGAAGGATGCCTTAGCCTTGTTGGTGAAAGAGAATGCGCAAGATATAATAAAATAAAGGTAGAGTATTATGATTTAGATTTTAAAATTAAAATCAAAACATATACTAGCTTTACTGCTGAAATTATTCAGCATGAAATGGATCATTTTAAAGGAATCATAATATAAGGTGGGATTATATGTTTAGATATGAGAGAAGAGCTTATTATCACGAAACAGATAAAATGGGAGTAATTCATCATTCAAATTATATAAAATGGATGGAGGAAGCGAGAGTTGCTTTAATGGATTACCTAGGATTTTCATATAAAAAAATGGAAGATTTAGGTGTTATATCTCCTGTCACAGCTATTGATCTAGAATATAAAAATCCTACTAGATTTAATGAAACTGTCCTAATTTATGTAAAGGTTTCTGAATATAGTGGAGTAAAGCTTACTATAGAATATGAAATTAAATCTAAGGATGATTTAACCATTAAAGCTATAGGGCATTCAAAGCATTGCTTCCTAATGAACGGACGTATTGTATCATTAAAAAGAAGTCTTCCTGAATTTAATGATGCGTTTGAAAAATATATAGAAGAGGATAAGGCTTAAGCATTAGAATTATAATTTTTCATAAATTAAGGTATAATATAGTTATAGGAGGATTTGATTTATGAAGTTTTATAAGGATGGAAATACAATTTTAGAAGCTATCAATGGAGATTCAACACTAAATGAGGTTGTGGTAAGAAGTGTTGATGCGTCTGTTGAAAAGCATGTTCCACAGATTAAGGTTGAGGGTAATATTGTAACAGTTACTGTAGGTTCTGTTACTCATCCAATGGAGGATAAGCACTATATTGAGTTTATCGCAATTGAGACTACAAAGGGAGTACAAAGAAAAAACCTTAAGCCAGGTATGGAGCCTAAGGCAGTATTCGCATTATGTGATGAAGAGCTTGTTGGAGCTTATGCATATTGTAACCTTCATGGAATGTGGGATAATAAGTAATATTAAAGAATAAGAGGCTAGGTTTAAAATGAACCTAACCTCTTTTTAATACGTCATATTCATCATACGATGTTTTAGATATAGATATTGAAAATATAATAATACATCCAGAGGCTATAAGAAATGACATTTTATATCCACTAGATATTATTTCATTAAGCTTGAAATAGCTAAATGGGTTTATATATCTTAATAATGTGATATTATATAGCCTCTCAGGTATAGCAATTAATACTAGGGCTATTATGAATAAAATATTTTTTAAATATATATTTTTTGGTTTTATGAATGAACCAGCAAGCACACCTATTGAGGCAAATGTTAATTGTGACAATGTAAGTGCACTATTCATTTTTAATATATATTTAATTGGAAGATTTAAATCTAATATAGAATTGAATACTATAGATAATACATAGAATCCTATATTAAATATAATAAGCTCAATTATAATTGCTAAAAGCTTATTATAAAATATTACTCCACGAGTAGTAGGAAGTGAGAATAGGTATTCATCATATCCTGATACTTTGTCGTGAACTAATGTCTTTGTTGAAAGAACTGTTGCCATAATGGCAGAGGCCATTATTATATATTCCATGATAAAGGCATAGTGATCTCTTGAAAGATATGGATTGGCTGGTATAAATAAAATTGATTTTAATGTATCATTTTCTATATTCATTTCATATGGAAATATAAGAATTCCATAGAAGAGTAGTGCATATATAATAGCTGATAGTATTATAGATAATATAAGAGATGATTTAATCTCATTCAGTAATAGGTAAGCTTTCACTAAATATTTCTCCTATATATGGTCTTTTTATTGTAAGATAGCTTGGCTTTAGACTTGATACATATTTAATTGCCTCATCTATATTGCTAGATACAATAAATGATATTTGCTTATTGCTTATTAAAAGATTAAGGAATGGTGTATTCTTTAGTGCACTACCGCTAAAGTCCTTTGTGTATGAGAATTCAAGCTTGAATATATTTTTTAAATCATTATATTCCTTTAATGAATCGTTTAATATATAGGCTTTATCACAAAAATCTATTTTAAGGCTTTGTGATGTAACTATAAATGATGTACCATTTTTTTGCATAAGAGCCATTACATCACATAAATCACTTAAGGCCTTTGAATCAAGAGAATCAAGTATGTTATTTAATATTACAAGCTTAGGGTTATGAAGTATAGCCTTTATTATAGCTATAACATTCTTTTCGTGGGCTGTTAAATCAACCATTTTTTTATCAAGGTTTATTTCAAATGATTCAGCAAGGCTTTTAATTCTATCTAGGTAATCAGCCTTATAAAACTTTTGTGTTAGCTTTAAATAATCGATGGCCTTATGATTAACCTTATATTTAAGTGTAGATGTATATCCTATAAACTCCTTAGCCTTAGTTAGGGCTTTATTTTTAGGATGGTCAAATAGCTTTATATCTCCACTAGCATTAACTAAGCCAATAAATGATTTAGCTAATACATCTAATGCATTAACATCCTGTGAAACAATATTTATAATTTCTCCTTCACCAACGCTTAAAAATACATTGCTAAAGACATTTTTCACTGTAAGATTTTTAACCTCTAGAATCATAATTCATCACCTAAGCAAATTATAACATAAAATTAATTATTATGATATAATAATAAAAGTTATAAGGAGTTTGATAGTATGGATAAAATCATAGTGCATGGTGCAAGAGAGAATAATTTAAAGAATATTGATATTACTCTTCCTAAAAATAAACTTATTGTTATGACAGGATTATCAGGTAGTGGTAAATCCTCTTTAGCCTTTGATACTATTTTTCAGGAGGGGCAAAGAAGATTTGTTGAATCTCTTTCAACACAGGCTCGTACATTCATTGGTGGTATGGATAAGCCAGATGTTGATTCTATTGAAGGACTTTCCCCTGCAATTTCAATTGATCAAAAGGGAGCTTCTAAGAATCCTAGATCTACAGTTGGTACTGTAACTGAGATTTATGATTACCTAAGAGTTTTATTTTCTCGTATAGGAACTCCATATTGTCCAAACCATCATGAACCTATTGAGGCTACATCTGTAGATCAAATGATTGAACATATTATGAAATACCCAGAGGGAGAAAGAGTTATTATTATGGCTCCAGTAGCCCTACATCAAAAGGGAGAGCATAAGGCTTTATTGGATAAATACTTAAAGATGGGATATGTCCGTGCTGAAATAGATGGGCAGACTATGATGCTAGATGAGGAGATTAATCTTGAAAAGACTAAGATGCATGATATTTATATTGTGATTGAGCGTCTTAAGATGAAGCCAGATATTAGAGAAAGGCTTGCGGACGCGTTAAGGGTTACATTAAAGATTGGTCAGGGATACGCAAGAATTAAGACTGATAGTGATGATAATACATATTCTGAGCATTATTCATGTAAATACTGTGGATATAGCGTACCAAAGCTTGAACCACGTCTTTTCTCGTTTAATTCACCACTAGGTGCATGTCCTTCATGTAATGGGCTTGGAGCTAATATGAGTATTTCTCCTGATTTATTATTTGATGAGGAGAAGTCTATTAATAAGGGAGGAATCCTTCCATATAAGCACCAGGAAAAGGATAATTTAAATAATGCTGAGCTTAAGATTGTTTGTGATGAATATGGTATTGATATGGATAAGCCTATTGAATATCTAACTCCAAAGCAAAAGAAGGTTTTATTATATGGTAGTGATAGACCTATTAAGTTTAAAATGACATCACAATCTGGACGTGATCATTCAAAGGTTGAGTATTTTGAGGGAGTTTTAAATACCTTTGAGCGTAGATATAAGGAAACTAATAGTGATTGGATTCGTGAATGGATTGAGACATTCATGATTGAACGTGAATGTAAGGAATGCCATGGTAATAGATTGAATGAGGGAGTTTTAAATATCTTTATTGATGGCAAAAATATTGCTGATTTATGTAATATGTCTATTGAGGAGCTATATAATTGGTTCTCAAATGTTAAGCTTGAAGGAGAAAAGGCTAAGATTGCTGAAATTGCAATTGAGGAGATTAAGGATAGATTAGAGTTCTTAATTAATGTTGGTTTAGAGTATTTAACATTAGGACGTAGTGCTGATACATTGTCTGGAGGAGAGGCACAGCGTATTAGACTTGCGACTCAGGTAGGATCAAAGCTTACTGGAGTATTATATGTACTTGATGAGCCTTCTATTGGATTGCATCAGCGTGATAATCAAAGATTAATTGATACTCTAAAATCAATGAGGGATTTAGGTAACACGCTTATTGTTGTTGAGCATGATGAGGATACTATGCGTCAGGCAGATTGGCTAGTTGATGTAGGACCAAGAGCAGGAATTCATGGTGGGACAATTATGGCATCTGGTACTCCAGAGGATGTAATGAAGGTTAAGGATTCTATTACAGCCGCATATCTTAGAGGAGATTTAAAGATAGAGGTTCCAAAAACAAGACGTAAAGGTAATGGTAATTTCATTAAAATTAGAGGTGCTAAGGCACATAATCTAAAGAATGTTAATGTAGATATACCTCTTGGAACTCTTACAATAGTTACAGGAGTTTCTGGTAGTGGTAAATCATCACTTGTTAATGAGGTTTTATATAAGAATCTTTATGTTAAACTATACAAGAGCAAGAGAGTAGAGCCAGGTGAGGTTAAAAAAATTGAGGGAATGGAAAACTTTAAGAGAGTTATTCAAATATCTCAAACACCTATTGGACGTACTCCAAGATCTAATCCAGCTACATATACTGGTGTATTTGATGATATACGTGAGCTATATGCACAAACAAATGATGCCAAGGCTCGTGGATTTGATAAGGGTACATTTAGCTTTAATGTTAAGGGTGGAAGATGTGAGGCCTGCTATGGAGATGGTGTTAAAAGAATTAGTATGGACTTCCTCCCAGATGTTTATGTACCATGTGAGGTTTGTGGTGGTACAAGGTATCAGGTGGATACACTTAATGTAAAATGGAAGGGTAAGAACATAGCAGAGGTTTTAGATATGAGAATTGAGGAGGCTTATGACTTCTTTAAGCTTCAGCCTAAGATTGAGCGTAAGCTTAAGGCCTTAATTAAGGTTGGATTGGGATATATGAAGCTTGGACAATCCTCAACAGAGCTTTCCGGAGGAGAGGCTCAGCGTGTAAAGCTAGCATCAGAGCTCTCATCTCGTATAACAGTTGATACACTTTATATAATGGATGAGCCTACAACAGGACTTCATACAGATGATATAAAGCATTTAATGGCTGTTATTAATGAAATTGTTGACGCGAAAGCCTCTGTAATTATCATTGAACATAATCTAGATGTGATTAAATTAGCTGACTATATTATTGATTTAGGACCTGAGGGTGGATCAAAGGGAGGAACTGTTGTTTTCCAAGGAACTCCAGAGAAGCTTATTACAGTAAAGGAGTCATATACAGGTCAATATTTGGCCAAATACCTTGAAAAGTAGAATTACGATATACGTTTTGCGTCATTTTTTTACAAATTTAGTTCGGATTATATTGAAAAAATATAAAATACGTGGTAATCTTAATATAAATAATGCTAATGAGAGGTAAATTTATGAAAATTATATCAAAAATATTATTACCAATAGCAATAATTGCATTAGCAGCTTATGGAGTTATATTTTACTTAGACCATGAGGGTATTAAAACGGTTTTAGCAACATATACAGTTCATTTAGCTGAGTGGATAAAGGATAAGGATAATGCTATTATTATGGCATCATTCGCTGGAGTATGTGCTTTATTCGCAATTATTTCTGCTATTAGAAGAAGAAAAAATAAACATACTTACAACATCGGGTTTTTAACAATAGCAGTAACTATTGCATTTTTCGCATATATTTGGAAGGATTTCTTTAAAGATTTTTCAGATATGACAACAATGAGAATGGTCTCATTGGGATGCCTAGCATTTGCTGAGTTATTATTTGTATTAATTGCGTTAATTCCTGGAAAGAAAATTGAAGGAGATCATACTTATCAAGCAAGACCTCTTGGATTATTCTCATATATTGTACCTATTTTAGGATCAGCAGTAATTGTTTGTTACGCTGTATTTGCTAAGAATGGTTATGAGAACGTTGGAGAGCTTGTAAGACATGCATATAAGTATGCCTTAGATTTCAAGGTTAATTGGAATGTTCCAAGACCACGTAATGTATTAATTGGTGTTTCTGGTTTAGTAGCAGCAGCAACATTAACATTTGCTGTATTCGCTAGAAGAAGAAATATTTTACCACCATTATTTGTTGGTGCTGGATTTGTAGCTATTTACCTATTCTTATTGAAGGATAAGTATTTTATAAGTTTTATTAAGAAGGCTTGTGATAATGGAAATGTTATTACAAATGTTGCAGTTCTTGCAATGCTAATCACATTTGTAATAGTATTAATGCTTGCTGTATTTGGACTTGTTGAAACTATATTCTCATTATTTGATAAGAAGATTGAGTACACAACTATTGCAACTGCTGAGATTGATAATGAGCAAGCTGCAGAGGTTAAGGCTCTAGTTAATGATATTGAAAATGATGAAGATGATGAGGAAGAGACTGCTGAAGAAGAGGCTCCTGTAGAAGAGGAGGCTAAGGCTGAGGTAGTAGAAGATGATGACGATGAGGAAGAGGACGACGATGAGGATGAAGCTCCTGCTGTTGTAACTCAAGCTAAGAGTCAATCTGATGAAGACTTTGACGTTGATGACATCGATGATGAAGAGGATGAAGACGACGAAGACGATGAGGATGAGGAAGAAGAAGACGAAGAGGACGAAGAAGAGGAAGAGGACGACGATGATGAGGACGACGGTGCACGTGAGGCCTTAAGAAGACGTCGTGAGTTAATTCGTCAACGTATCCTTGCTGCTCGTGCTGAATCTGATGATGATGAGGACGAGGATGAAGAGGATGTTGAAGAGGATGAGGTCATCGGATATGCAGATGAAGACGAGGACGAAGAGGACGAGGAAGAGTCTGAGGATGAAGATGATGAGGCAGAACCAGAGGATATAGCCGAAGAGAAAGCAATCCTTAATGATGAAGAAATTGTTGAAGATGATGACGAAGCCTTGCTTGATGATGAGGAATCTGAGGAAGAGGAAGAGTCTGATGTATATGAAGAGTCTGTAGCCTTTGATAATGAAGAGGAAGAATTAGACGATGATGACGAAGCTGAAGAGGACGATGAATATGACGAAAGCGAACAAGCTGATGATGAGTCATATGATGAGCCTGAAGAGCTAGATGACGAAGCCGTTGAAACTTTACCTGAGGATGAAGAATCTGATGAAGAGCTTGATGAGGAGGAAATCCTTGATGAGGAAGCCCTTGATGAAGAGGAAGAATCTGAAGATGAAGACGAGGACGATGATGAGGATGATGAGGATGAATCTGATGATGATTCTTCAAATGACGCCGACATTGATATAGCTACTGGAACAAGAATTCCAAAGATTAAGTCTAAGCCATTAAATGAGAAGATGATTACAGTTCTTGACGATGAGAAGAAGCAAAGATATAACGATATCCGTAATGAGCTTCAATCATATAAGAAGGTATCAGAAAGATTCTCTTCAAAGGTTGATTCTTATAGATACCATAGAGAACTAATCGCTAAGATGACTATTTCTGGTAAGACATTAAGACTTCATCTTGCATTAAATCCAGATGATTTCGAAGGAACTAAGTATAGCTACCAAGATCTATCAGCTAAGAAGAAGTATATGTATACTCCTATGACAATCAAGCTAAGATCTAAGAGATCAGTTAAGCATGCAATTGAGTTAATTGGAATGCTTGCTCAAGCCTTTGGACTTGAAAAGAATTCAAGATATAAGGAAAAGGATTATATGGCAGAGCTTGAAGCTGAGTTTAAAGCTAAGAGCGAGAATACTGATGCAGAATAATCTATAAAAGAGGAGATTTAATCTCCTCTTTAATTTAAGTAATAGGGAGTGAAAGCCATGCCTTTAGATGAAGAAAATAAGAATGATGATAAGGCAAAGGTTGATGAGGATAAAAAGAATAATACCCTAACTGATGAGGATATACAAAAGCTAGCAGAAACACTTGCACAGGGAGATACAAACTCAAAGGAGTTTAAGGAATTTGAACGCAAGCTTTCAATGCTTCAAAAAAAGCATAAAAAGAAACATATTTTTAGGCAAATTGGACTTAAGCTTTTATATGCTATAACACTATTTGCTGTAAATCTTGCAGCATTTGGCTTCCTTAGTAAGGATACAACTATATATTCCTGGCAAAAGGGCCTAATATATATAGGTGCAATAACAATTATTAGTATTATTCTTCAAATTATCATACATTTTGTTTATCTTTTACCTAATACCTTTATAGGGATAAGACCATATTTAATTCAAATGATAAAGCCTATAGCTTTATTTATGATTATGATTATAGCAAACTATAATCTCAAATATATCGTGTTTGATTTTTGGTATGATATTATATTTTTTGAAATATTAAGCTATGCATTTCAATTTGGTATTACATACTATAAATATAAGGGGCTTATAAGAAAACTATTATAAGAGGCTTATGCCTCTTTTAATTTTTATAATTAATGTGTTATAATATGACTATGTTTTGAAACAAAAAGAAATGGTGGTAGGATTATGAGTAAATATAAATTAAAGGATATGGTTAAGGATTTAAATCTAACTATTTTAGCAGGAGAAAATGGACTAGACGCATGGATTGAGGATGAAAATGTAACACGTCCTTCAATGGAATTTGCAGGATTTTTTGATTTCTATGAATCAAAAAGAGTTCTTCTTATTGGTTCTAAGGAATCAACATTTTTAAAGCAGCTTCAGCCAGAAATTGCTAAGGCTCGTGTAAAATATCTATTCCAGAAGCAACCACCATGCATTATCATTTCTAAGAATGTAGAGCTTCCTAATTATTTTTTAGATTTCGCAAATGAATATAACATTTGTTTCCTTAAGTCTGAGCTTAGAACAACACCTTTAAACTCAAAGGTATATTCATACCTTCAAGCAAGACTTGCACCACGTCAAACTGTTCATGGTGTATTAATGGACATTAATGGAATGGGAACACTAATAATTGGTAAGAGTGGAATTGGAAAAAGTGAAACAGCTCTAGAACTTATCAAGAGAGGACATCAGCTAATTTCTGATGACCGTGTTGATATTTATGAGCGTGAGCAGGGATATATTATTGGTAATGCACCTGAGGTACTTGAAAGGTATCTAGAAATTCGTGGAATTGGAATTGTAGATGTTGTAAAGATGTTTGGTGCTGGTGCCTTCCGTAAATCAAAAAGAGTTCAGCTTGTAGTTGAGCTTGAGAAATGGGAATCAGATAAATATTACGATAGATTAGGATTATCTAATGATACTGTTAAATATTTTAATTCTGAAATTGTTCATGTTGTAATTCCAGTCCTTCCAGGACGTAACGTGTCACTTCTTGTAGAAAGTGCTGCTATGAATGAAAAGCTTAAGATATTTGGATATAATTCAGCCCTTGAGTTTACTCAAAGTATAAATAAGCTAGCCAAGAGAGGAGAAAACAATGGTAATTAATACATTAGATCCAATTGCTTTTCTAGGAATAAGATGGTATGCCATTTTTATACTAACAGGTATTATAATAGCTGTAGTTCATGGACTTCGTGAAGGAAAAAAATTAGGAATATATTCTGATTTTATATATTGGGGAGTAATAGTATGTGTGCCACTTGCTATAGCAGGAGCGAGAATATGGTATGTATTATTTAACCTTTCTGATTTTGATTCACTTGCTGATGTTTTAGGACTAAATAGTGGAGGATTATCTGGTCTTGCAATCCAAGGAGGAGTAATAGCTGCACTTATCTATATTTATTGGTGGTGTAGACATAAAAATGTTTCCTTATATAAGGTCTTTGATATTGTAGCTCCAGGATTTTTAATTGGACAAATACTTGGAAGATGGGGTAATTTCTTTAATCAGGAACTATATGGTGGAGTTATTCAAAATACAAAGCTATTTAAGGCTTTATTACCACAGTTTATTACAGAGCAAATGTATATAGGTGGTGAATATCACCATCCTGTATTCCTATATGAATCATTATTAAACCTATTAGGATTAATAATAATGCTTATAGTTCGTCGTAAGGATAAGAAGCTATTATCAGGAGATTTAATGGGATTCTATCTTGTGTGGTATGGATGTGTAAGAATATTTACAGAAACATTACGTACACATGGAGATGCATCTGACCCACTTAAAATAGGACCTATTTATGTATCAATTTTAACATCATGCCTATTTGTTATATGTGGAATTACCTTCTTAATATTAAAAAGAATTAAGGGACCAAGAAAGGGCTATATTGATATTATTAATGAAGTAGAAGCAAATAAATTTAGCTGTGTTTTATTTGATTTAGATGGAACATTAATAGATACTAGAGGATTAATATTCGCTTCATTTGAATATACATTTGAAAAATATTTCCCAGACTATAAGCTTACAGATGATGAGCTTGAATCATTCTTTGGCCCTACATTACATGAAACATTTAAAAGATATTGTGATGATGAAGCTAAAATAGAAGAAATGATTGCCTATTATAGAGCTTTTAATGAAGAAAGGCATAATGAATACGCTAAGCCTTTTGATAATGTTAAAGAGGTTGTACGTCTTCTTCATAAGAAGGGATATAAGCTTGGAGTTGTATCTTCAAAGAGAAGAGAAGCCATAAGCCTAGGCTTAAGCTTATGTGGTATAGAGGACTATATGGATGTTATTATAGGTGAGGGTGAAGCTATACCAAAGCCATCACCAGATGGTATTAATAAGGCCCTAGAGGCATTATATCCAGATGGTCATGAGGGTCTTAACATAATGTATGTTGGAGACCATCCAAATGATATATTAGCAGCTAAGGCTGCCAATGTTAAATCTGTTGGTGTTATGTATTCAAGTAAGAGGGATTTAATTGATGAAGAAAATCCTGATTATGAGATTTATAGATTTATTGATTTGCTAGAAATACTTGTTGAATAAGGAGCTTTTATGTCATACTCAAGTGATGTAAAGGATGAGATATCATCTCTTCCATTTAAAAACTTAATAGAGCAAATGTATGAGCTTGAAAGTATGCTGCGCCTTGCATCAGAGATTTTAATAGAATCTAGTGGTATAAAAATATCATTTCAAACAGCTAATGCAAATGTAGCTCGTAGATTCCTTCAATTACTTAAAAATTATATTAAATGTGAGGTATCTATCGCATCAAAGAAGGTTAATAGATTAAATCAAAATAATATCTATTACATTAATATTAATTCTATGTCTGATGCGATACTTGAGGAATTTGGATTATTAACAAAATCCCCTAATCAGGATGAGATACTTTCTAATAGTGACACTATAGCTGCATATTTAAGAGGTGCATTTTTAGTTAAGGGAAGTGTTAATTCACCTGATTCATCAAATTATCACCTAGAAATATATACTACCTCTAGTGAGGAGTCTATATTTATACAGGCGCTAATGAATCATTTTGATCTTAATGCTAAAATAACTAGAAGAAGAGACAATTATGTTATATATATGAAGGCTTTAGAATCAATTAAGGATTTTTTAAGAATAATTGGTTCAATACAATCTGCATTTAAACTTGAGGAGGCTCAAATAGAGCGTGAGCTACATTCTAATGTACAGCGTAAGCTAAACATAGAGGTAGCAAACGATAGTAAAGCATTAAAAAGTGCTCAGGAGCAGCTAAAGTACATTAGATATATTGAATATAATTATCCATTAGAGAAGCTAGATGGTAGATTGCTGCTTATAATGAAGGCTCGCAAGCAAAATCCTGAAGCTTCTTTAAATGAGCTTATAGAAATATTAGAATTGCAATATGATGAGCATATTACTAAATCAGGATTAAATCATAGGCTTAATAGAATTAAGGAGCTAGCCTTAGACCTTATGGAGAAGAAAGGCGAGGCTTGAAAAAATGAAGGTTATAATATATAATAGTCTAGTATATTGTTTAAGGAGTGAATTTAATGCCTAGAGTAGTAAAAAAAGTTAAAAAGCAAAGAGGAGCAGTAAAGCATACAAAGAAGTTTTGGATAATACTTACTTCTTGTATTACAGCATTTATTGCGGCTGTAGTAGCTACATGCTTAATTATATATTTTGTAACAGATGATGATGATTATGATTATTTTGATGCTATTGATGATAGCTATTCAATCACATATGATCAAGCAAAAACAAAAATGTCTGAGGTAGAAAATCTATTTATATTCTATTGGGATGATGCATCATTTGATCCTGAGGATAGCACAACTGACGCATTATTAGAGGAAAATATTGAAAAGCTTTATAAGAAGATAGTACAATATAACGCAGTAGATGCATCAGATATTAATGCTGGAACTATTGATGATAAATATCAGCAAATTGAGTTTTATTTAGTATATACAGGAAATTCAAAGGGATCTGCTGCCCTTGGAACTGTATCTACAGATGATGATGGTAATGAGTCAACAACAGCTAATGCTACATCTGGAATTACATCAACAAATGTACTTGCTTATTACTATAGTGGAAAGTATTGCGAATATCCATATGGAAATAGTAAGGAAACTGAGGATTATCCTTATACTATGAATGACGTTAAGGATGCAAATCTATTTGTAAGTCAAATATATGATGAGCTAAAGGAATTATTAGCTTAATAATCATGCCACTATTAATATAGTGGCTTTATTTTTTAGGAGAAAATTATGAATTTAGATTTATTAAAAAATGTATCAGAAAAGCTTAATATAAATGCTAAATATTGTGAAGCTACATTGAAGCTTTTAGAGGATGGGGCTACTGTCCCTTTTATAGCAAGATATAGAAAGGAAATGACTCATGGTCTTGATGAGAATCAAATAAGAGCTATTTCTGATGAATATAATTATGCAAATGAGCTTCAAAAAAGAAAGGATGATGTTAAAAGACTAATAGATGAAAAGGGTCTTTTAACTGATGAACTATCACAAAAAATTGATGACTGCAAGAAGCTTATAGAGGTAGAGGATATTTATAGACCATTTAAAGAAAAGAAGCAAACAAAGGCTTCTAAGGCTATAGCACTTGGCTTAGAGGCATTAGCTAAAATAATGATGAGTTTTCCTACTACAGGAAATAGAGAGGATATAGCATTAAAATATAAGAATGGTGATTTAAATGATGTAGAGGATATTATATTAAATGCTTCATATATAATTGCTGAATGGATATCTGATAATGCCGCATATAGAAGCTATATTCGTGATAGAGCAATGAAATATGCTAATATATCAACTAAGCTTAAAAAGGGTGCAAATGATGAATTAGAGGTATACAAGAACTATTATGATTATAGTGAAATGGTATCAAAGATTAAAAATCATAGAATCCTTGCGATAAATCGTGGAGAAAATGAAGGAATATTAAATGTATCAATAGTATTCGATGATGAAAGATATATTGATTTTTTAAATAAGCATATAATAAAGAATGAACAATCAATATTTGTTAATGATATAAAGAATGCGATTGTTGATGCCTATAAAAGACTTATAAAGCCATCAATTGAGCGTGAAATAAGAAATAGCCTTTCTAAGGAGGCTTCAGATAGTGCCATTAAGATATTCTCATTAAACCTTAAAAATCTTTTATTACAGGCTCCTATTAAGGGTAAGGTAGTATTAGGAGTAGATCCTGCCTTTAGAACTGGATGCAAAATGGCTGTAATTGATAGTCAAGGTAATGTACTTGATAAAAATGTTATATATCCTAATGAAAGAAGTAAGGGTAGTGTAAGAAATGAGGATGACGTTAAAAAGAGTAAGATAATAGTAGCCTCATTATGTAAAAAATATAATATTGACCTAATAGCTATAGGTAATGGTACTGCATCAAGAGAAACTGAGGAGTTTATTTCAGAAACTATAAAGGAATATGCACTTAAAGCAAAATATGTAATAGTATCAGAGGCAGGTGCCTCTGTATATAGTGCATCAAAGCTTGCTCAGGAGGAATTCCCAGATTATCATGTTGAGGAAAGAAGTGCAGTATCAATAGCAAGAAGATTAGAGGATCCACTAGCTGAGCTTGTAAAAATTGACCCAAAATCTATAGGTGTAGGTCAATATCAGCATGATGTTAATGAATCTGATCTTGAAATATCATTAAATAGAGTAGTTGAGGATGCCGTTAACTCTGTAGGAGTTGATGTAAATACTGCCTCTGCAGCCCTATTATCACATGTTGCTGGTATAAATAAAACAATAGCACAAAACATTGTAGAATATAGGAAGGTAAATGGTGGTATTAAATCACGTAAGGAGCTATTAAAGGTATCAAAGCTTGGACCTAAGGCCTATGAACAATGTGTAGGATTTACAAGAGTACCAGATTCAGATAATGTATTAGATAATACTCGTATTCACCCTGAATCATATGATAAGGCACTAAAGATAATGCAAGAATTAAATATAAAAACTATAGGAGACAGTGCCGCAAAGGAAGCTGTAAATAGCTGTAATAAGGATTTATTAATAAAGAATATAGGTATTGATAAATATACTCTAGATGATATTCTTGATGCGATTGTAGCGCCTACAAGAGATCCAAGAGATGAATATGCACAGCCAAAGCTTAGGGATGATATTAAGCACTTTGAGGACCTTAAGATTGGTGATGAGCTAATGGGAACAGTGCGTAACGTAGTAGATTTTGGAGCATTCGTTGATTGTGGTGTTAAATATGATGGGCTTGTACATATTTCAAAAATATCTAATGGATATATAAAGCATCCATCTGACGTATTAAGTGTTGGAGATATAATAAAGGTTTATGTAATAGGTGTAGATATGCAAAAGCATAAGCTATCATTATCGATGATAAAAGAGGCTTAAAAAGCCTCTATATCATTTATTCTATTGACTAAAACGGTTTTAATTGATATAATTAAAATCGCTTGGTTATGGAGTAATACTCAAGAGGCTCAAGAGGCTTCCCTGCTAAGGAAGTAGACTGGGTAACTGGTGCGAGGGTTCGAATCCCTCTTACTCCGCCATTAGGTTTTAAATCCGAAACCTTAAATCTATATAATAATAATGGATTTTTGGTATTTGAATTCAAAATATAAGCAAGAACATTAGATCAGAGTAAAATCTGGTCTTTTTTCTTTATGAAAGACATGTTTCCAGAACTTTCAATATGATATAATTTATTTAGAATAATACTATGCTAAATTGCTATGGAGGAGACTATGAGAGAAATAAGTCTTTATAAAGTAGAAACAGATTATATTATTGGGTCATCAAAAAATATAGATTTAATTTCAAAAAAGATTAATGATGATAATAAAATAATAGAATCAATAGAAAAAGATTATAATAGTGACAATGAAAAGTATAGAAAAGAATACATATGTGCAATGCTTAATTATAAAAAGAATCTTCGCTTGTATGCTTGGCTCGTATTAAAAAAGTATTATGAAGAAGCAATTGTAGAAGAAAAAGTATTTCCTAATTATCAAATAGAGGAGATGAAAAAACATGGTTGCCTGAAAATGATATGAGAGAAGCCCCTGCTGATGATAGAGAAAGTTGGGCTTTAAAACAAGCTGATGAATTTTATAAAATGTTTGCAAAAAATTGGGTACAAATTGATGTTAATACTATGTCGAATTCTGAGATTAAGCTTTTAGTTGCAGTAGACTTAATAATCATGAAATTAAATTGATTTTTCAATTAATAAAATCAGTATGTGGATTCTCAAATATTACATATTTATTATCATATGATAAGGATATTATTGGGAATGCTTTAAAAAATGAACAAAATGGTGAAGAATTTGTTGATGGATTTAAGTATCTAGAAAAAATTGTACAGGTTGAATTTAATGTCCCAGAAATAAAAAAGGAAAAAATATTTGAGATAGTTGATAAAGATTTATCTATATTGCTAAAAGATAAAATTAAAGATATGTCACTGTCTAGAATAAGAACATTAGTATCTTATGGTTTATTCAAAAATTTTAAAACTCTAAGAGAAGAAAAAAGATTTATGAATATTCTTGGTTTTTGTATTGATTCTTATTATGGAGAAATTGACCTTGCCGATCTTATTGGAATAACATATCTAAGAGTTATGGATGAAAAAATTATTAATTTATTAATAGAATATCAGGATTTTATACTTGGAAATTATTATAGTGATTCCTCTAAGATTAAGGATATTGAACAAAGTTTTTATAATGAATTAAACACCACAAGATATAAAGAACTTAAGATATTTATCTAAAGTTTTAACAAATAAATTTGGAAAAGGTGTTTCAAGATGGAATCTAAATTATATGATTTCATTTTACCAAAATTACAGTGGTCAGACACTGTCTAGCCATCTTGGCTGGTCGCATTATTGTGAATTATTATCTATTTCAGATAAAGATAAACGAAGCTTTTACGAAAAAGAATGTTCTAATGCAAGATGGAGTGTTAGAGAACTAAGAAGACAAATAGAATCGTCATTATATGAAAGATTATTATTATCTAATGGAAAAACTAATAAAGAAAAAGTATTACAACTGGCTTTAAAGGGTAATGAGATAAATACCCCTGAAGATATAATAAAAGATCCATATGTTTTTGAATTTTTAGGATTACCTGAAAATAAGCCACTAATGGAAAGCGATTTGGAAGAATCTTTAATTAAACAAATAGAGAAATTTATACTTGAGTTAGGTAAAGGCTTTATGTTTGTTGGAAGCCAACAAAGAGTAACATATAAAAATGTTCATTATTATGTAGATATGGTGTTTTACAATAAGATTTTAAAATCATATGTATTAATTGAATTAAAAACAAGCCAATTTATGCCTGAGGCAGTAGGACAATTAAATATGTATTTAAATTATTATGCTGCAGAGGTTAATGATGAATATGATAATCCACCAATTGGCATTATATTATGCACTGATAAGGGGAATGTTAATTTAGAGTATGCGTTAGGTGGATTAAATAATAAAATATTTGCATCTAAATATATAACTGTTTTACCAAAGAAAGAAGAATTAATTAAGCAAGTAGAAATGATAATAGATAAAGAAAAAAATGATGGTAGATAATTGTCATTGAACAATACAATAATTGTTTGTTTCGAATACCGTTATCTCTTGCTCCGACACTTTAAAAATGATAAATTTATTGTTAAACGATAAAAAAATATTGACAAATGATAAAATTAGGTTTATTATATAGTTACAGATTAGTGAGGAGGATAACATAATGGAAAAAATGACAAGGGAAGAAAATAAAGAAAAGATTAAAAAGGTTGCAAGTGGATTTGATAAAGCACTAAGAGTGATAAAAATTTTATTAATAATTGGAATAGTATTAACAATTATTTGGTCAATCGCATTCTTTATACTTGGAGCTACAGACGCAGTTACAACATTGTATGAAAAGTATCCCAAGATATTTGGTGACATTGAAATAACTATTGATAAGGATGAACTTATGTTTATCAAAAATAAGACTATTACATTAGAAGAGGTATATCAAAATAATGAGCTAGATAAGCTAATGTATGGAGAAGGAGTTATGGCACTTGCCGAAGCAACAAGCATAGTAGTATTTTATTTTATAGCTCATTATACTCAAAAAGTGTTTAGATTATTAAAGGACAATGAATCACCATTTGATGAATCATTATTAAAACCATTTAAGGTATTATTTATAATACTTACAATTATAATACTAACAAGATCTATATTCTTTGGTATTTTAACTGGTGGTATTCTTGCATGTATGTATTTTATATACTTATATGGATGTAGCATGCAAGAGGATGAGGACCATACATTATGATTAAACTAAGATTAGATAGAGTAATGCTTGAAAAAGGAATTTCATTACAAGAACTCGCATCAAGGGTTGGAATTACTAATGCAAATATGTCAAATATAAAAACAGGAAAGATAACAGCAATTAGATTTTCTACACTTGATGCAATTTGTAAAATACTAGAATGCCAACCAGGAGATATATTAGAATATGTAGAAGAAGAAAGCTTGGATTAATTCCAAGCTTTTTCTTTTAAATAATACATATTATCAAAGAATATTTGCTGATAGCATGCCTTTATTTGAAATCTTAATTAAAATATTAATAATGCTATGCTATACTTATAGTATAGATAAATATCGTTAATTGTGAGGGAAAGAGGGATGTTTATGAAAAAAATGAAGTGCTTATTGTTTATACTAGTAGTACTTTTATTATTTTTAACTATTAGCTGTAAAAAGGATACTAAAAATTCCTTAAATGACTGTTCAATAGAACATGAAACTGAATTTGGTGGCATCTATGTTCATAAAACTATAGAACAATTTAATGAATTGGGATTTGAATATGGAGATAGTGTAGACATTTCATTTTCTAATGGTAAGGAATTAAATGATATTCCATATTATAATGGATATTATACTAAAAATGGAGAGGTTTTATTAGTTGCTTACCCAGGATATCCATATATTAAGGTTTGCATAAATAATGGCGATGATTTATGGGAAAGAATAGGAGTATTACAAGGGACACTTAATAGTGAAAAGAAGCTTCTTTGGGATAAACTTTCTTTAAATAGCGATACCACTGTAAATATTAGCCTAAATGAAAAAGGTAAATATAAGGATGTACAAGAGGCAAGAGATATACATTATTCAGATGATATAAATGATTATCCATCTAGTGCTTCAAATTATGTATTCGCAAACTTTAGAAGCCTTAAGGGTGGAAGATTAAAGGAAAATATAGTATTTAGATCAGCATCTCCATGTGATAATCAGCATAATCGTAGTAAGTATGTTGATAATTTAATTGAAAGTGTTGGAATAAATTATATTTTAAATTTAGCTGATAATGATCAAAAGATTAATGGATATATGGCAAAGGATGATTTTTCATCAAATTATTTTAAGAGCTTATATGAAAATAATAAGGTATTACCTTTAGCCTTGAATATGAATTTTGAATCTAGCTATTTTAAAGCACAAACAATTAAGGCTTTATCTGCGATAAGTGAGCATGAAGGGCCATATTTGGTTCATTGTACTGAGGGTAAGGATAGAACAGGATTCTTATGTATTTTAATAGAGGCTCTAGCTGGAGCCTCATATAGAGAAATAGTTGAGGATTATATGACTACATATTTTAATTATTATTCTTTACTAGGTGAGTTTGATCCAAGAAAATATGATATTATAGTATCTAATGTATTAAATCCAATGATAGATACAATTACAGGTAATAATGATTATGATAATATAAGCTTTAGGGATTGTGCTTACCAATACCTTTTATCAAATGGTATGGAGAGAAGTCTAATTGAAGAGGTAGAGTCTAGGATTTGTGAATAAAAAGGATAGGGAGTGGGAGTATGAAAAAAAGAAATATTATATTTATTAGCTTTATTTTACTGATGGCTTTAGTATCACTTACTATTTTAGTCGGTTGTAAGAATAAGGATAATAAAAATAATGACGTGAATAGTATAGTAACACAAATTATGAGTGAAGCTGAGCCTAATACTAGTGTTGTAATAGGTGAATTTGATTCGATACTAAGTGATAGCTGTAGTGATACAGATGATACTATAAAGGATTATTCTTCAAATACAATTCTTGATGCTCCTAAGGATTTTATGACAAATATTGTTGTAAATGATGATCTTGATAGACCATTAAAATCAATTCCTTCTTTATTAAGTAATATCGCATCGGCAAATGATTCACTAAATATTATTACTATTACTGATAGAAGTGGAAATAAGCCTAATGTATCACTTACATCAAATGATACAATGCTAAAAACTACTAAGGAAGGTGGATTTGAATATGGAGAGGTGTATCAGATAACTATTAATGATGCACCATATTTATGCTTTGAAAATAAAGACCCACAGTTTAGAACACTTACTGTAGAAATAGAAGATGATCCAGCTTGGGCAAAAACATATGATATCAAGGAAAAGAAAAGTGGAATTGTTGATATTGATAGGCAATATGTAATTAACAAAAAGATTTCGGATGAAGAATTAAGCTTTGATTATATTAAACAACAGGACCTTGATTTAAAGGCTGGTGATGTATTCTATGTATCAATTCCAGGAGCTCCTAATGCTTCCCTTGATTTCTATGGAGTTGCTGTTGATATAAAGAAAAGTGGACAAAAGCTTACTGTAAAATATAAAGCACCTAGCATTACAGATATTTATAGTAATTTCCATATTAAGGGAGCAAGTCCATTTAATCTAGATAATTCGCATGTGCTATTAACAGAAAAGTTAGCGCTTGAGCAATTCAGAACATCATCACTTGCCACATCACTTGGAATGACTTTAATTAATGACTTAAACTTTACTCCAGCTGATGTTATGAATATTATGAAGGCTGTTAATTTTTCTGTTAATATTAATTTTGTAGGTAACACATTAGATTTTAAAGTGGTACTAAAATTAGGAAACTTTAAAATTGATGATGGAATATATTTTAGTTTTGAATTTGCATATGAAAAATATACAGAATATAATCTTGATTTTGATGTAAGCATACGTACTGAATGGATTATACCTTGTGGTGTAGATTATAAGGTTAAGATGGTTGAGGATTCACAAACTGTTTTCTATTTTAAGGTTACATTTGATAGTAGAATATTAGATGAGATTCCAAATGATGTTGATTATACAAAAGAGCTTTTAGATGAATTTGATAAATGTGTAAATGGAGATACTGATAGTTTTAGTTACCTTACAGATGAGGATGTAACTCCACAAACAAGTGGTACTAAAACAGTATGGCCACTTCTAGAGGTTAATAGCTACTATTTTTCACCATTACAGGTTAAGTTTAAAATTGATTTTTATCTTGATTTAGGAGTACAAGTAAAGGGTATTTTTAAGAAAGAGGTTCATTCTAGAAAGGTGGATTTTAATTTTACCAATATAAATGGTGCTGAGCAAAGCGATAGTACTGAAATAAAAGGTACATCTAATCTAACTGTTGTAGCTGGTGGAAGTATACATGCTGAAATAGGTATTCGTACATCTCTTGGTTTATCATTTTTAGGATTGTATGATTATATTCATGGTGAGGCATATGTAGAGGCATATATAAATGTAACATTCCAAGGGCTTTTAGCTATAGACTGGGATTTTACAGACTCTGAATTCACGGGCTTTGTATGTGCTGATTTTAATGTGACTATGGGACTAAGGGCTGGATTTAATTTTAAGGCTTTCATATTTGATTACAATGTATCAAGGACATGGGCATCTAGCGTATTTAGAATAAAATTAGATAATGCACTTGAGCATTGGTCGCATGATGCAGAAGCCATAATAGAGCTTGATAAAACACAGTCAATAGATATTGATGATACACAGTGCCTAAGGCTTGAATATTTTGATAGCCTCGCATTTTCTGTGAAGGAGAAAAAATATAAGAGTGATGATGAAATCGCAATCGTATCAGGATGGCTATGCCCTGATTCATTAATAAAAGCGACATCAAAGAGAATATTTAACTATACTGTAGCTAATCCTAGCCTAATTAAAATATCAAATGATGGAGTAATAAATGTCCTTGATGGTACACCAAATGAGTTTACAACAACAATTGTAGTTGATGTCTTAGATCTAGCAGGTAATGCTAGTGATAAAACAATCACAATTCATTTTATTGCTGGTGATACAAAGGAGGTATATGCTGGCGATGATTTAATTGGTGAATATAGACCATCCGCATCATTTACACTTCCAGAGGCTAAGGTAATAAGAGGTAAGGAATTTGATCATTATAGCTATAATGGAGTTGATTATAAGCCTGGAGATACTTTCCTAATGCCAGCTAGTATAGATGAGCGTATAATATTAGAGCTTTATTATAATGATCTTCCTTTATTTAGGGTGTATTTCTATGATGGCTACAACAAGCTTGTAGCATTTGATGAGGTATATATGTATGAGGATGCAACTCCTCCATATGAAGGTCTAAGAGATTGTCATATGGATGAAGGATTTGTATTTGTATCATGGGATAAGGATATAACAAATATAGTTCATGAAATGCATGTATATGCAATTTATATGAAGGTAGAATAGAGGTGGTAATAATATGAAAAAAGCGATAATATGTATCACAAGTATAATGATAATGCTAACTCTATTCTTATCAAGCTGTAGAAAGAAGTCAAATGACAAATATAAGGAGGATTTTATCTTTACTAATGAGCAATATGAACCTATTAATCTTGGTAAGGATGACAACTATATTAGCTCATTTGATTTAATAGGTATACCTAAGGAAGGTATAAAGGCCGCAGCTTGGGATTCATATGATATAAAGCTTAGGTGCTTTTATGATAATGATACTGTAAAGGATTATTCCATAAAGGTTATAAATATACCACTCGATATGCGTCACTATCTAGGAGAGATAGGCTCACATAGTATTAGGCTTATTGAGCTTAACTGGATTGATTCATTTGATATTAACATAATAGAAAATCCTGATTGGGATGGATTTACTTGTACATATTATGATAGATTCAAGAATCTTCTTTATAAAGAAAAGGTAGGATATTACCAAAACTCAAACTATAACGGAAAGGATATACCTCTAGAAGAAGAGGATAGCAATTACATTTATAGATTTGAAGGATGGAAGTATAATACAAATTATATATCACAGGATATGCAATTTATTGCGACATACAGTAAGCTTGAAAAGACAAATTATGCGATAAAGCCATATAATAAAACATATATTCCCATTGTAGGAATGGTTGATGAAGAAAAGAAGAGTGGTAAGGGTCTTATCTATTTAGGAAGAGTTACAAGAGTAGCTGCAATACATGGTGATTCTAAGGAATTAGATAATGATAATATCACTATAGATATGAATAAAAAGAACTTCAATTATTCAGGATTATGGCAGGAAGCATGTCAAAATATTATAGAACAGGTAAAATATGAAAATATAACTGATTATAGTTTATCTGTATATGGAAGTGATGCTGGTATAGTAAGCTTACCTAATTTTGCAGAATCATTTGATTCGAGATATAAATATGATTGGAATCAAAAGGCATATCTTGAAAATAACGAAAGCGTAGTATTATCAAGAAAGGAGCCGTATGAGGATACACTAAACAAGGTGTATGGATTCCTTTTTAATACTAAAACAATAACAAGAGAGGATAATGATCCTGGATTCTACAGATTAGCTGTTGTGGCATCGTTTGATGTATATGTAAGTATTTCTATTAATAAAATAAGTAGTGATCAATTTGAGGTTGGTTCTTATAGTGAGTTTATTATGTCTCCTGTTCAGGATACATTTGAGTTCGTAATTCAGTATAGTAAGGATAATACATTTAAAAACGAATTTGATAATAAGCTTATATTATCAAATGAAGCTATCTATAATACTTGTCGTATGCTAGATTGGAATGATTAATACATAAAGTCAGTGTCTATCACTGGCTTTATTTTTAATATGCATATTTGTTGAACGTATATTTATAATTTACTATAATTAGGCTATAAATGAGGTGCTATTATGGTTATAGATTTAAGATATTATTCAAGAAGTAAAAAGGGAAACACTATTAAGCTTGCTAGTGCAATAGCAGAAGTGCTAAACAAAAAAGCAGAAACAATCGATAAGGATTTAGATAGTGAGGTAGATTATCTTTTCTTAGCTAATGCTATGTATGCTTCAACTGTTGATAGAAAGGTTAAGGATTTTTTAGAGAAAAATAAGGATAAAATAAAATGTATTATCAACGTTAATAGCTCTGCGACAGGAAGATCTACAATAAAGGCTATAAGAAAGGTTGCTTCAAAATATAATATTGAAGTTTCAGAAAAAGAATTCCACACTATTGGTTCATGGTTAAACCTTCATAAAGGTAGACCTAACGAGGATGATTTGAATATGCTTAAGGATTTTGTTACAAACACTATAAATGATTTAAATGAATAATTAATAATGTCCTTTACTGCAAATTAAAAAATTGATTGATTTTAATAATCTATTATGGTAGAATAGTAAAGGATTAACCTGGCCCGTTGGTGAAATGGTTTAACACACATGCCTTTCACGCATGCATTTATGGGTTCGAACCCCGTACGGGTCACCATCTTAATAATTCAAGTCTTAGAGCAATCTAAGGCTTTTATTTTATACATAATTTGTTGGTTTCCTCTTGATTCAATTGGATATCTAGAGAGGTAATAGTATTTATAAAAAAGAAGTGATAAACCATATAAGCTATGGAATATCACTTCTTCGTATACTAAAACTAGGAGTTTAATCTCTTAGTTTTTTTATTTCTAATAGTATTGTATAATAGTAGTGATGGAAAGTTATTTAATTATTGAGACACATATGTGATCTCGTTAAAACCATTTAGAG
>Ga0247610_10000643_pt1 | contig 47679 bp, 30 predicted proteins | sample 174DNAGHGhighgp2_FD_193483 | JGI IMG/M metagenome (GOLD analysis project Ga0247610, IMG submission 193483) | Sheep rumen microbial communities from Palmerston North, Manawatu-Wanganui, New Zealand - 1742 DNA GHGhigh gp2 | ecosystem: Host-associated > Mammals > Digestive system > Stomach > Rumen...
CAGCCTTTAGGCGGCGCCTGCCTCGGCGGACAGAATATCATGCTGACAGAGGCTCATTGTCAAGTGGATCGTGGAATAAATGCGTACCTGAAGATAGGTCTTACCCACTACAAACGACGAATCACCAAAATTTTCAATGCTAAGCTGTATGTAATCATCGTCAGCACTGATAACACCAAAGTACTTATCCAGCAGACAATAATGACTATTGAATTCATCTTTATTACAGTAGAGTTCACCACCGGACATCATATAGACCGGATATTTACCATTCGCTCCTCTTATGTAATCAATGCATCTGAGTCTGAGATCTGCAACCGAATGGCTGCAGATAAAGTTTTCAATTTCTGAAACGTTTGAAAAACGATCATCAGTAACGCGCTGGTATACAACTGTCGTGCCGTCATATTCTTCAGTCAAAGTATCATTTTCATCTGTAGTAACTCCACAGCACAGAACAACATTTTCAAGAGCCTTCAGATCTTCAACTGCTTTTACGCCAACATCCTTGTACTCATTATACAGGTCTTTAAAGTAAGTCGAACCGTTCACAATATTCCCTGTATGTTCATATCCGTCGATTTTCCATTTGCCGTCTTCAAGCACTAGACTTACATGCATCGGATCAGAATGAATGTCAGGGGAATAATCTGCAATTTTTACATCACATCTTTTGCCGTCGTAGTTATAGACATTACCAAAGACACCTAACATCATTCCCATATCATCCGGATAAGTCACATATAACTCGCCGTCGATTATCTTGAATATAGTATATCTTCCCGGAACCTTGTCATAGTCTGAGATATAGTGGTTTTCAATAAAGGAATCAGTGAAATATTCTTCGAGAGCAGATCTGACATCTTCTTCTGTCTTATATTTATAATCCTCATTTTGATAATCAGGTCCCAAAGTGCTGACTTTGTAATATCTGTTTGAATGAAGGACACCGCCAGTCGGCTTCAAGCCATTGCTTTCAGAAGAAACTGATCCTGACTCGATCGGTTTTAATGCCTGATAGGAATATGTAACATCCGCACCAACTACTATATCCTTGTACTCAGGTTCGGAATTCAAATAATATGAGTAACATGCAAATCTGAAATTAAAACTTTCAAGCATCGGAAGAACGTCCAGTATATCAGAATAAGCATTGTGTTTTTGGTTTCTGAGAGGTGAATTTTTTAATGACTCCCAGTACAACTCATTTGAAGACTTGGTGACCTCAGTAACTTCAGTCGTTATCGCAGTAGTTTCATCCGGTGTCTCAGTTACCGGCACAGTTGTCACTGCCGTCGTCTCTTTTGAAGTTGTTTCCGCCGTGGTTACTTCTTCTGTTGTTTCCTCCGTTTCATAAGCCGGATCAGAAACAAACGTTACTGTAGTGACCATTTCTTTAACTTCGACCGTCTTTTCTGCATCTGATCCGTGTCTGAATTTATAGATTCCGCCGCCTGTCAGCAATCCTGCCATTAACGTTACAGCCAGAATAACAGCAGTTTTTCCTCTGCCGGTTTTGTTTTTCACTTCATCTTCCGTATGGACCGGATTTTCATTTTCGATATTTTTATTTTCGTTTTCCATATCGCACCTCCCTGAGAGACAATTGCACTTATAGTTTAGCATAAAAAGAAATCCATGTAAAGGAAAACAGCCGCAAATGTTAATTTTCATAACATCTGCGGCCGTATCTTTTTATATCTTTTTTCTGTATTTATACTTTTTTTCTACACATAATAATGTTATTTTATAACGACTTCCATGTCGCCCCGGGCTCTTCTGCCGGACACTTCTATGAAGAAATGACCGTCGTTCTGTATCTCTACTTCTCCGTCAAATGAATCATAAAAGTCGCCGTAGAATACCGGTTCCTTTTCTTTTTCTGCTACATTAACATGGATCTTTCCGCTCTTGCTATCCATATTGAAAACTATTGTGTCGCCTTTTTTGAAGTCATATTCCTTCACAACCGTCTTGTTGAGCTGCTCGGCTCTGATCTCAAAACCGTTGTCTTTTTCGAGTATGTCATACACTGAACGACCTGTCGCCCATGCTGACAAGCAGATACCTACAGCGAATGCTCCTATAAGTGAAAAAATTCCGGCAAATTTTAAATTCACCTTAGCGGTATCTGCAGATTTTTTCTTTTCATACCCATAAAACTGGCCCGCTGAAACGGAAAATACCATAAGATAAATAAGCGCTACAACAGCCATTGCCGTAAAATATACTTTATCAGTTCTTATAACTCCGAATATACAACTAAGGATATGCGGAACAATGACTAAACAGAAGATCACTATCAGCGGAATAAGTCTGCCCCTGAATACACGCTTCATCATATCAAAACGTGATTCATCATCACAGAAGATCTCTTCATTCTGGTCTTCGTCGGTGATCTTTTTTCTGAAATAACTATAGCCGAAAAACTCCTGGATATATTCCCATCCGCAGTCTGCGAACATCTGAACATATTCGTCCTTATGAGTAAGTCCTTCCTTGTTGTAATCAAGGCGGTACACCACATGCTCCGGCTCAGTCTTTTCAAAGCTGTAAAAGCCCGGGAATGTCACACCGGTCATACGCCATCCTTTTTCGTGCATGGAAGTAAGATATTTTTCTTCCTGCTCGTACTGATAAATTGTAAAGATCCTGAATGTTGTTTTAACGTTTTTCATCAGCTCATCTCCTTCATATTTCTGTAGAGCCTGTCTATCCTTTTCATTTCTATCTGCAGAACTTCCGTCCCGAGATCAGTTATGCGGTATATCTTTCTCTTTTCTTCTTCCCTTACAAAACTGATCAGACCGTCCTTCTCCATCTTGGAAAGTGTGCCGTACATGGTGCCCGGCGTTATGGTTATATCACCGTCAGTGATTTCCTTTACCATCTGCGTTATGCCGTAGCCGTGATTCGGCTCCCTTAGACTTAACAGGATATAGAATCCGGTTTCGGTCATCGGAACATAGACCTTCTTTATATGCGGATCCATATATATCGCCCTCCTTTGTATTCCACTGCAATGCATCGCACTTCGATACTTACAGTATATCACAGTGCGATATATCTGTCAAGGGTTTATGAAAAAAATTTCTGAAAAAATCCCGGTTTGCTTCCAGTCGTTTTTTAACAAAAAATCTCCGCGGAAAATCATCATTTCCGCGGAGCATTTAAACTTCCTGATATTCATATAAGATCGTTCTGGAATCTCGACAAATGCTCAAACGGAAGGATCTGACGGCCTCGGAAAAGTCCGCATCCGTCGTTGATAAGCTGATTATTTATAGCCTTGAACATATAGCACTGCGGAAGAGATATCACAATACGGTAGGCAATAAGATCCCGGAAACAGGAAAGACTGCTTTTTATTTCAGCTTCACCCGGATATCGGCCGTTCGATCTGAAATATTCGTAAATGTATTCCAGTATATATCCGTTAAACTTCTCCTCTGCTCTTATCAGAGATTTTATTCTTCCTTTAAATGTAAAAGCAAGGAACGGATATTTCTGCGTCATGTACTTATAGAATTCCTTTTCTATAATGACTTGTATGAAACGGTTTTTGAGTATGTCATTAGACTATGGTCATAGTGCATAATATAACGATATCACTATCAGTCCATATAGTCCTGACAATGGAATTCCATGATCTCGCCAAGAAAATCCTCAAAGTCGCCGTAAATAGTCACTTCGCCAGTTTCATGATCGTATTCACCTACATCACCATTCTTTTTATTCAAAACGAATGCCGTTCCATCTCCAATAAAATCGCCGATCGGAATATAGATTTTCGCATTCTCATCGTCATACCCGTCAAGGTTATATTCACCAATTTCAGAAGCCGAATAGATAGTTGTAGTGTTTTCAAACAAGGCTGCACCATTTGAAAACATCATGAATCACGCATAGGGCGGGGAATTATAATGCCTGTCCGTGCTTCGCACTCCTGAAGCTCCTGTTCCGTTGCAGGTTCATAAAATATTGTCTGATCTATGCCAATGATAGGAGAAACCTCCTCACAGCAGTCTAGCAGCTCATTCAATGTACCTTTTATCGATTGATCCTGAATCCTTGCTCGCAGATAAGCAAAGCAGTCACCAAGTTTTTGGCACAATGCTTTCTGCTTTTCATAATTACCGCAGCCATACATAAAATCTTTATTGAAAGCTTCCAATGCGCTGCGGTTGCGGTAAAATGCGATAGCCTGTGCAAGCGCATTTTTATATTTCAGAAGCACAGGATACCGCTCACTGAATCTGGATTCCGGATAAAAATACCCGTCTCCATCACGCCGACATTCAAAAACAGCAGTCACATTCTCCTGATAGAAAACTACCGCAAATCTGAAGGTGTCCCACGCATGATTACTGCCGTAATCAACGTCATTGCTTGCTGCAGTAAGGAAAAATGCAGGTGTTCTGACACCGTAAACGCAGTTGAGCTGGTGTATCATGCCTTTTATATGACCGGCACTTCCATTGCATAGATCAGAAAACTCAGTTATGATCTTATCAATATCATGCTCATCAGATAAAGCAAACTCCATTCCGAGTGATGCATCCGGGATCTGCAATTCCAGAATCAGTCCCTTCAGAGTGCTGCAAAGTTTGATTACTTCATCAATATAGTAATCATGATTATTGGGATACTTCGTCGTAAGATACTCATATGTCATGTCCACAAGAGGTCGAACTTTCAGCACTTTCTCACCACGATTATTATATTGCATTAAGTAATTTTTCAGCCATGTATCATGTTTAAATTGTTTCGGATAATCCTTGCCAAACCTGTCTGTTGTATTGGGTGATCTTTTGTTTGAAAGTTCTGCGGCGGCAGTCAGCTTAGCAATGATCTCATCGTCATAAAAGTCCATACCCCAATGTCGGGCAGCATTATACACCTTTGCAGCAACGGACGGAATGTTATCTTCCTCACCAATCAGCAAGCTACTAAACTTTTTAATAGCAAATTCCTTTGTGAGATCATGGCGCGTTTTATAGTCGGTCACAGTTTGAAAAGATTCATAAACTTCTGGAAACTGTTTTGTCATAATACTATAATCCCCGTCACAAGCCATGAAAAACTGACGTGCTGTTTCAGTATCAGTAACTATAAATCCTTCCGGCAAGCTTTCCCACGAATGCTTAGGTGAGGTTACACCCTTAGTCAGAGCATCTTGTCGATGCAGTTTGGCATGATCAGATTTGGAAATATCCGATGGCTTTCTTCCAAATAATCTATCAAAAATCTCCATGATATTTTCTCTCCACAAAACAATATCGTATTTAATCAACTCGGATTTATTGCTCCAACGATGTTTTTCTCAATATGAAAAAGCCCTATTCCACTGGAATAAGGCTCTCTCAATAGTTAACAATTATGCTTTTAAGCCTGTTTTTTCCTCAAATTCAGCAACAGTCATGTTGGCTCTCTTGGCGGCATCAGCGACCGTAATGATACCGTCTTTCACGAGGGATAGCAGTGTAGATAGTATTCCCTTTGCTTCACCGATAGCAACACCTCTTGCTTCGCCGATCGCAATGCTGTCATTTCTCATATCTTCAATCGCCTTGCACATATCCACCTCATCCTTTCCTGTTTCATAGTGTAGCTCTGAACCTGTTACAATATTGATAACATCTGCTGTTTTGCGGGAAATACGCTTGAAGGTGTCATCACTATGGATCACATCATCCAGCTTTTCCTTATCTTTGGAATATTTAATGAATTTTAATAGCTCACGCAGCTCTGTATGGAACTGCTCAAAATGTTCATCATCGATCTCAGCAGGAGCGACCAGATTGATCTTGTAGTCAGGAACAAATCGCAGGATCGCTGCATCGTCAGTATACAGCATATCATGAATGGATCTTGGTGCATTCCACTCATCAGCACCAAAGTAAACGACCAACGTGATGACGGGGTGCAGTCTGTCCGTCTGATAGAAGCCGGACAAAAATTCTGCATTCGTTTCCGGTCTGTCTTTATTCTTCCTGTGCTGCCTTGCAGTAAATTCTACCTGCTTTGTATACTCTATCATATCATACAAGCCGTTCTTAATGGGCATTGCATAGTGAAGCTCCGACTGATTCTCCACACCGAGCAGAAGATATGTTGCATTATCATCGCTCATAGCTGCATAGAGCTTCATCACATCACGGAGCTTCTGGATTGCCATAAGATGTTCGTCACTGTACGGCAGAGCAATCTCTGTTGTATCCAAAGGCTTTAACCGTTCGGGAACAATGACCTCATGTCCGTCATAGATATAGAAGTTGAACAAGTCCGCAAAAGTCGCATTGTCACTCATGTAGTCTTTGGTTACTGTGTCCTTGTCAGCCATCGGAATCACGCTCCTTCCTTAGTATTATTATAGCACTTTTCCCCATAACTATCAAGGAGAATATCGGCTATTTCGGAGTATCTGAAAGCATTCACTCCTGAACCTCTCTCCTTGAAAACTTCTTTATGCCTACTGTCGTAAAGCACAGGACATGAAGTATTTCCGAATTCAGATGCGCTCCGTGCATCTGAATTTTCTATTGTGCCGCAGGCACCACCTTCATTATCTGACTATCTCTTGCCTTTTTCTGTTTTCAGGAAGATTTCCGCTGCTGAAATTCAGCCAGTTGTTCTGTAAGCTGCTTTGCAGTTCGCCGTTCAAGCGTCCATTCGATCACATGGACGGCTGCAAACACGATAACGATACTGACTGATACACCAATGGCTGCGGTTACTGTTTCACTGTTAATTTCGCTTTCTGCAAATATCACGGCGATCACAATGACAATATCCAGTAATAGTTGTATCGCCTTGCGGAATAACAGCTGTCTGATCGTCAGCTCTTTTGATGAATATGTTATCAACGTCGGGATCAAGGTGAGAAAGCCTAATATCAGTGGCGATAAATACGCATCATAGCCGAATGTCTGCTCCGGTCGGAATATCATTCCTGTTGCAAATATCGCAGCATTTATAAGTGTAACGGATATAAAATAACTGTTCGCTATTTCCTTGATACGGTCTTTCATTTGTTTCACCCTTTCAGCCTTTCTTTGATATCAGGTACATATTTACGGGAAATGATGACTTTCTCGCCGTTTGTCAGCTTGCAGAGAAAACGTCCGTTCAGCGCAGGGCTGATCGACACGATCTTCATCAGATTGATGATGACCGCTTTTGATATCCTCACAAACCGTCTTGACGCAAGTACCTGTTCAAATTCGTAAAGCTTTTTGCGTGATTCATAACAGTCCTTCTCCAGATAAATGAACGTCCTGTCGTCAACCGACTCAATATAGAAAATGTCCACAACAGGAAGCTGATACTGCCTGTCATTTTTTGTTCCTTCAACTGCACCCTGACGGGATTTTATAAATGAAACAATTTCATTGATATTCTCATCGGTTTTGTGACAGCCGATCTCAATATAATCCTGACTGTTTTCTCCGATTTTGACAATTCTAATATCCATAATCTCCTCAATAGTGTTCCTGTACTCTGAACTCTCCCTGTCCTTTCAGATAGCAGTTGTAAAAGTCGAGTATCAGCTTGTTAAGTGTATCCGTGCATTGTTCGGGTTCGATCTCTCCTGTGCCGAGCTTTTCAGCTAAGAAGGGCGATATAAGGGGGAGATCGGTGAAATTCATGTGACCTGCTCCGGCAAAATATGTCTGATACGCATTCACTGCATTTTTCTGCACGACATTATTGGCATAAATATATCCGATTTTTTCTGCCTCGATCGCATCAAAATGGGCTTTCTCATTTTCAATTTCAAGCAGCGGAGTGGTATATGCTTCTTCGTTGATGACATACTTTCCGTCTGCAAAGTCTATTTGCTCACCGACCATTGTACCGTCAATGTCGATGACAGCAGAAATATCGTCACGCCGCCCGACTGTTACCGCAGTTGCACCGCCCAGCGAATGTCCCATCAGACCTATTTTATCAGTATTGATAAGCCGCACCGCCGTTTCAAACTGTTCCGTATCACCCTCGGTGAATGTCCAGTCTGAAAAATCATTTGCCGATACCGCCGATTTCAGTGTATCTAAGGCGAAATTCATGTCGGCAATGCGAAGTTCTATCCATTCACATTCCGTTTTGAATACTTCTTCACGTTCGGTTTCTTCCGCATCACTGCTGCCGAGAGTCAGAGCATTCTGCATAAACTGACCGTCAACCATAATAAGTTTGCCGGACGTATCATGTGTAAACAGGGAATGATAGGGGTGCTCGATGCTTGCGACCACATAGCCGTTGCTTGCAAGCTCCTGATATGCAGAAATATTGCTCTGATACCAGCCGAATGCGCCGTGGCTGAATATCACAAGCGGAAGCGAATGATCTGTGATACTTTCCGATTCGGCAGGATAAAAAAGATGTACGGGAACTTCACGAGCTGAACCGTCCTGCTCAAACTGTTCGGTTCTGCTGGTATCTGTCAGGATAGCTGCGCAGGTCATGGGTGTATACTGTCCTGTCAGCGGTCTGCCTTTGTAGTTTTTGATAATAAAAGCAGGCATCAAAGCAAACACAAACATCATAGCACTGAGAATAAGACTTACGATTTTACCAGCTTTCGACTTTTTCTTTTCGTTCTTTCTGCTTGCGAGATACCTGATCCCTGCAAAAGCAAGTCTGAGCAGGAGAACAAAGAACAGTCCGATAAACCTGAACGTCAGGTCAATATCGGGAAACAACAGCATCACAGCAAAAGCAATAAGCTCGATCAAATCTGCAAGCAGACGTTTTTTGTTCCATTCTCTTTTTTTTGACAGCCTTGTGATTTCTGCAATCAAAAATGCGATCTCCGAAATGATCAGTACCGTTAAAAGAAGTAATGTCATATCAGCACGACCTTTCATGTGTTTTACTGACATTATCTTACTACAAAAAGGAGCGCTTTTCAAGCAAAAAGCGGTAAGATGCAGAAATCGGGGGTAAGATGCACTCTGTGCATCTGAATTAAAATTGTGCCGCAGGCGCCACCTTTCAATCGGTACGCCTGCGGCGTTCTATTTTAAAAAACAAAACATGAAGATCGCTCTTCATGTCTTGTTTTTTTAATATCATTTTATGATCTTTTCTATCCGGCATTCATGCTTCCTGTTTTCCTTATCATAATATTGTAGCATAACTACTTTGCTTTGTCAAGTAGTAACCCTGTGAAAATCTGTGGATAAGAAGAAGCGCAGGCATGTCGTTTTCGACTTCGCCTCAGAATATAGAAAACAGCCGCAGATGCTAAATTTCGCAACATCTGCGGCTGTTTTATCTTTAGTAAAAACCTGAAAAATCCAGTTAATGTTCAAATTGTTCAAGTACTTCAGGCGGACCATATAACGTCCCCACCGGCTGATTCCAACGTGTTGTTTCCGGAAGTGTGGTTTCCGCTTCAGTTGTAACTTCTTCAGGAGAAGTGCTTACAAAGTAACCATCCGGCACATCTGCACTTTGCGGACCGGATGAAAGGCCGTGCAGATACTGTTCCATCATTGCGATATCTGTCTTGTCCAGCTTGCCGTCCTGGTTGAGATCCGCGATATTCTTTTTGATCAGAGATAAATATTCACCATTCTGCTCCTTGACCGCAAGATCTTTCATTTCGATAAGATCAGCAATATCTACGCTGTTATCCATATTGACATTACCAAAGCCATAAAGAGCACTCGGCGGTCCGTATAAAGGCATAGCAGATGACACAGCCGGTTCGTAGGTCGTCGTTTCTTCAGGCATTGTCTCTACAGGTGTAGTTGTTACTGCAGGCGTTGTACCTGTCTCCTCATCTACTTCTGATTCGGAAGTAGTAGTATAACCCGGAGGCGGACCGTACACCGGTGCCATCACAGCAGACACCTCATCAACATATGATTCCGGCTGAATACGCGTTGCCACTGCACAAGCAGCTGAAAGAATCGCTGCTGTAAGCATTGTTTTATTAGTCTTTTTCAATGTTTGTAACCCCCTCTTGATAATCAGTACAAACCACTTATCAAATAACATTTTATCACTTTTGAGTGGAACAATCAACACTATCCGCGAAAAACCGCAAATAATGGGAAGGCACAAAAAAGCCCCGTGCCAGTAAAGGCATGAGGCTCGATAATCAAAAAAGCGTATTTCTTTTGATCGGTGAGCTGCCTGCGGCAGCTTATTATAATATCATTTATCAAAGCTTTCTATCTTCTTTGAAAGATACTGTCTGATCCTTGCAAGGTCGGCAAGTGTGACTTTACCGTCGTGATCGACGTCGGCATTCTTTTCCGGCATGTATACAAGCGGTTCGTGTTCAACAAGTGCCACAGCAAGTGTTGAAAGATCAGTAACATCGATAATTCCGTCGCATGTTACGTCACCCGGAATGTATTCTGCATTCTTAAGCGGATCATCGGACGGAGTTGCCGGCACTTCCGGTGAATCAGTCGGCTCTGGCGATTCAGTCGGCTCCGGAGTTTTTTTCGGTTCTTCTGAATTGTCCGGATGTTTTAACTGAAGGAACGATGTCACCCATGCAAGTGATGCGTTGAGTTCAAGTGATGTCTCATTTACCGACCACGCTTCGACTGAATCAGCATAGCAGCGCTGAGGAAAATTCCCCGTCCTGCCCGGAACAAATCCTAACAGTCTTACATAAGTGTCTTCAAGTCCGGAATTCGGGCCGCTGGAGATCACGCCGTCCGGAGCAGAAGGCAGTGACTTGTCAAGCTCATTAGCCCAGAACTTGTGATACGGGTTATGAACTCTGTACTCACCATAGCCGGTAATGTAGGAAAATGCGAGCGGGTTTGTTCCGAGGAGATAGTCCATCGCTGAAGATACGCCGTCAATGTACCTGCTGTCGCCGGTCTTTTCATAGGCATACGCCAGTACTGCCGCATTGTTAAGTACATTCAGATTTGATTCAAATTTATAACCGAATATACGGATCGTCGGATCACCAAAGCTGTCGTAATAAGGACTTACCTCATATGCATATGGAAGACCGTAACCCTGTTTCTCCTCTGTTTCCAGAAGTTTATCAGCCGCTTCTTTTAACGACTTGTTTAATTTCTCTCTTTTTACATCTCTGAGGAGTTCGTCGTGCAGTGCAAGTGACAGCGTTCCTGCAGAACCTGTATGTTCATGGTCAAACACTGTGAGGTCGGACATATTATGATCATTGTCATAAACCTTAGTTGTTATCTCATAGGCATTATCATATTTTTCAAGTTCCTTAAGTGCCTCGTCAGCATACTCATTTTTCATTTTCTTAGCCGAGATGAAAAGCTCACATGCTGCAAGATATGCGTCGTCAGCCACGTAGAAATCACCGTATGCTCCGCCTCCCTTACTCTGCCACAGCGGAGCGTAGAGAGACACTTCGTTGATCTCTTCCTTAGGACAATCGCACTTATAATCAGGATGGGTCACTCTTGTCGGGTCAGCTTCGTAATACCACTTCTGATATGCCCTGTATGCTTCAATTGCTGACGCAAGATATTTCTCAGCTTTTGCACTGTCATACGGTTTCCAGAGACGAGCCGCCTGTGCTGCACATGCTGCGTAGTTCAGAGTTGCAGCAAATGTCGGAGGCTTTACAATACGCGTTGTTCCCCATTCTGTTTCGTAATCCCACGGTCTTACAGCAAGACCTGTCCACTTGTGATCCTGAAGTTTGTGGTAATAAAGTCCTGCAGCGGTTTCACCCCATGCCGGTTCGTCTTCAGCCACCTTCATTTCAGCCATCCAGTCAAGTTCGTAAGCTGCTTCATCAAGAATGTCAGGTATTTTGTTGCCTGTTTCAGGAACAACTACAGCACCTGAAGCGTCCTCAAACTTTTTGCTTTTATCAGCGGTAACGGCCATGTCGTACATGTTCTGAAGTGTCCAGACTGCCATGCCTCCGTTTACCATACACTTCGTATGGTCACCAGAATCGTACCATCCGCCGCTTGCGGTGATCTTTGATGAAGCGTATGTTGTCGCTGGTTCGTCATTTGATGCGTATTCATTCTTCCAGATCTTCTGAACCGAAGCTGTATCTGTCTTATGACTGCCTGGATGGGCAAGATACGACTTGTCAGCTGAAGAAATATATTTTTCTTCTATATCAATACCTGAACGATTCTGATAGAAGTAGTTCACTGCATTTGTAAGAAGGTCATGATCTTTTTCAGAATAGATGTCATTGCCGATCTTAAACTCCGCCGATCTGTAATCGCTGGACCTGATGTAGTAAGTACCCGGTTCTTTAACTTCCGAGAAATCAAGCCTGCATACTGTGTCGCCTGAATCAGCATCTTTCTCCGGAACAGTTGATTTACCTGTATACACCGTTTTTTCGTTCTTTGCATCAATTACTTCAAAGTCGGCTGCTTCAGAAAGGCTGATCGTTTCCGCGCCGTGCATGAAATCACCTTTGTTATCACTGAGAACTGCGATTTTTCTTCGGTCAGGGAAATAACCGACCTGATTAACGGAAATATAATTGTTTTTTAAGTCACTGTACGAACGGCTTACAGCTCCGTAACGCTCTACAGGCCAGAAGTCATCCGCACTTTCGTCAACAAGTGACATGTCATCGAACCAGATCTCATCGCCTGGCTGAGCGTTACCCTCGTATTTAGAACCCTTGGCATACTGGAAAGACCATTCACAAGCTTCGAGGTCCTTCGTAGGTGTGAAAGTGCCGGTTACTTCCTGCCAGTCTGTTGTGAGCCTGAGAGCCTTGCCCCACTGTCCGCCCATGTGCGGGCCATTGCCCATTTTCTTCTTGTCGCCGAATAATACGCAGTATTCTTCATCGCCCCTGATGTTTGAGATAGATGAGCAGAGTTCCATTCCTTCTCTCTTGCCCTTAGCCCTGAATGATACAGTGTATGTGTGGCCAGCCTTGAAGTTAAGGTTTCTGTGTCTTACCTGAAGGTCCCACTTTTCCCTCTCAGCACCATTTTCAACAAGTATCATTACGTGAAATTCACCCTCAGGTGTTATCTCAAAATTCTGTTTTGCCGGAGACGCCTCTACAGTGTGCCACGGTAAGATCTTGTAGTCAAATGATGTTTCGCCAAGCATCTGAACGGCATTTACTTCCTGCACGTCCGTCATTGCAAACGCCGGAACGATGAGTGACACAGCGCTGACCGAAGCAATTATTCTTTTTAATAAACTGTTCATTTTGTACCTCACTTTCTGCTGTGCTGCCTGCTTGCACCGGACCTCGTGTTCTGAATGAAACACAAAAGAAACGGAGTATATACTGACTGTTGTTTAGGGAAACGCTGATTTATTCATAAATCAGCGCGGGGTCCGGGGCGAAGCCCCGCAAATCCCACCTCCGGAAATCCGGCGAAGCCGGATTTCCGGTTTAATCAGTGTTTTCTTAGTTTTTACGTATACTTATCTCACCGCTTGAAATAACGCCTTCCGTTCCGTCAGGATATTCCACCACAAGTCCGCACTCATGATCGATACCCTTCAGAACAGCTGCCGAAGTTCCCTTCGGTGAAATTATGTTTATACTTTTGCCTTTCCACATAAGTCTTTTTTCATAGGCGTCAAGATAGGTACTGTCGCCTATGTTTCTGTAAAGCTCTGTAAACCGGTTTACTATACCGGCGATCATCCTGTTTCTGAGATCGGGTACTCTTTCCGGAAGCAGTGCACCGGCCACGGACTTCAGTTCATCAGGAAATCCGCCTTCCGGCTCGTATACGTTTATTCCGATGCCGAGTACTGCATAGTCAAAACCGCCGTATTCGACATTGAATGAAGCCTCGGTAAGTATACCGCATACTTTTCTTCCTTCACAGTAAATATCATTTACCCACTTTATTCCGGTCTTCCTGCCTGTGAGCTGCTCGGCGACCTCAGCCACAGCAACTGCAGCAGCTGTCGTGATCCTTATCGCGTCGGACGCACCCATTTCCGGTCGCAGGAGAAGACTCATATACACACCGCTGTCCGGCGGTGACGCAAAAGTTCTTCCGAGTCTTCCGCGTCCGGCTGTCTGCTCGCCGGCAACAACAAGTGTGCCCTCCGGGGCACCTTCTGCCGCGATCTCCTTTAGACGGAGATTGGTCGAATCAGTCTGCTTTAACACCACGATTTTGTTTTTGTCACCGGAAGAAAGATATTTTTTTATTCCTTCTTCGCTTATTATATCATTTTCGGAAAGCATACAGTAGCCCTTGTTGGTCACTGCAGCGATCCTGTAGCCTTCATCTTCAAGAGAACGTACCGCTTTCCAGACTGCGCCTCTTGTGCAGCCAAGATCTGCTGCAATTTCTTCGCCGGAAAGGTACCTGCCTCTGTTTTTCTCAAAAAGTTCTTTTAGTTTTTCCTTTACTGTCATAAATGCCTCTTAACTTAACATCTGTATTCCACTGAAATCAGGGATAATATGCATTATAATAAATACAGTCTGCTGATCACAGTATAATAAAATTAAAAACCGCTCTCCGTCTTTGACAGACGAAGAGCGGAATTTATTAACTATTCAGTTTTAGTTCCGTCTTAAGAAAATCAGAACTTTGTGATCTTCTTTGAGAGGTACTGTCTGAGTGTTGCAAGGTCAGTAAGATCTACCTTACCATCCTTTGTAACGTCAGCGTTCTTGAATGAGTCACCCTTGAGTTCCTTCTTATCAACGAGACTGAGTGAAAGTGTTGAAAGGTCAGTTACGTCGATTGTACCGCTGAGGTCAACGTCACCGAGGAGACCACCTGTTTTAGGATCTGATGTTGGTGTTGTTGGATCAGATGGCTTTGTAGGATCTGTTGCAGGTGTTGTTGGGTCAGCTGGCTTTGTTGGATCTGGTGTCTTTGTAGCAGCTGGATCCTTTGATGTTACTGTCTTTGGATCGCCGCTCTTTGCATTACCGTTATCTTCAAGGAATGAAGCAACCCATGCAAGTGGTGAGTTCCAGTTGATTGTAACTTCGTTTGTTGACCATGCTTCGATTGAGTCAACGTAGCATCTCTGTGATGGGTTGCCTTCCTTACCAGGAACGAAGCCGAGAGCTCTTACGTATGGATCCTGGAGACCAGCGTTAGGACCGCCTGAGAGAACACCATCAGGAGCAGCTGGAAGAGTCTTATCGAGTTCCTTTGACCAGTATCTGTGGTGTGGGTTGTGGAGACGGTATGTACCGTAACCAGATACGAATGAGAATGAGAGCGGGTTAGTACCGAGGAGGTAGTCCATTGCAGATGTTACACCGTCAACGTACTTGCCGTCGCCTGTCTGGTCATAAGCATATGCCATAACGATAGCATTGTTGATAACCATTGAGTTTGAACCCCATTCGTAACCCTTGATCATGATTGAAGGATCGAGGTTGTTAGGATCGTTGTATGGATCACCTGTGTATGCATATGGAAGTCCGTAGCCCTGAGCTCCTTCTTCCTTGATGTATGCATCAGCAGCTTCAACGATAGAATCTTCTACCTTCTTCTTGCCTGCATCTGAAAGGAGATCCTTGTGGAGAGCAAGTGAAAGTGAACCAGCTGAAGCTGTGTTGCCCCAGTTGAATGATGTAAGTGAACCACCCTTGTTTTCACCGCCTGTTACCTTTGTAGTAACTTCGTATGCACGATCGTAGCTTTCGAGTTCCTTGAGAGCTTCGTCAGCGTAAGCGTCACCCATCTGCTTTGCAGAAACGAAGAGTTCGCATGCTGCCCAGTAAGCATCGTCGAGAACGTAGTTATCACCGTAAGGACCGCCGCCCTTTGCCTGCCACATTGGTGCGTAGAGTGATTCTTCGTTGATTTCTTCCTTAGGGCAGTCGCACTTAAGGTCAGGATGTGTTGTTGTGGTTGTATCAGCCGGATAGTAAGCAGCCTTGTATGCCTTGTAAGCATCGATAGCGCTTGAGAGATACTTAGCAGCCTTTGTGCTGTCATATGGTTCCCAGAGACGTGCAGCCTGAGCAGCACAAGCAGCATAGTTGAGTGTAGCTGCAAACGTTGGAGGCTTAACTATACGTACTGTCTTCCATTCTTTTTCATAGTCCCAAGGCTTTGTAGCAAGACCTGTCCACTTGTGGTCGTGGAGTTTGTGATAGTAAAGACCAGCAGCCTTCTTGCCCCATGTTGGTTCAGAAGCGTCAACCTTCATTTCAGCGATCCAGTCGAGTTCTACTGCTGCTTCGTCGAGTACGTCAGGAATCTTGTTGCCTGTTTCAGGAACTACTACTGTGCCTGAACCGTCATCGAACTTCTTGCTTTCGTCAACAAGAACAGCTCTTTCGTACATGTTCTGGAGTGTCCATACTGAGATACCGCCGTTAACAACGTACTTACCGTGGTCACCGGCATCGTACCAGCCGCCGTTAGCTGTGATCTTTGATGAAGCGTATGTTGATGTAGCTTCTGATTCTGAAGCGTATTCGTTCTTCCAGATCTTCTGAACTGAAGCTGTATCTTCCTTATGACCGCCCTTGTGAGCGAGTGTTGACTTATCACCTGATGTGATGTACTTTTCTTCGATATCGATACCTGAACGGTTCTGATAGAAGTAGTTCATCGCATTTGTGAGAAGGTTGTGGTCTGATTCTGAGTAGATGTCATCACCGATCTTGAAATCGAATGATTTGTATTTGCCTGCCTCGATGTGGTATGTACCCGGTTCTGTTACTTCTGAGAAGTCGAGTTTGCAGATTGTATCGCCTGAGTCAGCGTCCTTTGTAGGAGCAGAAGATGTGCCCTTGAATACTGATTTGCCGCTCTTGTCAACTACTTCGAAGTCAACTGCACCTGAAAGGCTGATGCTTGAAGCGTCGTGATTGATATCACCAGCGTTATCGCCGAGAACTGCGATCTTCTTACGGTTAGGGAAGTAACCAACCTGGTTTACTGAGATGTAGTTGTTTTCGAGTTTGCTGAAGTCACGGCTGATAGCACCGTAGTGGTTGTTTGGATCTGCGTCTGTGTCTGAACCTGTCTCATCAATGATTGACATGTCGTCGAACCAGATCTCATCGCCGTCTTCTGCGTTACCTTCGTACTTAGTACCCTTTGCATAGTGGAATGCCCATTCACATGCTTCGAGATCCTTTGTTGGTGTGAAAGTACCGCTTACTTCCTGCCAGTCAGTTGTGAGTGAGAGTGCCTTGCCCCACTGACCGCCCATGTGAGGACCGTTGCCCATTTCCTTCTTGTCACCGAATAATACGCAGTATTCTTCATCGCCCTTGATGTTTGAGATCTTTGAGCAGAGTTCCATGCCGGCTCTCTTGCCCTTAGCCTTGAATGATACTGTGTATGTGTGACCAGCCTTGAAGTTAAGGTTTCTGTGTCTTACCTGAAGGTCCCACTTTTCCTTGTCAGCACCCTGTGCAACAAGTACCATTACGTGGAGATTACCGTCTTCAGTAAGTTCGAAGTTCTGCTTAGCAGGGCTTGATTCACATGTATGCCATGGAAGAGCCTTGTAATCGAATGAAGTTTCGCCGAGTACCTGACCAGCAGATACAACGTCAATGTCACTTACCGGAAATGCAACAACGCCGGCAAGCATAGCAACTGCAGCAACAGCAGCTAAAGATCTCTTAAGATTTTTACTTGACATTTGATTTTCCTCCTAATTTCTTGCCTGTTTTTTCAAAAACGAGGCTTCAAAAAAAATACCTGACACCGTTTCATCTGCAGAACCAGGTCTGTCTTACAGACTACAACAGATTAATCCGGTCTAAATAAAACAGCCCCGCACACTATAAAAGTATACAGCACTGTCCTATCACTGTTAATATTATAATATTTTTTTCGTCCAAAGTAAAGTATATTTGAAAACTTTGTTAATGGTCATAGTAATTCCTTTTGTTTTTTGTGCACTTCACATTAAATTGTAGCTTCTTTTTCTATATTTTCAATAAGACATAAGATTTTTTAATGCATTTGTACTTGTTTATTGTTATTTTTCAACTAAAAAAGCACATATCACCGTATTGCGATATGTGCTTTTTTGGATTACTTTGCGATGAGTGACTTGCCTGTCATTTCTGCCGGCTGTTCAACTCCAAGGAGTTCGAGCATTGTAGGTGCGATGTCAGCGAGAACGCCGCCTTCACGGAGCTTGCAGTCCTTACCCACTACAACGAACGGAACAGGGTTTGTTGTATGAGCTGTGAACGGGCTGCCGTCAGCTTCGAACATCTTGTCTGCATTGCCGTGGTCAGCTGTAAGAAGTGCGATACCGCCCTTTGCAAGTATTGCTTCAACCATTCTGCCAACGCATGTGTCAACAGCTTCAACTGCTGCCTTCGCTGCGTCAAATACGCCTGTGTGGCCTACCATGTCGCAGTTAGCGTAGTTGAGGATAATAACGTCGTACTTGTCAGAATTGATCGCATCAACAACTGCATCTGTTACTTCGTAAGCGCTCATTTCAGGCTTCATATCGAATGTCTCAACGTCAGGTGACTTGATGAGTATTCTGTCTTCGCCTTCGAACTGCTTTTCCTCACCGCCGTTGAAGAAGAATGTTACGTGAGCATACTTCTGAGTTTCAGCGATACGGAGCTGTGTCTTACCGAGCTTTGCAAGGTATTCACCGAAAGTCATCTTAAGTTCTTCCGGAGGGAATGCTACTGAAACGTTCGGCATTGCTGCGTCGTACTGTGCCATGCATACGAAGTGTACCGGGAAGTACTTTCTTTCGAAGCCCTTGAATTCAGGATCAACGAATGCTCTTGTGATCTGTCTTGCACGGTCAGGACGGAAGTTGAAGAAAATAACGCTGTCGTTTTCCTTTACCATTCCGTTTTCATCTGTTACAACAGGTACTACGAACTCGTCTGTTACGCCTGCTGCGTATGAATCCTTAACAGCCTGTACCGGATCGGAAGCCTTGTTTCCTTCGCCCTTTACCATTGCATTATAGGCCTTTTCAACTCTGTCCCATGCATTGTCACGGTCCATAGCGTAGAAACGGCCTGCAACAGTTGCCACAGAGCCAACGCCGATCTTCTTTATTTCAGCGACAGCTTCTTCCATGAATTCCGCAGCTGATGAAGGAGGAACGTCACGTCCGTCGAGGAATGTGTGAACGTATACTTTTTCAAGGCCGTTTCTCTTTGCAAGTTCGAGAAGACCGTAGAGGTGTTCTGAGTGGCTGTGTACGCCGCCAGGTGAAAGAAGGCCCATGAGGTGGAGTGCTGTGCCGTTCTTTTTGCAGTTTTCTACTGCTGCCATAAGTGCCTTGTTTTCGAAGAAGTCGCCGTCTTTTATTGACTTTGAGATCTTAACGAGCATCTGGTAAACGATACGGCCTGCGCCGATGTTTGTGTGGCCAACTTCAGAGTTTCCCATCTGGCCGTCCGGAAGGCCTACGTCAAGTCCGCTTGCGCCGATTATTGTGTTCGGTCCCTTGAAGTACTTGTCGAGATTCGGTTTATTAGCTGCTGCTATAGCGTTGCCGTATGTATCCGGATTGTAGCCATAGCCGTCCATTATAATAAGTGCGACTGGTTTCTTTGCCACGCCTATCAGTTCCTTTCAGTATTTAAATTTTAAAATAGCAGTTTAACCCCACCCCCTGCCCCCTCCCGGAGGGAGGGGGTGACAGAAGAACTGGTTCTTCTGTCTTAAGGATGGGAAAACCTCAGAAAGCTGATCTGAGTGTTAAACTGCTGAATAATTACTTATATATAGATTAGCCTTCTACTGCAGCCTGAACGATTGTGTTGAAGTCGTTAGCCTTGAGTGAAGCACCGCCGATGAGACCGCCGTCGATGTCTGGCTTAGCGAGGAGTTCCTTGCAGTTGCCTGCGTTCATTGAACCGCCGTACTGGATTGTTACTGCATCAGCTGTAGCCTTGTCGAACATCTTAGCGAGTTCGCCGCGGATGAATGCGCATACTTCTTCAGCCTGTTCAGGTGTAGCTGTCTTGCCTGTACCGATAGCCCATACTGGTTCGTAAGCGATAACTACGTTCTTGATGCACTTTTCGCATGTGCCCTTGAGGCCTACCTTGATCTGTGTGGCGATAACTTCTTCAGTGATGTTAAGTTCTCTCTGTTCGAGTGTTTCACCAACGCAAACGATCGGCTTGAGGCCAGCTTCGAGAGCAGCGAGTGTTCTCTTGTTTACTGTTTCGTCTGTTTCACCGAAGTACTGTCTTCTTTCTGAGTGACCGATTACTACGTATTCAACGCCGAGTTCTGTGAGCATGTCTGCTGAGATCTCGCCTGTGAAAGCGCCGTTCTTTTCGAAGTGTACGTTTTCAGCACCGATCTTAACGTTTGAACCGGCTGTTGTGTTGATAGCTGTTTCGAGGTTTGTGAACGGTACGCATGCGATTACTTCTACTTTGCCTTCAGCGTTTGCTACGAGTGGCTTGATAGCTTCGAGTAATTCCTTTGCTTCCGGTCTTGTTTTGTTCATTTTCCAGTTACCAGCAATGATTGCTTTTCTTAATGACTTGTTCATTATATTTGCTCCTTTGAATTATTATGTTAAGGTCTTTTTGCGTGTGTCTGTTAAACACATTTGTTAAGAACTTTTTTTATTGCAGGGCTTTGCGGTCGCCCTGCACCTTCGCTCGCCTTTGCGTCAGGTTCTGTGCCTTTGCTGCTTTGCGTCGGTTTCTGTACCTTTGCGACATTCAAAAAGGCGGAGAAGAGACCCCGCCTTTAGGTTCTGAATATGGTGAGCAGAATTACTTTTCTGCGATTACGTCAACGCCTGGAAGAACCTTGCCTTCGAGGTATTCGAGTGATGCGCCGCCGCCTGTTGAGATGTGGCTCATCTTGTCGCCGAAGCCGAGCTGCATAACTGCTGCTGCTGAGTCGCCGCCGCCGATGATAGTTGTTGCGTCTGTTTCAGCAAGTGCCTTTGCTACTGCGATTGTACCAGCTGCGAGTGTCGGGTTTTCGAAAACGCCCATAGGTCCGTTCCATACAACTGTCTTTGCTGTCTTAACTGCTTCAGCGTAGAGCTTCTGTGTTTCAGGTCCGATGTCGAGGCCTTCTCTGTCTGCAGGGATCTCGCTTGACTTAACAACTGAAACTTCGATAGGAGCATCGATAGGATCAGGGAAACCTGCAGCTGTTGTTGTATCTACAGGGAGGAGGAGCTTCTTGCCGAGCTTTTCAGCCTTAGCGATCATTTCCTTGCAGTAGTCGATCTTTTCGTCGTCAACGAGTGAGAGACCTACTGAACCGCCCTGAGCCTTGATGAATGTGTATGCCATACCGCCGCCGATGATAAGTGTGTCGCACTTTTCGAGGAGGTTTGAGATAACGTTGAGCTTGTCAGCAACCTTGGCACCGCCAAGGATAGCAACGAAAGGTCTTACCGGGTTCTCAACTGCATTGCCGAGGTACTGGATTTCCTTCTGCATGAGGTAACCAACTGCTGTTTCCTTAACGAACTTTGTAACACCTGCTGTTGAAGCGTGTGCACGGTGAGCTGAACCGAAAGCATCCATTACGAATACCTGGTTGTCTACGAGGTCAGCGAGTTCTTTTGAAAGGTTTTCGCCGTTCTTTGTTTCGTCATTGCCTCTGAAACGAGTGTTTTCGAGAACTACGATCTCGCCTTCCTTCATTTCAGCAACTGCCTTCTTTGCGTTTTCGCCTACTACTGTGTCGTCCTTAGCGAAAACTACCTTTGTGTCAACGAGTTCTGCGAGTCTGTCTGCAGCCGGCTTGAGTGAGAACTTGTCTTCAGGACCGTTCTTCGGCTTGCCGAGGTGTGAACAGAGAACTACCTTACCGCCGTCAGCGATAAGCTTCTTTATTGTAGGAAGAGCAGCCTGGATTCTGTTGTCGTTTGTGATAACGCCGTCCTTGAGAGGTACGTTGAAGTCAACTCTTACAAGAACCTTCTTGCCCTTAACACTGATGTCATCTACTGTAACCTTGTTTAAACCTGCCATTATTAAACTTCCTTTCAAATATATAATTTTGAGAAACACTGAATCAGGTCATATATCCGGCATGCCGGATATATGACGGGGAGAGCACGGAGCTTTGCCCCGCCCCCACGCTGATTTACATGCAAATCAGCGTTTCCTTAGTTTAGTGGCATGGGTGGCGAAAGCACACCCATATATCTATTCTATAATATTTCGGCGGTTTTTACAAGTGAAAATTCAAAAAAATTTAGGTTTTTAATATTTCCCCGTTTTTTTCATATTTTTGTATAAAAATCAGTTGTAATCAAAGTATTTTCATGTTAAAATCATCTTAATGAGATTAAAAATGAATATATTATCCCTCACCCCCTGCCCCCTCTCCCAGGAGAGGGGGAGATAGATGAAGGGGCTCCGCCCCTTCACCCCGGTTTGAAACCCTCCTCTCGCTGAGAGGAGGATCGTCGAAGGGCAAGTCCCTTCGACGTGGTTCTGAAGCAATTCTTCATGTTTCAGAAAAATGGTGAGGGGCACTAATAACGGAGGCTTTGATTTGAAAATAAGGAAAATCGCAGCGGGGCTGTTTGCTTTCGCTGCTGTTGCTGCTTTTTATACCGGTGCGGAGAGGATAAATGCTGAGACGGCCGGCGGTAACGACAATATGCTGATCACTGATACTATCACCATGCTGTCGCCGGCGCTGAGCGACGCCGAGATAAATGCTCTGCCTGAACGCTGTGACCTGCGTGAGCACGGTCTTGTTTCGGAAGTAAAAGATCAGGGTAACTTCGGTACCTGCTGGACTTTCGCCGCATCCGGCGTACTTGAAACATCACTTATAAAAAATGAACCGTTTGTAGATCTTTCTGAATTTCACCTCGCATATTTCACTTTCTTCGGAGACAATACACCTGACAACGTTGACACAACAGATATCATCGGAGGCGGTCATACATCATTTGCCGCGGCATCATACGCAAGATGGTTCGGTCCTGTAAAGGAAGAAGTACTGCCCTATGATACTGCCGGACAGATAATTCCTGATCCTGCACTTCAGAACAGACACGACTATTTTGTTACTGAAATGGACATTATCAACCCTATGAGCTACGAGTTTGGCAAGCCCGATGAATTAATACGTTTCACCGACGATGAAATAAAGCAGATGATCACCGGAGGAAACGCGGTTAATGTAAACATCTGCTTCAGCGAGGAATACTATAACCGCAGCACATATTCATATTACGACAGATCATCTGATCAGGCCAACCACGCAGTACTGATAGTCGGATATGACGATAACTTTGAACGTGAAAACTTTAACTATGCTCCTCCGGGAGACGGTGCCTGGATAGTAAAGAACAGCTGGGGAAACAACTGGGGTGACTCAGGTTACTTCTATCTCTCATACTATGACAGAAGCATATACGGCACGACCTGTTTCAGAGCTGAAAAAAGCGGACGTTTCCAGACCAACTACATGCATGACGAGCTTTTTTATTCGGCAGGAGTCTCCCCGGACAAAACCGATCCTAAAAAGGGATACATGGCTAATGTTTTCACTGCGGAAAATGATGAATACATAACCGGTGCCGGATTTTACACCACCGACAACAATGCTTCATATGAGGTCTCGGTATGCACCGGTCTGCTTTATGATACGGATCCTTCCTCCGGCATACAGAGCGGCTTTACCTCCGGCACTGAAAAATTCGCCGGATACCACACCGTTACTCTGAATGAACCTGTAAAAGTAAAAAAAGGCGAAAAGTTTGCGGTAATATGCAGACTTGAAAATCCTCAGAATTACTATCCGGTACCGCTGGAAGCCTCTGTGACATATATGGGCATAGAGTGCGGGAGCAGCGACCTGCAGATAGACAGAACATCTGCTTCCGGCGAAAGCTTTATCAGTTACAACGGCACGAACTGGCGGGATACCTTCGGCCTCACCCTTACTGAACCATTTAAAAGCGGTCAGGTCCTTGAATATTATCTCGGCAATGTATGCTTAAAAGCTTTCGGATCTTCCGAAGCGGAATGGCAGGAGGAGCCGGTGAACAGAAAACATTCCGTACTCAGTTCACTGACAGCCGGTAACGAAGCGCTGACCGTAGGAAACGGCAGTGAAGATGAGCCCGTCACAGATATCACATACAGCCTGCCGCGCTCAAAAGATCATATCATTCTCCGTCCTTCAGGCAGCGGAAAGATCACGGTAAACGGAAAGGAAGTGATCTCCGGTCACGAGAGTGAAAAGATAAGCGTCGGTTACGGCATTACCACTGTTAAGATCACATCTTCCGAAGACGGCCTCGAAAATACGGAATACACACTGAAAATAAAACGTGACAGTGTTCTGCCGGACTACATAAACGAGACCATATCGATACGTGACGACAGGAGTGATGAGGAAAAAGCATCTGCCGGAGACGGCGCTGATGATATAAGCGGTATCACTGATGACGGTACAGTGATCACAGTCACGGCTCCGGACGGCCATATTTTTAAGGACGGTGAAAGCATAACCGAATATCTCGGTGAAGAACTTACTGTGACGGAGGGCGAAAATACAGTCACTCTGCATCTCGAACCGAGAAAGTCACTGTTTTATTACAAGGATCTTACCCCTGACAATGCTTTTTCGGCAGCTAGCGAAACTATCAGCGGACTGTATTCTGGCAAAAGAACGATTTTTTACAGCACCTCCCCTGACATGAGTGACGCAAAGGATGTTCATGACCGTATCGTCGGCCTTTACGTAACAAGCGAATTCAGGGTATATCCGGGATACGACAGTGATCTTTACTTTCAGGCACAGGCAGATGAACGTTCTCCGAAAAGTGATGTAGTATGCATACATATTCCTGAACGTCCCGTAATAACTGAAGATGACATAGAAATAGAATTCATCGATGATACTTCTTTTAATTTCAAAATTCATGACGATGACCATTCGGGCTCCTTTGACTACGAATTCTGCCTGAAATCAGACGAAAAGCCTGCAAGATCAGGCAGTGACTGGCTCTCACGACAGTTACAGGCCTTTGAAACTATACCAATGAGAGATTTTCTTCCGGGACACACTTATTCACTTTACATCAGAAAGCACTCAGCAGACGGGATACCGGCAAGCACTATCCATGAGTTTCTTGTCACCATGCCGGGCGAAGCACCGGATTATGTGATCGATTATAAAGAGGAAAAGCTTATATTCGATGAAACGAAATTCACTGTAAAATACGGAGAAAAAAAATTTCACTGCTATGACAGCCTGTCAGACTACACTTCATGCGACCTTGTCATCTGTCCGCGTTACGGTGATCCGGAAACTAACTCTGAAATCATACACGTTCCGGAAAGAAGACCGGCTCCGGAAGTATATATCGACTATAAAACCGGATGCATAAACAACATTTTCGACGATGATCTGATGTATGTGCGCGGCACCGCGAATACCGCGGACAGAAATGCAAACTATGCTGAGTATCTGGCGTCCTACAGCAAAACAGCAGAACTTGACAGTCTTTCATCCACATCTTACAGACCGGGAGAAACACTGAATTTCTTTTACGCTTCATCGGAAGGTAATTTTGCGTCAGCTGTATGTCCGGTAGTCATGCCGGAACTCGAAGATATATCAGAAGATCTGATAAAGATAACCGGTATCACCAGCAGTGAGATACGTCTCGAAGAACATGAAGGACTTGAATACGCACGCTATTCAAAAGGTGAACATAAATTCATCTGGCAGGACAGTCCTGTGTTCTCCGGCCTTGATCCTGACACCTCATACCTGTTTGCTGTACGTTACAGGATCACGGAAGACAAACTGTTCAGCAGTAATGCATGTGCCACAGCGGAAACACTGAAGGCGGACTACAAACCAGGTGACTTAAACGGTGACGGAAACTGCAGTGTCATCGATCTGCTGATAATGAGAAGAATACTTTTCGGCGCCCTTGAACCTGATCAGTCCCAGCTTCGCAGCAGTGACTATAATTCTGACGGATATATAAATATTCTTGATCAGCAGCGACTGCTTGCTGATATGCTGTAACAAAAGACAACACACGGCAAAAGCCGGAAAAAATAAAAATTACGGAGGCATATAATGAACAGAAAGAAAAGAAAAACGGCAGTGGTTACTGCTGCCGTATTCGCGATGACAACACTGGCATTTTTATTGTCTGAAGGTATGACCGGTACGGTATCGGCTGAAGAAAGTCCGGTACCTGCTGCTTCATTTTCGGCTGAAAACGTAACTTCAGCTGTTACGGAAGCTGAATCGGCTTCACTGCCGTCCAGGTTCGACCTGCGTGAAAAAGGACTTGTGACGTCGGTCAAGGATCAGGGTGCGTTCGGTACGTGCTGGACATTTGCGGCATCAGGAGCACTGGAAACTTCACTTATAAAAAACGAACCTTTCATCGACCTTTCGGAAATGCATCTCGCCTACTTCAGCTTTTACGGTGACAACACGCCGGAAAATCCGGAAAAAGTTACCGGAAAATTCATTGCAGGCGGACATATATCCTATGCTGCCGCAACATACGCCAGATGGTTCGGCCCTGTAAAGGAATCAGTTCTCCCCTACACTTCCACAAAGGAAGATATCGATCCTGGTCTTCAGGACTGTCAGGAATACTTCGTTACCGATATGAGTATACTGAATCCCTACACACTTAAGGAAACTTGTCCGGAAGACATGATACGTTTCTCGGACGCTGAAATAAAGCAGATGATCCATGACGGAAATTCCGTAGCTGTGAATATTTGTGCTGCAAATACATACAACGACAAAACATTCGCTCAGTACGATCCGTCAAACGGTCAGACTAACCACGGTGTTCTCATAGTCGGATGGGATGATGATTTCAGTGCCGACAATTTTCTCACCACTCCGCCGGGTGACGGTGCGTGGATCGTAAAGAACAGCTGGGGAACAAACTGGGGCGACAACGGTTATTTCTACCTTTCCTACTACGACACATCCATCGCTGATGCCTGCTGTCTGAAAGCTGAAAAAGCCGGACGCTATCATACCAATTACCAGCACGACGAGCTTTTCTGCACTGCAGCCATATCACCGGACAGGACAAGCAGAAACGCCGGATACATGGCAAACATTTTTACTGCAGATAAAGAAGACTATATCTCCGGCGCCGGATTTTACACCACTGACAACAACGCAGAATATGAGATAACAGTATACACGAACCTTAAGGATCTGAAGGACCCGACATCCGGCACACCGAACAGAGCGACGTGCGGAACTGAAAAATATGCGGGCTATCACACCGTCTCACTCGATGATCCGGTGAAAGTGAACGCGGGTGACACCTTTGCAGTTGTGGCGGGACTTAAAAATCCGGGCACGAACTGCCCTCTTCCTGTGGAGGCGGCTGTCGTGCTTATGGAAAACCGTTTCGCTGTAAACGTAAGCGAGATCTCGGAAGAAGAAATAACAGACGGAAGCGAAGAAGGCGAAAGCTTCATAAGCGTAAACGGTACGCGCTGGACGGACACAAAGGGAATGGAGATCGAGGACGTGTACAGCAACCCGAAAATGCCGGACTCAAACGTAAAATACTACATCGGAAACGTTTGTCTGAAAGCTTTCGGTTCGGACGGAGTGACTGAGCCGGATATTCCTGTGAAAAGAAAATCGGTTTTAAGTTCACTTACAGTAAACAAAAAGGAGATAAAAGTCTGCGGCGCAGATGAAAAACCAGTCACCAAACTGTACACTGAGACTGCAGGTTTGAAGGACTTTGTCACGATCGTTCCGTCAGGCACCGGTACGATCAGAATAAACGGCAGAGAAACCGTTTCCGGTCATGAAAGCGAACCGCTGCCGCTTGACTTCGGTGAAAATATCATTACCATAACTTCCGAGGAAGAAGGACTTGAACCAACGGAGTACACGCTGACGGTCATGAGAAACCGGGCAGCTCCGGACTACAAAAACGAAACCATCGTTTTCGATCAGGAAACCACCACTGTAACAGCCGCTGACGGATATGAATTCAAATCCGGCGAGAGCATTTCAGACTATCTCGGAGAGATGCTCAATGTCATTGAACCAGACCGTGAATACGCACTGATACTGGAACCGCGGCGTGATCTTGAAGCAGCAGTGAGTCCGAAGGCGCTTTATATGGAAGGCGAAGTAATAACCGGGCTTTATGATATCAGAGGCACCATAAACTTCAGCAGCAGTCCGGATATGTCTGACCCGCAGGATATACGCACCCGTATGACATCACTGCTTGGTGAAAACGCATTCAGGATATACCCGGACTACGACACCGATCTTTACTTCCAGATCGCTGCGGATGAATACGGTCCGGAAAGCACGGTATGGCACATTGAGATACCGGCAAGACCTAAGATCGATTCAAGTGACATACGCCTTGATCTTCCGCAGAACAGTACAATCAGATTTACGTTCGACCGTGCCATGGGTGCGGCGCTGCAGTACCGTGTCACACAGAAATACACATCGGATAAACCGGGCAGAGATGATCTGTATCCGTACGAAACCGCAAAAAGCGGTGAAATGGTATATGTCGAGGATCTTATTCCGGGACAGACCTACTCGCTCTACTACAGGCTCGTATCTGACGGGAAACATTTTGCATCAGACATATATGAACGTATTGTGAATCTGCCGGGGGGATCCCCTATCTGTTCCTTCAACTGTGAAAAGGAATGCATTATCTTCAACGAAAGAAAATATACTGCCAGAACTACTGACGGAAAAGAACTGAAATGCTACGATCAGGTCTCAGACTACATCGGACAGGATGTGATACTCGCCAACAAAAACGGCGAGGAAACTGAAGTTCTCGTCCCTGTAAGAAGAGATGCCCCGCACATGAGTCCGGACTACAGCAGGGGAATATTTGACGGATACTACATAAACGAAGAAAACCTGAAATATGTTGTAAACGCGGAACACCCGTGTGACGGAGTACCGACCGATCCGTCCCAGTTCATGGATGACAAAGGACAGCTGGTCATCGACAAGATCCTGAACTCATCATATCGTCCGGGCGACAGGCTGAGTTTCTTCTACGGAGCAAGTGAGACGGAATTCGCATCGGACACATACATATATACGATTCCTGAACAGAGGGTAACACCTAAAGAAATGCTCAGAGTCTTAAACTACACCGACACGAAAATAGAACTTGCCGCTCACGACGGCCTTGAATACGGAATAAGAAAAAGCCTGAAGGACGAATACAAATGGGGTCATGATCCGGTATTCGACGGTCTTGATCCGGACACAAGCTACATTGCTGCAGTCAGAACGACCGGAACATACAGCCAGCCGTACGGCATAGCAGCCAGCACGTTCATCACCACACTGCCGTCAGATCATAATGCCGGAGACTTAAACGGTGACAGCAGCATTACAGCCATCGACCTGATTATAATGAAGCGCATCCTGCTCCTGAGCGTTAAACCTGATCCGTTCCAGAAAATGAACGGCGACTTAAACTCCGACGGAGTTATAAACGTATTCGACATGCAGAGACTCAGTCAGAATATTATAATGTAAAACTTCATAAAGAATGCTCAAATAGCCTTGATATTGAACGCTCCCTGATGATATAATAATAGTAATTACGGTTTTATGCCTGCAAAGGAGCTTAAGCACAATGAGAATACTGATTATAGAAGACGAAGAAGCCATTGCGGCTGCTCTTCAGAGCATTATGCTCAAGAATAAATATCTTACCGATGTATGCTACGACGGCATATCCGGACTGGATTCCGCAATGACCGGTATCTACGATGTGATAATACTCGACATCAATCTCCCGAAAATGAACGGATTTGAAGTGCTGAGAACAATGAGACTGAACAGGATCGCCACTCCGGTGCTCATGCTTACAGCAAGGGAAGAGATCGCAGACAAGGTCGCCGGCCTTGACATCGGTGCGGATGACTACATGACAAAGCCTTTCGACACCGATGAGCTTCTGGCGCGCATCCGTTCACTCGGACGCAGAAGCTCGGGAGCAGTCTGTGAAAATGCACTCAGTTTTCACGACGTTTCACTTAATCTTTCCACTTACGAACTCACATGCAGAAATTCATCGCTGAAACTCGGTCTTAAGGAATTCTGCATAATGGAACTGTTTATCAAGAACGGATCTGCTGTAATAAGCAAGGAACAGCTCATTGAAAAGATATGGGGCTATGATTCAAACGCCGAATACAATAATGTGGAAGTTTACATTTCCTTCATACGAAAAAAACTTCTACATATAGGTTCCGAAGTAACGATCAAAACAGTCAGAGGCGTAGGCTACTGTCTGAGTGCAGGAAAGTGATGTTAAATGATCAGAAAACTTAAAATCAGATTCATTCTCGTGAACATGCTGATCCTTACATTCGTACTGTTCGCCACACTGAGTGCTATCTATCTGATGATGGCAAACTCCGAGATCAGACTGTCAAACGAGACTATGGATATGCTTATCGAAAACCATCAGAAGGTTCTCGCCGAAAAGGGACGTTCTGATCCGGGAATAAAAAGGCCGCCCGGGGCTGCGTCTCCTGCTCCGGCAGGGACACAGATCACCGGAACCAGCACTGCCGCACTTGATCTGATGCCTCTGCCCGAAAATATCACATGGCTCGCAGCAGAGGAAAAACCGGGCATACAGCTTATAAAGCTCGATAATATTGCACTTCCTGAAGATGCAGCACCGGACACGGAAAAAACAGAACCTGATCAGATGCCTGTACCGAAAAACTACTACCTGCCTTTCGATTACGGAAGAGTTTATGAAGGCGAAGATCCATGGGCAGCATGGTGGGGCGGCGCCCCGGCGTGGGGCCAGTGGGACGGCAGCGGACAGTGGTGGGGCGGTGACCCGAACAGCGGACAGCAGAACGGTGGTCAGCAGAACGGCGGCCAGCAAAACGGCGGCCAGCAGAACGGCAGCCAGCAGAACGGCGGCGATCAGCAGCAGAACAATGGTCAGAACGGTCAGGGCGGAAATCAGGACCCGGGGGTCTGGTGGGGACCATGGGGTGACCCTAACTACAATCCATGGGCTGATCCTAACAACCCGTGGGCTAACGGTCAGAATCCGTGGGAAGATCCTAACAACCCGTGGGCTAACGGTCAGAATCCGTGGGCCGGCTGGGAGAATCCTTCTCCTTCTCCTTCACCTTCCCCTTCACCTTCTCCTTCGCCGGAAGAACAGCCATCTTCTCCTCCTGAAGAACAGCGTGAGCCTGAACCTCAGCAGCATGAAGAAGTTCCTCAGCCAACTCCGTCTGTACCGCAGGAGGAACAGACCACCCAGGCTGAAACGGAAGCACAGACAGAAGCTGAAACATCTGCTGAAAGCACAGAAGCAACGGACGCCGGAAAGACTATGCTCCCGCCTGCCACTCACGAACCTCCTGAAAAGCCTGAGGATGAAGAACCTCCGTACATGTCGGCAAAGTACAACGGAAACCTTGTACGTTCACACATTCTCGCTGACATAAGCCGCAGCGGTGAGATAAAGGGACTTTCAATGCAGAACTTCCTGCGTTATGAAGATGACACCTTAGCTGACGAGAAAGCCTTCACCGAACAGGTACGTGACCAGGTACTCAAGATCGTAAACGATGAAAGCACAAGCGGAAAATGCACGATCGGCACCATCTACTGCCGCTACAAAATGAGCGAAGGCGGTCCGGGAAGCGACAGAACGCTGGTACTTCTTGACCGTTCCATCGAAATTTCCACACTTCACCGTCTTATGATCTCGTTCATCATTATCGGCTGTGCCGGACTTATCATCGTATTCATATTCAGCCTCTTCCTCGCAAACTGGGCCATCACACCTATCGAGTTGGCGTGGAACAAGCAGAAGCAGTTCATCGCCGATGCATCACACGAGCTCAAAACCCCGCTGACAGTCATCGCCACGAACGCCGACCTTGTTCTCTCCAATCCGAACGATACAGTACGAAACCAGGATCGCTGGCTGAAATACATAAAATCGGAGACCACAAGAATGTCGAAGCTGGTAACCGAACTTCTCTACATTGCCAAATCAGACTCGAACGAGATACGCATGGAGCGCAGCGAATTCGACATTTCAAACACCGTATCAGGTGTATGCCTGAACTTCGAAGCGCTCGCATTTGAAGCTGAACGCGAGCTTATTGCTGATATTTCACCGAAACTGAAATACTTCGGCGACGAGGACCGCATCAAGCAGCTAATAACAATTCTCATCGACAACGCTATCAAATATTCAATAATCGGTTCACAGATCTCAGTTTCCATGTTCCGCAACAACCAGAACCGCATCAAGATCTGTGTTTCAAACCGCTGTGAAAACATGACCGAGGAAAACATCTCGAAGCTTTTCGACCGCTTCTACCGTGTTGACCCGTCCCGAAACAGCGGCACCGGAGGCAACGGTCTCGGACTCAACATAGCCCAGTCCATAGCCGAAGCCCACGGCGGATCGATAAATGTAAACTATAACCACGGCATTATTTCATTTGTTGTGATGCTGTAATCGGTAAAATTCGCATCAGATCAATAAATATTTTCTAAGTGAACGTCAGGTTTATCCGGCGTTCACTTTTTTCTTTGGTTCATGCTTTTCCGCGATGCCTTTCTGCAATGTTGAAAACTGCGTGAAATCCATTGCATTGATTTCCTGTACATGGTATAATAAATAACGGTCAAGAAGTAACATACTGAACTTAAAACAGCAGAAAGAGGGACGTTCTTTCTGCAGATCTTATATAAAAAATACCGGCCAAACCGGTAAGTGAGGTTTTTTTAATGAATTACTACAAGAAAACAGCTGCATTTGCAGCAGGGCTTCTTATTGCCTTATCTGCCTGCACTCCAGCGTTTACTGCTTTTGCAGAAACTGAAAATCCGGACGACGATTTTGTAATGATCGACGACGACGGCAACGTTATCGGCAAGGAAACAGTCAGTGAAGGCGATATTATAACAAGCGGAGACTACAAATATACTGTTAAGGATGACGGCACGATATCAGTTCTGAGCTGCGGTCATGGCGGTGAAACTTTCACGCTTCCTGTCGAGATCGACGGAAAGAAAGTTTCCCACATCGACGGAGGAGCATTCCTTGAACTCAATGCAAAGAAGATCATAATTCCTGCTGCAGTCGGTTACGATCTTACTGAAAACCCTTTTGCTTCATGCATCCTTACTGAAGAATTTGAAGTCGAAGCAGGAAACGAAGCTCTGTGTTCAGTGGACAATGTTCTTTTCACCAAAGATAAGAAGAAACTCATTGCATACCCAGCCGGTGCTGCAAAGAAGGAATACACCATCCCTGAAGGAACTGAAACCATCGGAACTGCCGCTTTTTACGAGAGCAAGCTCGAAAGCATCAAAGTTCCTGCATGTGTTACAAAACTCGAACGTCACTGCTTCAGCGCTATGAAGTCACTGAAATCAGCTGATCTCAGCGAAACAAAACTGAAGGAACTTCCTCCTATGACCTTCGCTGCATCTTCAGCGCTTACAGAAGCAAAGCTTCCTGAAACTCTTGAAAAGATAGAAGTAGCCGCTTTTATGGACTGTTCTTCACTTGAAACGATCACCCTTCCGGAATCTCTTACATCTGTCGGTCAGTCCGCTTTCCAGGGTACGGCAATGAAGAAAGTCATTATCCCTGCAGGCGTTTCAAAAATCGGTTACAACGCCTTCGGTTATGTGGACGAGGAAACTCCGGTAGAAGGTTTTACCGTCATCGGTACACCTAATACCGAGGCACAGGCTTACTGTACAGACGGTGACTCTGAATACAATTATCAGAATCAGTTCACATTCAAGTCATACGATGACTACCAGAACCAGCTTGATTTTCAGAATCTCGACATGAAGTCATACGGTGACTATATGTATGCCGTTGACGGTGAAGAGACCTATCTTATTCTCTGTGACTCAGCTGAGGACACACTGGTGGTACCTGATGAAATCGACGGACATGTGATAACATCCATCTATAAAAATGCTTTCCAGGGATGTATCTCAAAAGAGATCACACTTCCTGAAGGTGTAAAAACCATCGGTGAAGATGTTTTCAGTGACCACCTTGTAAGCCTTACACTTCCGGCAAGCTTCGAAGAATTCACCACTGACGAACCGTTCGTAAACTGCTCCAAGCTTAAGAGTCTGGCAGTTGCGGAAGGCAGTGAGAAATACTCATCAGAAAACGGCATACTCTATAACAAGGACAAATCCGTTCTTCTCATATACCCTCAGGCTAAGGAGGACGAAAAAACTGTACTTCCTTCCTCGGTAAAAGCAATTGCAGTATCTGCATTCTGCTACAATGAACACCTTAAGACCATTGATCTTTCATCAGTGGAAGCTGTGGGTGACTACGCATTTGACGGATGCACAGCACTCAGTACGGTAAAGTTTTCAAAAGATCTCAAAGATGTCGGCTACTGCGCATTCCTCGGATGCAGCTCTTTAAAGAACGTCCGCGTTTACAGCGACCTCATTTCCATCGGTGAATACGCATTCGGATACGACTACGACGATGCACTTGCAATGAAAATGGAAGAGAACCCTGACAAATACAAAGACGAAAACGGAAACATTCCGAAAGCCTACTCTCTTGTTCACAGCTTCAGAATGTACGTCGATGACGACTCAGTTGCAGCAAAATATGCAGAAGACTGCGGAATAGAAACAGTAACCGATTCATTTACAGTCGGCTACACCAACGTTGACAAAAGAATAGTCTACCTCGTTTCCGGTATACTCGGCCTCGGTATTATCGGCGTCATCATAAAGCTCATCTCCTCTGCAGTGAAGAAGAATAAGAAAGCAAAAAAATAATAAGAAAAATATACAGCAAAACAGCACTGATCTGTGACGGATCAGTGCTGTTTTTTGTTGTTACGCTGTTTATGTTTATCAGCTGCAAACCGATAGTTTTTCATATTTCAGATTCTTCGCTTCTGTCAAGTTTCACCATTGCCTGTTTTTTATAAAATGAAATTCCATACCTCATGACCTTTTTATATCCATCAAGGTCTTTTGCGTATTCTTTCTCTTTTATCTGAACAATAGCTTTCTCACAGTCACGTTCCATATCCTTTTTACTGTCAGAACACTTGGTTTCAATGATCATCGCACGTCTGTTACGCTTGTCCCTGTAATCAATATCTGATCTTCCGATTCCCTGTTCATCATCCGTTTTAATTTCATTTCCGCCGCTTCGTCCTCTGAAAATACCCGCCAGAAACGCCTGATAGAAATCTTCACTGTAGTTGAAATAACTTATCGTATGCCACAGAATATCCGAAATGATCTCACTTGCCAGTTCTTCATTTCCGTTCCACAGCGCATTCATCATATCAGTGATCTGAGTTTCACTCAGTGTTTTGTTGAACTGCTCCACAACTGCAGTTTTAAAGATCGAAGCTATTTCCCTGTTAGGAATACGCAGTTCAGTTAAACCCGAATCATCATGATCCGGATAGACCGGCGTTAAATATCCGGTCATCAGAAGCACGCTCCACAGATTGCTTTCAGAATCGTGGATCTGAGTATATGTAAGTGCATCCGTGATATTTTCAGAAATCGATCCGCCGTTAAGCAGCACTTCAAATTTATCTGACGGATCACAGTCAGGAATATCAAAAAAGGAACTGATCTCGCTGTTGCTGCTGGTATTTTCCCAGTAATTCTTTGGCTTCCTGTTCGGATTTTTCAGCAGATCGCGGACGAAATAAATAACATCCCATGGACAGTATATTTCAGATGTACCGAAAAGATATCCGTCGTACCATTCCTTTGCTGTTTTCATCTTGTCAGAAAGCTCGTAATATTCAAGAATATCTTCAACTTCATTCTGCGTAAAACCGAAATAATCAGAAAAATATTCATCCATAACAGAATACGAGGCAAAATTATTCACCCCTGTGAAAATACTCTCCTTTGGAATGCGCAGGCATCCTGTTATCACCGCAAACTTCAGATAAGGATTGGTTTTAAGCGATGTACTCATGAGACCTCTGACAAGGTCGATCATCTGAGAATAATACCCGTTATGATGTGCTTTTGCAAGCGGAACATCATACTCATCTATCAGAAGAATCACCTGCTTACCGTACACGGAATACATCATTCGCATAAGGTTTTTGAGGGAATTCTTTATATCAGAAACCGTTCCTTCTTCCGCTTTCAGTTTTGCAAATATTTTTTTATCATCAGGATCCACCGGTTCAAATTTATCACTGATAACAAGGCGTTTGCAGAAATCAGCGATCGCAGCCCTCAGCATTTCAAACGCAGATTTAAAATTCAGTCCGTCAGTATCTTTTAAAGAAAGAAAAATAACAGGATACTGGTTCATATATTCCCTGCAGAATTCGGAATGCTTCGAAATATCAAGGCCTTCAAAGAGCTTTTCTCCGTCCCTGCGATGAATATTGAAAAATGTGTCCAGCATGCTCATGGTAAGCGTTTTACCAAAACGACGCGGTCTGGTGAACAGAGTTACAGCATTGTCCGTATCATGAACAAGTTCATAAATAAGTTCCGTCTTATCCACATAGTAACTGTCCTTCTCACGGATCATTGCAAAATTCTCTACCCCGACCGGAATAGTCTTCTTACGCACAGCATTCCCTCCTGACTTAAAAACATATATACATTAAAATTATAACATGAAAACAGAATGGTTTCAATAGATTTGTCAGAGGCTCTCGGTAATTCCTTTGCTTAGAAATGGTGAGCTGCCTTCGGCAGCTAATTATAACCGCGGGCATCCTTTCGGATGCCTGCTTTATTCTTAGGTGCTGTTGGATTTTTGTCATTTTTATAATGCTGTTTGGTTTTTTTATAAAATAAGGTTAATCTAGCCAGACTCTACACGATCTACATTCCTACAAGTAGAGATTCGAACCCGGAGTCCTAATTCAGCTTATACTGTCTCAATAAATTTATATTCAACACTCAGGAAATATTTTTACATGTATTTTATTGACAGGTGATGTTCTGATGTGGTATAATATATCTTGTTAGAATATTCTATGGCAATTGCAAACATACACATTTCTATTATGCAGTATTGAAAATGCCGGCTCGATACTGTATAATTATAAGGAGGAAAACACATGGAGCCAGAAATCAAAAAAATCACAACAAACTACGACGGCATCGCAAAATCGCTTCTCGATTCAATGAAAGATGAATCTCTTGTTGCTTTTATCAACAGTTCTTTTTCAAAGAATTTTAAAGAAGATGCGAAAGTCGTCAGACTCGCTACTGAAACTTACGACGAAGAACTTAAACAGAAACGCTGTGATTATTTCATTCGTATAGAAAACGACCTGTTCCTGATCGAGATACAGTCAAACGACGACAGCGAAATGGCGATGCGTATTTTCGATTACGGCATCAGAGGTGCAAAGATCCATGGTTCAGTAAAAAACGATGAAATTATCGACCTTAAACTTCCTGAACCGGTCGTATTCTTTCTTAGAAAAAACAATCCAAAGGAAAAGCTCTCTGTACGTATATCCGGTCCGAACGAAAATGATTCATTCACTTATGAGGCAAGAGTGATCTATCTTGACGACTACAGTTTTAATGATATGATCGACAGATCAATGTTTCCGATGATACCATTCTACATGATGAGGTATGAAAAGAAACTGTTTGATCAGCACACAGTTAAAGATGAAACCGTAATCCTTACTGACCTCAGAAAATGCAGTGAATCCCTGAAGGAAGCTTACAGAAACAACCGCATCGGACGCGAGATATACAAATACATCCGTGACTGGCTGGTAAGTGTATTCCGTGCTATAGTCAGAAAAGCCAAAGAAAAACGAACCTTTATTGATCTGGAGGAGGCTGAAGAAATTATGCAGATGATCATGGACGAACCTATTGAAGGTTATGACATTTTCCAGACTATCAGAGAAAGTAAAATGGAAGGCAAGTTGGAAGGCAAGATTGAAGGCAGGATCGAAACTCAGACCGAAGTCGCCTTGAACATGCTTAAAAATAATATTCCGGATGATCTTATTCTTAACTGCTCCGGTATTTCCGCTGAAACACTTGAAAAGCTTAAGAAACAAATAACTAAAGAATAAAACAAACCGCACTGATCTGTCACGGATCAGTGCGGTTTTGTTATATATTCTTATTGACGCTCATTTTAAACGCCGGTCAGAGTGCTATCTTCGGCATTTTTGCAACTGAGGCTGCTATCTCTTCATCTGTAGGAATGTAGTCAGTCATTTTGCCGTCATTGTATGCTGCATAAGCGTACATGTCAAAGAAGCCTGTACCTGTAAGGCCGAAGAGGATCGTCTTTTCCTCGCCTGTTTCCTTGCACTTAAGGGCTTCGTCGATGGCTGCGCGGATCGCATGGCTGCTTTCCGGAGCAGGAAGAATACCTTCAACCCTTGCGAATGTCTGAGCTGCCTCGAATACGGAAGTCTGTTCAACTGAACGTGCTTCCATAAGGCCCTGGTCGTAAAGTTCTGAAAGGATCGAGCTCATACCGTGATATCTCAGACCGCCTGCGTGGTTCGGTGAAGGCATGAAGCCTGAACCGAGTGTGTACATTTTCTGGAGAGGGCATATCTTGCCGGTGTCACAGTAGTCGTAGCCGTAGGTACCTCTTGTAAGGCTCGGGCAGGATGCCGGTTCAACTGCGATAAAGCGGTAATCAGCTTCACCGCGGAGCTTTTCGCCCATGAACGGTGAAATAAGACCGCCGAGGTTTGAACCACCGCCTGCGCAGCCGATGATAATATCAGGCTTTACACCTAACTTATCCATTGCAGTCTTTGCTTCAAGACCGATGACTGTCTGGTGAAGAAGCACCTGTGAAAGCACGCTTCCGAGAACGTAGCGGTACCCTTCCCTTGATGTTGCCGCTTCAACAGCTTCTGAAATGGCACAGCCGAGGCTTCCGCCGGTTTCAGGGAATTCTGCGAGTATCTTTCTTCCGACTTCGGTTGTATTTGAAGGAGAAGGTGTAACGTTTGCACCGTATGTACGCATTACCTCACGACGGAAAGGCTTCTGCTCATAGCTTACCTTTACCATGTAGACATTGCATTCAAGTCCGAAATATGAGCACGCCATTGAAAGTGCTGTTCCCCACTGGCCTGCGCCTGTTTCTGTGGTAACACCCTTAAGGCCCTGCTTCTTTGCATAGTAGGCCTGCGCGATAGCTGAATTGAGCTTGTGACTTCCGCTGGTATTGTTGCCTTCGAACTTGTAGTAGATCTTCGCCGGTGTTCCGAGCTTCTTTTCAAGGAAGTAAGCTCTTATAAGCGGTGAAGGACGGAACATTTTATAAAAGTCCTGTATTTCCTGAGGAATATCGATGTACGGTGTTGTTTCATCAAGTTCCTGAGCAACGAGTTCATCACAGAAAACGTGACTGAGTGCTTCCGCAGTGCACGGCTTTCCTGTAGCAGGATCAACGAGCGGTGCAGGTTTCTTCTTCATATCAGCGCGTACATTGTACCACTGTGAAGGAAGATCTTTTTCCTCAAGATAGAATTTATAAGGTATATTATCCTTTGGCATAGTTTTTTCCCCTTTCCTTTATTTACGCTCAGCCCTTAAGAGCGATTCCCTTATCCTTAAGGATAGCAATGATCTTATCAGCTATTTCCATTACCTCTTCCTTGGTAAGAGTTCTTTCAGGATGAACGAAGCTGAGTCGTACTGTGATAGCCTTGCCCTGTTCGTCGCTGTATGTGCCCATGAGAGCAACGTTCTTAATAAGATCAGAATTTACTTTTTCGATGGCTTCCCTGATTGGAGCATACTTTTCTGAAACGAATGTAAGATCGATGTCGATCGGCGGGAACTTTGAAGTTTCCTCGTAGTGGATGCCTGCGTTTTCAGCGTTCACAACTGCGTCGATCTCGAGTTCGGCAAATACAACGTTTGCCTTCTTGTCGATCTTCTTAAGGACTGTCGGATAAACAAGACCTATCTTACCGAGTTCCTTACCGTCACAGAGTATCGCATTGTAGTTCTTCGGATGGATGTATGCATGATCTGCTTCGACTGCTTTGAATGAAAGCGGCTTGTGTCTGATGTCATCGATCATTACTGAAAGAATGTTTACGAGCTTGAAGTAAAGTGCCTCGGTGTCGAGTGTCTTTGAGAAGAATGTGATGCCGAGCATCTTCTTTTCACGGCAGAGACCCTTTTCGTCGAGTCCGTCAACAACACGGCCTATCTCGAAAATGCCGAAGTCGGTGTCGAATGAAGTGTTGCTTCTTACCTGGCAGAGCTGTGTCGGGATCATTGAACGTCTGATAGTTTCAATGTTCGGGTTTACAGCACCTGAAAGCCTGATGTTCTCCTCAACTTCGATGCCGAGCTTCTTGTATTCATCAGCGTAAGCCCAGATGTATGAGTGAACTTCGTGCATTGAGTAACGCTTAACGAGTATATCCTTGATCTGTTCCTCAACGTTCTTTTCCTCAAATACACGTACAGGATAGAGCGGTGCTGAAGCAGTGTTCACGTCGAAGTTGTCGTATCCGTAGATTCGTGTGATCTCCTCGATGATATCAGCCTTCATTGTGATATCCTTTGTTGCTCTCCATGCAGGAACGTCAACTGTGAAGTGGTCACCTTCAAGCTTTACGCCGAATCCGAGAGATGTGAGAGTCTTTACGATAGTGTCGTTTGAAATCTCAATACCTGTATATCTGTCAACAAAGCTCTTGTCGAAGTCGAGTGTAACCTTGTCGAATTTCTTGATGTATTCATCAGTAAGAGCTGAAGTTACCTTTACGCCATTGTCGTACTCGGAAAGGAGCTTTACAAAACGCGCTGCAGCAACTGTTGTCATTTCAGGGTCAAGGCTCTTTTCGTAACGCATTGAAGCGTCTGTTCTGTGTGAAAGTCTTGAAGATGATTTTCTTACTGAAACTGCGTCGAAGTTTGCTGATTCAAGTGTGAGTGATGTTGTGTCATCAACGATCTCGGAATCGAGACCGCCCATGATACCTGCGATAGCTACCGGTGTGTCACCGTTGCAGATCATGAGAGTGTTTTCGTCGATGTGTCTTTCAACGCCGTCAAGTGTCGTGAATTCAAAAGGCTTGTCGAAACGCTTTACGCGGATCTTTTCAACCTTGCGTGAGTCGAATGCGTGCATCGGCTGGCCCATTTCAAGCATGAGGTAGTTTGTAAGGTCAGCAAGGTAGTTGATAGCTCTCATACCGCAGTAGAAAAGTCTGATACGCATGTTTACAGGGCTGACTTTTCTTGTGATGTTCTCAAAGCGGATTCCTGAGTAACGGCGGCAGAGTTCGTCCTCGATCTTTATGTCTACCTTAGGAAGGTCGTTGTATACTGAAAGATCAGCTGTTTCAAGAGGCTTAAGCGGTCTGCCTGCGAGTGTTGCGATCTCACGTGCAATGCCGTAGTGGCCCCAGAGGTCAGGACGGTTTGTAAGTGACTTATTGTCCACTTCGAAAATGATATCGTCAATAGCATAGAGCTTCTTGATGTCAGTACCGTTCGGAACGTCTTCGATGATGTCCATGATACCGCCGTGTTCCTCGCTTATGCCGATCTCCTTTTCAGAGCAGCACATACCGTATGATGTGTATCCTGCAAGGTCACGCGGTGTGATGTCGATCTCGCCGAGCTTAGCGCCTACCTTTGCAAATGCAGTCTTCATTCCCACTCTTACGTTCGGAGCGCCGCATACTACATCTGTAAGCTTGCCGTCACCTGCGTCCACCTTTAAAAGATGAAGCTTCTTTGATTCAGGATGTTCTTCAACTGACTTTATTTCAGCAACAACAACACCGCTTAAGTCGCTGCCCTTGTAGAAAATCTCGTTTTCAACTTCGGCAGTTGAAAGAGAAAACTTGTGGATGAGTTCATCTATATTGATACCGTCAAGGTCTACGAAATCCCTGACCCAGTTAATTGAAATAAGCATTTCCTTAGACCTCCTTATTTATCGTCTGTGAACTGTGAAAGATTTGTGAGTCCGGCTGCATTGAGATCACGGATATCCTTGATACCGTACTTCATCATTGCAAGTCTTGTAAGACCAAGACCAAAAGCGAAACCTGTGTATTCATCAGGATCGATGCCGCCTTCCCTGAGAACGTTCGGATGGATCATACCGCATGGGCAGAGTTCGAGCCAGCCGCTGTGCTTGCATGAAGGACAGCCTTCGCCGCCGCAGATAAGGCAGTTGATGTCGAGTTCAAATCCAGGTTCCACGAACGGGAAGAAACCAGGACGGAGTCTTACCTTGATGTCACGTTCGAAAACTTCTGAAAGCATTGTCTTCATGAAGAAGATGAGGTTTGAAATGGAGATGTTCTTGTCAACCATTACGCCTTCCATCTGGAAGAATGTATTTTCGTGACATGCGTCTGTGGACTCATTTCTGAAGCATCTTCCTGGGAAGATAGCTCTGATTGGCTTGCCTTCGTTGATAAGCTGGTCACGGTACTTTCTGTAGATGGCGTTCTGTGCTGCTGAAGTCTGTGACTTAAGAAGCTGGCCGTTTTCAAGATAGTATGTGTCCTGCATGTCTCTTGCCGGATGGAACTTAGGAATGTTCAGTGACTCGAAGCATTCGTAGTCAGTTACAACTTCGCTGTAATCCTCAACGGTAAAGCCCATTGAACGGAAGATCTTTTCGCACTTTCTCTGTACAAGTGTGATCGGATGATATGAACCGCGTGCAAGTACAGGCGGAACAGCAACGTCGAATTCAGGCATAGAGTTTATCTCGCGTTCCATTTCTGCCTTTGCAAGCTCTGCCTGCTTTGCGTTTATCTTTTCTGTGCATGCGTTCTTAAGAGTATTTACCTGCTGACCGAAAGCCTTCTTTTCCTCCGGTGAAAGCTTGCCCATCTGCTTTGTAAGCGCTGTAACAGAACCGTTTTTACCTAAAAATGCGATTCGGATCTCTTCAAGATCAGCCGCCGCTGTAACTGCAGCAAGCTTTTCTTCAAATTCCTGCTGTAACTGAACTATCTGTTCGTTCATTTTTTGACCTCCTTAAATGATAAAAAAATCCGCCTCAATGAAAACTCATGAGGCGGATAAAATTTCCGTGGTACCACTCAGATTGCAGCCGTTAAACGACTGCCGCTCAGTGCTGTAACAAATACATTCAACGATCTGTCGTTTCTCTGACAGACATGAAGTGCATACAGCTGCATCTTAATGCGATGCTCACATCCTGCTTTTCACAGGAGACTCCCGGGGCGAAATTCGGAAACAGTACTGAACGCGGACTTTCCACCAGCCGCCCGCTCTCTGAGGTTCTTAGGTACTGATCTTACTGTACGTTATCAAACGTGACCCGATCAACGTCTTTCGACTATTTTCTCCGGCCGCGCCGGAGTGTTACACCTAATTATAGCACCGGGAGAACGTATTTGTCAATAGTATAATATTTTTTTACTTAACTGTCAGCCGAATAATTTTCAGTGCGAGATTTCTTGTTATCTTTGCTGCGAATGCTCTGAAAATACGCGGCACTACAGGAGGTATCACTTATACTTTCATATTCAGACATACAAAAAACACATATTTTTATATAGAAATATTTTAAAGTATCTGATATAATTATAAGTGAATGTCCTGATCAAAGGATATAAAATTAAAATTCAAGGGGGATAAATAATGAAAAAATTATTAAGCAGAACAGCAGCAGGTCTTGCGGCACTTACGATCTGTGCTTCGTTTTCCGCTGTGACGGCAGGAGCTGCCGAAGAAGTACTGAAGGGAGATGTCGACGGAAACGGTGTAGTTTCCGCTGCAGATCTGGTTGCACTCAGTGCTCATATTCTGGGAAGCAAAACTATAGACGAAACAATAAAAGCGAACGCTGACATGAATGATAACAATGAGATCAACGTTATCGACTTCATTCTTTTAAAGAACGTATTCATGGGGGCTCCGGCAGCTGAATCACTCAAAATATCACTTGAAGGTGAATCGATAAAAGCTGACGAAGGCGTTATTGTTGAAGGAACAAAAGCCACTATCACAAAGAGCGGCACATATGTTATTTCAGGCGCAATGACTGCCGAAGCACAGATCATTGTCAACACAGCTGAAACGGACGCTGAAAGCGTAAACATCACACTTTCTGATGTTACAATGACAAATTCTTCAGACACGCCTTGTATCATGGTCGAAAATGCTGACAAGACAAAGATCACATTTAACGGAACAAACGTCCTTACAGGTACTGTAGATACAGCAGAAGCAGCAACAGCTGTTATCTACGCCAAGGATGATCTTACATTCACGAAGAACTCAGCCGGTACTCTCGAGATTAATTCAGGCGCACAGATGGGTATCTACTGCAACAACGACGTCAAGTTCAACGGCGGCACAATAAAGATCAAAACCGACGCTGCAGGAACAGAAACTGCCAAGGCTGATGCAGTCAAGGCAAAGGGAAACGCTGAGATAGCCGGAGGCGTACTTGATATAAACGCTGCCGGTGACGGCTTCAAATCATCAAAGAACGCCGTTGTTATTGAAGGCGGTAAAACTGAGATCAAGTCAGGCAAGGACGCTGTCCAGGGCGAAACCGCAGTTACCATAACAGGCGGCGAGATCGTAGCTTCCGGTGACAGAGGTATCACAGTCTCTGCCGGAAACCTTACTATCGGAGGAGGCACACTTCTTGCAACATCAACAGAAGCAGTTGATTACTCAAATGTTGTAATGGGCGAAAACTTCTCAAACAGCAATACAGTTGCATTAGCTCTTAACGAACAGCACAACAAATCTGAAGTATTAACAATAGCAGGCAAAGAATTCACTGCTGCAAAGAAATATCAGTATATCTTCGCTACATATCCTGATTTAGCTGCTTCTTCTGCGAATGTTTTACTTATCGATGGCAAGAAAGCCGAATTCACTGTCGTTCCTGTCGGAAAATAAAATTGTTAAAATACTGGGAATGTACTAATTCAATACTTTCACAGAAACACAAATGTTTTTAATTCCAATATTCAAAGCAAAATCAGCCGTTTGCCTCATTAAATCAAGCAAATTGCTGATTTTTGTTTATTATAACTAATATCGACGAATTATTTTCCACTTTTCTAACGAATACGTATTGCGTTTTTTTTGAAAATGTGCTATACTTAGACTATACATTTAAGAAAACAATGGTCATTCCGGGATGTGACCTGAAGGTTCTCCCCAACTGATTTATATCAGCGTTTTCTTAATCATTCACTAAAACCGCCCTCGTCACGGGCATGAAAGGAACGCTATGAATATTGCAGTAATTTCACTCACTGAAAACGGACGCCTTTTATCAGCGGAAATTTCAGAAAAACTAAGCACTGATCTCACTGTAAAAAGGTACTGTTTCTACAAGCACAAGGATGATGACGCTGAATCATTCAGCAACATTTCCGAACTGACTTCTCAGATATTTGAAAACTATGACGCACTTGTTTTTGTTTCTGCCTGCGGTATTGCAATACGTGCTGTAGCACCTAAGATCCGTTCAAAAGCAACTGATCCGGCAGTTATTGTAATCGACGAATCCGGCAGATTTGTTGTACCGCTGCTTTCCGGCCATCTCGGAAACGTAAACTCAACAGCCGAACTTCTTGCTGAACGCATTTCAGCTGTTCCGGTCATCACAACGGCAACCGATACAGGAAAGAGATTTTCTCCTGATTCATTTGCACAGGCAAACAACCTTCTTATTACAGACATGAACGCAGCACGCGAAGTAGCTGCTGCTATCCTGGAGGACGAAGAAGTTGGTTTCTTCAGCGATTATGCGTACAAGAACCTTCCGGCAGAACTTGCTGAAGGCAAAGTATGCAGAACAGGTATCGTAATAAGCAACGACTTAACCTATAAACCATTTGAAGTAACTCTTACACTTGTTCCGAAAAACATTGTTATCGGTGCAAGCTGTCACAGCGGAACTGAATATGAAATGTTCCACGACCTTGTAAATGATGTTTTCAAGGCAGCAGGTCTTATGTCAGAGAGAATATGCGCTCTTTCAACAATTGACCAGAAATCCGAGGAACCGGCACTTACAAAGTTCTGTGTTGACCACAACATCCCGATGTACACCTACAGCGCACTCGAGCTCATGCGTGTTGAAGGACGGTTCTCATCTTCAGAATTTGTCAGAAAGATCACCGGTACTGACAACATTTGCGAACGAAGCGCAGTAAAATGCAGCGAAGGTCCGCTGATACTTCCGAAGACGGCATATGAAGGCGTAACAGTAGCCGCCTGTGAAACAGCATTTGAGATCGATTTTAACAGGAAAGCTGACTGATCAGTATTTCTTAAAACTTCAAAAGTAAACAGAATCATAATTGCCCTGCATATCAGTATACAGCGTAAGCGGATATGCAGGGCGTACTGTATTAAAAAACCGTATATCCCTCATGCAGTCATGATAAGGATATACGGTTTTTTTATGTTGATCAGGCTGAATACTGAGCTTCGTTATTCTCCCACACAATACAGTTCTTTCCGTTTGCCTTTCCCTTGTAGAGGTAAGTGTCAGCCGTTTTTACAAGTTCATCAAAATCGGAAACTTTTCCGTGAGCGAGTCCGGCGGTTACTGTGACACCGTTGTTATCCGGCAGAACTGCATTTACTGAAATGTTCCTGCAGAGAGAAGTGATTCTTTCATATGCTTTGTCTTTTTCAAAACTTTTGTAGTAAAGAATGAATTCCTCGCCGCCCCAGCGTACAGCATAAATATCTGCACCCTTCGCCTCTTCTTTAAGACATTCTGAAACCCGGACGAGGATATCGTCACCTTCGTCGTGACCGAACCGGTCGTTGATCTTCTTGAAATTGTCTATATCGAGAAGCACTACTGAAATATAATTGTCTGCTGATTTCTTTATTTCATCGTACAGGAAACGTCTGTTGTAAAGTCCTGTAAGCGGATCGTGAGTACACTGATAATCAAGTTCTGACCGCATCATATCCGCTTCGAGCTTGTAGAAAAACGTTACGTACAGGATCGTAAAAAGCGTAATAAGAAGATTGATGAATCTGAAATTCTGCTCATGAAGGCTCAGTGCGCTGAATGTCTGTTTAAAGTAGCTTTCAGGAATAAAGAGCTGCATCTTGTCGATCAGTACAGCCGTTACAATACCGACTCCCTGAAATGCAAACCTTTTGTTGCCGTATGAAGGTGCGAGAAAAAATATAACCGGAATCATGCCCAGTACAAAAAAGATAAAACCGTATGTATTCCTTGATATCGTTTCTGAAAGCAGCGCAAAAATCAGTATTTCAAAATACGCTGCGACAGTTGACATTTCTGAACTTCTTTTATCTTTTGAAAATATAAGAAATGCAACGTAGAACGCTGTACTTAACAGATTGATAAACGCAAACGGATATATCTTCATTATAAAGAATACAAACATATAAAGGAAATGCACTGCAAGACACATTACAAGGAATATTACGTTCTTATACTGTGCGCACAGGCTAAGTATAAATGATACACACTTTTTCTTATCCATATAATCAACCCCTGGGTTCTCCAGAAAATCCTTAATTTCATAATTTGCAGTTATTATCGAGTAACTGATATACTTTATAATTATTATACAGTATTTTTTAGAAAATAACAATACTTAATTAATAAAAAAATCCTGACCACCATTATGATGATCAGGATCTGTTATCTGTGCCGGCGTCTATCTATCTTCCCGGGTCGTCGCCAACCGAGTATTTTCGACGTAAAAGAGCTTAACTTCTGTGTTCGGAATGGGAACAGGTGGGACCTCTTTGCCATTAACACCGACTATCTTTA
>Ga0247610_10000644_pt1 | contig 47673 bp, 47 predicted proteins | sample 174DNAGHGhighgp2_FD_193483 | JGI IMG/M metagenome (GOLD analysis project Ga0247610, IMG submission 193483) | Sheep rumen microbial communities from Palmerston North, Manawatu-Wanganui, New Zealand - 1742 DNA GHGhigh gp2 | ecosystem: Host-associated > Mammals > Digestive system > Stomach > Rumen...
TCTCCTGCCCCTTAATCTTCAGGTTCTCATCCAGCGTGATGGTACACAGCCAGAAGTTGGAGTCATAGCGACTGTCAGGATTGCCGTGCACCTTGATGCCCTTCACATCCTTCAGTAGTTCCTCATACAGAGCCTGCACGTGCTTATGGTGTGCAATATGGTCATTCACAACAGTCATCTGACCACGGCCAATACCGGCACAAATATTACTCATACGGTAGTTATACCCTATCTTCTCGTGCTGGTAGTACGGATAGCTCTCACGATACTGAGTAGCGTACATCATAATCTCGCGCCATTCATCCTCATTGGCAGTAATCAGGGCACCACCACCAGAGGTGGTTATCATCTTGTTGCCATTGAACGACAGCACACCATATTTACCGTACGTACCCAATACCTGGCCATTCCAGCGGCTACCAAAACCTTCAGCAGCATCCTCCACTACAGGAATTCCGTACTTGTTGGCAATCTCCATAATACGGTCAATCTGGTATGGCATACCATACAGAGCCACCGGCACAATAGCCGCAGGCTTCTTGCCCGTCTTGGCAATGCGGTCCTTGATAGCCTCCTCCATCAGTTCTGGATCCATATTCCACGAATCCATCTCCGAATCCACGAACACCGGTGTTGCACCCAGATACGCTATCGGGTGACTAGACGCACAGAATGTAAAGCTCTGCACAATCACCTCGTCCCCTGCTTTCACACCAGCGACCAACAGTCCCAGATGTACTGCAGCAGTACCTGCACTCAAAGCCACCACACGTTTGTTTTCACCAACAAACGCTTCCAAATCCTTTTCGAAACCGTTGACGTTAGGTCCCAGGGGCACCACCCAATTGGTATCAAACGCTTCCTTGATGTATTTCTGCTCTAGACCCTCATCAGACATGTGCGCAAGGCACAGATAAATACGTTTTCTTTCAGACATAATATATTAGTTTATTTATTTTCTTCCAAAAACTCTCTCTCTCACCTTCAGCCAATTCACATTCAGGAATATACTTGGAGCATACCTTAACGTCTTCCACGAGAATATCTTTGCAATCTGCCAAGTATCTTTCACCTTATTCCCTGAGTACCCACCAAGTATAAACGCCATCAACTTCTCCGCCTTCTTATCAAAACTTGAATCTTGAGACATTAATCTTGAATCCAAATCCGGCATGCCAAGGTATTTGCAAGCCAAGTTGTAGAACGCTTTCCATTCTCCCATTAGTCCAGCCTTATTCACGTGCTTTTCCATCCATTCTGCATCAATCTGCTCTTGGTACGTCCACATCAGTCTGCACCAGTCGCACACCTGCCGCAGTGTCATTCCCTCTTTATAAAAATGCTTGATGAAATGAGTAAACACCAGGAAAACATCCTCATTAGGTACTGGCAAAAACACTTGTGTTCCACCGTTCATCCACGACCTTACATTTCCCCCATAGAATAACCTTCGAATAACCGCATCCACCTCTCTATCTACCCTTGCAGCCAATCCAGTCCGCAGTGTTCCGTGAATTTCCACATACCATTGCCCAATATTTATCCCAAGGTGCTGAGAATACCGCTCCTCATGCTTATTACCAGAAGAAAGAGGCAGCAAGAACGCCTTTGCTTTTTGATAATTATTATCACTTAACAAGAAATCCACATCACCAGAAGGCCGCCATAACGGTCTCTCATAACACTGTGCTACTCCTTGTCCTTTCACCAGCATGGTGTAAATGTCAGCGACACGCATCTTTTTAACCAACTCAGCAATGAACCCATTCATCGCCTTGTTCCTCTGCTCCATCTGTATGGTGCTTCCTGCAAATGTCAAGGCCGCCATCTGTGGTATTTTGACATCTGTTACATGCTCTAATCCAGCCACAACAAGCCCTACTACACCTTGTGTCTCTGCAATATTGTATATGGCAGTATAGTCAATCTCGCCATACGGTAATAACTGAGCATCTCGTTCCCAGAGTCCAGCCCGTATCAACTCCATTAATGCCGTCGTGGTTCCGTTTTCTTTCATTCCTTTTTCAAAATCTATAACAAGCACACCATATCATCTTGCTGGAGCAAGATAGCCCGTTGTCACAATCGTCGCACTGTATGCATTGTCCAGCATAAACGTAACCTCCTTCACTTCTTCTTTTGGCCACAGAGAGACATCTTGCACGTTTGTTCCCGAATCCCAACGATCGTAAGTCCCATTGTAACTAAGAGAAACAACCCTGTAGAACGAGTCCTTTTCCTGACTTTTTATCACCGCACCATCAACGACATCTGTTACTTTACAATAAACATTGGTACGTGCTTCACCTTTTTTATGAATTATAACTCTGATATACTTTTGCTGAGACGGCAGTCCGTCAAAGCATACCCGAAAACCCATATTACCATAATTCCCGTCACTGTTTATCTTTAGGCTACTCGATGGCTCAACTTTCAAACGAGATGATGCATAATTGATATAACGGTGTTTTAGTTCTACCGATTCACCCTTTTTCGTTCCTTCAAGTATATCTTCAGCACAAAGCTGGTATGTCAACGGTATGCAATTCTCCGCTATAAAACGACCTGAGAATAGTGGAATATTCTCCCTGACTGTCAAGTCTGACAAATCAAAAGACAATTGACCAAAGGACGATGAAAAATACAATTCCCCACAAGTCCCATTCAATTTAATGTTATCCTTATTATTCCCCTCCAGCCTTATCTCACTGAAATTACACCTTGTTGCATTATCCAGCACAATGGCGTAAGTATCTTCTTCGTCCTCCAGGCATTGTTTAATAAATGTCAGTGAATTGACACTCTTATAAACGTCATCTTTATAGTAATCCGACTTGCAGGCTATGCTGATGTTTCCTTCCGTACCGAAAGCCTTCCTCCAATCTGAAGTACGCCCAAACCGACCTCCTATAAATAGGTTCTCGTTAGTATATCCCATCGACTTGTTCTTCTTTCTCTGAGTAATAAGCAGATTGATATTACAATCCCTAACGCTCGTCAGATTGAATGTATTGTAGGCACAGGCCGCATCGTCTCCAACCACTTCAAGCCCCACATTAAACCAGTCTATATTCCCGATAGTGAATCTGCTGTTGGCGCAATTCTTAATAACCAGTCCGTGTACCTCAGTCATCCCTTTGCGGTTTCCTCTCACCACACTCCCCCTTCCTGAGAGAGAACCAGTCATATTTAGGTTGCATACAGAAGACAGTGTCACCACGTCAATAGAGGTAGCAGTCCCCCTGTAATAAACTCGCCCATACCAATCCAGTTGGACTCCTGCCAATACTGCTGCTGTCATAATGCTAAACTCTCCTCGTGGAATAACAATATGCTTGAAAGCAGATTGTACAGTATTCAAAGCCGCTCCTAAATCATCAATCTTTCCAGACTGACAAATCCACTGCATATTAAATGGCCCTTGCCAACTTCCCTTGAATTGTATGTTGCCACCAAAACACTTTCTGGCAGGCGATGAAATAATCGTGTTGTGCCCATCTAACGTGCCGTTACGAAGCATTCCTCCCTCAAATTTTAATTCACAACCTTCTGGAACATTAACTATAGCACCTCGCAAATCAAAAACATATCGAATTTCATAAATAGTGTTTGCCGATTTCAGTTGTTCACCAAATCCTTTATTGGGAGTTAAGACAACCGTTTCGACTGGCTCTGCTACATTTTTTATTATCGCATTCTCCACGTTAGTGTTGGCTTGAACTTCAACCGGATGAGCGTAAAAAACGCCCATTAACAATAGTGACAAAAGATTAACCATAGTGTGCTTATTTGTTAGCCTCTCACCGCTTTCCCTTTCTTCTACTTCTGTTTTACATATTTCATTTTCTTATAGAACCCATAGGCGAGATTTACGCCCGTAAACCATAGCGAAGCAAGGACACTCATCCTCTCTGCCTCATGCCATAGTTTATAATGCCACCCTATCATAGTCATCACACCATGCGAGCTCACTGAACCACTTCGCCCACGACGGTACTTTGCAAGCACCTCCGTCAGAAGATAACAATCCACCTTTTTACACACCTTCAGCCATATCGCATAGTCATTGTTTTTCTTGATGTCCTCTATCTGTATTAGGCCAACCTTAGAAGCGTCATACATAACCGTTAGGCACCCTGGCCAGCAGAAATTATACATTCTTCTCTTAGTCACGTGCTTAGGCCCAGAGATGACAACACCTGTCAGATTGCCATCAGCATCCATCTCTTGGTACTCCGTATAAGAAAATGCATACCCATTCTCCTCCATAAACCGCACCTGCTTCTCCAACTTTGTCGGTTCCCACAGGTCGTCACTATCCAAGAATGCGACCCACCTTCCCTTAGCCTCACGTAGTGCATTATTACGGGAAACAGCAGCCCCCGAATTACGAGGATTCTGAAACAATTTTATCCGCAAGTCTTTCTCCCGTAGTTCTGTTACCCGCCTCACGGTATCATCGGTCGAACAGTCATCAACAAAGATGATTTCCCAGACCTGATATGTTTGCGCTTGCACACTACGGATAGTCTCTTCTACATACTTTCCACAGTTAAATGAGGGCATTATTATCGATACTAATCCATAATCTTGCATATAATTCAACCGGTAAGATTTAATATAATTCAAATGTAATCTAATTAGTGGCAAACATATTATTGCAACCTTCAAATTGATATAAAGCGCAATTGATCATTATCTTTCAATTATTATTGTTTATCCGATAGTTTATTGACGTTATTCATATTTCCTGAGAGAATATATCCATACTCAACCAACCGACCATAACGTTCCTTATACGTAACATCGTCAAGAAGAACATTCTTACCAGAAAGGTGAGCTTGTAAGAGTACCGTTGTATAGCTCCCAATGGCACTATCAAGATTAGCTACAGAATCTATTATACTAACTTCTGATGGCATCTCTATTAAATCCTCAGGCACATATTTTTTTAACAATATCATATCTGAATAGCGAGGATGAGGGCGATACTTTACCGTCTTTCCCTCTCCCTCAGAAAAAGCCATCGAAGCAACAATACTTTTAAGTTCATCTTCTGTATATAGCGCGAGATAATATTTATAATTTGCAAAAGCAGAAGGTTTATAATGCTCGGAGATGTTAATATTTAAACTCTCTGGAATTGAGACTACAAACTGCGTTGGTTCTGCCTTTTGACGAATAAACAGATTCACATAATATTGATCCCATACAAAACATCGATCAAAATGAAAAAAAGAGTCCCTAATAAATCGTAGCTTTTCTCCATGCATAACATTTATATGCTCAACATTACGACTATGGCAATAGTCAGTTAGTAATGAAGAACAAAAACTATATTCGCCATTAACAATAATAGATAGCGGACTATGTCGAGTTATCATTGCGCTGTAAGAGGCGATTTTTACAATACTTTTTAGAATAAAATAAGGGTCATACCATCCAATCAAATGAGCAAAAACATAATTCACATCCCTCCAAGATAAGCCCATACCGGAATGCCAAGCTGAGGAATCTAATGAATAATTTCTTTTCAAACTATCAGGAATTACTTCATTCATTCCCTTATCTTCTATGATAGTCTCCGAATGCGAGGAGAACTTAATAAAAAAACCTTTAAGCAATAAATAAACCGTACAAAAAGGTGCGACAAATAGTGACACCACTGACAGGAGTGGCCTTTTCCACATAGGCATAAAAAACCTTTGACATAGGTACTGCTTATAACTTCTGTCTATATCATTTTTAGGATCACCTAAAGAGTCCATATACGCATACTCTTCTTCAATGGGGTAGCTGAACAAGCTTTTGTCTCCTTTTTGCAAGAAATATGTTATTTTAAAAATATTCATTACATTAAAATATAATCGTTTACTCCTCAACAATCGTTCCAATAGGCGAGAATCTCTTTATACTCTTTTTTTTCATCCCCTGCTTGGATTGGTTTGAGGAAAAAATATTATTCTTGATTCTGCACTTTCCAGAGAATCCTTTTGATGAAAAGAAATATGCATCTTCATCTGTAATAATTCGATTATTATCTATATGAATATCGCCAGATTTCACACTCATATCATTGGCATAAAACACATATCTGTATGTATTAATATCGCTATGTAATGAAAACGTATTGTCGTAAATATTAATATCCTTCGAACCGCATAACAGTACGAGGAAATCAATTCCTTCAGCGAATAATGACCCACTACTAACCTCATTACCATAGAATTGAACATCATTGACTAGGAAAATAGCCACTTCACCCACATTCTTCATCTTGTTATTTTTCACTACAGCATGATTCCCTTTGTCCAAATTACCGTTAAGGTCTATACTTGAGGAAATTGGGCAATCCTCAATTGTATTATTTTCTATCATCAAGTTTCTGAAACCATGAAAATTTACAGCACTATTCTGAGCACCACCATTTTCATCAAAGTTTGCTCTTCCTAAACAATAGGTGCCGATAATATGATTATTCTTAACTTGCGTATTCCAGACCTCGCCTCCGTTAATAACAATCCCACCATTTGACACTTGATTTATGACATTATTAGAGATTATTACTTTTGACGTCTCGTCTGGACTAAATCCAATACCACTAATTGCTATTCCATAACAATTTGAAATAGTATTACCTGAAATAATAATATTTCCAGAGCATTCATAAACGAAGAGATTTCGTACGAATTCTTTCGTTCGTTTAGATTTCTCTGTTAATTGCCCTTTTAGTGTGTTATACTCCATATTTACCTGAGAGAAACCACGAGCGCAACAAAGATTAATTTCTGGTATAGAAATAAAAGAACAATTTTGTAGTTTAAACTTACCTTTTCCTATTCCATAGATGAACCTGTCTTCAGATACAGAACAATCAAAAAATACATTACTAATTGTAAAATTCGTACATCTGATAATTGGGAATTTGGATAATTTCAATTTATGACCATTACCATATAATATAAACTCATCTACATAAATATCTCTACCATCCCTTACAAATGCATTAACATCTGATTCGAGAGAAATTTTAGCATTCCGAAATGATCTAATTATGCCCCCTATTTCCACTTTTTCACCAAAAGAATATTTTGAAAGTGAAATTTCTTTATTATCAAATTTGCCAACAAACTCTACATTATGAAACCTTGGGTTTCTGATAATATTATTGTTACCAGTGATAGTTCCATTTGTAATAACTCCTCCCCTAAAAACAATTGTAGCCTTTGGCGGCAAGTTCAAATTCTTTCCTTTCAAATCAATGCATCCCTTTACAAAATATGTATGACCCACTCTATTAAAATCCTTCACACCCGATATTATTATGCCAGACGCACATGATGATACTATCAAGCATCCTAATCCTATTAGTACAAGGACAAATAAACGTTTTGTCATTTGCGGTCTTTAATAATGCTATTATATATATGGATATATTTTCCCGCCATCTCTTTTGATGAGAATGATTTACTCTTATTTAAAATGAGCTTTGAATTCCAGTGACGGCTTACTAATTCTTCCATACCATTGGCTAAAGCATCATCAGTTCTGTTTTTTACTACCAGGAGACAAGCTTCGTCGAATAAATCCGCGACGGCATCCATATCAGAAAACATCAGACCAGGGATTCCATGAGCATATCCTTCTATTATGCTTAATCCAAAACCCTCACTATGGCTTAAAAGCATAGTTGCGTTACTCTCTTGATAATAATGTTGGATTTCACATCTTGGGATTATACCACACAAATGAAGATGATCTTCAAGATTATTGGTAATCACATACTGTGCGACTTCATCATCTTCATTAAATCTACCACAAAATAGAATATGAACCTTCTCACGCAACACATCAGGCAATAAGCAGTAAGCCCTTGCTGCTTGAATCTGATTCTTGTTGTGGCTGATATTCCCCACATAGAGGAGAACCTTCGCTTCCTCTGGTATATTATATTGTTCTCTGATAGACATCGACATATTGTTTCGCCATGTTCTGGCTTTCAAATTTCTTGGAATAATCCTTTATGGTCTTACTGTCCCACTCCGTGTTTATTAATCGTAATATCCCTTCTGCGACCGCATTGTCAAAATGCTCTTCTACGCCTACCATCGCACATTCATCGTATATATCATCGTAAGCATCTACATCTTTAAACGACATTGCAGGCAGTCCAAAATGCATTCCTTCTATTAAACTTAATCCAAACCCTTCCGACATGCTCATCAGCGCAACGGCATCCCCCTGCTCATAATAATGGGGAACAAATGCTTTGTCAACAACACCACAAGCGATAAAATGATTAGCGAATGAAGTTCTTTCTGCAAAGTCTGATATTTTGTAATCCGATTCCTGATTGGAGCCCAAGAACAGCACGTAAGTATTATTGGCTATTTCCTCTGGTAGATAATTAAATGCCCTAATCAATTGTCCTTGGTTTTTACGTCTGCCAATATTACCAACATACAGTATAATTTTACTCTCCTTTGGGATATCATACAACTTCTTAACATCTATTTTACCCCCCCCCCATTCGCCTCACTAAAGCTGAATGAGTTACAAACCACAGTAATGTTATTGCAATCTTTCACCCCGTAGGTATTTTCTATCATCCGCTTCATCCCCGTACTGATAACGGTGATTGGCATTTCTCCGCCTATCACTCTCTCTAAGAAATCTCGCTCATATCGTTTACCTGCAGGTTCCAGCTTGACAGTATCACTGAAAGAATTTAGACCATGAAGCGTCACCACATATTTCTGTCCGCACCTCTTACACACTTGCATCCACAATTCCGTATTGAAACCGCACCCATGTATGTGTACTATATCATAGCGACCTCTTTTAAGGATATTGCTGATATAGCCAGAAATCAACCAATAATAAAACAAGCGCAACTTCGTTCCTCGCTGCATCTCAGAATATTTTTTGATTATCCCGAATATTGAAGCTAATGGTAAACATGTGTTAATACTAACTAGCAATAACAACCAGGAACGTTTCAGAAATCTTACTCGGTCAGATATAAATGCATCACCACGAGTATCCGTCGCCAGCAAATCCACTTCCTCAGTATTGGCAACAGCTTTGGCAATATCATACACCATATAACCAAAGCCGGTTTGATTGCGCATGAACTCCTTGTGCCCTTTTAATGTAACATAGGGAGTCACCATGAGTATTTTCATACAAAATAATTAATTTATACAAATTCGATGTTTCTCGTTGCTTTTCAATTCATCTTGCCTTTTTAAATCCCTATCATGAAGCATAACTATAAGCATATAAGTAGTCATTATAAAAAGGCCATAGTTAAACAAAGCACCCGCAGAAAACTTTAATACAAACAATGGCAATAGAATCACTATCATCGATTTATCTATACGATAAAACTTATAATATGCAAAAAGATAAATAAGTAGTCCCACAATCCCATATTGTGCAATTGTCAGCCAAAAAGATGAGACGAAATAGTTATCATATTTCTCCATTAATACAACATGGCTAATATAGGGAGTTTTTTCTTTATAATCTTTCACACTTGCAGCAGGATAGCCAAATATCAAGTGATCTTTAGGCATACCAAAAACCAAATTTGGTCCATTTATCAGTCTGGATGTAGTTTCCACATCCGTTGTTTCTATCTTCTCTTTACCACTACTGAAAATATCCAATGATACAAATGCAAAACCCGCTGCTACGCCTAGTATGACCAAGTAGAATTTCATCTTTTTCCCTATGTTTTGCGTGAAAACGAAAGTTAAAAACATAATAAGCGACACCATTAAACCATTTGTAGACGTGGTTAGGAGGACCGCCAAAATCAGAACCGCCGTAATTTTATATTTATGATAATGCAAAGAGAGGAATAATGGCAAAATGAGATAAGTAAATAGATTTGATGGCTCACAAAAAAACGATACCGGCCTTAATCCTTCTTCGTCCAATCGAGTGGCATTTCCATCGTATGGAAGAAATGGTATTTTAATAGGTTCAACGACACCTCCCATTTGAATTATGAGCACATGATATAAAAGACCTCCCAAAACAAAAATCGTAATTAGCGCATATGATGTCACAAACTTTTTAAAATCTACAGCAGGAGCAACTATAAATATTGCAACAAAATAAAAAATTCTAAAAACAATATTTGAAAAATGGTAAGAAGGTACTGGACTAATAACTAGGCATAATAAAACATCATGAATTATAACATAAGCCATCATAATTTTAATCCATGTAAGATTCATATTAAGTGGTTTTCTCTTTCGCTTTAAAGACAATAACACCACTAATAATAAAACAGGATAGTCTAAATGATGGTATGGTTGCAACAGCTCTTGAAAGCATAACAGAAACTCCAACAGACCATAATTTGACGGTTTTAACAACTCTTTTATTTGACTCATGATTGTTCTATCTTTAATCCTTTAAGTGAAAGTGTTTTGGAAATGAAGATAATTTTGAAACCATAGAATTCAAAACATCTTTATTAACCCTAAACAAATATAATACAATGATAATATATAAGATACTCTTTATCCATAACGGAATATTTACCACCACAAGAAACACAACAATAGCAAAAAGAGCCAATGAAATAACTATTGGCTTCATCTCAAACCCCTTTAGGTCATCCTTTGTATAATAACAACGGGAGATGGTTGCTGCAATATAGGATAGGCACATGGCTATCGTTGCTCCATACAAACCAAACGGAGGAATCAAAATAAACATAAATACCACCGATGTTAATGCAGCCCAAAAACTGGAGTAAAAGAAGTACTTACTCTGTTTCTTTGCAGCGAACACACCCCCTATCAGTCCACTAAGATTTGATAAGATCACAGCCATAATGGCGATTGGTGCATACTTATATGCCTCTATGTAAGCCGCATCAGCTAATATCATAATAATGGGTTTCATAAAGATGGAGAGTACAATTGCTGCAAGTATAGTGGGAAACATCACGCATCTTACGGCTATATTGAAGAACTTTGCAAAATCAGGTTTCCCGTATTCTTCCATCATCGAGATCACCCATGCATTGTTGAATATAGTAAAAAGCATTCCTATTATACCTGGTATTCTGTTGGCTACTGCAAGAATACCATTGGCTTCCATTCCGGTATTGGCTTCAATCAAGGGACGGTTCAGGCCAGATACCAGCCACCACATTGCTGTGTTGGGTATCAGTGGAATGCTGTATTTAAGCAAAGTCTTTAGTCTTTCGTTACTTACTTTACCAAAATCAATATATTTATACGACCCCGAAAAAACAAAGGAATAGGCAGCTGATACCACATAAGCAATCACGTATGCGGTAATATATCCACCCACCCCATACTTAGGGATAAAGACAAATGACAGAACGGCCAGGAAAAATGTATGAACGATTCCTGTTATACTATATACACCCATTTTGTCAATGCACCTCGTGAACTGCTGCGTATACTGTTGCAGAAAGGTGCCCAACATAATGAAATACACATACCACAGATTGCTGGCAAAACTGTTTTCTATCCCTTTTGTTCTAAAGATGACCTCCAAGATAAAGAAAATAGCAGCAGCCACGACAAATCCCAGGATAGAAAAGATCCATCCCGTTGTGAAATAGGATTTCTTTTCATCCTCTGTACCATTCTTTGGAATTACAAATATAGCATCGGTAATACACCACACAACAAGGCTTATCAAGAGCATGGCGTAGGTGTTCACGACATCTACCGTACCATACTCTTGTGGGCCTAACCATCGGGTGTATAGCGGTAGCATTAGCAGGCCTATCAGCCTGCTACCTGCATTACCTAAGAATATCAGGACGGTGTTTTTCCCTAACCGCTTGTACTTATTCATCAGTAAGGTGTCCTATCGTTTCCGGCAGATATCTGAATTTACGGTCGTGGCCTAATCTGCCTATCATAAAGAGTCCAAAAACTACTCTGTTCAAGGCATACGAACCAAACAGTTTGGTTATACTTTGTGTATTAAACTTATGCCCCAAAATACTGTCCTCAACTTTAATTATGATATGATTATATGGAGGTTCCTCTCTCAAGAAGAAGTTACCCATAATTAGAGCATTCTCATTATTAAGAGTCTTCAGCGACTTATTATCCAATAGTTCCCAGAATTTTTCTTCCGTTTCAGGGAAATAGGCGAGATTAAACTCTGATGCAAAGTCACGAACCAATGCTATAACTGGTTTTCCCCAATACGCAGCTTCCAGCCCCATCGTTGAGTTAAACACAATGGTCTTGTCACAATGATCCATCAACGTGTATGAACTCATCGGAGATTCTGGAGCAAATATGGTTACATTATCGTATTTTAAATTGTAAAGTGCAGTATGCGATTTATAGGGTACTATTTTAAGGCGAGGATGTATTCTGAGATAAAAATGCTTTGACTTGTCATTCTTATAGTGCTCAAAGAGAGTTTTTAATGCTACATACTGATTCTCAAAAAGGTTCTGGCTGTCAATTTTCTTATCTATAGCGCATTGCTCGTCTTCGCTGCTGTTGAAAATAGCAATATTCTCCACACTATCATCCCAGCCTTCAGGAAGTTTGCCTTTTTCTTGATTACCTACATACACCTTTTTGTCTGTACCAGAAGGAACTCCGTTTTTACGCCATTCATAGAAATTCCGTCCCTTATCCTCTCTTTCTTGCGGTAATGCTTTATCCCATAACTCGCGAGCCTTCTGCATATTTGCCTCCACAGAATGTGGTACATCATTACAAAAATCATTCTTATATGTCACACCATTAGAGTCAAAGTGTTCGGTTGCAATGTAATTAATATGCAGATTTCTGGCGAGCCCTAAGAAAGGACGATACATGGCAAAACGACCATTATGGAAAATAATAAGATCATATCCTCTTTCCTTTACAAAACGTTTAAGTGCTTCATACACCTTGATTTCCATACGCATAAGATGCTGGATATATGCCTTTAATTCTTTTGAAATATTAGGCATAACATTTTGCGATGCTGTTACATACGAAGAAAAAGCACCGTATCCGATTTCCACATTATCGTATAGTATGTTTTTTAACTCTGCAACCGAGTTGAAATCCATCTGAAATTCTTCACTTCGCTTCTTGTCATCTTCGGAAATAATGGAGGAAAGTTTAATATAATCATATCCTTCTGGGCAATATTCCCTAAAAGCTTTCTTGCTTACTTTATAGCAATACTTACAGCATCTTTCTGACCCATAAGGATTCCATGGGCACATTCCCATACTCTCGTCACACTGAATAACCGTAACGCTATCACCACGCTGTTTATACTCAATGGCATAATCGATACCGTCTATATCGTTTGTGCCTCTAAAAATTAAAACGTTCATAATATGTTTTTGATTTTAACTTATTTCATCAGACTTATTTGGAAGCCCTATTATTTATACATACTTACTTACAAATGGCTTAATCTAATATTTCCCCTCTGCTTTAAGCCGGTCAAACCGTTCTATATCGCGATATTTTATAATCTTAGCTGGGTTTCCTCCAACGATGGCACAACGCGGCACATCTTTAACAACCACGGATCCTATTGCAACTATCGCCCCTTCTTCTATATGCACATTGCCGCAGATGATTACATCCGACCCTAACCACACATAATCATCTATAACCACCTGTTTACTTGTATGGCCCTCTCCATAAGGTATCTTGTCATCATGGTCGTAATCGTGACTTCCAAGCATAATCTTCACATTTTCTCCAGAGTGGAAATAATTACCAATCTTTACCCCCCCCCAGCCAGATATGGTCATTCCATTAAACCCTGCATGGTCACCTATTTCAACTTTTGCGGTACGCGCAATTCGAGGTATTCTTGCAGCACCAACATGATTACCGCAACTTAAAGCATACATCCGAAGGATTCTTGTTGCGATGCCTGAACGAATTTTCCTCCAAAACGTCACAAAAAACAAAACTATTTTTTTCATATCGTACTAATAATGCCTGAAATTTCTTTATCTCCACATTTTATGTTAAAGCCTTATATATTCATTACATATGCGAGACCAACTCATTCGCCCGCTTATATTCCTGCGGATTGCCAATATCGATCCACGTTCCGTTCAGCGGGAAACGGATAACATTCTTTCCTGCCGCTATCAATGCCTCAATCAAATCCGTGGCATTAAAGAAGGTATCCTCAGGAATCAAATCCAGCGCAGACTTCTTAATCAGATAGATACCAGCATTGGCGTAATAATCGTACGTCGGTTTCTCTACCAACCCTGTTATGTTTCTTCGTTCTTCTATCTTGAAAATTCCGTATGGAACCTGCACACTGTAAGGTACAGCGGCCACACTCATATCTGCATCATGCTCCTTGAAATGAAGGAAGAAATCTTCATAGTTGATGTTGGTAAACAGGTCGCTATTCATCACCAGCACCGTATCATTGAAGAAGTTCTCCACAAACTTGATACTGCCAATAGTTCCAAGGAACTTCGGTTCACGAACCGTCTGCACCTTCACTTCTCCACGAGGTTCAGCAAAGTGTTCTTCTATTTGCTCTTTCAGATAATTCACCGTTACGGAGATATGCTTCACGCCATACGAAATCAAACGATCAATGTTATGGTCAATGATGCACTTGTCACCCACTTTCAACAGCGGCTTCGGAGTCTCCAATGTCAGCGGACGCAGGCGTTCTCCTTTACCGCCAGCCATCAGCACGGCATCGAAGGGCAGTCTGGAGTTATACTTCTCCAGATTGATAATCTCCACGATATGCTTCTCTGCATCCAACACTGGCACAAGCCGCATCTTCAAATCCCGTTGCCGCTTGATTTCCTTCACATCGTCAATATCCTCAACCCTCATATAGTTGAAGTCACGGTGCATAATCTTTTCCACCTTGTCCGTGACTGACGCACCTGCAATCAATGCCCGGCGGGAATCTCCATCTGTCAGTGTTCCTACCATCCGTTTTCCTTCGTCCAGTACAAAGAGTACTAGAGGATCCGGGGCTGCTGCATTGATATACGACAATGCCTCTAACAGGGTAATATCCTTGTTTATAATATGGTTTTTCATCATCCTAACATTTTCTCGTTTATAACTAACTCGGCCACTTTCCAGTCAAACGGATTGTCTATATCCACGGAATAGAGTTCACTCATCGCATACTTGCGTATCTTAGTGAAATATGCCATTCCTTTCTCCATCAGACTCTTGGGATTTATCACATAGATAGAGCCGTTCTGCTGCCACACACTGGGGGCATCCTGACGTCTTTCTATCGTGCCATCGCCCTTGCTTATCTTCAACAAACCATCAGCATCCTCTTCAAACCCATCATAGTATGGATTGCAGGAAGACAACTTAACACTTGTTACCATATCTATGCTGTCATCATAAAGGGCAACCGCCTCTTTCAAAAACTCCACCTTCCTAAAAGGAGAAGTTGGTTGCAGCAATAAAATGGCATCGTACTGTGTACCCTTTTTTGCAAAAAACTGATAAGCATGCTGAATGACCTCATTACTGCCACAAGTGTCCGTAGCCAAATAATCCGGACGTTTGAAAGGTACTTTCAGGCCATACTCTTCAACCACCTTAATAATCTCGTCATCGTCAGTGGTCACACAGATGTTTTCATCCTCAGTAAACTCACGCGCCACATCAATGCTATAACAGATAAGAGGCTTCCCATTGAGCAGTTTTATATTCTTATGGGGAATTCCCTTACTTCCTCCCCTTGCAGGTATTACAACTAACGTCTTCATATTACCACAACACTATCGGTTCATCAATCTCAAAATCTTTGATGGCGTATGCGCCTATCACATTGTCCCATAAGGAGGCACTAATCCCAGCACCGGCACGCTTTACGGTGAGCATCTCCTCTGTCAGCTTTTCTCCCATCTTGATAGGTCGCTTAGCCAGAATGCTTTTCTGCACCACCTTGGCATTCTCTGCCTCACTCTTGTTGGGACGCTTGATACCGTCACCCATAGCCACCTCAATATGCCTTATCTGCTCCACCATTAGTTTCAGTTCCGCAGGCTCCAGCGATGCTTTTTGGTCAGGCCCTTCCATTGTGCGGTCAAGCGTAAAGTGCTTTTCTATAATCTCGGCACCCATTGCCACAGCAGCCACAGGGATTTCTGTACCCATTGTGTGGTCACTGTAACCCACCTGGCACTTGAAGGCATCTTTTAATGTCTGCATCGCCCGCAGATTTACCTCATCGTATGGACAAGGATAGTTGGTCGTGCAGTGCAAAAGTGAAACCTTTGGGGCTCCAGCCTTCAACAATGTGTCATACGCTATTGCAACTTGTGCCAGTGTTGACATTCCTGTTGACAGAATAACGGGCTTCCCGCAAGAAGCTATCTTCCTCAGATATGGAATATTGGTCACTTCTCCAGAACCCACCTTGATGAAAGGTAGGCCCAAAGACACCAAAAATGCCAAGCTCTCTTCCTCGTCAGGCGTAGAGAGGAAATCAATCCCTATCTTTTTGCAATAGTCCTGGATGTAACGGAAGTGGTCGTAGCTCAGTTCCAGTTTCTTCAACATGTCAAACTGGCTCTCTTCCACCCCCGTGTTCTCTGTCTGGTATGCTGCCTGACGCGCCTGAGCAGTCACGATATTCTCCGTTTTCCAAGTCTGAAACTTCACGGCATCCACTCCGGCTTCCTTAGCGGCATCACAGAGTTTCAGCGCCAAATCGAGCTTCCCGTTGTGGTTTACGCCTGCTTCAGCAATGATATATACACTCATAAGTCTAATACTTGTATTTCAGTAAATGATGTTTGTAATGTTCTGCTTTTTCAGGGTTCTTTGCCTCCCAATCTGCACAGATGCTTTCATATAGTTCTGGATTGAAAACCAGTTTCCCTATACAGAACTGGCAGGTATCTTTCGAGAACTTATGCTTAAACTGGAACAGTGAGTTCTCTTCGTCGCCATTCGTTCCACCACCCAGATGGAAGCGTTTCACGCCCCTTTTCTGCAACTCTATTGCTGCATTCCACAGCATAAAGTTGTTGGGAGAAATGGCCAGTTGACTCTTGTCGCTTCCGGAAAGATGGTAATGCCCGTAAGGGCCACTATACATAAAGATGGCTGCGGATATAATTTGTCCTTCACTATTCTGTACGCATCCAAGGAAACTATCTGCGATCCCTCTTTTCAGGTTGTCATAGTAGGCATCATCAAAATAGTAGAATCCGTCTGCGGACAACTTATTCATAGTGGAATCATACAGACTGATAAACTCTTTCAAATGTTCATACCGGTCATCCACAATGAACGTACAACCCGCCTTCTCCGCCTTACGGATTACATTGCGATTCTTTGAGTGTATCTCATTCTTCCACACCTCATCCATCGTCTGGTCAAGGTTGATAGCCACCGTCTTACGGTCTGCTATCACCCATCCTATCGCATCAAATCCTTCCTGATTCTGAAACAGCGGGTGAAACCGAACAAAGCCTGCCACATACCAGTTGTCACCACAATAGGTTTTCAATGCTTCAAGTGCTCTGCTGATAAACTCTTTATCTGTGTAATTATACACCGGTCCGCCATAGCCGTATGCTGTTTCAAAGTCTTTGTATGTCTTACCTTTGTATTCAAACTGACGAGCTATAAAGGGGAACAAGAACAATTTCTCCCCTTCTTGGCAGACGAAACATTCTGCCTTCTCACACGGATTCTCGTACAGTTTGACATACTCTTCCCGAAAATAGACATCAAATGCTTCTGGCGGGAAGCTGTCAAAATAATGATTCCAATGCTCTACTATCTGTATATCCATCTTCTATATATTGCTTTCAAGGATGCTCAAAATACGTCTCATATCACTCACCGAGTATCGCTGATCAACGATAATCGATAGTTCGTGTGCTGCCATTTCCGCTCCTCGTTTCAATTGTTTTTTATAGCCGTCTTCCACCGGCCAATGCACCGGCAGAAACACGTTGTTGGCAAACATGGCTTTTCTCACTTTGTCTCGGTTTTCTAAACGGACTGGAACAAACAACGGCACTTTATCATCACTTACAGGAATGACTGGCTCTATACCCATTCGCTTCAATCCATCAATCATCACCTCTGCATTTCTTTTCCTCAAAATGGCATACCGGCCCCGCTCCATATCAGCAAGAATATCCTTCGACAACTGGGTCATATCCGTCTGATAGTCATCATCTATCATCACTTCTCCTCGATGATAGAGTTCTAGATACACCTCATCACTGAACAAGTGTTGTTCTCTTAATGCTTTCAGACAGGATGCTGCAATCTTGTACTGGGCAAACGCATTGACGCGTTCATACTGGGGCAATGAAGTGCCCTTGGAAAGAACCCATGAGCCATCTGCCACCGGGAATGCCTTGCGAAAACTGGAGAAGGTAAAGTCTGCATCCGTTTTCTCGTACATCGAATAGGGAGACTGCACATTGTCCAAAATAATCACCATATCTTGATAAATGCCTCGCAGTTGTTCTATTGCTGGTTGGTTGTCTTTCAGTCCAAAGTAGTCTATTATGAGTATTGCTTTGGTCGTGTCGTACTTATTCTCTATATCCTTCACATCAGGATTCAACTGCTCATCAAGGGCATAGAATTCAATCCCCATGTCATTCTTCTCTGCCATCTGATAAACCGATTCGCAGAGATAATCCGGGAACAAAACACTCTTGATGCCACACTTTTCTTTCAAGTATGCCAATATGTTATAGAGTGCCGAGCGTCCTGATGAGTAGGTCACGACACCCTCAGGCAGAGCATTCCTCTTTTGATAGATCTGCTGTACCTCTATCTCAAGCTCTCCGCCTATTACTTTGTTTTCAGCCATTCCTTCAGTTTTCTAATGATATATTCTGATGTATGCCCGTCACCATAGTAGGTATCCACTTTCTTGGGTTGAGCAAGCATCCGGTCAAATGCCTCCTTAATGACATCCTTCGCCCGTTCGCACTGAATGACATTCTTACATAGATGTCTTCCTTTCTGTCTGTCACCGATATTGACTACAGGGATGCCCAAGAAGGGAGCTTCTACAATTCCGCTGGAAGAATTACCTATTACTCCCACTGTTTGCTGCATAAAACTCAGATAACGTCTTTGTCCCAGCGAAGAGAACAGGTGGTACTTGTCTGTATCTTTTTTCACTGCCTCTTCCCAGAACTCATTGATTTGCATTCCGCCAAAATCCGCATTGGCCTTGCTGATGACAAATTGCAGATCCCTTGTCTGCTGCATCACATCAAAGAGGTTCCAGACCATTTCCAAATTCTCTTCAAGGCTCAATTTTGTCTCCGAATGTAGCGTCACCAGGCACCACGGTTTCTTCACGTCCAGTCTTAAGTTGTATGCCAGTTCCTCTCTCGACATCAAATCAAACCGCAGGAAACTCTCCAGTCCGGGTTCACCGGCCGTATAGATGAGGGCATCCTTACCCAACATTCGTCTGAGATTCTCCGCAGAACTCTCCACACCTGGGAAATGAATGGTTGACATCATGGAAACCGCATTGCGCACTTCATTGTCGATGGCACCTTCAGTCACATCACCGCCTGATAGGTGTGCTACGGGTATACCCATCACGAGTGCAGCACTGACTATCGGAAGCAACTCATAGCGGTCGCCCAACACTACCACCACATCAGGTTCTAAGTCTGCCAGCACATCTGCCATCCCCAAGGAGCAATGTCCCATGGAGCGTACTATGTCTTGCCGGTTATCCGAAGTCAGATGCATATCCACACGTGCGGCTATAGGATAGCCGTCTTCCTCAATGAATTGCACCGTCTTTCCGTGCTCCTCACTGAGATGGGCACCCGTCACGACAAGCTGCAACTCCAGTTCCTTATCCTTATGCACATCGTCTATGGCCCATTTCAATAGGCCATATTCCGAACGTGCAGCGGTAATAATACAAATTTTATTTCTCACAGATATATCTCCCACATATAGAATGTATGGTTCTCATTAAATACGCTCATATGACGAGTCTCTGTTTTCTCCGTTTTTTTGAAACCGGCATCTATCAAAGCTCGCATAGACACTATGTTTTTTTCAGAGCACCAAGCATACATATATTTCATCCCATATTCTCTCGCTTTTTCAACGAGTAAAGTATCCATCACAGAGGCCAACCCGCATCCTTGATACTGTTTGAACAAACCGCTTCCTCGCCCCTCACATACTCCATCAGATTCTTCATTAAACTGACAATAACCCATCACGTCGTTTTTACTGCCATCTCTAAGTAGGAAAAGATGATTCTTAGGATTCTCTATCAAATTCTTGATAACATATTCCTTGAACGACTCTTTGTCTGGTTCCTTCTCAAAACCAGACCATATCACAGAATCTTTCTGGCATTTAAGCCTATAGAATTCCTCATAGAGTTCTAAACTCTTTAATTCATCTAAATAATCTTTATTCATTGGTTCCTAAATAATTATAACCAGTTAGACAATATTAATGAATCGCCATGTCCTGGATAAATAGCACAATCTTCTAAATATATTGCCTTGATTCTTTCTATTGAAGCATTCCAGTCTTCTTCATTACTATCCCTACCATTGAAATACGGCTTAAACGGCATAATTGTATCTCCAGTGAACAAGAGTCCATCTATATCTATACACATGGAACCATAACTATGTCCTGGTGTAAGGAGAAACTTTATATTATGCCCATTCCATACAATTATCTCTTCCGGTTGTGAAATAAGAATTTCTGCAGGTGCTATTTCATAGCGATAATCAGGGTCATCATAATAGAAAAGAAAATAAGCACGATTTGTTTTCTTTACATACTTATTGCATGGTTCCGAACAAATCAGCTTAGTTTGTGGAAAATGATCTCTTAGTGAATTTACACCCCAATTATGATCTGTATGCTCATGCGTCAGTATGATATAATCCAGTGAAAGCCCGTTTCTTTCTATGAATTCAATTTCCCGAAGAGACTTTTCTGATGCTGGGTCTATACAAATACAATGTTTTGATGCCTCGTCCACTACAATATAGCAGTTTGAAGTCATCAGTTGATTAATAAACCGCTCTACGTGAAGCATAACTTAGAAGAACAACACCATACCGCCCCAAGTATATCCCAGACCTTGGGCAACTGACAACACCTTCATCCCCGGTTTCAATTTACCTTCCTCCATAGCCATACAAAGGCCAATAGGAATTGTGCTCGAAACCGTATTGCCTACATTCGTAATATTGCAATAATACTTCACTTCCGGGATTCTCAACTTCCTTCGCTCAAGGTTGGCAAGGAACGTATTGGCCTGATGATATACGTGAAGGTCAATGTTATCCATGGTGACATTATTCTTTTCTAACACGTCAGCCACCAACTGCGGGATGCTATCCAAAGAGTAGTTAAGAATGGCCGGACCATCCATATACAGGTTGTCTGATGAACGAGGATTGCCAAAGTCATCGAATTTCAAGTCACCGGCTGGTTGTGGATGACGCGCTCCTCCTGTTTTCACGATCAAATTCTCTGCACCATTGCCATCGGTACCAATTACAAACTCTCCCACCTCTGCTATACCTTCAGTGCTTACCAAAGTAGCAGCTGCACCGTCGCCAAAGATGGTACGATTGCTTTTATCGCGCTCGTGCATGTATTTTGAATAGGTCTCGCCTGTAAGCAGCAAAACATTTTTAGCCTGTCCTGCCACTATAACAGCCTTCGCCAACGATAAACCGGCCACGAAGCCGTTACAGCCAAGATTGACATCAATTGCCGTCAGTCGTTGAGGTAATCCAAGACGGGTCTGAATGGTACAAGCTGTCGTTGGCAGATGGTAGTCGGGACTTTGCGTCACAAATATCAGATAGTCTATCTGTGAGCGGTCATAGTTGTTTTCTGCAAACAACTTCTCTGCCGCCCCAACAGCCAAATCACTCGCTGTCTCACCATCCTTTGTGACGTGACGCTGTTTGATGCCAATTTTCTTATCTATCTTCTCTACCGTCCACTCTGGAAATTCTTCTGCTATTTTTTCATTGGTCAGAACATTCTCTGGCAGGTTGTAGGCTATCGCTTTTATATATACTTTCATTATAATTCTTGCAATGGTAATATCTTGCAGTCACCGATGTTAAGCAACACCGTTCCGTAGGCAAAGCCTGCTCCGATGGCGTTCATCAGTACACTGTTGTTTTCTTTAATTCTTTCTCTGTTTTCTACAAGGCAAAGCGGAATGGATGTACCTGCCGTATTGCCGTATTTTTGTATGGAATGTAATATCTTTGCAGGATCTGCTTTGGCTTTCTTGGCCACATAATTTGACATAAAGTTGTTGGCCTGATGGAATGCACATATATCCACCTCGTCAATACTTTTACCAGCAAACTCCAGAAGTCGTTTGATGTCACGCGGCAGAACCGAGATGGCAAAGCTGAACACATCGTCTCCCACCATAATTATCTGCTCCAAGTTGCGAATGCTGCCATCCTCCCATTCCTGCATCTTGAGAGTTTCTTCTGAAGAGGGAAATCTGCCCCCCCCACCTTTCACGATGACGGTTTCTACATTGTCACCTTCTGTACACATCGAGAAGAAACTATCTCCATATTGTGCGCCTTTGCTCACGACAGAGACAGTACCGGCATCGCCAAGCAGTTTGCCTGTTCCTTTATCTTTCAGCGAAATCATCTTGGAAAGGGTGTCACCAACCATCACCATAATATTGTTGATGCCAGGATGCTGCAAGAACGAATAGGCCATCATCAATCCGTGAATGAACCCGGAACAAGACATATTCACATCATATACCACAGTGTCTTTTCTCAATCCGAGCTTATCCTGCATGATAATGGATGTACCAGGAATCTTGTAGTCCGGTGTCTGACTGATGAAGAAAAGCATGTCAATATCTTCACGCTTGATATCTGTCTCGTCAAAAATCTGACAGGCAGATTTGTAGCAAAGATCTGAGGCGCATTGGTCTGGTTCCACAAAACGACGCTCCTCAACACCCGTTGCACTGACAAACTTCTCTATCTCTTCTTCTGTATAATAGTCGGTCATTTCACGGGTCTTCACAACGCGATGCGGCACTGTTGCACTGATTGCCCGCATGCCGATGTTTTCAAATTTTAATAAAGCCATAATTTAAGCTAAACAATAACCGCCATCTATTAATAAATTGATACCAGTCACCCAACTTGAAGCATCCGACAGCAGATAGATGGCTCCGTTGGCAATGTCTTCGGGTGTTCCTACTCTCTTCAGCGGATAACGACCATACATCGTTTCTTTTAATTGCTCCTCAGAGAACATTTCATTGGAAAGATTCAAGATACTAGTCGGAACAAGCCCCGGGCAAATCGTATTTACGCGTGTTCCCTGAGCGGCCAGTTCCAGTGCAGCACTCTTGGTAAAACCAGCCAGTGCACCTTTGGTTGCATCATAGGGAGCTTCACCGGTGTTGGCAATAAACACACCTGACATGGACGCAATAAAGACAATAGAGGAACGCTTCTGCAATTTCTTCTTCTTAAGCAAAGCGGCAGTCAGCAGTATGGGGGCTATCTCGTTGACATTCACAATATCTTCAAGAAGGTCTCTCTTGATATTTTTCACCCCACAGATTTTGGGAATACCAGCACTATGAACCACACCATTTATCTCGGGGCAGTGTTCAACAAGGTTATCTATTCCCTCCTGTTGGGACAAATCTGATGCAATTGAAAGATGCCCATCTCCTTCCAACAGAGAAATAGTCTCATTCAAGCGCTCTACGTTGCGCCCTGTGACGACTACTTTCGCCCCCATCTTGGAACACTCAACGGCGATGCCTCGTCCGATGCCGGACGAGGCTCCCGTTACGAGTATGGTTTTCCCTTCTAAAGAAAAAGGATTGTAAGCCATTATTTACTCTGAATGAGGTTATACAATTCCTCCAAAGTGTTCACAGAACGGAGGTCAGCACCAGTGATACGTTTCTCAAACTCCTCATCAACCATAGCGATGATAGAAAGGGCAGCCAGTGAACCCCATTCATCCAATGACTTAAACACGGTATCAGCCTTGAACTGTTCTGCCGGTGTCTCGTCAAACTCTTCTGCAAATCTTGCTACAAATTCATTTAATTCCATAATTTTTAAAAATTTAAAATGTTGAACATATTGTTATTTCACACTTATTGTCCTAAAGTGATTTCCAAATCTTTCAAGAGAGGCTTTTTCCAAAATCTCTCTATCATCGGGATGAGCAATGCTTATTAACAGTTTTGCCCTTTCCTGAAGCGACTTACCTCTTAGGTTAACAGCACCAAACTCGGTGACTATCCATTGTACATCTGCTCTTGGTGTAACAACACCTGATGCTGAATCCAGTGAAGGAACTATCTTACTTGCACCATCTTTCGCTCTAGATGAGATAGCAATAATGGATATACCTCCTTTTGACATGGATGCGCCTCTCACATATTCCAACTGTCCGCCAGTTCCGGAAGCAATACGAGGCCCAACTGAATCAGCACATATTTGGCCAGTCAAGTCAATCTGTGTGGCGGAATTGACAGAAGCTACCTTGGGGTTACGGCTGATATTATACGGGTCATTCGTATATCCAACATCCATCATCATCACACTGGGGTTATGGTCAACAAAATCAAAAACAGCTCGACTCCCCAGCAAAAAAGATGCTACCACTTTACCTTTGTCAATCGCTTTGTTCTGTCCATTGATTACACCTGCCTTAATCAGTCCCAATACTCCGTCAGAGAAGGTTTCCGTGTGCAAACCAAGGTTTTTGTGGTCTTTCAATTGTACTGCAAGCGCATTGGTCAAACCACCTATGCCTACTTGCAAACAGGCTCCGTCTTCAATCAGGGCAGCACACTGCTTACCTATCTCTACTTGTATAGGAGTTGGTTCAAAAGAAGGTGTTTCTATCAGCGGTCTGTATTCTTTGACCAAATAGGTAAATCTGCTCAGAGGTATAACGGCATCTCCATAGGTGAAGGGAACAAACTTATTGACAACACCAATAACGTTCTTTGCTACCTCAATGGCTCCGACGGAACAGACCACATCACCGCCTAAAGACACGTACCCTCTTTCATCCGTTTCCGACACCAGCACCATAGCCACATCGCAAGGCACAATGCCTTCGCGATAAACTTGCTGCGTCTGAGACAGGTTAATGGGTAAATAGTCAGCGTTACCGTTGCGAACAACTTTCCTGGCAGCAGGTCCAACAAAGAAGGCTTGGTCAAAAAATGCCCCTTCGTATTTACCGTCAGCAAAGGGAGCTGGCCCCTCAGAATAAGAATGGTGAAAATGTATATCGGTTATTTCTCCACCTTCAGCCCTTTTTTGTAGTGCTTCTATTAGGCAGTATGGTACTTGTGCCGCACTACTAATATGTATGTGATCGTGTGACTTGACTGATCTGACAGCCTCGTCTGCGGTTACATATGCGGGCATACTATTTCTCGCAGAGTTCAGTCAACACCCCCTGTGTGGAGCGTGGATTCAGAAACGCAATGTTCAAACCTTCTGCACCCTTGCGGGGCTCAAAGTCAATCAGTCGCACTTTCTTGCTTCTGCATTCGCTAAGAGCGTTTGCAACTCCGTCTTCTACAGCAAAAGCTATATGATGGATGCCTTGTCCCTTATTTTCAAGGAAAATAGCAATCGAGCTTTCTTCGCTTGTTGGCTCAAGCAGTTCTATTTTTGTCCCCCCCTACTTTCAAAAAGGCTGTTTTCACCTTCTGGTCTTCTACCTCCTCAATAGCGTAACACTTGAATCCTAAAACCTTCTCGTAATATGGCAGAGATTCTTCAATGCTCTTGACAGCAATCCCCTTGTGTTCCATATGGGAGATATTCATAACTTAGGCCTCCTTGACAATCTTATAGTTCTTCACCTTGCCAGCATAAGTTGGCACATCCAACAGTGACTGTTGGTGCAGGTTGGGATACATGCGACGAACTATCTTCTCCAGCGTATCGTCAGTACCCACCTCATAGAACTCCGTCACACCATCTTTCACCATATTATGTGTCATGCTTGTCCATAACACTGGATGAGTGATATGCTGAATTAAGTTGGCACGTATCTCTTCAGGGGCGGTATGCGGCAGAGCATCCACACATTGATATACAGGAATAGTTGCTTTCTTGAAATCAATCTCGTTAATGATGGCACCCAGTTCCTCTCTGGCTTCATCCATAAAAGGAGTGTGGAAAGAACCGCCTATAGCCAGAGGAACTGCCTTCTTAGCTCCCTCTTTCATAAAAGCTTTACATGCTACACGCACCGACTTGCGACTTCCACTAATCACCACCTGACCGGGGCCATTATAGTTGGCAAAGTAGAGCGGTTCACCAGTCTCTTCCCAAATCTCTTTGATACGTTTCTCTACATACTCGTCTGGTAGACCGATCACAGCACCCATTCCGGTCTTGACTGGAGCATCATCGGAAGCTTTCTGTCCAATCAGTGCACGGTTAAGGACAAGTTTCAATCCCTCTTCAAAAGTAATAGAACCGGCAATCACGAGGGCAGCAAATTCGCCTAAAGAATGACCGGCCACAACATCAGGTTTTACATCATCCTGACACATGGCAAGGATGGTTTCATATACAAAAACTGAAGGTTGCGTGTTCTTGGTTTCCATCAGTTCCTCTTCCGTTCCATGAAACATCACATCAGTAATTTTGTAACCGAGGAAATCATTGGCACGTTCGAACAGTTCTTTGGCTTTTGGAAACTGGGCGTAAAGGTCTGCGCCCATTCCTTCTTTCTGGCAGCCTTGACCAGGGAAGATAAATGCTTTACTCATAACTTACTTAATTCCATTTAATTTTCATCCATATTCTTAACCCTTATTTATTGGCTTACGACAAACCAGCCGTCAGTTTTCAAAGAGCCAAGATATTGTATCAAATCCGTCCCATTATTTCCTGCCAAAAGTTGTATAATGAATAAGTTGAAATAACATATTACCTCAACCACTGTACCTACATAAAGATATAACACTGTATAATCAGCCACACTTCATCCTGATTTCACTTGGTGCTGTTGGCAGGCACATCACCTGTTAGGGTTGGAAACTCCTAAAAGCCTTTATTCAAATGAATAAAGAATATCATGCAAATTGCACTCGTTCGTTTCGTCTTTTGTCTATTCCTTACATACAGGGCAAACACCCTTATTCATCATCTATATTAAGACTGTCCCTAAAGCCGTTTATCCAACTATCAAACTCTTAATGGCTTCGCAGATAAAGCGCACATTCTTCCATTTTAACCATTATCCAATTGGATGAATAATTACTTTATATCAGAAGGACGTACAGAACTCGGGATATTCACCACTCTATCTGCAAACCAGATGGTATTCTTCAAACCGTCATTCTCACACTTTTCGAACATAGGCAGACGGTTCATCAGTTCCCAGATGGGACGGGTCATCACGCCATTGTCGTTGGTCTGAGTCAGGAAATTAATCTGCTCTTCCTTGCTGGGCAGAATGACCACATTGAGCCAATAGTTGGAGAAGGTATCAGGAGAGTCCACAAAGAACTCAATATCGAGCACGTTCTTAAAATAGGCCTCATATTCAGCGGCCACCTTACGCTTACTGGCTACATATTCATCAATATGTTCCAACTGAGCGCAACCCAGAGCGGCATTGATATTGGGCATACGATAATTGAAACCAATATGGTCGTGACGGAACTCCCAACGGTGAGGAATCTTAGCCTGAGTGGTGATATGCTTGGCGTAGGCACCTAATTCTTCATCGTTGAACAGCAGCATACCGCCACCACCCGTGGTGATGGTCTTGTTGCCATTGAAACTGAGAGCACCTACCTTACCAAAGGTGCCGGTGTGCTTGCCCTTATACTTTGATCCAATGCTTTCAGCGGCATCTTCAACCAACTCGATATGCCACTCTTTGCAAATAGCGGCAATCTCCTCGATGCGTACAGGATGACCGAAGGTGTGCATAGGAACGCAAGCCTTGATTCTACGACCGGTGTTCTTGTTGTAGCAAGCCATCTCGTCTTCCTGATAAGCAAAGTCGTGACTTCTGTCCAGTTCTCCAATGCGAGTGTTCTTACGCACCTCTGCATTCTTCTGGAGCCAGTTCTTCAGTGCGTCGGGTGACAGTCCCATCGTGGAACGGTCAACATCTATGAATACCGGATATGCCCCAATATAACTCAGCGCATTCTCAGTGGCAATGAAGGTGAGAGCCTGTGTCAGCACCTCATCATCACACTTCACACCAACGAGCAACAGGCCCATGTGCAGGGCATTGGTGCCGCTGACGCATACCACAGCACGCTTTGCACCAGTATATCTGGCCGTATCTTCCTCGAAACGATCAACGAACTTGCCTACTGAGGACACAAAAGTCGTATCAATACACTCATTGAGGTATTTCTTCTCATTGCCAAAAAAAACAGGGACAGCCAGAGGGGTAAACTCTTGGTTGCCATATACAGACTTGATAAAGTCAATGGTCTTCCTATAATCTGCCATATTTACTACTTACATTAATTTCAATTACATCTTTTGATCCAAGTTCTTGCCCTTTTCCTCATGCTCGAAGTTAGGTATAAACTCCTTGATAGCCTCCACAACCTGAGCCTTGGTAAAGTCATCCTTATGGAAAATGGCTTCCAGTTTCTCAAAGAAGGCATTTACTTCCGGCATGGGCCTGCGAGTGGTTTCTTCCACCACGCCAAGAGCCTTGAAACGGTCCATATTGATTTTCTCACCAGGAACATAGAACTCTTCGTAGGCCTTCTCACCCGTTGTGTCGCTCTTGAAATAGACTACAGGATATGTATCATTATCATAGTCCATCTTGGCGGCATACTGCTTGGCTTCTGCATCGTTGGCACATTCTTTCTTGGCAAAGCCTTCTGACTTAACGAACTCATCGCAAATGCTGCTGAAGGTGAGCATCTGGTCTTCACCCAGCTTAGGGAAGAACACTTCGCCACCCATGCCAAGGATGCAAGCCAGCATACAGATCTGACCGGACTCCTCAGGGCTGACAAAGTAACGCTTCACATCGCTCGGTGCAGCCAAGGGCTGCTTTTTCTGCAAGCGGTGAATCCAACCGTCAGGCAACGACCCATTACTGAAAGCCACATTCGCAAAGCGGGCTGTGGTGACTTTGAACTTATCGTTGTAAGCCATCACCAGGTCTTCCATAATACGCTTACTGGCTCCCATGATATTTACAGGGTTAGCTGCCTTGTCGGTGCTGACGCAGAAGAAGTGCTTGGGCGGGCACTCGCAGAGCAGGTCCATCAATTTCTTGGCCTTGATGTCATTGTTCTCAATGAGTGCCTGTACACTATACTTATCCTTCTCACTGCGCACGTGCTTGTGAGCTGAGAAGTTGGCGACAATATCAAAGCCATTTTCCTCACGGAAAATTCTCGTGAATATCGGGTCTGCGAAGTTGAGTGTATAGCAACGGAACTCGTCAGGCACATACAGCCCCTCCGTGGAGCGCACATCGCGCACAAGTTCTGCCAGACCGTTCTCGTTGAGGTCAACCACCACCACGCTCTTAGGCTCAAAACGCAGCACCGCCTTAATGAAGCTGGAACCAATGGAACCGGCACCACCAATGACGCATACTTTCTTTCCCTTTATCTCCCGTGTAAGTACTTCCTTGTTTGCCTCTATATCCGCTGCAAACATACTGACAGGCCGGAAAGTCACACTGTCAGCAATGAATCTATCTAAGTTGAACATAAAATGTATTGTTTATCAATTATTTTGTATGGAGTAATAAGTCAACCTCCATCGCCACAACCAGCCTGCGCGTAAGAGCTGGTGGGCGTTATATCCTTTTCAATATCACTTCCGCCATCTTCTTATTGCACATTCTCTGCGTTTCCTCGCTCAGATTATACGCTTACGATTTTGCAATCCATTCTACCTTCACACCCTCGCTGTCTACGAATTCATTCAGAGCATCTACAGAACCACCCTTTGCGACGAGTGGCGGTAGCCGCTATCCTTCAATTTCTCTTACAGAATTCCCATTAATATCCTCCAGATGATATCCTATCTGGAATTCAAATCTTTTAAAGAGGTTCAAGATTGACTGCATCAGAACCGAAGATTTGAAATACTTAATCGCTTCTTTTGTTTCCTTATTCCTAAAATAGAAAGTGGCACAAACATCTTCCACCTCAGTTCCATAAACAGATACTCCAACATACTCATATTTGCTTGCATCAACAGGAATCTCAAATGCCTTGACAATAATCTCTGTCAGTTGACCGATATGATTCTCCAGGTAGTCGCTACGGTCTGCAGCCGTTGTGCCTTGATAATCGTTATACTGTACGCTTGCTTTCATTGCTATATATTCGTTTGAATTTGATTCTAAGAAACACTCCCTTGCGGGAGTGCCCACCCCAAAGGGCAGTTGTTCTTTTATGAACGCCTGAACCAAAGACGTCTGCCTAGACTACCTCGTAGTCGCCTGCAATGCTCTCGAACATGCTCCCACTTGCCTAAACGGAAGCGGTTGTAGTCAGTAACATGTACAGGCTTTTCAGCAGGGCATGAAATACACCTTGCCATATTTTTGACTTTCAACTGAATCATTATGACTCACATGGAAAATCGCCAATAGTGGCGTGTACCTGCCTCATTTCATTCTACATCCCGTAGATATTAGTATAGCGGAACTGATCCACCTGATTCTCAAAGTATTTGAGAAGCTCTATTGAATGCCGTATTTCCTTATCCGTAAACGTAGCCATTGCGCCTGTACTATGTGATAGCTGGTGCATGACAACCTTCTGGAACATTTTGAGCTCTCTGAGAACGTCCTTCACCTTTTCTATTTCTACATCTTCCTTGTACTTCTCAATCTCAGCAGTAATATTCGTCAGTTTGTCATGGTCTGCATCGCCACCTGTTGCTATACTTAAGATGGCATCTACCAAATCACGACTCGAATAAACCGTATTACCCTGCTTGTGTACATATATAGGTTTATTCTTATCTATCATTCTGGCAAGGAGATTGCCGGAGTCTTCAAAACAGTCTACCAGGATAAGCTTGGCGAACTCGTACATTACGGCCTCAAAGCGGCGACGAATCTGATTACCGGCCTCATCGCGATTAGTGGTATTGTTGTATTCAGCAAGAATAGCCTTGGAATCTTTCATTGCACTGTAGCTATATGCCTTGCTATCGTTTATACTCTCGTAAATGTTGTATTCCACCCACTTGTCGGGGAGACCGTCAATGGCATTACTCAATTTCAGATGCACCATATTAAAGAAACTCACATTATGGGTGAGCAGCACTATCTGACTGTCCGAAAAATCACGTATAAGGTAGTTCACCAGGAAAATCCTGTTAGTAGCATCAAGGCTGGTTACTATATCATCGAGCACCAGTAATTTGTGCTTACCTTCGGGAAGTGATGCCTTATGTTTCTTCACGGTCTCAAAGAACAGAAGCAGTGCCACTAGATGCAATTTAGCCTCATTCAGATACTGACGGTAATCCTTCTCGGGAGAAATACCACGAGTAGCATCCTCTACCTTCAAAGTGTAATATACATCCGCAAAGGTCACCGTAAATATCTCCTTAAAGTCATCGTGAATAGACTTGTTAATATTTTGCAAAAGTGTGGCCCGATTATCTCTGAGAAATACATCAACATCCATAGCGGGCATTATAATGTCTTGAAGGAAATCAGTTGCACAGAGCACATCACCCACCTGCACATTCTGATTACACAGCATATAAATAGCATAGTCATCTATTGGGAAGGCGTCACGCTTCACTCCATTCACCTTTAGCTCATAGTCAGCCTTGATAATCTGGTTGTAGAAACCACGCAGAAAATCCTGTTTGTCTGCCTCTGTAATCTCTCCCGCCTGACCTTCCTTCTTCAATCCAGCCAGAAGGCGTTCTTGATAGAAGAACAGACGTAGAGCTTCATAGAGTGAACTCTTTCCTGAACCGTTCTCGCCGTATGCCAACATACTTTTACCGTCAAGATTAAACTCAACGGTTAATCCGAAAGCTTTGAAACTTGTCAAACTTATGGTGTTAATCATTATTGGGGTCTTTAAAAAAGTTATTTAACACTTGTTTCAGTTCACTGGTACGAGATGCTAAGGAATCGTATGTTACAACAGGATGGATTGTCAAGAAGTCGCGCACCTGCTTTATACTTGTATTACCATAATATTTTCGTTTCTCTACGTAAGTCTTATTTTTTTTGCTGCAATCTAGCACGATAAAGTTGCCAAGGTCATCGACATGCTCGTAGAAATCATGACCGGTCCACGAGGAATCTAACTGCTTGAAATCTTTCGACGTGAGAAGTTTGTCAATTGAGTAGTTAGTGATAGCAGAGGGTGTCTGAAGATAATGTGCAAGCAGGGCATAGCCATACTTCAAACGCCCCAGATAGTTGAAATAGTTTTCATCAACACTTTTCTGATAATATTTCTTGATGGGCAGACTTATGTATAACTGACGGATGATATTATATATCTCGAACTTCACCATCGTTGTAGAGCCCTGGAAATAACAATAACGCACAAGTGACTTCAGGAAATCTATCGTCTGTGTCTCGTTTAACTTCACCCCGTACTTGTAAGCGTACGCGACCAGTGCATATAGCGGGTAAATGTTGCTATATGCATAGATTAGCTGAATCCACGAAGCAAGTTCTGTCTCCTTGTTAGCTTCCTCCCAAATATCATGAAGTACCTCCAAAACATGCATTAAGTCTTGCATTACCTCATTATAACCTTTCTGGTTGAGGGGTGAATTACTATCTTCAATGAAGAAGTCACGGAGGCTCTTCTCTGCTCCAGTGATACCTTTCTCACCACGAACGGCATGCGAGTAAAAGCGGAAAGCATCGTCGATGCTCAAATGCTGCTGTTCGCAAGTGGTCTTGAATTCTACCCACAGTCCAATGAACTCTTTTTGGTCTTCCTCTGTAATGGCTTTGCCATAGAGCTTCGCTTTGAAAATATCAGCATCCTGGAGGTCACGACCTCGGTTGTTGATAGTCTCGAAAATAGTGAGAGCTTTGTCATCAGCATCTTTCTGGCTATCACCTGTCAACTCAATGGGTAGCAGCGACACCTGTTCAAGGAAATATTGCAGAAAGTTGGTCACAGCTTCTTTCCCATACTGCATGGCGTAGTCGCTGAACCAGCTGTAGAAATAGAGACTGTTGGTAATAATATTGTTCTTAAATTTGTTTGCTCGGATGTCACCCTGACGGTTTCGGGCCTGGCTGAGCTTACTTTGAAAATCAGCAATTGTATAACCAGCTACCTCACGAATATAGACATCGTCATCTGTCTCAAAAATGAGTGACTGAACCTTCACTTCTTTATTCTTGCCATCCCAGGAACGCACAGTAGTAACCTCGTCAAGGACCGGCACCTCATCAAGGATTACACTCAATGCTTTAAATGCCAGCCATAAGGTGATAATACGCTGCTGTCCATCCACTATCTGCGGTCGATTGGCATCGCGGTTACTTCGTGAAATAATGACATTCCCCAAAAAATAATCGGTTTTTCCGTTGTATGCATTAATGATGTCTGAATACATCTTCAAGCAATGCTCGTACTCCCAGCTATAAGGACGCTGGTACGAAGGGATAATATACTTGTCGCGGGTGGTAAAAAGCGTCATTAAGCTCTTTTGCTCCGCTGTAAGTGATAATGCCATATCAAACTATTTTATGTTTTATTTATCGTACACTAACTATACTCTATTGAATTATGGTGTCACCAAACAACGAAAGCTGAAGCTTGTCAACTTCATCCTTCTGGCGCTTTCGCTTACCCTCCGGTGTTTCTGTAGGTATCCCATCCAACTCATAGGAATCAACCCTCAGCACTTCATATCCGGTTATCTTTTCATTACCTTCAGAATCGAGTTTTCTCTTGACTACAAGGACACAAACGATAGCGGAACCATTCTTAAAAACAATCTGTCCTGACTGTACAAGTTCTTTGAACTCGACGGAACGCATAGAGAACGGAATTGGAGTTCCATCGTAAATGCCGTTCCACTTATATTTCCCCTTCTTTAAAACTGGGGAGATGATTTCAATTCGTGCACCCTCTATTATGCTCGGTTCTAATTCATCAGAATCAAGAATGAAATCTTCAAAGTTTTTACGCTCTATGGTCTTGAAGGGTGGATTGTCCCTGCCTTCTCTGACTTTATAGAAAGAGACCTCTTTTACTTTATCATATCCTTCAAGAGCTTTGTAGAATTCGGATTTTTTCTTTTTCAGTTTATTCTCTTCCAAAGTAGTCTGAAGACGGTCATTAGCCTTCTTCAGTTCCAATTCTTCTTTCCTGAGTTCCTCTTTTGTTTTTTCCTTTAGGAGTTCTTGAACCACAGGATCCTGCATCACCTGTTCAAATACAATCTGTGCCGTGTCCTTGGGCTTGTTCTTGATTTCATCCGTTATCAGATTGGCAACGACTGACAGAAATATAGTAAAAAGAATATTCGCAACTTTCTTCCCTGTAGATGAATCAATCTTTAGAAAACTCAAAAGGCTTCCATCTTCCAGAGGAAGAGTCTCGACCTTTATCTTCAGGTCATAAGATGTGGCTACGGCATAGAGGATATCAATTATCTGTTTCTCGCAATAATTGAATACGCGTGCATCCATCGAGTGAGAGCCATCAGAAAACTGGTATCTGATAGCAATACCCTCAAAGTCAGTATTTCTTAATATCATTACCTCTGCCATATTTCATCTCTGATAAAAGTTAAGGAGCCACCCCGAAATTCTTTGTTTTCAACTTGCTATTAAACCCTCTTTCTATTTTTCCAAGCATGATTACCATCTGCTCGTAATTATATTTACGCTGGTAATTATCCTCCTTGAAAATCCAATAGCGACCATGAGCCATCCAATTGCGAAAGTCAAAATACTGCGGGAGGGTATTCAGAATATCCATCATTTCCTTCGTCGGAAAAGAATAAGTCTTCCATCCTCCGATGATGTCCTCTACAAGAGAGTACTGATACATCTTTTTTGTTGGTACATATACATCATGTTTGAAATGCCTCGTCAACTGATCCTTCCATTTACCAGATCCACTTTCCAAGCGCAACACAAAATCCGTTCTGAACAGAGATTCTATATAGGTCATTACAAAGAATGAAGCCTTAAGCGACAACTCGTCAAGCTCGTCCTTGTGCTGCTTGTTCACCTCTTCCTCCGACTTGAATAAGAATCTCCCTTCATAGTCCGGATTACGCTTGTCGAAGTAATTGTCAATGCAAGCCTTCGACATCCTATACCATCGCTCTATATCAATAGGTTTCGGTTTATCGGGATTAAAATCTACCAGCTTCATTAATGACCTCCATGATTACTTTCTCGAAGTTGCTCTTATTCGCCTTCAAATAGTCATAGCGCCCTTGGGGATTCACAATCTTCCATACTGCCTTACCTGGCTCTTTGCGTTTTGGAGCAGGTTCGCCTTCAACATGTATACTAATCATGTCACGGGCTCCTTCGATATTCTCCCCTATCAGGACAAACATTCTGTCAATCGATTTATAGATAAGGTCAACCCTTGCCTTGGTACCTATAATGATTGTTCCCACTGGTCTAAACAGCAGTCTGTGTTCACCTATCTGTATCCACTTTGCATCTATTTGGTATGCACCAAGCCTCTCCTCTGTCACCGTGATAGGTGTCGTACCTGTTGTCACACTTCCGTTAGCCAATTCTTCATTCAGCCATTCAGTGTCAACAAGGTGGTAAAGGTCCGCAACACATTCACGAAACTGTTCAATCCTCTTTTGAGGGTCAAACTCTTTCTTCCTTTCAACAGAACGTTCGTTTTGTTCTTTTATAAATTTCTGAAAGTCTGTCATAACTTCTAATATTGTTTCTGCAAAATTACCACTTTTCAGCAATCTAAAGGCTATTTAACCCTCTTTAACTTCGCAACTACCAAAAAACTGAAACCCTCAATAACCAATAACCTCTAACCAATATCCCTTAACCAACCTTCACCTTCACCACCACCTTCTTCACCGCCTCACACTCCCCAGCACACAGCCCAGGCTTATGTCCGTCTTGTGGGAAGAACACGGCAAAGTAGCCATTACCCACCAGCAACTCCTGTCCGGCAACGCCAGCTTCCTCATAGAAAGCAGCATCCTTTCCGGCATCGTATGCTTTGGTCTCTTTCAAATACTCCAGTGGCAGGCAGCAGATCTTCTCGCTCCCCTTCAGGAGATACTGGATGTCTATCCACTCACGATGGGCCTCATAGCCATTAGCGTTCTCTTCTTTGTTGGTATATTCAGAAACAATGGCCTTCATGCGGGGCGACAACTCGTGTACACCCAATTCCACATCGGGCGACACGTTCTTCAGATACTTCAATCCCAAACGGAGGTCTTCCGAGATTCCGGCATAGAGTTCCCAATTGTCTATCTTGTCGTAAATCATAGTCTATCCAATATAATTGACGCTTCCACAGCAAGGCATATCAACTATTATCTCTTAACTTTTATCTATTAACTCGAAAGAGAACCTCTCCCCCTTCTTGCAGTCCTTCATAAACTTCTTACCCCCTCATCCTCACAATTTCAAATGCCTCTGCCATCTCACTGCCAGAAGTATATCCTCTATACTCCGCCAAAACACGCAGAGCTTTTGCGGACCTCGGATGAGGATAGTCTCTTATCTCAAACTTATACTCAGCCAATGCATCTATCTTGGCCTGAAGGTCTTCCTCGCTTATCTCTATATAAAGATTTGGATGGAACTGTTCCGGATGGTCAGAATACTGCCAGTCTGTAGCAGAATTCGTTTCAAAACATATTACTGCTTTCACCTTCTCGTCTGCCATAGGTCGCGTTGCAGTCATGACTGCCTGAAAAGTGTAGCGATGATCTACATTCAGGTCTCCGGCATTATGTGTAAAGATAATGTCTGGTTGGAATTCTTCCTTTTCTTTTTCCACAACCTTCACGATGTCTAACAACGCGTGCGAATCAAAGCGATTATCAGAGAAATTGTAGGAGTGAATTGACTCAAATCCTATGTGAGCACCAGCAGCGTTCATATTGGCATGGTGCGCCTCAAGCACCTCTTTCCATTTTTCAGTGTCACGAGTATCTGAACGGGATGTTATGCCCTCTCCGAGTATCACAGCACGTACCACTGCGCCCTGTTCCTTGATTAACTTGTGCATTGTTGCTCCTAGACCAATAAGTTCATCATCAGGATGAGCCGCAACTACCATTATTCTTTTATTCTTAAACATACTTATCTTGATTATATATACTGAAATATTCTCATTTTCGACTTTGTTCTCATCAACTCCATTCCTTTTATTAATAACATACTGACACTAATAGATACAATGGTGTTAACAATAATGAAGAAATAGTAATTAGTGCTATCATACGGAAGAATCATACCCATGATTTCTATTATCAGCACATTAAAAGCTAACACAACCATTGAGTTCTTTCCTATACCGAACATCGAGAAAAATTTATTTGAGATTCTCGTTTTGCACAGAAACATACAAGCCAAGGATACAGGAATCGAACCTATCAAAAAGAGTATTGGATTACTTATTACACATAAGTTCAAATCAACATTTCCATTTATAACAATGGCACATATACCAACTATAATAAATGCAAACGTAATGAAAGGATTCATTTTATCAAGGACACTATACTTTTCAAATAATTGCCCCCCCCACATTAGTAAACAATAATAGCCCATACCATTGATGTGCCATGGCAACTGCGGTACTTTGAAATAACTCAACAGTAAAGATCCGAGAAAAAGTAATCCGACTGATGATACTACCAACGATTTCTTTTTTAATCCTGTAATCAAATAGAAGAGAATGCTTGCTACAAATAAGCACGGAAGAAACCACAAAGGAGTATCATAAGGCATGTGCGCCATTCGACCATCAGCATAAAGATTTCCATATAGCCAAAATAGCGACTTCTCAACACTATCACCTATAGAGTGACTACTAGCAAACCACGAAGAAGCGATTAACCAATTTAATGTAGACCATATAGCAAAGGGGATTAAATAATTTTTCAGCCTCGTCAGCGCGAATTGTTTAAAGCCTAATGCATGCCATTTTTCACTATTGAACAGATAGCCTGACATTATAAAAAAGAAAGGCATATGGAAGCCATATATTAATTTAATTGCCAGCGAGGGCAAATGTGGGACATGGCCTATTACCATAAGTAATATTACTATTCCTTTACAACTATCTATCCAATCTGTTCGATTCATATAAATAACAGTTTTGGTTGACCCTTAGGTAGGGTGATTAATTACAATACTATTTTTCTGAAATCTATCTTAGAATTCTTTGCGAACTCTTCGTCAATATCCTGATCCCCTAAATAGACGGTTTTCCCTTTGAAATTCAACGAAGCAATAACCGAAGGATTTGGTTTCATTGGAAATTTTGAAAAGGGGGACAATATTACAATATCATCGAAATAATGTTTAATTCCTAAAGCTCGAATTTTGTTAATCTGTGTCTGATGCCATCCATTTGTAATCAAAGAAAGGCGTTTCCCAAGTTTCTTTAGTTTTATCAAAACGTCCGTAAGTTCACATTTACCCTTCAAATCAAATTTATGGACCTTTCTACCAAATAAGACGAGTTCTTTAACATCCAATATAACATCAGGATTCTCTTCTATAAAATCATCATATAATTTCTTATATCCATACCCCTTTTTTCTTTTATACGACGAGAGTTTTAGTGAAAGGCTTTGGGCTATTTGAGGTGTGTAATATTTCTCAAAGTACGACTTGTACAATAAAAAATCATATTCCTCTTGCTTATATAGTGTGCCATCTAAGTCAAATGCCACATTATCATAATCATCAAGGTCACGGAGAATACTATTATATATATAACTCATCATAGAAACGATACATCTTCATGCCATTCTTTGTCGTATAGTTTGTATCCACTTTCTCGCCCAAGAACATACGGATGCTATCACTAAACAAATCAAATCCAGATTTAATAGTTAAAATAGACGTTCCAGCAAGCCTCGGATTGATTTCAACTAATGAAATTTCATGGTTATCCATAAACACCTGGATATTAATTGGCCCCGCGAACTTCAGTTTATCACAAATATCCTTACAAAAAGCGATTATGGCATCGTCCATATCTACTTGCGATATTGTAGATACATTCACGGCTTCCAGTCTCTTCCTGGGCACTCCATATATATATTCACCCTCAGCAGAACATAAAATATCGACTGTGTATTCAGTTCCATGAAGAATCTCTTGACATAAAAATTTGCTCTTGTCAAGTTTGTCCAATTCATCTTGGTCCGAAACGACTTTTGCATTTTTGCTTCCCCGGCTGAATTTTGCTCTCACAAATGCAGGGGCTACATTTTTTTTCTTTGCCGTATTTATTCCATTAGACACGCAAAATTCATATGTCTTGAATTTGTCTGTCGTAATTTGAATAGTCTCCGCCGGTGAAGTCAATATTTTAGAAGAAAAAGAACATTCCCGTTTAGAAAACAAAATATGCTCTTCATCTAACCAAGGCACAAAAACATCAAATTCAATATTTGAGATAGCTTTGATATAATTATCCTCGTCAGTTACTAAAGGCACTCGGTGGAACTCATTGCAGTAGTAAGAAGCCAATTCGCTGTCAACAGCATTAATTCCAACAACATAAAAACCATTATCACGTAGCAATTTTATATAGGAAACGGATGCCATTGTGCCTGCGGCACTTATCATAACTCTTTTCATAATGTGAAATGCTGTTCTGTGAGACCATCACCTGCTTCAATATCTCTGGCTAAAACATAGCCGTAATATGACGAAATACGTTCTGGTTCAATATAACAATCGTTATTTTCTGCTGGACGCGCAAAACAAATATCATCAGAAGTGAGCACATCTCCTTTATGGAGAGTTTTTTTCAATATTGCTACACGACGATATTTTTTTCTATTATTTATCTCTCGTTGTGACAATTGCTTATCTGTAGAACCTAGGCTCAATAATGCATTATCTACTTTCTTCCTCCATAATGAACATTCATCGGGATTAAGTGCAAATGGGTGATCTGGGCCATCTTGTGTTTTATCTAAAGTAATGTGCTTCTCTACTACATCTATTCCGTAAGGAATGGCTACCATTATAAGGTCGTTATCCCCTGAATGGTCTGAAAAGCCCAAGTGGTCAGGCTCAAAATCTTTTAGCGTCTGCAGGAAGGACATATTTGCTTCTTCATAACGAGTTGGATAAGTTGCTACACAATGAAATATAGTAAGAGGAATACTATTTTTCTTTATTATACTTACTGATTTATATATTTCATCTATTGTTGACATTCCTGTTGATAACAGAAGTGGCACTTTCAAAGAACACAAATCAGAGATAAAAGGATAATAGTTACAGTCCATTGAGGCAATTTTCAAACGACTCATTCCAGCCCTCAAACAAGCCTCAGCATTTTTCATTGAATGAGGCGTTGCTATAGCATCCAACCCCTTTTCTTTAGCATGTGCCACTAATTCAGGCAACCATGTTTTTGGCGTAATGAGCTTTGAATTAATATAGTCCTGCCAATATTCATAGTTACTTGTTATACCGTAGTGGGCTGTTTTTACTTTTGGTGAGACAATATCATTTGCATCATAGACCTGAAACTTAACCGTATCAATTCCCGATGCTGCAGCCATATCTATTAATTCTATGGCCGTTTCTATTTGTCCATTATGGTTTGTTCCAATTTCTCCTATAAGTTCTATTTTTCTCATATTTCCTTTTTGAAATGAATAATTCCGTTATTTTGTGCAATAATTTGAAAGCCATTTGCAAGAAACATTCGCTGTGATGGATAATTATCAATTTTCACCTCAGAAACAAAAGCCCTATACCCTTTCATGTTCTTGACGTATGCTAAAGCTACATTAAGCATCGCTTTCCCTATGCCTCTACCTCTATGTTCTTTTGCAATAGATATATCTATCTCCATCTCGCCATTATCATTTAAATCGAATCTAACTTGCCCGACAGCTTCGGAATTCTGATAGCATAAAAGCAAAATGGATTCTGTATCGTCTAACTTCTTATTAAACCACGTCAGGTGGTTTTCCCACTGGATTGGCTCCGTATGAAATGCCATCTGTCTAACAACAGGGTCGTTTGCCCACTTAAAATATAATTCAGCGTCATCACGAGATGCTTCTCTAACCGTTATGCTTTGACTAAAAAGTTGTTCAAAATTTGACTTTACATCGGGCTTTATGAATCTAGGGCTTCTTCCGTCCGATATTTCTTTTTTAAACACAGCTTTCAAGACACTTCCCGACACAGACCTTAAATCTCCAACATAATTTAAACATAATTTCTCGCTACTCCCTACATTTTTGCAAATATCAGTTTGATTATCTACATAATATCCGTAAATAACTTTACATCCAGAAAAGATTGCTTCCCATAATACAGAACTTGCAGGCAAAAATGCAATTTGAGCATTTTGCATTAAGGAACTCATCTCGCTAGCAGAAATAGATTTATGAACAATTACATTATTTTCATTTTTTCTAATTTCATCGAGCTCTTCGCCTGATTTAAAAGAATCACCTACAACGACATCTACAGTATACGTTTGAAGTTCTTCTTTGAGTATTTGGAGAATTCGACATGTGAGATTATAAATATCAGCACCTCCAAAACATATCAAAATATTTTTTCTATTCTTATTATAGTTGCTCTCAAGGAATGGTTTTCGAAGCAATGAATAAGACAAGCCCAAAGACAATTGTGTATACGGCTCAACAGAATAATCCTCAATATGACTCCCTAAAGCGTGATTAATAACTATGTCCGCATAATAATGTTTATCATGCATATCATCTATGCATACCAACTTACACCCTTTGTCTTTTATTTGTTTTTGATATTCTGATGTATAGAAATAATTATCAAGAACGACAGTCTCCGCACCAGAAAGGCGACTTAAAAAGTCCTCGAACTTTGTCGTATCAGATAGGGATACATAAGGACATACTTTCTGTAACTCCTTTATCTGATAGGGAGTAGGATCTACTGTGTAAAACACACAGTCAAAATCTTCTTTTAACATATCGGCCAATGCCAGTGTCCGGAAAAAATGGCCATAGCCTATCTGGGCACTGGCATCAGCACGAAAAAAAATTTGTTGTTTCAAGTACCTATTAATTTAAACGCTTAAAACCGGCTTGACAAACAGGTCCATCAAGTGCTTTCATCACATCCTCACCATCTTCGAAGTCGCGAATCTTGGCAAAGATAGGATCAAGTGCCTCGAAGTAACCATCAAGGATTTCGTCCGTGTGAGCCAAGCATGTGTACATGTTATTCCCGGCGATATAACCTTTCTTCAACATCTCCTGTGTTACGTATGTCTTGTAAGCAAGGGCGTTAGGAGAATCGAAGGTGTAACCGGCCAGTGCAGGAATACCCCACTGGTTAATCTTCAGGCCATACTTGTCTGCCAGTTGCTGCCAGCGTTCCTTGTTTTTGAGTCCCTGTTTGGTAATGAACTCCCAAGACTTGGTTTTCTCCATCACGTCAAGAGCGGCCAGTGCTGCGGTAGGTCCAATACGGTCTGTCCAGAACGTAGAGCTAATCCAACTGCCCTGGGCAGCATCCATAATCTCTTTCTTACCAAGGACAGCAGCAATCACATAGCCGTTACCCATAGTCTTACTGTAGATGGTCATGTCGGGATATACACCATACTTCTTATGCAGACCGCCAAAGGTCTCACGGAAACCGCTGGTGCACTCATCAAAGATAAGAATCACGCCATACTCATTGCAGAGGTTGCGGATATGCTCCAGATACCCCTCTGCCGGGCCAAAGTTGCGGCAGACTTCCATCTTCACAGCAGCAAGGTCGGGAGTATTGCGAATAATCTTTTCAATCTCTTCGAAATCGTTGTAGTGGAACGGAATGGCAGTGCCACGCAGTTCACGGGGTACACCATTGGTAGGAATGCCAGGGAGCAGATGACCAGCAAGGGCATCGTTCTCACCGAGATTCACGGACACATACCAGTCGTGCCAACCGTGATAGCCACAGATAGCAATCTTGTCTCTACCAGTGTAAGCACGGGCAATACGAACACACATGGAGTTGGCTTCGCCGCCACCACGGGTGTAACGTACACCACCAGCCCAAGTATTAAACTTCAGCAGACGCTCTGCAAGGTAAACCTCTTCCGGGCAGTTGAAAGTGGTCAGGTTACCATCGCGGACAACCTTCATCACAGCCTCATCCACCTCTTCGCGAGCATAACCAAGGGTATTGGTGCCCACACCCATCAGTCCGCAATCGATATACTCACGACCGTCCAAATCCCATACATGGCAACCTTTAGACTTGCTGTAGTAGGCAGGCCAGTTTTCAGGAAGGAGTTGTTCAGGTCTCTTAGAAAGGAGGGATGTTCCTCCAGGAATCATTGTTTTAGCTTTTTTGTAAAGCTCTTGTCCTTTTCCCATAATTATTTGATTAATTATTTTTTGATATACACTCCATCATTGGCTATAGACTTTGCATAGCCTTCATTATTCGCAAATTTGCTATTGATAGCATAAAGGTCTTTATGCTCTATGAGATAGTCTATATATGTTTTCCAATCCTTCTCTATACCCAAATTCTCAATGAGCGCCTTTATGACTTCAAAGTCTTCGGGTTCATCAATCGTGATGCGATAGTCATTGGCATTATACGTTCCTGCCGGATTCGGGTAGTTATATGTCTTATAAATAGTGCCACCGTCAGCAGAGCCATTTTTCCAAATATAAGGTGTTACGTGCTCGCGCTCTGATTTGAGAGTTGCTTCTTTAAAAGCTTTTTCGAGAGCAGAGAATTTCATTACTTCCGTATCAAGACCATCGGGGAAACTGGCAGCCTGTGTGCGAACGTAGTCATATGCAGGATGCTCAATAGCATAGGTAACGACTGCATCAATCACATTAGGATCAATCAGAGGGCAATCAGATGTTAAACGTACCACATAGTCCGGCTTCTCGGGCTCTGCAGTGCCGTAAAAGCGGGATAGAACATCATCCACAGAACCTTTAAAATACTCTACCCCAACTTTGTCAGCCACCTCTACAATGAATTTTGCACCTTCCTCATCAGTGGTGGCAATTTTCAATTTGTCTATAGTTTTAGCCTGAAGTATTCTCTTTAAATGTATTTCAAGTAGCGTTTGTCCGTTAACTACTTTTAATATTTTCGCAGGCAGTCTAGTTGAGCCATAACGAGCTTGTGTTATTGCTAATACTTTCATTTTAATTCCAATTTGAAGGGTTTAATAATTCTTGTTCTATTACCTCGATTTCAATATCTATGGGGGTATTTTTTACCGAATTCAGATTCATCCGGAGCTGCTCAACATTGTCCACACCTATCAGAACGCCATCGATATAGGGGTTCTGAAGGTTGTAGTTCAATGCAATCTCAGAAATGCTCAAACCGCTAGCCTTTGAAAACTCGTCCATTTGGAGAAGGTATTTCTTCATGGGCTGCAATTTCTCTGGAAGTGCATTTCTGTCTTTGAAGAACAGTCCTTGAAGGAATGTGCTACGAACATGGATTTCCACGCCTTTGTCATGCAGTTTCTTCATATAAGGCAAGAACTTCTTATCAAAGATATTGAACGGCACCTGAATCAGGTCAAAGGGAGACTTATTATCAAGAATAAACTCCAACTCCTCTGGGGTATAAAGCGAGAATCCTATCTTCTTTACCTTGCCAGACTCTTTCAAGACAACAAATTCATCCCATACTTTGGGATTGTTCTTGTACACCTCGAAATGATGAAGGAGATAACCATAGAGAGAGTCAACTTTCAATCGCTCCAATGAAGCATTGAACATTTCCTTGACCGGCGTTTCTCCTTTCGGATATTTGGAGACTATTTTGAAGTTTTCCTCCGGTGTGATACATTCGCCAAGTATCTCCTCTGAATTACCGTATGCACTGGAGGTGTCCAATGTAGTTATGCCACCCTTTGCCGCCTCTGCAAGGATACTCTTAACCGCTTCCTCGCTTGGACGACCTGCAGAGTTGACACCATATTGAAGACCAAACTGAACGGTACCAAGAACTAGTTTGCTCATTTTGCGATAAACTCCTTTACTTTCTCAATACCCAATCCTGTTCCTCATCCGTCAAGGTCGGGAACATCGGGAGTGCCAAACACTTGGTGTAGTAATCTTCTGCCACTGGCATATCACCTTTCTTCCAGCCAAACTGGCGGTAGTAGGGCATCAAGTGGGCCGGGATATACAGTACCTGCGAATAGACATTATTGGCTCTCAGATAATCATACAGTCCTTTACGCTTGTCTGCAGGCACCTGAATGATATAAAGGTGGAAGGCATGAACCAGTCCTTCAGCACGGAAAGGAGTCTTTACAACGGTTCCTTTGAATGCCTCATCATACTTCTTGGCAATCTCGTTTCTGCGCTCAATGCTCCAATCCAGACGCTTCAACTGGCTGATGCCAAGAGCGGCCTGCATCTCGGTGATGCGGTAGTTGTAACCCAACTCCTGCATCTCGTAGTACCAGCCACCATCGTTTTTCTCCAACAGGGCAGGATCTTTGGTGATACCGTGGGTACGGAACAGAGCCACCTTGTCATAGAGGTCTTTGCGGTTGGTGGTGACAGCACCGCCCTCGCCAGTTGCGATATGTTTCACAGGATGGAAGGAGAAAACGGCGAGGTCTGCATACTTACAGTTGCCAATCATCTGCTTCTCTCCCTTACTATCTATGAAGCTGCCACCAGGTGCGTGACAGGCATCCACCACAATGGCAAATCCGTATTCGTCAGCAAGCTTGCGCAGACGTTCCTCATCAATAGGATAACCAGCAAAGTCAACAGGCACTACGGCCTTATAGGTTCCCTTGGGTGAAGCCTTCAGGATCTCCTCCAGCTTATCCAAATCCATCAGGAAGGTTTTGGCATCGATGTCGCAGAACACCACCTCTGCACCCTGATAGCGGAATCCGTTGGCAGAGGCCACAAAGGTGATGGGGGTGGTAATAATCTTGTCACCGGGCTTGATGTCCAATGCCATTGCACATAGATGAAGTGCAGCCGTGCCGTTGCTCACCATACAGGCATACTTTACACCAAGATATTCCGCGTAGTTATTCTCAAACTGCCCAATTAGCGGGCCTTGGGTCATATAGTCGGACTTCAGTGCAGCCACAACGGCCTGCACATCCTCATCGTTGATGTGCTGATGTCCGTAGGGAATAGGTTTGTTAATCATAACAATCCTCCTTATTTAACTTCAAAGTTGGGATCAACAAACTCCTTGATTTTTGCTCGCAAAGTCTCAGGTGTCTCCCATTCCGTATTGTTGTCAGAACTGTAATGGAATCCATCAGGTACAGGTACAGCGTTGTGATGCTTAATGTAATCCTCGCGGCTCCAGTTGAACGATACCGAAGGCAGAATGACATAGTACTTACCAAGGTCAACCGTATCCAGTGCATCGGTAACGGTAATCATTTCCTCGTGCAGTTTTTCACCCGGACGGATACCCACCTCAACCTGCGGCAGGTTGGGAGCAATGGCGGTGGCCACATCCTTGATATGGTAGGAAGGAATCTTGGGGATGAAGATTTCGCCACCGAGATGATGACCTATGGCATACATCACCATAGCCACACCAGCTTCAAGAGAGATGTTGAAACGAGTCATACGCATATCGGTAATGGGCAATTCTTTGGCACCTTCATCACGCAGACGGGTAAAGAAAGGAATCACACTTCCGCGAGACCCCATCACATTACCATAACGTACCACAGAGAAGCGGATGTCCTTGGAACCACGGATATTATTGGCAGCGCAGAAGAGTTTATCGCTGGTGAGCTTGGTTGCGCCATAGAGGTTGATAGGAGCGCAAGCCTTGTCGGTTGACAGTGCCACCACATCGTGAACACGGCAAGCCAGAGCAGCCTTGATGACATTCTGTGCACCGTGGACATTTGTCTTGATGCACTCCTCGGGGTTGTACTCTGCGGTATCCACCTGTTTGATGGCTGCAGCGTGGATAATCACATCTACGCCTTCACAAGCACGGGTCAGACGCTCCAAGTCGCGAACATCACCGATGAAGTAGCGCATCATAGAATACTGCTTCTCAGGATACTTCAGTTTCAATTCATACTGCTTCAACTCATCACGCGAGTAAATAATGATTTTCTTCACATTGGGGTAATCACGAAGAATCACCTCAACAAACTTCTTTCCGAACGAACCGGTACCACCGGTAATCAAAACAACTTTTCCGTTAAGCATAATTAATTGTTTATATTATTGTTAATCATTTGATTTCTTATTAAAAGAGCGACCTGCTGTTATTGAACCTTAGTGCTTTCGCTCTTCTTATGAGAGACCAGCGGTTTTTGCTGATGTAAGAAGTCAGATGTAAGATGTAAGAACTACTTTCTATCCTCTAACTCAGCATTTATCTTCTTGCACCTTGTTACCAGTATCTTTACCAGTTCCTCACAATCTGCATATATACTATTATATTGTTTTTCGTCTATATACCCATTGCGATAAAGCAA
>Ga0247610_10000647_pt1 | contig 47615 bp, 38 predicted proteins | sample 174DNAGHGhighgp2_FD_193483 | JGI IMG/M metagenome (GOLD analysis project Ga0247610, IMG submission 193483) | Sheep rumen microbial communities from Palmerston North, Manawatu-Wanganui, New Zealand - 1742 DNA GHGhigh gp2 | ecosystem: Host-associated > Mammals > Digestive system > Stomach > Rumen...
AAATGAAATTGGTAATTCAGAGGATACACAGGAATTTAGAGATAAGGTATCTGCTGTAAGAAATGATTATAATAATTTAACATCAAATCAAAAAGCAATATTCCCTGATAAGGAAAATGATATGCTTAATGATTATGAAGCAGCAATTAGAGTAATGGATTTAATTAATGCGATAGGTGATGTAGAAGTAACTGCTGAATCAAAAGCATTAATTGATACTGCAAACGAAGCATATGAAGCATTAACTGATACACAAAAGCAATTAGTAGCTAATTATGATGAATTAATAAGCGATAATACAGACTATGATGAAGCATTAGCTGTAGTTAATAAAATTGATGCCATTGGTGATGGCGAATATTCAGAAGAAAAACAAGCATTAATTACAGATGCTAGAGAAAGCTTCAATGCTTTAACAGAGTATCAACAATCTATAGTTTATAATTCAAGATTATTATATGATAAGGAAGTAGAAGCTACAAAGACACTAATCGATAATATTGGTTCAGTTCAATATACACCTATCAGTAAGTCATTAATTGATATAGCTTCTGCATCATATAATGCATTAGATTCTAATCTTAAGCAAGAGGTTACAAATTATCACGTTTTAATGAAAGCTAATAATGATTACAATAAGGTAGATACATGTGTAAATAAGGTAAATAGCTTAGGTGATCTTACTTATAGTGAAACAAGTAATGAGAATATTAAAAATGCTAGAGGATTAATTGATGCATTAAATGCTGATCAAAAAGCAATCTTACCTGAAGAATCAGAAAATACATTAATTAATTATGAAAAAGCATATGCCGCAATTGAAAAGATTCATTCAATTGGTAAGATTAAATATTCAACAGGAACTGAAGAATTAGTAAAAGACGCTCGTGAAGCATATGATGAATTAAGTCCTGAGCAAAAGGAATTAATAAATAATGAAGATTTCTCATTATTAACAGCAAAAGAGGAAAAATTAGAAGATACAAGAACAACAGCTATTGCATGGGGTGTTATATTAATATTATTAGCATTAACAGCAATAGGAGCTGGTATATTCTTCATATTCTTCCTATTATTCAAGAATGATAATGACGATGATGATAAAAGCCTTAAAAATCAAAATGTAGTTAAGGCCTCATCATCAGCATTACCACTTATAATATTAACTAGTCATTTCTTTACTGGTCCATATAAAGCATTCTATATTCTATTAGCTATAGCAGCTTTAGTTTGGATTGGTGTGGCTGTTATATATATTCTTAAGAAAAAGGGTATTATAAAAACAATCAGTCTAAAGGGTGTTATAAAAACAATCAGTCTAAAATTTAAAAAAGATTCATCTGAAGAAGATGATGATAATACAAAAACAGAATAAGATTAGTTAAATAGTAGAAGGCGATAACCATAGATTGAGTTACCGCCTTTTTTTTGTAATTCTGTAATGCTTTAAATATACTTTTTTGATATAATATAATAGTAATATTGTGTAAGGAGTTATTTTGGTATGATAGAGGTAAAGGATGTTAAGTTTGCATATACCAAGGAAGATATCGCTTTAAGAGGCGTTTCTTTTGTCATACCCGATGATTCATGGGTGTCTATTATTGGGCACAATGGTAGTGGAAAATCTACTATATCTAAGCTTTTAATCAATCTTATTTCTCCTCAAAAGGGAGAAATAATTGTTGATGGAGTTAAGCTTTCTGAGACTACTGCACCAGAAATTAGAAAGAATATTGGAATAGTATTCCAAAACCCAGACAACCAATTCGTTGGTGTAGATGTAGAGCACGATATTGCATTTGGACTTGAAAACCTACAAATTGAGCATGATACAATGCATCGCCTTGTGTCAGAATATGCCGAAAAGGTTTCTATGCTTGATAAGCTTAAGCGTGAACCACATACACTATCTGGTGGAGAGAAGCAAAGGGTTGCTATCGCAGGAATTCTTGCATTAAATCAAAAATATATTATTCTTGACGAGGCTACATCAATGCTAGACCCAGAAGGTACTTTGGATGTGGTAAATCTTATTAAAGTATTAAAGAGTCAATATCATAAAACAGTTATTACAATAACACATGATCTTAATTTAGCCGCATTAAGTGATAATGTTATTGTTCTTCGTGAGGGTAAAAAGATAGCTGAAGGGAAGCCTATGGATGTATTTGCTGATAAAAAAATGCTAGCTTCATCTAATCTAGAGCTACCCTTTGACCTAGATTTTTATGATATGTGTAATAATCAAGAATTAAAGAATGATAAGGAGCTTATGGATGCCATATGGGAATATCATTTAAAGAAGTAGGACATAAATATCGCGGTGTTAAAAGAAAGGACATTACAATTGCCCTTGATAATATTAATCTTGATATTTCTGATAAGGATGAGTTTATTACAGTTATTGGTAAAACAGGTAGCGGTAAATCAACTCTTATATCTCATATGAATGGTCTATTATTACCAACAGAGGGTAAGGTCGTATTATTTGATAAGGAATTTACAAAAAGAAAGAATCATAATCCTAAGCTTAAGCCTATAAGAAAAAGAATAGGATTTGTATTTCAATTTCCTGAATATCAGCTGTTTGAGGAAAATGTTTATAAGGATATAATATTCGCTCCAAAGAATTTTGGATTTAGTCAGGAAGAGATTAAGGAAAATGTAATTAATGTATGTGAGCTATTAAATATCGATAAGGAGCTTTTGAAAAAGTCACCATTTAATTTATCCGGTGGACAAATGAGAAAGGTCGCTATCGCAGGAATTTTAGCTTATAATCCTGATATATTAATACTTGATGAACCAACTAGAGGATTAGATCCTAAGACCATGGAAGAAATTATGGAGGTATTTTATAATATCCATAAGAATATGCATAAGACTATAATCATGATTACTCATGATATGGATATAATGTATAAATATGCTACACGTGTTCTTGTAATGAAGGACGCAAGGCTTGTTTATGATGGTAGTAAGGAGGATCTTTTTAAGACAGAGTCTTATAAGGATTATCACCTAGAAAAGCCAGAGATATTATCTATGATAGATTATCTTAATCAACGCTTAGGCTTAAAGATTCCTTATACAATTCATACTAAGGAGGAGCTTTTAAGCTATTTGATGGAGGTGAGGCTAAATGGATAATATAACTATTGGTCAATATATTCCAGGCTCATCTTGGATCTATAAAATGGATCCTAGAATGAAAATAATTCTTACAATAATACTTATGGTAATAACATTTATATTACCATCTCTTATAAGTGTTAGTATAGCACTTGGTTTATTTGTGCTAGTATTTATTACAACACGTATACCACTTATGAAGATGCTTCTAGGTCTAAAGCCTGTTGTATATCTTATGATATTTACCTTCATATTACAAATATGCTATACAAAGGGTAGTGAGGATACACTTATTAAAATATTGGAATTCCATTTTAGCTTTATAACATTAGCTATTATTTTAGGAATTCTTGCCTTCTATCTTTTAACAAAGAAGTTTATACCGCTAAAAATGATATATTTCCTTGTGATGATATCGTCTTTATTTGTAGTTCAATATTTTGTAAAAAATGATTTATTATTTAACCTATCATATAGATTAAAGGTGTATGAGGAGGGTGTTATAAAGGGAGGATTTGTAGCTATACGTGTAATACTTATGATATCTATTACATCCCTTTTAACATTTACTACATCAACTATGGAGATTAATAATGGTATATCAAGTGTATTATCTCCATTAAAGCTATTGCATATACCAGTTTCAATATTTTCAATGATGTTATCACTTACTTTAAGATTTATTCCAACTCTTTTAATGGAAACAAGAAAGATAATGGATGCTCAAAGCTCTAGAGGAGTAGACTTCTCTGAAGGAGGGCTTAAGAGCAAGGTAACACAGGTTATTTCCTTATTAGTTCCTATGTTTGTTATTTCATTTAGAAGAGCAGAGGAGCTTTCAAATGCTATGGTCGCAAGAGGATATGATTTAGATGCTAAAAGAACTAGATATGATAAGCTTAAGCTACATCTAATGGATTATTTTGGCTTAATTCTATGCCTTGGATCATTAATTGGAATAATATGCTGGAGGTGGATATTCTAATGAGAATTAAATGCACTATTTCATATGATGGCTTTGATTTCATGGGATATCAAATTCAAGATGATTTAAGAACTGTTGAGCTTGAGCTTACAAAGGCTTTAAAGAAGGTTAGTGGTGAGGATATTAAGGTATTTGCCTCAGGAAGAACAGATAGAGGTGTTCATGCCTTAGGGCAGGTAATACATTTTGATACTAATAAGAATATTACAGAGGATGGATGGATTAGAGCCTTAAATAGCTTTCTTCCCCTAGATATTAGAGTTATTAGTGTTGAATATGTGGGTGATGATTTTCATGCACGCTTTAGTGCAAAGAAAAAGGAATATCATTATCTTGTTGAAACTGCAGAATATAATCTTTTTGAAAGAAGATATAAGGCGTTTTATTATAATCTTGATATTGATTTAATGAAGGAGGCCTTAAAAAGGTTATGTGGAACACATAGTTTTAAAGGCTTTTGTAGTGCCTCAAATATTGTTGGTAAGGATTTTGTTAAAACACTTGATGAGGCATATATTATTGAAGAAGGAACAACCCTTAGATTTGTATTTAAGGGAAGTGGTTTTTTAAAATATCAAATTAGAAGAATGATGGGTATAGTATTAGAAATTGGAAGAGGAAGAGATGTATTAGATACTATAGATAAGGTATTTTTAACAGAGGATCCTACAATTTCTAGAATGTGTGCTGATCCACAGGGATTATATTTGGTTAAGGTTTATTATTAAGAGGTGCTTAAAATGAAGGGCTTATTTATCACACTTGAAGGTGGAGAGGGTAGTGGAAAATCTACTGCCATAAATGCTATAAATGAATATTTCTTATCTAGAGGATATAAAACACTTGTATCTCGAGAGCCTGGTGGTATTAAAATAGGTGAAGAGATAAGATCTGTTATTTTAGATAAAGAGAATACTATGATGACACCTGAGTGTGAAACATTGTTATATGCGGCTTCACGCATACAGCTTCTTAAGGAGAAGATTATTCCAGCATTAAATGATGGAATAGTAGTTATTCTTGATAGGTATATTGATTCATCATTTGTTTATCAGGGTGTCGCAAGAGGAGTTGGAATTAAAAATGTAGAAAGAGCTAATGGATTTGCTCTTTCATACATGCCAAATATTACATTCTTTCTTGATGTAAGACCTGAGGTTGGCCTTAAAAGGCTTTCTGGAAGGGATAAGATGGATAGGCTTGATTTAGAGTCAATAGATTTTCATAATAAGGTATACAATGGATATCTTGAGGTTATGGGAATGTATCCAGAGCGTATAAAAAGAATTGATGGAGAGCAAGCTCCAGAATTAGTTATTAAGCAAATAACAGATGTATTAGATAAAGTAATTAAAGGATAGGTGATTTGTGTGATAAGCGATTATATAATGGGACAAAAAGAGGTTAAGATGATGCTTGATCAAAGCTATAAAAACAATCGCTTATCACATGCCTATATTTTTGCAGGTGATAAGGGAGTTGGAAAGGAGGCTATGGCCTTATATTTTACAGCTCTTGTTAATAGCGATGGAGAGGTATCGTTTGAATCTCCTAAAACAAAGGCTATATTTGATCATGATTTTATAAATCTATTTGAAATATCACCTAGAAAAAACGAAATTGTAAAGGATGATGTAGAAGCCTTACTAAGGGAGTTTAGTAAGACATCTCTTGTAGAAGGAGATAGAGTATTTATTATCCATGATGCTGATAAGCTAAACCAAAAGACATCTAATATGCTATTAAAGTTTATAGAGGAACCACCCCTTGGTGTTCATGGTATACTTATAACAAATAATGTATCTAATATTCTTCCAACCATTATTTCAAGATGTAATATTGTAAAATTTAAATCTAAGGATAAGTCTATACTTTATAAGGAGCTTATAGAAAGTGGTATGGAAAAGATGGATGCCTCAATTATAAAGGAGCTAACAAATAATAAAGAGGCGGCTCTTCAAATACTTGAGGATGATTCATATCAAATGATAAAGAATATAGTAATCTCTCTTTTAGAAGCATCTAAGGAAATAGAAGCTATGACTATTATTATGAATAATATTTCGCTTCTTTCAGATCAAAAAAACATGAGAATGCTATTAGATATATTATCACTTATGATTGAGGATATGCTATATGAGAGTCCTTTAAGATTTAATGATTTTAAGCAATTAATTTCACGCTATAAAAAGGCAAGTGAAAATGATAAAATAGAAAGAGAATTGAAGTCTATACTTGAGTGTATTAGAATGCTAGATAATAATGTCTTAGCTCGTAATTTAGCATATAGGCTTCCAATAATACTATTTAGGTAGGTGAATTGTATGAAGGCTTGTAAGGTACAATTTAAAAAGCTTGGAAAAAGATATTTCTTCGGATGCGAAAGATTTAATTTATCTGATGGAGATATGGTTGTTGTAAATACTATTCGCGGACAAGAAATTGGATATGTTTGTGGTGATATGTTTGACCTAGATCCAAAGGGGATTGATGGTGAGCTTAAGGATGTAATAAGAGTTGCTACAAATGATGATATTACAAGATATAGAAGAAATCTTGATGAGGAACCAAAAATTATTCAAAGGACTAAGGAGCTTGTTATAAGAGAAGGACTTGATATGAAGGTTCTATCATGTGAATATACATTAGATAAATCAAAGCTTATTATCTATTTTGAGAGTGAGGATAGGGTTGATTTTAGAAATCTTGTTAAGGATTTAGCAGATGTTTATAGAACACGTATTGAGCTTAGACAGGTAGGATCTAGAGATGGGGCTAAATATTTTGGAGGAGTTGGACCATGTGGGCTTATGGTATGCTGCCAAACATGGATTACAGATTTCCAAAATGTTTCAGTAAAGATGGCAAAGAACCAAAGCTTATCTTTAAATCCAACTAAGATTAGTGGTAATTGTGGTAAGCTTTTATGCTGTATTAATTATGAAAATGATTTATACACTGAGCTTAGAAAAAATGCTCCTGATGTTGGAGATATTGTAGAAACTGATAATGGTCTTGCGAAGGTTATAACATCAGATATTATTAATCAAAACCTAAAGGTTAAATATATTGATAATGAAGGATTTGGATACCTTAAGATGAATGAGGTTAAATTCGATCCTAAGAATAGAAAGAGAAAGAATAATGGAAGTAATTAATGAGCTTTTAGGATATCCATATTATAAGATTATTCAGGATTCTGATAGATTTAATTTTTCAATTGATTCAGTATGCCTAGCCCATTTTGTAACATTAAAGCCTAATGCTAAGAATGTTATTGACCTTGGGTGTGGGAATGGGCCTATTGCAATGTATTTAACATTAAGAACTAAGGCTCATATAGATGCGGTAGAAATACAAGAGGGATCACTCGATCTCGCAAGAAGATCTATAAAGCTTAATATGCTAGAGGATAGAATAAGTCTATATCATGATGATATTAGAGGCTTCGCAAAAAAATATCAGAAAAAGTATGATGTGGTTTTATCTAATCCACCATTCTTTAAATATAATGAAACATCAAATATTAATAAAAATGATTATAAAACTATTGCAAGGCACGAGGTAATGCTTAATATATTTGATTTATGCAAGGAGGCAGCAGCATTATTAAATGATGCTGGAGTGTTTGCGCTTGTTCATAGACCAGATAGGCTTACAGATATTTTAAAGGCTTTAAGAGATAATAGGCTTGAGCCTAAAAGAATACAATTCATATATCCTAAGGAGGGTATGTGTGCAAATCATGTTTTAATAGAGGCTGTAAAGGGTAGAGGAGAAGGTGGCCTTAAGGCTCTACCTCCATTTTATGTTCACAATAGTGATGGAAGCCATACAACTGAGGCTTTAGAGGTTTATAATCAAAAGGATGAGACAAGATGAAAAGATGCTATAGCTATAACCATGATAAAGCAATTTTATATTTAGTAGCTACACCTATAGGTAATTTAGATGATATTACATATAGAGCTGTTGAGATATTAAAGAAGGTATCATATATTTATGCTGAGGATACTAGAAATAGTATGGTACTTTTAAATCATTATGATATTAAAACACCACTTAGGTCTTATCATGATTTTAATAAGGAATTAAAAAATGATGAGATTATAGATATCCTTATGGGTGGAGAGAGTGTCGCAATTATAAGCGATGCTGGAAATCCTGTTATTTCAGATCCTGGATATAATATTTGTGTTTCATGTATCGAGCATGATATAGCTGTCACAACTATTCCAGGACCTTGTGCGTATCTTTCAGCTTTAGTATCATCAGGTCTTCCACCTATGCCAAATACCTTTATTGGATTTTTAGATAGTAAGAAGAATAAAAGATGTGAGATGCTTAATGAATATAAATATGTTACACATACACTTATTTTTTATGAAGCACCACATAGAATAATTGATACCCTTAATGATATGCTTGAGGTTTTAGGGGATAGATATATTGTAATATCTAGAGAACTTACTAAAAAATATGAGGAAATTATTAGGGGAAATATAAGTGAAATATTAGCTGATACATCACTTTTAAAGGGTGAAATGGTTGTCCTTGTATCAGGGTATAGTGAGGAAGCTATAAAGAAGAATCCTATGGAAATGATTGATGAGCTTATATCATTAGGATATAGAAATAAGGAGGCTATTAAGGAAACTGCTATGGCACTAAATCTTGATAAGCATGAACTCTATGATCAATATATTCTTTATAAGAATAATAAATAATTATAAAAAATTGTTTTTTTGTAGTATAATCTTAAATGTTGGAGATGATTTTATATGGAAAATAAAAAGTTCTATTTAACTACTGCAATTGCATATACATCATCAAAGCCTCATATTGGAAATGTTTATGAGGCTATTTTAGCTGATGCAATTGTTAGATATAAGAAGAAGGATGGATATGATACATTCTTTATGACTGGTACTGATGAGCATGGTCAAAAGATTCAACAGAAGGCAGAGGCTTTAGGTATAACACCAAAGCAGCATGTTGATAATGTATCAAATGAAATAAAGGCTACAGATAAGCTTATGAATATTGAATATGATAAGTTTATCCGTACTACAGATGATTATCATATGGCTGAGGTAGCTGATGCATTTGAAAAGCTATATAAGAAGGGTGACATTTATAAGGGAGCCTATAAGGGTCTATATTGTGTTGCCTGTGAGTCATATTTTACTGAGAAGGATTTAGTAGACGGAAAGTGTCCTGATTGTGGTGGCCCTGTTGAGGAAGCATCAGAGGAGGCTTATTTCTTAAAGCTTACTCCATATCAGCCACGTCTTATTGAGCATATTAAGAAACACCCAGAGTTTATACAACCTGAGTCTCGTAAGAATGAAATGCTTAATAATTTCCTTGCAAATCCACTTCCCGATTTATGTGTATCAAGAACATCATACACATGGGGAATTCCTGTAAAATTTGATAAGAAGCATGTTACTTATGTATGGATTGATGCTCTTATGAATTATATTACAGGTATTGGATATCATGTAAATAAGGATTCTGAACCTGAGTTCAAGAAATATTGGCCAGCAGATGTACATTTAATTGGTAAGGATATTTTAAGATTCCATACTATTTATTGGCCAATTATTTTAATGGCTCTTGGTGTAGAACTTCCAAAGCAGGTATTTGGTCATCCTTGGGTTTTAACTAACCACAATAAGATGAGTAAGAGTAAGGGTAATGTAATTTATGCTGATGATTTAGTAGCACAATTTGGTGTTGATGCGGTTAGATATTACTGCCTACATGAAATCCCATTTGCTGCGGATGGTAATTTAACATATGAGCTTGTATGCGAAAGAACAAATAGTGATTTAGCAAATACATATGGAAATCTTGTATCTCGTACTATTGCAATGTGCAAGAAGTATTTTGGTGATGAGGCTATTTGTAAGGCTGATACAGTTTATAATGAAAACGAGGAAAATGCAGAGCATGCACTTCTATCTGCAATAGATGAGGCATGCAAGAAATATCATATCCTAATGGATGAGTTTAAGGTTGCTGATGGACTTGAGGAGGCAATGAAGATGCTTCGTGCTGCCAATAAGTACATAGATGAAACTGCACCTTGGGTTCTTGCTAAGGATGAGTCTAAGAAGGCTGTATTAAAGAATGTATTATATAATCTATTAGAGGCTATAAGAATTGGTTCTGTATTATTAGAGCCAGCTATACCAGCTTCTGCTAAGAAGGTATATGAGGCTCTTCATACACAGCATATTAGCTTTAGTGACTTACAATTTGGAAAGATGGAAAGCTATAATGTTTCTTCAATAGATGTATTATTCCAACGTCTTGATGTTAATAAGGTAATGGAAGATGTATTAAAGAAGGAAGAGGCTAAGAAAGAGGTAACTGCCAAAGTAAGCTCTAATCCACAAAAGCCAGAAATTACTATTGATGACTTTGATAAGCTTGACCTAGTAATGGGAGAAATCATTTCAGCTGAAAAGCATCCTAAGGCAGATAAGCTATTAGTATTTAAGGTAAATATTGGTGGTGAGGTTCGCCAAATTGTATCTGGTATAGCTAAATGGTATAAGCCAGAGGATACAATAGGTAAAAAGGTAGTCGTAGTAAGAAATCTAAAGCCAGTTAAGCTAAGAGGTGTTGAGTCACAAGGAATGCTTCTTTGTGCTAGTGATGCTCTTGATGAAAACCTAGAACTTGTTACATCTAATTTAAATCCTGGAGATATAGTTAGATAAATGTATAGAAAGCTTTAGCTTTGTGCTAAGGCTTTTTAAACTTTTTGGTATTTTATAAATTTGCGTTATATGGTATAATGAGTTAAAGTGGGTGATGAAAATGCGCGCAAGAGATTTAAAGGTTTATGTAATAATTTTAATATTTTTCTTAGTGTGCTTAATTGCTATCACTGCAGTTTATCAGGCTGGTGTAGATACTGCAACAGTCAAAAATGCATATTATCAAAGTGAAAGTGCATATGATGCATCTTGTAGTGCTCTTGATGCAAGTATTGCTGAATATAATACATTATTTGTTAATGGAAGCGATTCTGTTGAAGCTACAAATATAGATGATTCTTCAATTTTTGGAGACAACACATATGCTATTTCATCTGATGGTTATGTATATTATGTAAATGGTAGTGAGTATGGAAGAGTAGCCCTACAAACTGTTATGGCTAATGCATTAAATGATGAGGATAATGCAATTCTTCTTATTGATAATGGAACTGTTATAGGATCAAATGTTGATTATAATTCTCGTGTAACATCTCTTCTTGAGATATTAACAAGAACAAATTCTGCGACATTATCTAATAAGATTCTTGATAAAACACATGAAGAGGGTAGAGAGGTATATAAAGCTCGTCTTACTGTTACATCAGGAGAAAATGATGGATATATTGTTGTAGATGATTATTCTTCATTTAAGCTTTTAAGATTTGTTGATTCAGATGATATTATTACAACTAATGATGTTAATCAATTTAGATTGATGTATTGGATTGGTGCAGGACTGTTATTATTAGGAATTGTTATTAACTTTATTTTCTTATTTAAAAAGCTTAATAAGGGTCAAGCACTTGATGCAGGAATTTCTCTTAGAGGTTCAAATGCTGTTGTTGTATGTAAGGTGGATGGAAAGATTATTTCTTACAATAGACCGTTTAAAGCAGCATTTGAGACTAAGTCGCTTCCAATTAGCTCAATGAATGATTTGACGTTGATGGATACTGATTTACCACTTAAGGATTTAATTAAGGAACAAAGAAAATTTGTTCTTGGATGGATTGGTATGCTAAATGAAGAAGGAGTCAAGGAGCATGATGATGTTTACTTTGAATTCTATTCTGCAAAGCGTGGTACTGATTATTCACTTATTGGTAAGGATATTACAAAGGAATATATTGATCATAAGATATTAATTGAAAAGTCTACTAAGTCACTTGTTACAGGTGATGATAATGGAGTAGTTCTTGATAGACGATATCGTGAGGTTAAGGAAAAATATAAATCTGTTAAGGATCCATATTTATTCATTATGGTTAACCTAAGAGGATTTAAGGATATCAATACATTACTTGGATTTGACCAAGGTAATGATGTGCTAAAATTCTTCTCAGAAAAGCTTCATGAATTTTTTGATGGCCTTGAAATCTTCCATACAAAGGGAGATGAGTTCGTAATCCTTGATGAAAACTCAAATGAGGTTTCAAATTTAAAAATTTGTGATAGAATGCTAGAGGAATTAAAGGCGCCTATTCAAATTAATAATAATGAAATTATGCTTCGTCCAGCATTTGGTGTTTTAGGTTCAGATATGGATGGAGAAACAGACATAGATTATGACATGCTGATATCTAAGCTTACTACAGCTACAAATCGTGCTAAGGGAGCTGGAAGAAATGTATGTAAATATGATGTAAATCTAGAGAATAGTGCTATGAAGGACCGCGAGATGGAGGAAGATTTAAAACTTGCTATCCAACGTGGAGAGTTCGTAATGTACTATCAACCACAATATGAGTTAAACCAAGAAAGAGTATGTGGATTTGAAGCGTTGCTTCGTTGGAACAATCCAAAATATGCCACAATCTCTCCAGAGGTTTACATTAAGATGGCTGAAAAGAATGGATTTATCATTGATGTAGGAAACTTCATTAATGCGGATGTATTTAAGACTGCTAAGGAAATGGAGCAGTATGATATTCATATTTCAGTTAATGTATCGCCTGCACAAATTGTTCAAGCAGGATTCGTTGCAGATTTCTTAGAGAAGTTTGAAGAAAATGGACTAAGACCAGGAGCTATTGCCCTAGAGGTAACAGAAACATTCCTAATGGAAAACTTCAGTACAGTTATTGAAAAGCTTCAAATTCTTAAGAACCGTGGAATTTCAATCCACCTAGATGATTTTGGTACAGGATATTCATCTATGCTTTATTTAAAGGAGCTACCTATTGATACAATTAAGGTTGATAAGGAGTTTATAAAGCATATTGAATCAGATAGATTTAGTAAGGTATTAACTTCAAAGATTATTACTCTAGGTAAGGAGCTTGGAGATAAGGTAATTTGTGAAGGTGTTGAAACTAAGATTCAAAAGGATATTGTTCATAAATTTGGTGCTGATATAATTCAAGGATATTATATTGGTAAGGCTTTATCTAAGGAAGATGCCTTTGCCTTATTAAAGACAGGTAAGGTTTCAAGTGAAAACAAGAGTAACGGAAAGTTAGGTGAGGAGTAATGTTATTAACTTCAGGAGGTAGTGCATTAATGGTAACATTAATAGCAGTACTAGTAGTAATTTTATTAGGAGTATTATTTTTCTTCCTAATTAAATACAATTATAAGAAATTCCATGAGGAAAGCGATAATCTAACAGAGCAGACTATTACTAAGGCTGAAATGAATAGAGCTATTTCTAATTATATTAAGAAGGTTGGAAGATTTGGAGAATTTACTCTAATCTATATTGATATTGATAATTTCACATCAATGAATGATATATTCGGACGTGAGCAATGTCAGGAATTCTTGACAGAAATTGCACAACGCTTTGTTAAAAGATTCCCTTATAGAACAGTAATTTCAAATTATAGTAATGATGAATTCATGATTTTCATCAAGGATAATTTAACATATGAGCAGGTATGTAAAATAACTGATCAGCTACTTGCTGATGTAAGAGGAAAGCTTTATGTATCTACAAGAGATTCTATTTCTCTTACTGCATCTGCAGGTATTTGTATGTATCCTTCTTGTGGAAGAACTACAGAAGAGCTTGTAAAGAATCTAGAGCTTTCAACATATATTTCTAAGCGTGAGGGTGGAAATAAATACACAATGTATTATAGAACTCTTGCTACTGATGAGTCAGAGAACTACAAGTTCTTCTTAGAAATCAAGAAGGCTATCCTTAATAAGGAATTCTGTCTATATTATCAACCAATCATTAACCTTAATACTGATAATGTTTATGGTTTTGAGGCTCTAATGCGTTGGAACCACCCAGAGCAAGGTGTATTACCACCAGCTAAGTTCATGTCTATCATGGAAAAGAGTGGAGATATTTATTGGGTAGGTAAATGGGGACTTGAGCTATTATGCTCTAAGTTTAAGGAGGTTCAACCACTTGTTGGTGATGATTTCCATTTAACTCTTAACTTATCTACAAAGCAATTAACATATGAATCACTAGCTGATGATCTAGTTCTTGTTGCTAAGAAGGCATCAGTTGCAGCATCTTCAATTGTTCTTGAGATTTCAGGATATGCAATGTTTGAGAAGATGGATAACGTTAAGCAAAACCTATTAAAGCTACGTGATGCAGGATTTACAATTGCAGTTGATGGATTTGATCTAGACTACTCTACAATCACAAAGATTAGTAAAGAGCCTATTGATATGATTAAGATTTCTCGTAATTTCTTCCTTGATGAGGTTGAAGGGGATTCAAATAATCCTAGACCTACAACATCAGATGCAGAAAAGCTTGCAGCTGAGAAGGAAGAGACTAAGTCAATTAAGGAGAAGTTTGCTAAGATGCTTATTGAAACAGCAAATGTTGCACATCGTGTTGTTGTATCTGAAGGAATTGAGACTAAGGATCAGGCTGAATATGTAAAGGGACTTGGAGTAACTCTAGGTCAAGGTTACTATTATTCAAAGCCAATTTCTGAATCTGAGCTTCCTGATTTCATTAGACTTCGTAAGTGGGACGAGCATACATTTGATCCTGCTAAGGAGGCTGAGCAAGCGCCTGCAGAAGAAAATAATGATGCAAATCTTGCAGCTGAGGTTAATGCAGAAGCTCCAGTTGCTGAAGAGCAGAATGCTGTAGAAGCAAATGATAGCCAAGAAGCAACTACTGAAAGTTCTGAGCAAGCATCCCCTATTACTGAGGAAGTTCCTGCAGAGGAGAGCCCAGTAGAGCCTGAGGCTAATGCTACTGAAGCACAAGAGGAGCCAAAGAAAAAGGTAGCACAAGAGGATGCTGATGAAGAGGAAGATGACTCTGAATCTGATGAAGAAGAGGATGAAGAGGAGTAACCTCTAAAGGCATAAAAAATTGACATATTTTTAGATTTCGTATATAATACTACTAGATAGAGGGCTAAACTAGAGCAATCTAGCGACGCAAAGCTATAGGGTCCTTATGGGATAGCCAGTTGCTGTATCAGTAGATTGCTACGATATTGCAACTATTTTTTATGATATTTGTAAATTAATGATGGAGGATAACCAAGTATGGCAAAGGATAATTTATCAGAAAAGCTTGCCAAGGACCGTATGGTCAGCTTGTTTAGAAGAAAAAAGTTAATAGCTACATTAATTGTATTATTCTTACTACTTGCTACAACTATCGGTCTTGTAACATACTATGGTTTGAGTACAGGAGGATTTACAATTAATATTGATGATGAATTAAGTGGTATGGGAATAGTGCTTAAGGAATCAGTAGATGGTGAAGGAAGTCAGAGCTTGAATGCCCCTGAATATTCAGATGCACAGCCTATTTCTCAACCAGAAATAAATGAAAATTTCGTTCTTAACACAGATGGTGGGTATACATCAAATGCTGGAAATTATATTGGATATACATTCTATTTAGCTAACACAGGTGGAAAGCAATGTGATGTAGAAACTACATTCAAAATCACAGAAAATACTCGTGATGTAGCTTCAGCTGCAAGATTCTGGGTATTTATTTCACACGGAACTGAAGAGGATGGACAGCTTGTATATTTCGAGGATAGCCATGATAAGACTGGAACTATTTATAAGAAGGCTGAATCTAGTGAAGAAAATGAAAAACAATATCAAGACTCAATAGCCAATATGTCTTATAAAGAGACTGTTGATTGGAATGCTGATTATTCATCAAAAGATGATGAGAATATTATTTATCATACTGCATTCCTAGACTTTAATCCTGGTGAGGATTATAAGATTTCTATAATTATGTGGCTTGATGGAAATGATCCGGATTGTGTTGCCTATTATGGAGAAAATAACGAAAGAATGGGAATTATTGAAGGAAAGCTTAAGATTGGTATGTCATTCGAAGCATACCATGAGAGCCTAGTATAGAAAAAAATATTTATTGACATAAAATTAAAATATTATATAATTATGACGGATTTACGATTTTAATTATATAAAATGTCGGTAAATGTTTTATAACTAACCTAAAGGGGTTGATAAACAAATGATTAATTTATCAAGAAAACTTTATATTAGTTTACTAACTCTAGTACTATTGTTTGTAGTTGCTGGAACTGTCACATTCGCGTGGTTCAAGCTAAATACAAATGCTTGGTTTAGTGATTTGGAGATTGGCGCATCATCTAATGCTGATTTAAGAATATCTGTTGTGGGTGTAGAGGGAACATATGGTTCACATTTGACTAATAAGCAAATTGGATCATCTATTATCGCACATTCAAATGGATGGGATCTTACTTGGGATGATACTGAAAAAGCATATTTTTGGTATGATTCTGAGGAAGATAAGTACATCAAAGTAACAGATGAAAATGTGGAAGATTATATGAAGATTCTTTCATTAAAGCCTGTTACAACAAAGGATGGAAAAGTATTTAGAAATCTAAATGGAATGCTTGTTAATGAAACATATAAGTATTTCTTCAGATTTGATTTATATTTCATGTCTAATGAAAATCTAGCACAGGATGTGTATTTCTCAAATAGAACTATCACATATCCAGATGGTACAATTATTCCAAAGACAGAGTTTACAACTGTAGGACAGGAATCAATGACTTTCCCAGATAATATTGTTGCATCATTTGATACATATAATCAAGTGACAGGAAAGATGATTCACTTCAATGCAGCTGATCAAAAGGCTTATGAGGATGGAGTAGATGTAACAGATAGCTTTAAGCAAAACTTTAACACATACGTTTCTGATGCAACTCGTTTTGCGTTAGAAACTAAGTCTATAGATGTTGATACTACGGAGGTAACAACATCAAAAGTAAGACTATATGAACTAAATAAAGGTAATGGTTCATATGCAACAACAATGGTAGAAAGTGGTATCACTTCAGCTAATACAACATATGTAGGTACAGCAGGAGCAGCTTATGACGCAACTAAGAATGCAGCATTCACATACTACAATACAGTTCGTCAGGCAGAGCTTGATGCAGGTACAGGTACAGACTCAACAATAGATCCTATTAATTATAAGGATGTACCAAATACATATAAGGGATTAGATACAGTTGAAGCTGCAAAGATTATTTCTTTAAATGCTTCAAATAATTATGGTAAGTATGGTACTGCTAAAATGACATTAACATTATGGATAGAGGGATGGGATGCAGATTGTATTGATACAGTCTTAGACCAACAATTAACATTTGATATGTCATTTACAAACTACAATACAGCTGTAGAAAATGAGCCTACAGAGCTTACATATCTTGTAACAGATCCAACAACTGGAGCTATTATTGATGATAGTAAGTCTGTAAATCAAATCTACAATATGTTGATTTCAGACGATTCACCTGCATATATCGAAAATAGTACAGCTTCATTCCTTGGCTGGGCTAGAGCAGATGAGAATGGAAACTACATTGACGAAAACGGAAATGTAGCTGACAGCTATACATTGTTCGATTTTGCAAATACCACTGTTAAACCAATGGTTGAGGGTGAAAAGTGGTATCTCGTTAGTGTGTGGCAGTAACGAGATATCAAAAAACTTGATATAAAATCACGAAAGTGATATAATTAAGTTAAGGACACAGGAATATTTGCTGTCATTAAAATGAAAAAACAAGGAAAATATAATAATAAGAGACGAAAAGGAGAAAGGTATATATGAATAAGATTTCGAGAAAATTATTATTAAGTTCACTATCTATGGCATTCGCTGTTGTAGCTCTAGGAACAACAACATTTGCATGGTTTACAACTAATGCAACAGTAACTGCTTCAACTAAGGTTGCAGTTCAATCATCAACTACATCTATCCAAATTTCAAAGGATTGTGAGTCATGGGGATCAAGCATTGCATTTGATTTCACTGATGCAACTGCTGATGGAAAGAAGGAATTAACTGCATGGACATATAATGCAGCTGCAGCAACTCTTTCTGCATCTGATACATTCTCAAGACTTGAGAATGGAGTAGTTCAAGATGCATCAACTACATCTGCAAATGCAGCAGCAAAGAATAATCTAATTGTATTTGAGGCTTACTTAAAGGTTTCATCTGCAGATATGAATGTAAAGCTTTCAACTGATACTATTACTGCGGCATCAGCAAAGAATTATACAATTCTTAAGGATTTCTCATTCAACAATGATGGAACAACTGCTTCATATAAGGCAGGAGACACTGTAAAGGTTGACGTTAGAAATTCACTTCGTGCTGTTGTTGACGTATCTTCAGGTGTAAGTACAACTTCAGCTGACTATACTGCATTAGGTACAGGAGCACATAAGGCATTTGTAGATGATGCTGCTTCATATACAAGAATTAACAAGGTTGCTGGATATAAGGCTGATTCTGTAGGATCTATTGGAACACCAGGTACTACTGATATGGTTAACTTTGGTAAGTCAATGGCTAATGATAACTGTGCAAATAGCTATATCGCTGCAGTTCTTGGAAGCGAGTTCTTCACAAGAACAGATGATACTTCTACACCAGATGTAGATGAGTCACGTAATAATAAGGTAAATGCAAATTATGCTGCAATTGCTCAAACAGAGAATGGATTTACTAATACAACATTAGTTGAAGATACAGACACAGACACAATCTACAAGGTAAGATTCACTTACTGGCTAGAGGGATTCGATGCTGACTGTTTCGATGCTGTATTCGGACAAACATTTGATCTTGCATATACATTTGACATGGCTCAAAATGCTTAATTTAAATTGAATAAAAGGCTGATGGCGACATCAGCTTTTTTATTTTATAAAAAAGAGGATGTTTTCATAAAATAAATTAGTATTTAATTTTAATTCTAAATATGATAAAATATAATAAAGGTATTTTGTGAAAGGAGAGAGCATATTATGTTCGATAATGATTCTAATAAAAATGAATATACGAATGATGGAAACATTAATACTCCTCTAGATGATAATTCTAATGAAAACGAAATTGTAGAAATTGATTCTGAAGCAACCAATAATGAAAAAAAGAAGGTTAATCCTCTTTATGTTACAAATATCGTTGTAAATTCAATTTTCTATGTGTTTATCTTTATTTTACTTTTATTTTCTATTTCCCAAATTGCAGGTTCTAAAGAAAATAAAGTTAAAAATGTTTTTGGAGTTGGATACGAAGTCGTAATGTCTAATTCAATGTCTCCAACATTTGAGGCTGATGATTTGATTTGGGTTAATACCGGAGTCAAAAAATCAAAATTAAAGATAGGAAAGATTGTAACATTCTATGATACAGTTTCTCAAAATCCTTATAGTAATCAGGATGGATTCTTAAATACCCATAGAATTGTTGATTTGATATATGATTCAAATGGTAAGGTTAGTGCTTATGTTTTACAAGGAGACATTTGGAATGATACTGAGTATGACTATGATTCATTAACTGATGATGAAAAGGTAATAGCACAATATTCACAGCAATATGTCCAGGTTGTACGCTTTAATGATATTAAGGCTATATATACTGGAAAGTGGTCTGGTGCTGGTAATTTTGTAAATTGGCTATCTAATCCTAAAAAGGGATTTGTGCTAGTTATTATTTTCACAGGTTTATTCTTAGTATTTGAAATGTTTATGGTAATTAAGAATGTAATGGAAATAAGAACAGCTAAGCTTCAAGAGGCTAATGAGGCTGAGAAGGAAGAAATGAAGAAATCTCTTGATGAGGAAAGAGAAAAAATGAAGGCTGAGCTTTTAGCTCAATTAAGAGCAGAGCAAGCAGCTGCTGCAAAGGAAAATGCAGAAACAAAACCAAATGATGAAAAAGATATCACAGATAGTAGTGAAAAGGGCGACGAAGAGAAGTAAAAATGATTGAGTCCTTGGAAGGAGAGAGCAGATATGAGTGAATTTGCTAGATATTATTATAATTTTTTAAAGGCATTCTTTAAAAACTTTGGTACATTCTTTTCAAGTATTGGAAAGGCCTTTGGAAAATGGTTTGGAACTGACATTAAGAATTATTTTAAGGATTTAGCTGATGCTTCAATCCACAATAGTGAATGGAATGCATTAGACTGGATTGCTTATGTTGTAGTTCTATTTATTAATCTTGCATTTATCGTATTACTAATTACATTAATTGTAATTCTATGCAAGAGATATAATAAGTTTAGAGGTAGAGAAATTGAGAAGGATGAGCTTATTGATCAAGTACAGCTATTAAACAAGAAGGTAGTTGAACTTGTTGATGAGAAGAATAAGATTCTTGCTTTACGTGTAAGCCAAATTTCAGGTGGAGAAACTGAGGTTAATCCAGATGACCTATTCAACCCTCAATTAGCACCTGCTGAGGAAGAGGAGAAAGAGGAGTTTAATGGAAGATTCATTAAGCTTACTCAAGTTGATGCTTTCTATAGATCAAATCCTGAATACACAATAATGACATCAAATGATATGCTTGATTTAAGTGGTCTATGCGATAGATTTATCGGATATGCTGCATCACAGCTACATCTATATTATGCAAAGCCAGTTATTGCCCGTTATATCGCAGGAATGGGAACTTCTAAGGTTCTTATCCTAGAGGGTATTTCAGGAACAGGAAAGACTTCCCTACCATATGCAATGGGTAAGTTCTTTAATAAGCCATCATCAATTATTTCAGTACAGCCTTCATGGCGTGACCGTGCTGAGCTACTTGGATACTTAAATGAGTTCACACATAGATTTAATGAAACAGATTTCTTAAAGTGTGTATACCAAGCTGGATACTCAGACAAGCCTAACTTCATCGTACTAGATGAGATGAACCTTGCCCGTATTGAGTACTATTTTGCTGAGTTCCTATCAGTAATGGAAATGCCAGACCCATCTCAATGGTTAATTGACATCGTTTCTGGTTCAGATCCAACAGATCCTAAGCTATTTATTAATGGTAAGCTATTAATTAACCAAAATATTTGGTTCATCGGAACAGCCAATAAGGATGACTCAACATTTACAATCACAGATAAGGTTTATGACCGTGCCCTACCTATCGTTATTAACCATAAGGCTGAGCTAGTTGATGCACCTTATACTGAAAATGTTCAAATGTCATTTGAATATATTGATGAGCTATTCAAGGCTGCACAAAGAGATATTACAATTTCTGCAAGAGTTATGGAATCATTTATGAAGCTTGATGAATTCATCCAAGCAAAATTCAAGATTGCATTCGGAAATCGTATCATGAAGCAGATTAGATTATTCGTTCCATGCTATATTGCATGTGGATTTACTGAAATTGAAGGTCTAGATTACATGCTATGTAATAAGATTTTACGTAAGTTTGAGTCATTAAACCTTTCATTCCTACGTAATGAGCTAGATCAATTAAGTGCCTTACTAGATAAATTATTTGGTAAGAGAGCATTTGCTGTATCACAAGATTTTATTAATGATCTAAAGAAGGTAAGCTAATAAATACCTAAAATGATATTAGTGGGAGGTGAGCAATGTGGAAGAAGAGCAAAAGACTGAACAATCTATCGTTGTCGATGAAAAACTAAATGAGAATGGTGATAGCTCAGATGGAAAGGTCTTAGAGCCAACTGATGCAGAAAAGAATGATGCATCTGTAAGTGAGTTCTACCACATTCTCGAGGAAAGCCTAAAGGGTAGTGTCACTAAGTCAGCTATGGGAGCTGCTTTACTAAAGCAAATCCAAGGTGGAAAGAAGACAGTTTACTCAAAGACTATTCGTGAAACTAAGATTTTTGAAAAATCATTTATACCAGTATTAAATGATTGCTTTAAGAGTATCTCAAAAATTTTAAAGGATCCTAAGAAAGCAATTCGTTATGAGGAAGAAGTTGTACCTATGGAGAAGGTTAAGAAGGTTAATTCTGATACCGTAAGACACTTATCCTCACATACACAATTTATTAAACAGGTTAAGGAAAACGGGGATATTATTCCATCAAAGCTATTAACAACATTTTCTGAAGATGAGCTAGGAATTTATGAGAACCGTTTCATTAAGACTCTAATTAACCGTATTTGTAAGTTCTTATCACTTCGTATTCAAATTATGAAGAAGAATCTAGATTCATATGAGACACGTAGTACAGTTATTACTAATGATTTCAAGCTAGAGGATAAAACTAAGGTTAAGGTTGAGTTATCAGTTAAAATGGAATCTGAGCAGGAATCTGAGGTTAAGATGGCTCGTGACACCTTTGAAAAAGCAAAGGATGTACAAGAGAAATTTAAATCTCTTCGTTCTTCTCAGCTAATGCAAGCCTTAAAGAATTATAAAGAGGTAGTACCTCCAATTCAAAAGACTAACATTATTACAAAAAATCCTGAATTCAAGATTTGTTATAATACATGGGTTTTCCTTGATAGATATAACCAATTAGCATTCGATGTAAATGTACGTGAAAAGAAGAATAAATATACTGATGAGATGGCATCAACAATTGATAAGATTTTTGCTAACTCAGTTGGTACAATGCTATATTATAATGGTTCTAGAGACCTAGAGAATCAGGACCTATATAAGTCACATACATATCGTAATGCACGTAATCTAAGTAAGATGGATGATGAGTATAAATTTAAGCCAGATTCTCAAAATATTGAAAAATTTGAGATGTCTGAGTATTTCTTAAATAAGACTCAGGAATTCTACCAGCAATCTCTTGAGGATAAAGTAAACTCTGGAATGGAGAAGAAATATTCACTAGAGCTTGTGTTTAGAGAAATGCAAGAAGTAATAAACTCAATTTATCCACCTCTATTTGAGGTTCCATTTGAGGATGAATTTGAAGAGGTTCCACTTCCAGTTAAGCTAGAGCGTGCTAAGAAGAAAGCAGATGTCTTAGATACTATTACTAGACTTAAGGAAGTAGATTACAATAATACAAAGAAAGAATACGAGGATACACTAGCAGAGATTCAATCTACTGAAGAGAAAATCCGTCAGCAACAGGCTCGTGAAGCAAGACTTAAGAAGCTTGCAGAAGAGAAGGCAGCTCGTGCTGCTAAGCGTGCTGCTGAGCGTGAAGAGGCTAGACGTAGACAAGAGGAGCTAGAAGCTAAGGCTAAGGAGGAGCGTGCTAAGCTTAAGGCTGAGCGTGATGAGGCCCGTGCTAAGGAGAAGGCAGCTCAAGAGGCTACAAAGGCTAAGCTTCAAGAGCGTAGAGCACGTATTCTTGCTGAGCAGGCTAAGGCTAAGGCTGAAAGAAAGGCTGCTCGTGAAGCAAAGGCTAAGGAAAGAGAAGAAGCTAAGGCTAAGGCTGAGGCTGAAGCTAAGAAGGTAGAGGAGCAAGAGAAGGAGCTAGAAGCTTCTAAGGCTCATCTAGATGCTAAGGAAATCCTTAGGCGTAGACGTGAAATCATTAAGGCTAAGGCTGCTGCAGCCCGTGCTAAGGAAGAGGCTATGAAGGCTGCTATGGCTGATGAGGCTGAGGCAGAAGCTGAAGACGAGCAGGAGAATGCAGAGGTTAAGGCAATTGATGATGAGCTAGACCAATTATTAAATGACTTCTCATCTGATGATGGTGAAGAGGAAGAGGCTCAAGAGGAATCATTATCACCTAAGGAGCTATTACGTCGTAGACGTGAGGCTATAAGACAAAAGGCATTAGCTGATAAGGCTGGAGCAAGAGTTGTTGATGAGGATGAGGATGAAGAAAAGCCTCTTGATAATAAGGCATTATTTGAAGCACGTAAGAAAGAACGTGCTGAAGAGAGTATGATGCAATCAAAGGATGTTGTTTCTGCAGAGGACGACGAAGAGGAGTCTAAACCAGAAGCAGTAGCACCACAAAGAGCATCTGCTGCAATGTTTGAGCGTAATAGGGATATTATTCGTCGTCGTGCATTACTTGCACAGCGTCAAGCACAGGCTAATGGTACTGCACCTGTAGAGGCTGCAGCCCCATCTGCTACTGAAGAGGACCCAAGAGAGGTTCTAAGACGTAGACGTGAGGCTTTAAAGCAAAGAACATTAGCAGAACGTAGTCAAGCTCGTCCTGCAATGGATAGCACACCTTCAACAGGTGAAAAGGTTGATCCACGTGAACTATTACGTCGTAGACGTGAAGCAATTCGTGCTAAAGCTTTAGCTGCAAGGGCAAAGGAAAATGACGAAGACTAAAAAGCAAGGCTTACTACAAAGGTTAAAATCAAAGCTACCTCCAAAGGTACAAAAGGGATTAACAATTGGAGTAGGCTCTCTTATAGGATTAATTGTATTACTTATCATTTATATGCTTGTATGTAATGTAATTGCTGTAAGAGAAGAAAAGCCTGTAAGCTATTTTGGATACTCATACTCATATGTACCAACTAAGAGTATGGAACCAACTATAAAAGCTGGGGATTCTATAATATTTAAGAAAATATCATATGATTCATGTGATGTTGGAGATATTATCATATATAAATCTGAATCTGGTGAAACTAAAGGACTATATATTGTTCATAGAATAGTTGAAATAACAGATAGTGGATTTATAGTTAAGGGTGATAATAATACCTTGGTTGATGATGAATTAGTCACAGCTGATATGCTTATAGGAATATATGTTAAAACATTTAATTTCTTAAATATAGGAAAGCTTGCGTCAAACAAAAATTTAATCTATGGATTATTAATATTTGTATTTCTATTAATAATGCTGACTGAAAGTGTTAATATTTATCTTGTAAAGAATAAGAAAAAGATAAAAGAAAATTCTTCAGAAAAGCTATCAAGTGAGGAGCTTAAACAAAAGCTACTTGATGATATGCGTCAAGAATTATTAAAGGAAATAGAGGAAGAAAATAAAGCTAATGAAGAGGATGGCGAATAGCCACCTCTTTTTATATAAAATTATTGTTGACATAATCTTGTAATTATAATATAATTTTATCGGTACATTTTTAATCCACAAAAAGCCCTTAATTAGGATAATTTAAGGAGGAAAATAATTTATGAAAACTTATATGGCAAATAATCAAACTGTACAAAAGAATTGGTATGTAGTTGACGCTACAAACAAGACACTAGGAAGACTTGCAACTCAAGTTGCTTCTTTATTAAGAGGAAAGGGAAAGCCTACTTACACTCCTCATGTTAACTGCGGAGATTACGTTGTTGTAATCAATGCTGAGAAGATTAAGTTAACAGGAAACAAGTGGCAAGATAAGCTATACATTCATCACTCAGATTACAATGGAGGATTAACTACTCTTACTGCTACTGAGGTTATGACTAAGTTCCCTACAAGAATGGTTGAGAATGCAATCTACGGAATGCTTCCTCATACTAAGCTTGGAGATCAAATGAGAAATCAACTTTATGTTTATGCTGGACCAGAGCATCCACATGCTGCTCAAAAGCCAGTTGAATTTAAGGTAGAGGACTAATAAGGAGGTACTGAAACATGGCTAAGAAGAATACTAAGGTTCAATATTTCGGAACAGGACGTCGTAAGACTTCTGTTGCTAGAGTTATTTTACAAGCAGGTGAAGGAAAGGTTACTGTTAACGGTAGAGCATTTGAGGAGTATATTACTAACCCTCTAGCTAGACTTGACGCCCTTCAACCACTTGAGCTTACAGAGAACTTAAATAAGTTCGATGTAATCGTTAATGTATTTGGTGGAGGAATGACTGGACAAGCTGGAGCTATCCGTCTAGGAATCACTCGTGCATTAATGGAAGTTAACCCAGATTATCGTGCTACATTAAAGCCAGCTGGTCTTGTTACACGTGATCCACGTGCTAAGGAGCGTAAGAAGTACGGTCTTAAGAAGGCTCGTCGTGCTCCACAATTCTCTAAGAGATAGTATTACGTTTGATTTTGACAAAAAGTTCATATTTATGGATTATATTAGAAGCAGGGGAATCCACAACCCTGCTTTTAGTTTTTTTAAGAAAAAAATCGTAAAATATGACAGCACCTTTAACACAAATAAAAACTTCTTAACTAAGGTGTTAGCTGTGCACTACAAGTCTCTAAGCGTTAATTGTTTGATTATTATAATTGCAAAAAGACATATTAAGCAGGACTTCTTCACCCTGCTTTTTTGTATGAAAATGGAACTTGGAAAAAATAGTGAATTTGCATAATATATATAAATATTGTAAAATATAAGTAGAAAGATATGTACCTTGCTCGAAATAATATTAGAACATGTGGTATTATATATGTATACTAAATTTAAATGGAGCTAGGTGTCTAGGTCCATTTTTTGTCTTAAGGAGGGGATAATATGAAAAAGTCTTTTAAGTATTTTTTAACTTTTTTTATCTTAACATTTACTTTATTACTTGTTGCTTGTAGTGGTAGTACTAAAACAAAACTACCTACAAATGAGCATGATAAGGTAACATATGCTTTTAACGGAGTTGAGAAGAGTTTTAAGAAAAAGAAAATTATTACAAATTCAAATAATAGAAATGTTAAAAACTCTATATTAAATGCAGTAGACATTTCATCAAATACTCTTGATCAAATTAAAGCTGTATATGTTAATGGTGATATTATGGAAGATGGAATTGATGGTTTAGAATATGATCAACCACCAATGATACAATTCCAATGTCTAAAAGCCATTTATGAAAAAATTGGTGATGATTTTACATTTGATAATAAGTATTTTGATACAATCACTGGTCAAATATATCTTGATTTAGAAACTGGTGAAGTAAAAGCTGATTCTAAAGATAGTGCATATTTAATTAGCTATGAATTTGGTCTTGCGATTGATATTAAAATATCTACAGATGATTTAATAACTGCAGATGTTTCATTTGATATCACGCTTATTAAGGGAAATGATAGTTATAACACTAAATGGTATTGCTATCTTATACTTGATTATGATATGGAAAAAACAAGCCCAAATTATAAATTAACTATGTATACTGCAAACAATGAAAAAGAATTGTCATATAGGAATGTGTGTACATATGAATATGATTATGTAGAAGTAGTTGATAATGCAATTAAGGAATGGAGAAAGTTTGATATTGAATCAGATATTAAATTGATTAAGGATAATAATCATCAAACTTTCCAATCATACTTAGATGAAAATATCGAATTTAGAATTGGTACTTCTAGATGGTTTTATGATGGAAAGCAAAGAAAAGTTCATCAAATGACTGATGCAAAGGCTGCGACATTAGGAACTGCTTATTTTGAAGGTTTAGGTTTAAATAATACAGATATTAATGATGATGCATTCTTTAATATTACAGGTGAGCAAAATGATGCTTTAAAATCTATTTATTCATCATTTAGTAAAATCTTTGGATTTGATTTAATATATGCACTTGTTGATGGAGGAGAAATTAGTGGTGGTGGTTCTGGATATACTCCAGTAGAAATTGCATTATATGATGTAGATGGAAATATTATTTCAGGGTATGAGGTAAATGATACTACCTTAATTGAACATTTAGTCGCAGGATTTTATGATGTTAATAGTCTAACGCATATAAATACAAAATTGTATTATAGGGATAAAGATGGACAATTACAAGAAATTCCTGATAGACAAACTTTAGATTATTATTTTACAGCTAAAAGGATAAATAGCAATGAAACATATGATGTAATTAAGGTTGATTTAGATGATTCTATTGCAGATGCTTATTCTAAGTTAATAGCTGCAAATAATATAACATCTAATGATGTTGAGGATCATTTCTATATTATTCCTGTGGATGCTAATTACGATGTTAGAGGTAATATTGAATTTATTTATCATGATTATCAATATACTCCAACTACAGATGATGAAGGTTTCCCTAAAGAATTATCTGATTTAAAAATTCCTGAATATAAAACCGAAAAAGGTCGATTTAAATATAATAGTAGTACAAAATATTTAGCTATCCATGACTCTAATCTATATGATGCTTCAACTTATATAGATACACTTAAAGCTGCAGGATTTAGTGAAGTTGAAACTCAAAATTATTGGATACGATTAAAAAGAAAATATGATGATACTCAAGAATTATATTTAATATTCGATTATTCAAACGATATATTTACACTTCATTATGAGATTAAAGAAAGGGAAAAAATCGAAATAACAAGTGTTGGAATAATAGGTTTATATGGTTGGGATTTAGAATATAATGTAATGCCTTTTGAATATGATAGTAATGAAGGCGCATACTTTGCTACATTTAATGTAGAACCTGATAATGAATTTAAGATTGTTGCAAATAAATCTTGGGATATTAATAATGGTGGATATGGTTACTCTGATGTAGATGGACTTGAGGCATTTGAAGGCTTTGGACAAGGTGAAAATAATAATATCGTAGTAGCTAGGAATGCTATATTACGTTTAAAAGCTATTGTTAGTGGAGAAACTATATTATTATCTTTAGTACAATGTGATTATACATATAAAATCACGAGAGGAAAATTTGATGAAGGTGTAGATGTCATCATAAAAGATGGTGACCATGGATTAGGTTTTGATATACCAATTAAACAAGGTACATCATTTACAATTGATTTAATTGATCATAAGGAAAGAACAATTAAATTTACTATAACAGATGCAAATGGTAAAACAATGTATGATAATAATATATCAAATACTGAAGGTTTAGGACCATTTACATTAGAAAGTGATTTAATAATTAGCTTTATACCAATAAATTAATAATTTAGGAGGGATTCATCAATTTGAATCCCTTTTTATTATGAATATAGTATTTTAAATATGATATAATATTTTGAGGTTTAAATTGTATGAAAAGAATGATTCTATTATTAACAATTATTATTTTATTATTAATATCATGTTCATCTAATAATACAGAAGAAGAACTAATATATAATGAGACTTCCTATGGAGTCTTTTTAGGTGCTTCAAATGAGGATATTGATTATATGCTTCAATATGATGAAATTGTTATTGATGCTCAATATTTTACAGATAATGAAATATCTTATATGAAATCTAAAGGTAAAGTAATATATAGTTATTTAAATGTAGGTTCTATAGAAGATTTTAGAGATTATTATGATGATTATAAAGATTTAACATTAGGTGATTACGAAAACTGGGATGAAGAGAGATGGATAGATGTTTCAAATAAAGACTGGCAAGACTTTGTTATAAACAATCTAGCATATAATATCATTAATAAGGGTATAGATGGCCTTTTTATTGATAATGTAGATGTTTATTACAATTATAAAAATGATGATATTTTTAATGGGTTAACATATATTTTAAAAGAATTAAAAAAAATGACATATACACTTATTAATGGTGGGGATGAATATGTTATGGAATATTATGAAAGATATAATAATATTACAGATATTATGTCAGGAGTGAACCAGGAAACAGTATTCTCTAAGATTAATTGGGATAGAGAGGATTCATTTTCTAAAAATGATAAATCTGAAACAGAATATTTTATGGAATATGTAGAGTTTATAGGTTCACATGAAGGGGATGTATACTTACTTGAGTATAGTAGAGATAATGCGTTAATTAATACAATTTATGATTATTGCAATAAACATAATTTTAAATATTATGTATCTAAAACACTAGAATTATTAGCAGAATAATTATAACAATAATCTATTCTTTTATGACTAATTAAATAATCTATTGTGCTTAAAAATAAAAGGATATAAAATGTCATCTGTATTTAATATTTATTGGAGAGAAGTATGTCTACAGTTTTAATTATCGCAAATATCCTTTCATTTATCGGAAACACATTATTTACATTATCAACATTATTAAAATCGAAAAGAAAGATATTATTATTTCAATCATCAAATCATATGATATCAAGTATATCTGAATATATGATGGAAGCCTATACTGGCATTGTTCAAGAGGCCGCAAGCCTACTTAGAAATACTATTTTTTTATTTGTTAAGGACGATGCCTTAAAGTTGAAACTTATTATAACGATTATTATTTCAATCATAGCTTCAGTAATTGGTATTGTTTTTAATATAATACTAAGCAATGGGGTTTGGTATGGATACCTTCCAATTATAGGATCTTTTATATATTCTTTAGGAGTAATATTAGCATTTGTCCTACCTGTTGGACCTATAAAGGCTGAAATTATATTAAAAATCTTTTTAATGGTAAACGCAGTGGCATGGGGATCATATGGTATTATTGTTAAGCTTTATCCAATATTCATTTTTAATTCATTAAATATATTATTATGTACTATAGCTATAATTAGAGCTTTAATTATTTTAAAAAAGGAATTGAATAATACAATTAGATAATATGCCTTATAAGCTATTTTTAATTATTATATTAATATGCTATAATTAAAATAGTTTGGGAGGTTTGTCATGGAGGCAATAAATTATAAGAGATTACCATATCACCAATATTTCATTGATACAACAAATGATCAAAATAATAAGGATACAAAAAGGTTTGAAATGAAATATAATGAGGTGTCATACGAATGGAAGGGTGTAAAAACTCATGCCAATTACGAAATTAATTATGATGATGAAAGAAATGTGATACAGGTTCATTTTCAGGGGACTAAGGATTTACCAGATTGGGTAACTAATTTTATTTTTATTCCAAAATATTATGATTCATTTAAATGGAACAATAAAAAAATCACATTAAAGGTTCATAAATCATGGGCTGCAATGTATAAGGTGATGAAGCACTTTATACGAGATGGGGTAAAGAGATTATTGGAACTTCATAAAGAAGCAGAGGTAGAGGTTGTTGGATGGTCACTTGGTTCTGCGATGGCACAGCTATGCGTTCAGGATTTAAATTATAATTTAGGTATCAAAACGCATTTGTTTACTTTTGGATCCGTAAACTTATTTAAAACTAATATATTTAATAGAAGAAAAACAAAAAAGTATTTAAGATCATGCTGCTACGATTATCATCTGTTCTGCAATAGAAGCGATATTGTAACATATGTCGTACCTAGAATATTTGGATTTATTAAAATTAATAGAACTAATGTATGTGGCCGTTTTAAACTATTTGGGCTTTTTAGACCACTTAAATACCATATGCATTATGATGAAGAGGTGCTTTATAGAAAAATAAATAGAAAAGAAAGTAGGTATTAGTATGATACTAGATATGCTTTTTGTAAAGGATTATGAAATAAGAAGAGATAGCTTTATTAATCTTTATTTTTCCTTCGATAGAGTATCATTTGTTGGATACAATGATAAAATTGGAATATTAAAAAAATATGATAGCTATAAAATATTAAATGAAAGAGTAACTGAAATTGGTGAGTATCATCATGAATATAAATATATTGTAAGTGTATGTGATAATTGCTACTTCATTAGAGCTATAACTAATGAAGATGGACTAATATATGATATATTAATATATACTGTAAAAGATATTGACTACATTAATAGAATATTCTTTCCAAATGTTTTTATAATCCCAGATAGCGTAAAAGCATATAATAAGCCTGCTCTAAGAGTAGATAATAATGTTAACCTAATATATATGGAAAAGGCCTTTACAGAGGCTTTAGGGTATGAGGATTGGGATTATAAAAATAAGTGTTTAAATCATTTAGATTATAGTGCTATAGATAAAAGATTTATTGAATCCTTTAAGGAAGCTGATTTTAATGGATTATATTCCTTTAAAAGAAATGATGATAGAATAGCATTATTATATTTAGATATAAAATATGTAGATGGCCTATATATAATAAAAGAGATAGTAGATAAAACAAATAATTAAATTTATATGTAGTCATTTTAAACTAATATGATATAATAACCATATTGAATGGAGGATGCTACATGGTTAGATATGGAACTTTAGATGATTTAAGTGATATATTAGAAATGCTTAAGCTATGTAAGGAGGATATGAAGAAAAGAGGTCTTCATATTTGGGATGATACATATCCAACAGCAGATTTAATAAAAGAGGATATAGAATCAGGAAATAGTATAGTATTTGACGATGGTAATCATGTAATAGCTTTTCTTGTATATTATCCTAATGTAGTAGATCATAATGAGGATTTGTATAATGATCATAAGAATCCGGTTTTAATTCAAAGGGTTATGTCACATCCTTCATATAGAAGAATGGGACATGCTGAAGCTATATTAAGATATGTAGAAACACTTGGATATTCATCTATACGTCTACTTACAAGAGATGTTAATGTTTATTCAGTTAATTTATATAAGAAGCTTGGATATAGTGTTATTACAACTGCTATTAATGGTACTGATACTATGCAATTTTGTGAGAAGGTATTATAAGCTAGAGATGGAATCTCTAGTTTTTTTATACCTAAAATATGGTATAATTAGAATAATTAATGGAGAAAAACTATGACAGCGTTGTATACTAAAGAAATGAGAAAAACTCATACTATATTATTGCCAGAAATGATGGAATATCATTTTGATTTAATAGCTGCGGCCTTCCATAATTGCAAATACAAGATGGAGGTATTAGATTATAAGAATCCAGATATTAAGGAAATTGGCCTTTTATATTGTAATAATGATATGTGCTTACCTTGTATATTAATAACAGGGCAACTGATTTCAGCCTTAAAGCATGGAATATATGATCCAAAAACAACAGCCTTTTTAATTCCTCAGGCTGGAGGAGCATGTAGAGCGCCTAATTATTATTATGTTATAAAGAAAGCCTTAGATAAGGCCGGATTTGGTGAGGTTCCGGTAATAAGCTTAAACCTTAGTGGAAAAGAAAAGCATAAGGGCTTTAAATTAAGTCTAAGGCTTGGATATTCGTTAATTGCGGCTGCGTTATATGGTGATTTGTTACAAGCCTTATATTTGAATATAAGGGCTTCAGAAAAAACTGCTGGTGAATGTGATAGCTTATATAGTAGATGGAATAAGAAGCTTTCAGGGAATATTGCAAATAATAAGAATATTAAGAAGAGAAAAATAAAAAAGATAGTAGGAGAAATAATTGATGATTTCTCTAAAATTGAAACTAAAGAAATAAGTGATAATAAAATAGGCGTTGTAGGAGAAATATATATAAAATCCTGTAAGCTTGGCAATAATAATTTAGAGGATTTTTTAAAGAAAAATAATGCCAATTATTTTATGTCAGGATTTACTACATATTGCTTATATGTAGCAGATACATCTGTATCAGAGTTTTTGGATAAGCATCATTTAAAAATATTCTCTTTTATTAGAGGAATTATTATGCACTATCTTAATAAAAAGCAATCTTTGATATCAAAGCCATTAAAAAAGGCAGGCTTTCTATTTTTTAATTATAAGGAATTAAGAAATAGAGGGGATCATATATTAGATTTTAAAACTTCAACAGCAGATGGATGGCTAGTGTCTTGTGAAATGATGGGATTGATTGAAAAGGGCTATAAGAAGATACTTATAGCACTGCCTTTTGGATGCATGGTATCTCATGTTTGTAGTAAAGGAATAATAAGAAGGATTAATGAAAAATATAAGGATTGTATTGTATATCCAATAGAATATGATTCATCTATGGCTCCTATAGTAGCTGAGAATAGAATTCTTTTGGTATTACAATCATAAGATGCAGGGCTTGATACACTTGGTATCAGGCTCTTTTTATATCATTTTTTATAAAAATTAATAAAAAATATAAAATAATATTGCATATGTCAATGATTTTTCTCAAAGTATATACTAAAGTATATAACATATATTTTTTACTATGCATATGTCATTAAAAATGGTATAATATATTTAGAGGTATTCACATTATGAAACACGGTAGAGGTTATGTTTATGATTTATATTATCATATTGTTTGGTGTGTTAAATATAGACATAAAATATTAGTAGATGATATCAAAGATGATTTTATAGACATTATTACTAATATTTGTAAAAACAATAATTATGAGCTTGTTGAAATTAATACGGATAAAGATCATGTCCATATGTTATTAGGATTATCACCACAGGATTCTATTCCTGTAGTGATGAAAACATTAAAAGGTGTATCAGCAAGACTTTTAAATAGTAAGCATAAAAATGAATTAAGTAAACTATTATATGGAGGACATATATGGAGTCCTTCGTACTATATAGCTACTGCTAGTGATAATGTAATGGATAATATAAAAAAATATATACAAAACCAAGGTGAGGAAGATGCAAAAAGGGCTAAAGATTAGATTGTATCCTGATAATAAACAAATTAATATTTTAAATATAATCTTTGGTCACACAAGATTTGTATATAATTATTTTTTAAATTATTCAAAAGAAAATAAAGATTATAAATATACAAATTGGAGTAGATTATTAACTGAACTTAAAAATAGTGAAGAAACTAATTTTTTGAAAGATGCAGATAAATTCGCATTACAAAATTCTTTAAAGAATTTAAGTGTAGCATATTCTAATTTCTTTTCAAAAAGAGCTAAAGAACCAGTTTTTAAGAAAAAGCATAATTTACAATCGTATAGAACAAATTATACAAATAAAAATATTGAATTATATGATAAAGGAATAAAACTTCCAAAATTGGGTATCGTTAAATGTAAATATAATAAAAATATAAAGAATCATAAAATAGTAAATGTAACAGTAAAATTATTAAAAAGTGGTATATATGAAGCATCAATAATATATGAAGCAGAAACTGAAATGTTATTAAAAACAGGAAATAGTGTTGGAATAGATTTAGGAGTAAGAAAACTAATTACAACAAGTGATAATAATAAATATATATCTGAATTAGATATAGATAGAATAAATAATAAAATAAAAAAGGAACAAAAGAAATTATCTAGATGTAAATTGCATTCTAGTAATTGGAATAAGCAAAGAAAGAAATTAGCTAAGATATATCAATATAAAGGAAATTACATGTTAGATAATATTCATAAAGCAACGAAAGCCATAGTTACTAAATATGATATTATCTATATGGAAGATTTAGATATAAAGGATTTATTATCTAAACAAAAACTAAAAAAGCATAAAAGAAAAATGCTCACATCATCATTAGGAAAAATAACAACAATACTTGAATATAAATGTAAGCATTATGGAAAAGAATTAAAAAAGATAGATAGATATTATGCATCAAGTCAAACATGTAGTGTATGTGGTAAGACATATAAAGTATTAGCAAGTGAAATATATAAATGTCCACACTGCAAGTTAATTATAGATAGAGACTATAATGCGGCAATAAATATATTAAATTATGGAATAGCACACAATTAAATAATAAATAGTACGGTAGGAACTACCGGAATTTAAGCTCATGGAGTCCATGTAAGAGACCTTTGGCCCAAAGGACTATGAAGTGAGAATCTTATGACTTCATAGTTATGAGAGGTTCAAGTTTTCTAATTAATACTAAAGAGGCACTTTCTTCGCTATACAGTGCCTTTTTTTAATTATTTTTAGAAAATATCTTTTATTTATTGTAAAAATATTAGATAATAATTATATATACAAAATGATTTCTTTTGAGAGAGGAGAGATCAATATGAATGCGTTAAAAAAATTTAAAGATTTTATTGTTGACCTATTTGGTTTCAAAAAGAATCCTAAATATGTAAGAAATTATTTCCATGAGGCTAATATAAGAAGTAGTATTTATATGGCAGCTATTATTATAGTACTTGAGATATGGATGATAATTAGACAGTTTGTAAAGCATGTAGGGAAATTTTTGTCATATGATAGCGTAAAATATAAAGCCTTCCATGAGGCTGGATTTACTAAATCACAATTCTTTGATTATTATTATAATAAGTGGGGATATTCTGGACATTTTGAATATGTATTCAATTCCATATCCTTTTATTTGTTATTTATAATTGCGGCTGTTGCAGTTTTAGTATACGCAATATCATTTATAAAGAAGAATGCCTATACTAAAACTAAGAAATATGATATTGCCTCAATTATAGTATCAGTTTTATGTATTCTTTGGATTTTTATGCTTATACCACAAAAGATTCCAACTGATAATATAGGTAAGTGGACTACAATACTAATGTATATTGCAATTTTTGTACTAGGAGTAGCTATATTTATAAGTACAATGTATACAAGCTTTATTCTTAAAGCTAAGAATCTATTATCAGTAATAGTTATCACATCATTTGCGGCATTATGCTTAATCTTTGGATTAAAAATTGGATATTCAGATTTTGCACATACAGCAGATAACCTAGATAAGTATTATATGATTACATGCTTCCTTACAATGGTTATATTTGTAACATGTCTATTGATTTGGAAGCCATATATATCAATTCTAATGAATATTACAATATTTATTATCTTTGATTATATGCTCGAATCATTTGATGGAAGAGAATTCCTTGAGGGTGATAGAGTCAATTATATAACATTCTTAGTTTCACTAACAATGATTGCGATATCTATTTATCAGCAGCGTATAAGAGAAGCTAATAAGGATATGAATCTAGAATATATTGCTAATTATGATGAACTTACAAGCATAAATAATTTTCATAATTTTTGTAAGGAAATTCTAAAGCATCAGGAGTTAGATCATAATAGCATTGTAGGACATGTATATCTTTTCTTAAATATTGAAAACTTCAAAACTTATAATGATAAAAGAACATTTGAATTTGGAGATGGTCTTTTAAAATCGATTGGATTGGCAATTAAGGAAGAGTTTAAGGATGGTATTACTGCAAGACAAGGCGATGACCATTTTGTTGTATTCACAAAAAATGAAGATTTAGAGAATCATATTAATAATCTTAGTGAAAAGCTTAGAATGTATGATGATGAGCTAAAGCTTATATTAAAGGTTGGAAGCTATGTACCAGAGCTTAATGAAAAGCCTAATAGAGCAGTAGATAAGGCTAGATATGCTTGTGGAATGTGTAAGAATAGATTTGATAAGAATTATGCAATATATGATTATCAAATGGATTCAAATTATCATAAAAGGCAATATATTATCAATAATTTAGATAATGCCATTAAGAATGGATGGATAGTTCCATATTATCAGCCTGTTGTATTTAGTGATACAAAGAAGCTATGTGGAGTAGAAGCTTTAGTAAGATGGATTGATCCAACATATGGATTTATATATCCATCAGAGTTTATACCAGTATTAGAGGATTATAGATTAATTCATAAGCTAGATAGCTGTCTTTGGGAACAGGTATGTAAGGATTTAAATGAATCATTGGCTAATAATAAGCCTATAGTTCCAGTATCATTAAATTTCTCAAGATTAGATTTTGAATTGATGGATGCCTTTGCTGTAATAGATGGTCTTATTAAAAAGTATAATATAGATAAAAACTTTATTCATGTAGAGATTACAGAAAGTGCCTTAAATGATAATGTTAAACAATTAAATGATACTATAAATCAATTGAGAGCTGAAGGATATGCTGTATGGTTAGATGATTTTGGTTCAGGATATTCATCTTTAAATGTATTGAAGGATTATACATTTGATGTTGTAAAAATAGATATGAAATTTTTATCTAATTTTGAAGGAAATCAAAAGGCTAAGGATATATTAAATAGTGTTATAGACTTATCAAATAAGCTTGGAATGAAAACTTTAACTGAAGGAGTAGAAACAGCTGAGCAGGCAGAGTTTTTAAAAGAAATAGGTTGCTTAAGACTTCAAGGATATTTATTTGGTAAGCCAATGCCAAAGGAAGAATTATATAAAACAATTTTTGATGGAAAATTAATAATATCTGAAGTGCTAGAAAAATAAGATTTGAAGGAATTTGGGCATAATACCAATATTTATTAGGTGTTGTGCCCAATTTCTTTTGTAACCTCCAATTCTATTTGTCTACTTTAGAAATATCATATTATTTATTAGACATGGCTTTTTGCTTATACATTAGGCATAAAAACTTTATTTTTTCCAAGAAATGTATTATAATATAATTAAAGTATAGTGTATTATATGGAGGCGATAATATGAAAAAGAGATTTTTAGGAGTATCTTTAATAGCTTTAGTAGCTGTTGTGGGATTAGCTTCATGCGATGATAAAAAGGCAGAGCTCGTTGATGCTAATGGAGAAACATACACTGTAAAGACTACAAAGGATGGGCAAGAGGTATTAAAGGTTGTAACAAGCCTTGCATCAATTCAAAATGATGATCCATTCGAAAGAATTGCAGTAGATGCAGATATTGATGCAGATATTGTGGGAAAGTATAGCAATGGAACAATATATGAAAGCTATGACATTGATATGGATGCTTATGCACAATTAAGTTTTAATGAAGCAAAGTTCTCATCAATTAATCCATATGATTTGACATCTAGTGAATACATTGAAAAATTCCATGAGCAATTTGCTTATTTAACAGGTTATTTAAGTGTTGATGGAAATGTAAATTATAAGAAAGAAACAGAGGAGAAGGCTGTTGATCTAGATGTGACATTATATAAGAATACATATAAGGATATTGAGGGAATATATGCTCACCTAGAGAAGGTTAATATTAATGGACTATCAAGTGATGAACAAAAAAAGTATAATGCGATCAAAACATTAATTGGAACTAATGAGGATTTTTATTTAGATAGTAAGGAAATCTTTAAGGATGCTTTCACATGCTATATATTAGCATCTATATTTGGACAAGCAGAGGGAACTGTTCCTACAGTAGGAAGAATTGTTTCATTAACTGAGCTAGAGGCAAGTGATGCATCTGAATTAGATAATGTTTCAATATCATCAGTTGGAAAGAATACAGTAACAATTACTGTTACTGATGAGAGTACAAACTTATTTGGATATAGTGCTATGCTTGATGTAGATATTAAGGTAAATACTAAGACTGGATTAATTGAAGAGGTAGATTTAGATGCAGATAATTTCTCTGACCCTAAAAATACTGCAATTACATTTGGTAAGAGTGATTTAAGCATAGATCTAGATTTAAGCTATAATGATGATGTTAAAATTAAGAGTGTCGCAAAGGCTAATTATGTTGATGCATCAGCACTGATATCATTATTAGGTAGTATGGCTTAATGAATAAAAAATATCAGAATACGATATCTAAGCAATTTTAGATATCGTTTTTTCTTTTTTTCTATTTTTTTTATAATAAGTGGTTGGTATTTTTGATTTAAAATTGTATAATTAAAGAAAGTTTACGATTTAAAGATATTTAAGGGGGAGGTGCAGTATGAAGGATAATGAATATTTAGAATATGGTGAAAATAAAGAAATTGATGAATATCAAAGATTTGAAGCCGTAGAATATTATAAGGTTAAAGAAGCTGCACAATCACCTTTTGAAAATTATAATACAAGTGAAGAGAATAATAGTAGCTACATAGATAATAATACTAATACAAGGCTTGAGGATGAAAGAGAAAGGTTTGATAAGCTTGAAAAAATGCAAAGCCAAGATGCAGAAGAGGGAGTTGCTGATGGGGGAGCATCAACTTCAACATCATCAGCATCATCAACTTCAACAACTACTACAACAGCCGCATCTTCTACAGGAGCTTCTGCATCTGTTACATCAACATCTGCAGTTCTTGTAGCTACATCTGTTATTACAGTTGCTGCTGTGGCAGTAATAGCTACATCGGCTCTTGTTTTAAATATAAAGCCTAATATAGATCTTGTAAGCTTTGATGTTGGATGTAATTATGTTTTATATGATATGAATGTTACAAATCTTGATATGTCATATACATGGGATGTTAAGGTATCAAATGATTCATATACCTTTAAAGAGGTAATTAGTGAAGATGGTAATATATCAAATAGATTAATTGACCTAACTCCAGGCCTTTATTACACACTTGAGGTTGAGGCTGATCTTGGAGATTATGGATATAAAACATTCTATTCTAAATCATTTATTACATCAAATGATAAAAAGCCTAAGGCTTCATTTGATATAGATGTAAATCCTGATTATGAAAATGGATTTTATCCAGTAATGTATAATATTTATGTTTCGGATTATAATAAGGAATCATCAAATACCAGATTAGAGATTTATTTTGATAAGGAGCTTTATTATACTGATTACGAAATAAATGATTCTTATTTTTTAAATACAATATCTGATGTAGCAGATGAAACAATAATAGGGTTTAAATGCTTTACAACTTATAAGGGAAATGAAATATTAATTGGAGAATATGAATATGAAGTAGATTATCCAGATGATTTTGTAAAGCCTTATAAGGCATCATATAATGTATTATATAATGCTACATATGATGTTTATGATGGTACAGTTTTAACAGTTGAAACAGGATTTGATAATTCAGCTGATATAAATGATTATTATCTATTAGAACTATATGATGGTGATGAAGTAATCGCATCATATGAGGGAGTAGATAGTGAGGTTAAATTAAATATCGATTTATCATATAAGAACGCAGTATTATGTATAACTCAAATGAAAAATGAAAATGGACATATTACAGCATATGAAACTGAAGAGGTAGCTTCAATTTCATTTGATCCTAGATTTATTGAATCAGCAGGAATCAGTATTTCATATAATAATATATCTTGTGAAGGTGCTGTATATGAAAAATATAGTGAATATAGCCTTTATATGTCTATGACAACAACATATAAGGATGGTACATCTACTACAGTTAATGGTGAGGAGCCAAGAATATTCGTTGAAGGTGAATATGATAGTGAACAAGAAATTGAAAGTATCTTATTTGAGCTATCAAATGATAATGGAAAGGTAATAGATTCATATTTATTTGATATGACATCAATTGCTATAGAAAATAAGAGAGCTTCGAACCTTGAATATGTAGTTGATTATAATCTTACAGATGATTCAGTATATACAATAGATTCTGGAACATTTGTATATGATAATGTTACATATGAAATGGATATAGAAAACAAAAATATGATAATTAGTACAATAACAAATCCAAAAGTGCTTAATTTAGGATTAAATTATACCCTACATGATAGTAATAGGGATGTTAGTGTCATGTATAATAATGTTACTATAGAGACAACACCTGATATATCATATGACCTAGATTATATGCTTATGCCAATTATTGGTAGTGATAGTTCTAACTCAACTAGGCTATATTATAAGGTTATACCTACAATAGAGGGAGAGCAGGTCAATGTTATGAATTGGACTGCAAGTATTTTAGAAAATGATTCTGAAGTAGGTACATTTGAATTATCTGATGGATATAGATATGAGAGCGCAACAATTAGTGGTAATACATTTGATTATAGTGTTAAGTATTATTCTGCTGAAATCTCTGATAAGGTTACATATACTATTCCTGTTGGCTATAGTACAGATACTAGGTTTACTGAAACATCAATACCAGAAAGCTCTGTTAGAACATATAATCTTGATGATGATGGTAATATAATATCAGCAAATGTATATTATAGGTTTGATATAGATACTGATGAGGTTTATAAGGTTGTGTTTGCATATTTAGTAAACGAAGCATCAGCATCAGGAAATAACTGCTATGTACAAGAGGCTTACTATCTATCTAAGACTAATAATACAGTAGTCCTTAAGGATGTAGTAGATACATCTATTATGGTTGTAGCTTATGAGGTTGAAAGAAAAGACATTGATGGTAATATGTATGATGTTGTAATATATCCTTATGATGATGGCTACATTACTCTTACATCAGAAGCAAATCTTACAGCGCTTGCTGAAGGATCATATAGTAGTGGATCAATTTCATTAATGCTTGATGAGAATAAGATTAATATGAATGAGTTTATTAATGTATCATTCGATAATTCTACAAGTATTCTTGAAATAAACCCAATGCTTGCAAGAAATAGTGGTTCATATGATGAAGATAATATGAATTATAGCTATTCATATGAGGAAGAATATGATGGTAATTCGCTATCTATTGTATTGACAGATAATTTAGAATCACTAAGCATTACAATTACATATAATAATGAATATGCATCATATGAAAATGTAATTGTTAAGATATGCGAATGTGCATATTTAGTTAATGATTTAATAAATGATGGTACATCTATTGAGGGTACATCATATATCTATGTTAATAATACTGATTCAAGTGTGGCAGATTCTAATAATAATATATTAGAGGGAGTTCTTGATGAGGAAAGTGGATACATGAAGTATCAATATAGTGGTGCATATGTTTATACAACAGTTAAAAATATGATTCAGGTATAATGGAGGAAAAGAAAATGGATAAGAAAAAAATAATAAGATTAACTGAAATTATTGTGTGCGTGTTAATTATTTTAGTATTTGCGGCATTAATTATTGTTGAAATCGCATCTCCTACATCTGCTGTAGGAGAATGGGTTAAGGATAATTTAATAAATACTAAAAATGTAAAGGCTAGATTTAAAACACATCTACCAACACTTGTTAGAAGTATAGCTTATATTGTAATTATTTTTACAGTATGTAGCCTTATAAGAATTATATTCCATGCTCAAATGAAGAAGAGTAATAGAGCTAAAACAATCCTTACTCTTCTTGATGGACTTGTTAAATATGGATGTGCTATCGCTTTAATTATTTATATATTACAGGCTGTAGGAATTAATTCAACTGCAATATTCGCATCTGTTGGAATCCTTACTCTTGTAATAGGACTTGGATGCCAAAGCCTAATTGCCGATGTTGTTGCTGGTATGTTTATCATTTTTGAAAATGAATATACAATAGGAGAAATTGTCTCAATTGGAGATTTTAGAGGTACAGTTGTAGAAATCGGTATTAGAACTACAAGACTTCTTGATATGGCTGGAAATATTAAGATTATTAATAATTCTAATATTTCAAATGTTATTAACATGTCAAGAGAATTAAGCTTAGCTACTGTTGATTGTGAATTCCCATATGATGTACCAGTTGTAGTTGTTGAGGGATTATTAAAGGATAATTTTGAGAATTTCAAGAAGAAAATTCCTGCAATTATTGAAGGACCTTTCTATAAGGGAGTTTCAGGATATGGAGATTCAAACGTTGCAGTAAAAATAGTTGCTAAATGTAAGGAAGAGGATAGATATCAGGTTCAACGTGATCTTCTTAGAGAATATCGTATGGTATTTACTGAGGCTGGTATTGATTTATCATTCAATCAGGTTGTTGTATCACAAGCAACTCCAACTAATTATCACACTACAAAGAAGATGGCTAAGGACGCAGAGCAGTTTGTAAATGAGCAAAAGGAGCTTGCGAAAAACTTAGATTCTGATGAAAGAAATTAATATTATGTAATATGGGCTATGCAATAGGCATAGCCTTTTTTAATACACTAGTTATTTTTATTTAAAATAAATAAAATTATGATATAATGGATATGGTGGTTATTTAATGAATAGTATACTTTTTATAAATGAAGAAAAAGTTAATAAATATAGCTACACTGATCCATTATTTAATGATTTAAATCTTGATGATGTTATCCAAGAGGTAGTTAGAAAGGCAAAGCTTTTTGATATTAAGGATTATTTTTATATGCCTTTAACTATAAAGGATGACATTTTATATCGTCAAGAGGTTTTTAAGGATTTAGAGGATAGTAGAGTTTTTGATGCGTTAAATCTTTTTTCTTACACTATGAACCGTAAGATGTGTGAGCTTAAGGAATCAAAGACTGTTAAGTTTAATGCATATAAGAATATATTTTTAAAAAAGAAAATTGAGGATGTTTTAGAAATATTAAATCAATTCCTTGATACAATGAAGAACTTAAATTATAGTTCTAGAGCTATTAAAATGATGGTTGATTATATCAATTGTTATCTTAATAGTGAAAAGGTAAAATTTGTTATATCTGATATGGCACTTATTAATGAGGAAATGAAGAAGGTTAAATATCGTCTTGCGTTTGAGGGTGGTTCTATAAAGATCTCAAAGGATGAGGATGAGAAATTAATTCGCGATGAAATTAATGATGTTATTTCTATGTATAAGGTAGAAAGCCCTATTCAGTTCTCTAGAGATTATGGAATGCTTCCTGAGCATTTTGTGGGACAAATATATAAGGAGCTTTCTAAATATTATCCTGTTGAATTTAAGCATTTAGAATTATTTAGTAAGCATTTTGATGGCTTTATTGATGAAAATATTGTCCAAATGTCAAACGATATCCAATTCTATATTGCCTATATTGAGGTTATGAATAGAATTAAGTCTATGGGACTTAATTTTACATTACCTAAAATCAATGAGGAAAAGACATATTGTAATAAAGGATATGATTTAGCTCTTGCTTTAAAATTTTATGTAAAGGGTAATAAGATTATTACAAATGATTTCTTATATGATAAGGGTGAAAGTGCAATTATAGTATCAGGTCCTAATCAAGGTGGAAAAACAACATTTAGTAGATATGTTGGACAAACATTCTATCTTGCATCCCTAGGAGTACCTATTACAGGTGTTGATGCATCAATTAGCATTGCTAATAGGATTTATACAATGTATGAGGTAGAAGAGGATTCATCAAATCTTAATGGTAAGCTTAAGAGTGAGCTTATAAGAATTAAGAATATCATGGATAAAATTGAGGATAATTCATTATTTATTCTAAACGAGGTATTTGCTTCTACATCACTAGAGGATGGAATTGTTCTTGGTAAAAAGGTTATAGATATGGTTAATAGTCATAAGAGTAGAATGCTATTTGTTACATTTATTGAGGAGCTTGCTTCATATAATGAAACAACAGTATCTATGGGTTCAACTGTTGATAAGGATAATCCATCTATTCGTACATTTGAGATTTTACGTAGGCTTGATAATTCTAATACCTATGCTAAATCAATTGCTACAAAGAATCATGTATCATATGATGATATTATAAGGAGGGTAGAATAAATATGAAGTCTTATTTACTATACCCAGATAGGGATTATGTTAGAGGTGAGGTTTTAGAAGGCTATAAGGATTTATGGTTTGACACAATCATTAATCACCTATGTGTTTATGATAAATATATTAAGGATATTTATCTTGATTCAAAAAATCTAATGTCTCAGGATCCTAAAGTTATTAAATATCGTCAGGATATATTAAAGGATTTTATTAAAAATAAGGATGTAGTTATTAATCTATATCAATTCATTAATGAGCTTCTAACAGAATTTTATAATGAAAGATTTGAAATGATGCCAAAGCATGTCACAGCATCATATCAATCAGCTATTCGTATATCTAAAAGATTGACTATGGCTTTAGAGAATATGAATAGATATTATGAAAAATATGAGGAAGGCTTTAAGTCAGAAGGATTTAAGGGATATATTAATAGATTTAGAAATGTATTCTCAATGGACTACATTGAAAAGCTTAATATGATGTTTGATAAGCTTAAATTCCCTAAAGGATATTATGTTAAGGCTGGATTAAATGATAAGCTTGATATAGCAAATCTAGAGCTTTATTCTGATGTTTCTTCTATGAAGGAAGAAAAGAAAAAGCTTATAGCTAATGGAGTACAGCTTAGAAATAAGGTTTCAATACTTCCTACATATGAGCTTGATATTAAGGAAGATAAAAAGTGGAAGCATGCGAAGACTATTGAAAATCCAAAGGCTTTAGCTACATCCGAGGAAGCATATAACCATTTTACAGATGAGGCACTTATTTCAGTTGCGCCTTCTGTTTGTAATTTGGTTAATGATATAGTAGAATATTTAAAGAAGACTCGTGAGGAAATGGCATTCTATATAGGTGCTATTAACTTATATGATAAGCTTATGAAGAAGGGCCTTGCTATTTGTACACCTAAGCCTTATCCTAAGAATGAGACTAGGTTTAAATGTGATGGATTATATGATGTAGCCCTTGCTTTGCAATCAGATAAAGAGGTTGTTGGTAATACTCTTGATAGCGAAGGTAGAAGTATTATGTTTATCACGGGTGCAAATCAAGGTGGTAAGACAACATTCCTTCGTTCATATGGTCAAGCGATTATTATGATGCAGCTTGGATTATTTGTTTCAGGTAAGTCATTTGAGTCTAACACATTTAGTGATATATTTACTCACTTTAATAAAGAAGAGGATAAGAGTATGGAATCTGGAAAGCTTGATGAGGAGCTTTCAAGATTAGATGATATCCTATCTTCTATTAAAAGAGAGTCACTTATGCTTTTTAATGAATCATTCCAATCAACAGCTGAGCGTGAAGGTTCGACTATTGCGTTTGATATTATAAGAGCATTACATGAGAAAAATATTACTGTAGTTAGTGTTTCACATATGTATTATCTATATACATTATTAGATGATTTATATGGTGATAAGGATATTTACTATCTAAGAGCTTCACGTGAGGATAATGGAGAGCGTTCTTATAAGCTTGTGTGTGATAAGCCTTTAAGAACAAGCTTTGCACTTGATCTTTACAAGGAGATATTTTAATGATTGTTGAATTTAAAAGAAAAGGATTAGATTCCTATACTGTTGTTGATAAGGAATCTAAGAAAAAGATTTATTCTATCAATAAAAGATCTTTAATGGGTAGTAGATATGTTGTTGTATCTGGCACAAAAAATGTTGCTGAGATTAAAAAGAGCCCCTATGATTTAAAAAGGGCAAATATTACTATTGGTAAGGAATCAATGGGATATATTTCATGTGATTGGACCAATAGGCTTGATGTTAAGCTTGTCTGTGGCTGGTATATATCCACTGAAGGAGATAAAAGTGGATATCAAATAAGAAGCTATGGAAATAGAGTCGCTAAGGTTATATGCAAGTACGGCCTTGGTGTAAAATATAGCGTAGAGGTAGATAACCCTGAATCATTATTATGCATATGCGCTGTAGTACTTGCATTAGATATTATAGATTATAACGAGGAGAAATTTTAAGATGAGAAGAAATGAGATTAGAGTAAGAAAAATTGAGTTTTCAAATGATTTTTCAATGAATGAGTTTAGAATTAACCCAAATATTAAGTTTAATGCTAGAGAGCTTAAGCTTAAGGAAGGTGAAGAGAAGGAAGGACATAAGGTTTATTCTGTTCAATGTAATGTTTTAATTGAACAAACTAACGAGAATAGAATGCCAATTCGTCTAGATGTTATTGTTGAAGGAATGTTTGAGTTTATAGATGAGACTCAAGAGCAAATTGATAAGTTTATGAAGCTTGGAGCACCAGAGGCAGTTTATGCATCAACAAGAGCAATTGTTTCATCAGTTACTGCACAAGCTGGAGGAGTATCTGTAATCAATCTTCCTTTAATTGATTTTGAGCGTCAAGGAGAGGCTCAACAAAATACAGCTGCATAAGCTCTATTATTAGAAAGGATGTTAATAAAATGAGTAATAAAAAGATTCC
>Ga0247610_10000648_pt1 | contig 47599 bp, 25 predicted proteins | sample 174DNAGHGhighgp2_FD_193483 | JGI IMG/M metagenome (GOLD analysis project Ga0247610, IMG submission 193483) | Sheep rumen microbial communities from Palmerston North, Manawatu-Wanganui, New Zealand - 1742 DNA GHGhigh gp2 | ecosystem: Host-associated > Mammals > Digestive system > Stomach > Rumen...
GAAGAAGCAAAGACATTGTATAAGAATTACCAAACAGAAGTGGTTTTCTTATCCGATGAGATGAAAGTAAAGAAAGAGAATGAAATCGTAGCAAAAGAAAAAGAGGCAAATGATTTGAAAAGAAAATACTTTGGTCCAAATGGTGAATTCTTTCAAAAAAGAGTGAGTTTGATTCAACCAATTCAAGATGAAGTATATGTGGCAGTAAAACAAGTTGCTGACACCAAAGGATATCAAGTTGTTTTGGAACGTTCCAATAGCACAGACATCATCTACTTCGCTCCTAAGATTGACATCAGTGATGAAGTATTGGAAAAATTAGGCTACACAGCCAATTCAAAATAAAATAGTATATTTGCCATCGCAAAAAAGATAATTATTAAATCAAAAAATAAAATGCGTAAAAGATTATTTTTATTATTCATTTTGGCCGCTCCATTAGCAGCCTTCGCTCAAAATGCAAATGTGAAATTAGGATACATTGATATCCAAACTCTTTTCATGTCTATGCCAGAAACAGCTGCTGCTGATTCTGCCTTGAAAAAGTCAGCTAATGCACACGAAGCTGAAGTGAAAAAAATGGAAGATGAATACACTCGTAAGTTAGTAGAATTCAAAGAAGGTGAAGCTACATGGGACGAAACCATCAAGAAGAATCGTATGGAGGAGTTACAAACATTGCAAAACAGAATGCAAAACTATTACCAACAAGCTCAAACATCTCTTCAACAAAAACAAGAACAAATGCAAATGCCTATTCTTGAGAAGCTTCGTAAGACAATCAACGAAGTTGGAGCTGAAAACGGTTTCTTATACATCTTTGATTTAAACATGCTTCAATTCAAATCAAACGATGCTATTGATGTCACTCCTTTTGTTCAAAAGAAGTTAGGTATCAAAACACTGAAAAAAATTGATCCTCAAGCATTGGGGAAATAATTTACTAAAATAAGATTACCGGACAGTGAAGAATGTTTCTATTCACTGTCCGTTTTATTTTCAACCTCTTTTATTCACTACGCATCGTGATTTTCCCATCTATTTCAGGGCCCATCGGAATATTTGACTCCGGCTACGGAGGATTAACCATTCTTGAGAAAATTCGAGAAAGGATGCCTCAGTATGATTACATCTATTTAGGCGATAATGCTCGCACGCCCTATGGTACACGATCATTCGATGTCGTATATGAATTCACGAAGCAATCCACAGAGAAACTCTTCTCTTTAGGTTGTCCCCTAGTTATTTTGGCTTGCAACACTGCCTCAGCCAAAGCTCTGAAAACCATTCAGACAAACGATTTGCCGCTATGGAATCCCGACCGCCGTGTCTTAGGTGTAATTCGTCCAACAGTCGAAAAAGTAGGAAACATAACGAAAAGTAAACACGTAGGAATTGTAGGCACACCAGGTACCATTCAATCCCAATCCTACCCTATTGAAATCAACAAGTTATATCCCGATATTCATGTGACAGGACAAGCCTGTCCGATGTGGGTGCCACTCGTAGAAAATGGTGAATATGCCAGTGATGGAGCTGATTACTTCGTACAAAAATATCTCAATGAATTACTGGAGAAAGACACGGAGATTGACACCCTCATACTAGGATGCACCCACTATCCGTTGTTGATTAATAAAATAAAAAGATACCTACCAGATCACATCCAAATCATTGCACAAGGGAATATTGTAGCTGAGAGTCTGCAATCCTATCTGCAAAGACATGACACCTTAGAACGACTGCTCACCAAGAACGGAACCTGCCTATTTTACACCACCGAATCGCCTGAGAAATTCCGCCATTCCGCCTCAATTTTTTTACATCAGGAAGTAGCCGTGGAGCATACACAATTAACTATCAAATGTTGACATCTGTATCTTTTAGTAGAAGCAACATAACAGAAAAAAGAGAGTATAAGCAACGAAAAAGTGTTATTTTTAGTGCATATACAAGTGCCAAAACCCTAAATTTGTTGCATTTCACATTGTTCCTTTACAAAAAAATATATAAATTTGCATGATTTTCGGATACTTGACGATTATGTAGAGTGACTGATTTTCGGATATAAGTGTAGATGATAGGTGAGAGTATTGCATAAACTAGGTTATTCATAGACAAAAAAACTAAACATAATGAGCTTTTTTAGTAGGCAATTAAAGGGTGCCCTAATCGCTGTTTCAATTATTTTTTCTTGCATAGTAGCAAATGCACAAACTATAACAGGTCCTGCATCAGCGTGTGCGGGAGACCCATTATATTTCTCTGTAAACACATTTGCCGCCACAGATACCTTGCAGTGGTATTACTCCAAAGATGGTTCATCTTGGCATAAATACAAACTAACAACACACAATTCCTGCGTGTTCGATGAAATGCCGAGTGATATTAGCTATCAACAGGGAGGCGATTACTATTTCAGTGTCTATGTAGAAAAATTGAACAAACCCGAGACTGCTTCAAATGTTGCCTCCGTTAAACTTTTAACCACAAACTGTAATGAAACCGTCTGCCGCCAAACCTCAACAGGGGATTACTATTTTGGTACGGATTTTGACCCAACGTCTGGGTCATACGGACAAGACTACTCCGGAAATAACGTTATTGATTACTTTCCTGAAGGAGTAATCTTAAAGACAGGAATGGCTGCTAAGATAATAGATGACAACATGTTAGTAAACAGCCCCCGTGATTATAATAACAATAAATTTGCATTTCCTAATAAGCCCCATCAATCTAAAGGAAATAATTCTTATATAGCATATGATGCTTCTAATGGATATTTGTTTCAATTAAAATATGACAACAGAATATTCAAAGGGAAAGCCTACTCCATGCTAATCAGAGTATATTTTTATAAACCAAGCAATTGTAACCAAAACAAATTTAACTTCAAGTTAGAAGGATCTTACGGAAATCAAGTAACTAAACAGAAAGTATATATAAATATATGGCCCGATAGTCTATCGGAATACACAGCTGAAAACAGAGTATATCACGAAGAGAAATCAGGAGATAATCAACCAGAAATACATGTCGGAGAAACCTTTAATCCAAAGAAAAATGTTTTGTACAGAATGGACATTAATCTATCTGGTATATTCGGAGACGCTAATGCAAATTTCGAGATACAACCACGCATAGAAAGTGACTGCTACAAATTTGCCACTGATTTTGTTAGTTTTGAATCTCAAACAGTGTGCGTTACACCAAGAGTTGCATGTGTGGGGAACTACGTTACCGTAAATGCTGCTGGATTCCCCTATGATGCCAATTGCGATTGGCAAAAATGGGATGGCACGAAATACAAACCTCTCGAAAACTCAGAAGTAATATATATCCAAGATATATACAACCATAAGAGACAAGCAAACATATTAGTATCTTCAGCTGGAACGCACCAATACCGTGTAAAAGCGATAGGACCAGGATATGAAAATGTTTTCGTTGATTTCACTCTCACCGGTGAAGACTGCGCAGACGTTATCAAACCTGAAATAGAAGGAGATAGCCCTCTCTGTCTCTCCTCTTCAGGCACAAAAGACACCTTCACCATCAAAAATCAAGATGCTCTTGCATGGATGGAAGGCACTGTTTCATGGAAATGGAAACTGATACATCCTTTGTATCGTAACGCCAACATAAATCACTATATAACAGCCATCGACGGGAACAGCAAAGCTGTTATCCAATTTGCGGATACGACAGCGGTAAATGATACCATTGCAAAACCATACAAACTGGTCATGACTCCTACCCAGAATGGTATAGAGCTGGTGACATATCAGGATTCGTTCGACATCTATCTTTATAGGAAACCTGATGTTTCAAAACTTTCCTTAACGCCTTACGACATCTGTCCGAAATCTACTGTGGGACGAGACACTGTGGCCTTAACAGGTATGAAAGGCGATGCTCTTTACAAAAAATTCGGCTACAACATCTCCTTTGCTACCACAGGCGATGCCCTCAATGCCGACAGTTCTGGCGTTGTACTCGACATAAATCAGCCAAGCTACTGTAGCATTACCAGCGATGTAAATCGCCCCGTCAAAATGTATATAGACAATAACGGTTGTAAAGACTCAATATCTGAAAATGTAAGAATAATAGCTACTAAGAACCCGACAATTCAATGTGGACCAGACAAATTCTATGCTGCAAGCAACGATGACAATTGTAACCTACAATATGAAGTTCCTACATTGGTTTCCGCATCCGTCACCTGTGGCGACTATACCATCACAGTGAAAATGAGCAACAGCGAAGTAACCAACCAAACGGTTACTATCGGAGAGCAAGTGACACTTCCTATGGGTGTGACTTCTTTTGTCTATACCATCACAGATGGTTGTGACAAGACTGCCTCCTGCACACAAACAGTCACTGTGAGTGATCAAAATGCTCCACGGTTCATACAACCAATACCAACCGATGTACCAGGACTACAAGATAACTGTCTTGAGAATGCTAACATCAGCGAACTATTGACAGACGAACAACTCAAAGCACGTCTCGCTGATTGTAGCGAAATCATTGTCTCTCATGAGGATGAAACCACGACCAGCGGCTGTAACTGGACCATCACTCGTACTTATACCATAAAAGATGAGCATAATAACATCTATAATGGAATCGTCTCTATGAGTGTCAGTGGCAAAGACCAGACAGCTCCTGCATTGAAAGCAAGTGCCACATGGCCTGACGACATCACAGGACAAGACAACTGCTACGCAGCCGCTAAGAGCAATGTATTAGCAAGTGATGACGAGATCAAAGACCTCTTCGAAGATTGCAGTGCAATCACCGTTACACATACCGACAATAAAACAGGTAACGACTGTGCATGGACCATCACTCGTACCTTTACTATAAAAGATACATGTAACAATATCTATGCAGGTCCACACACTCAGTCTGTCAGTGGTGGTGACCAGAGTGCACCCACACTTATACCAACAAGCATACTGCCAGAAAATATCACAGGACAGGACCATTGCTTTGCAGATGCAGACACAACTGGCTTATCGAACGCCAGCGAGATGAAAGCATTCTATGAAGATTGTAACTCATTTACTGTCACTACCAGTGACGAGGCTACCGCCACTAGCAACTGCGGTTGGACATGGGTCCGCACTTATACCATCACAGATGCGTGTGGCAACACCGTCACACCTGCTCCTACCATGAGTGTCAGCGGCAGTGACAGAACAGCCCCTCAATTCCAAAACGGAGCTGGTTTTAATTATTCAATTAATGGGCAAAACAGATGCTATAACAATATCGACCTCAGTGTATTAGATACAGACGAATCTGTAAAAGGAATGTACACCGATTGTGGTTCTATAACAGTTAGTCACGTCGATAATCCAAGTGGTAACAATTGTGGTTGGAACGTTCAGCGTGTCTTCACGGTTTCTGATGGTTGTAATAGTACGACACTTTATCAATCACTCAGCGGTAGCGACCAAAACAGTCCACACCTCAAAGAGGGTAGCTCACTTCCTACCAACGAGGGTCAGACCGTCTGCTTCAGCGACCGTGCAGCTGCGCCTGCCAACGATGTCATCAAAGCTCTCTATGAGGATGACTGCAGCAACATAACCGTTAGCTATGCGGGTGAAACCATCAACGAGAGCAGTAACTGCGGATGGGAAACCACCTACAATTATACCATCAGTGATGGTTGTTCTGTCAATGATGTCACCGTCAATCTGCTTCAGAGCGGTGCCGACAACAGCGCTCCTACCTATACGGGAACGATGAAGAACATCACAATAGAAGGCTGCAAGACAAGTGACCTTCCTGCCGCCGCCACTACCATCGATGCTTTGGAGACTGTCACTGGGCTCACCTTCTCTGACAACTGCACCGATCACGCTGCTCTGACTGTCAGCAGTTCCGACGGTGTTCTCAGCGGAGATTGTGCACAGTCAATGACTCGTACCTATACAGTGACCGATGAGTGTGGAAAGAACGTCTCTGTTGAACAGACCATCACGCTGACCGTTCCGGACAATATCACCATCACCGGCAGCAACAGTTCAACAGTGGATTGTCCTGCCGACGCAGTGGCACCTCATACGGTGACCGAACGTATGCCTTCTGTAACTGATGCTTGCGGCAAGAACATCAGCAGTAACTACACATTGAAGACCAATGCCTCTCCTATAGCATGTAGAGGAACAATGTCCTACGTCTATACCTTCACCGACTGTGCAGGTCACACGACGGACTGGACCTACACCTACACCATCAGTGCACCGCAGGTTACTCTTCCAAGCCAAGGCAGTCAGGAAGTGCCTTGTGCCATCGACGCGGTGAAACCTGAAGCTCCTGCACTGCAAGATAACTGCGGCAGGGATATGGCTGTCGCCTATAAAGACAGTGCTGCCAGCATAGGTGCCGACGGTAACGGAACTGTCACCCACACTTATACCTATACAGATTGTGCCAACCAGACATACGATTGGAAGTTCATCTATACGGTGAAGGCATCCTCCTTCACTGCATTACCTGATGCAGAATCAACCATCCATTGTGTAAGCGAGGCCACTGAACCTACTACTCCTAATGCGACTGTCTGCGGTCAGCCTATCGTATTCACGCTGGAAGGATCCACCAACAGTGTATCCGCAGAAGGATGCGGTGACATCATCTACACCTACACTTACACCGTCAATGCAACAAATTATAATTGGAGTTATACGTATCATGTAAGTCCTAATGACTTCTCCATTCCTACAAATGTAGAAACCAGCAAAGTGGTGGAATGTGTAGCCGAAGCCGTGGCTCCTGCCACTCCCGTCGTGACAAATAATTGTGGAACAACCATCACCCCTGTTTTAAGAACGGGGTATCCTACCGCCCTACCAGATGGTAAGTGCGAAGGTACTATCGTTTATATCTACGACTATACCGACTGTGCGAGAAATACACATCCTTGGACTTACACCTACACCGTCGATAGAACCACAAAACCATCTGAGTACGGTACACCGGTGGCTAACAGCAGCACTGCAACCTGTGAAAGTGAGGCTACTGCACCTTCCGTGCTCCCTGTTGTGAAAGATGTCTGTGGCACAACCCTGCAACCTGACGGTGACCCGACTACCAGCGGAACATTTGACGGCTGTTCTGGAACAAAAATTTATACATATACTTATACCGATTGTGCAGACTTATCTTACACATGGACTTACACCTACACAATCAACAAACCATCAGAGCCTGTTCTTGCTTCTGGCAAAAGCTGGCCCGCTGACCAACTCGACATCGACGGCTGCTACAACGCACTGCCAAGCTTCCCTGCTGATAACGACATCAAAGAGCTGTTCACTGCCTTCTGTGACAAACAGATCTCTGTCTCTTCTGAAGAAGTGTCAGGTGATACCAAGACTGATAACTGCGATTGGCAGATGACAAGGAAATACACCATCACCGATGGCTGTAACACTTTCGACAGAACCATCACATACGGAGGAAAAGACCAATCAGCCCCTGTATTGAACGGCACACTGCCAGGCAATATTACAGGACAGAACAGCTGCTTTGCAGATGCTGATGACAGTCAACTGAAAAGCGCCAATGACATAAAAGAACTATTTGACGACTGCAGTGGAATAATCGTCACTTACACAGATAATAAAACAGGTGATAATTGTAACTGGACCATTACCAGAACCTACATAGTCAAGGACGAGTGTGACAACACCTTCTCACCGTCTCCTACCATGTCCATCAGCGGTGGTGACCAGAACAGTCCGAGACTTAAAACCGGCAGCACCCTTCCTACCAACGAGGGTCAGACCGTCTGCTTCAGCGACCGTGCAGCTGCGCCTGCCACTGATATCATCAAAGCACTCTATGAGGATGACTGCAGCGAAGTCACTGTCAGCTACATAGACGAGACAGTCAACGAGGATAACAATTGCGGATGGAGCTCCACCTACAACTATACCATCAGCGACGGCTGTCCTGCCAACGACATCACCGTCAATCTGCTTCAGAGCGGTGCCGACAACAGCGCACCTACCTATACGGGAACGATGACGGACATCACAATAGAAGGCTGCAAGACAAACGACCTTCCTGCCGCTGCCACTACCATCGATGCTTTGGAGACTGTCACTGGGCTCACCTTCTCTGACAACTGCACCGATCACGCTGATCTGACTGTCAGCAGTTCCGACGGGGCTCTCAGCGGAGATTGTGCTCAGTCTATGATCCGTACCTATACGGTGACCGATGAGTGTGGAAAGAGCGTCTCTGTTGAACAGACCATCACGCTGACCGTTCCGGACAATATCACCATCACCGGCAGCAACAGTTCAACAGTGGATTGTCCTGCCGACGCAGTGGCACCTCATACGGTGACCGAACGTATGCCTTCTGTAACTGATGCTTGCGGCAAGAACATCAGCAGTAACTACACATTGAAGACCAATGCCTCTCCTATAGCATGTAGAGGAACAATGTCCTACGTCTATACCTTCACCGACTGTGCAGGTCACACGACGGACTGGACCTACACCTACACCATCAGTGCACCGCAGGTTACTCTTCCAAGCCAAGGCAGTCAGGAAGTGCCTTGTGCCATCGACGCGGTGAAACCTGAAGCTCCTGCACTGCAAGATAACTGTGGAAGAGACATGTCCGTCGCCTATAAAGACAGTGCTGCCAGCATAGGTGCCGACGGTAACGGAACTGTCACCCACACTTATACCTATACAGATTGTGCCAACCAGACATACGATTGGAAGTTCATCTATACGGTGAAGGCCGACTCATACACACCAGAAAGTAACAAAGAGGAAACTATTCACTGTGTCGATGAAGCCATTGAACCAACAACACCTGTAGTAACCATCTGTGGCGAACCTATTAGTTTCACACAAACAAACAAAACAGACGATGCTTCAGCAACTGGTTGTGGCGATATAGTTTATTATTACCAATACACTGTCAACGGTGAGACTTATGAGTGGAAATACACCTATCATGTTTCACCATTAGATTTCGATGTTCCTGCTGATCATGCCGAGACAATTGCTTGTCTCAATGAAGCAGTAGAGCCAACCGACAAACTACCTATCGTAACCAATTCATGCGGTAATGTATTAACACCTTCAGGTCTTGACAAAATAGTGAATTCTGAATGTGGAGGATCGGTAATCTATATCTATACCTACACTGATTGTGCCAAACATTCACATAACTGGACATTCACCTATATATTAAATGATGACGCGGCACCAACCATTACAGGAACATTGGCAACCATAGATGTTGAAGGCTGTAGTGAAGACTTAACCACACTCTATCCTGCCGCTACCAATGTCTCAGAATTAGAAAGTCTCAATTTAAACATCAGTGATAACTGCACACCAGATGATCAAATAACTGTTTCTTCCCAAGAAACACATACAGGCAGTTGTCCAATCGTTGTTACCCGTACCTACACACTTACCGACTTGTGTGAAAATTCAAACACAATCACACAAACCATCAACGTGAATGTACCAGACTTCAGTATGCCGAACAGCACGGACAACACATTGATATCTTGTGCGAAATATGCCACTGCACCTGACAGCTACATGCCAGAGGTGAAAGATGCATGCGGGACAACTCTCGATCCAGTCTTGAATGATGGTTATCCAACACAACTTCCTGATGGAATCTGTGAAGGTGAAATCAAATATTTATATACCTATACAGATTGTGCCAACCATTCTCACAACTGGGAATTTACATATATCGTAGATGTACCAAACTTAGCATTACCAGTTTCTGGAAGTGCCAACATCACATGCGAGAAAGACACGTCTCGTCCTACTCCTCCTATCGTCAAGGATCTCTGCGGAACAGAAGCTTCTGTGAGATTAAACGGCAATCAAGTGTCAACTGTTAACGAATCTGGTAATGGTGAGGTCACTTATAACTTCATCTACACCGATTGCACAGGAAAAGAATATGACTGGACTTATGTTTATCATGTATCGGCTGAAGCCTTTACACCAATAAAAAATGATACAACATCCATCCATTGTGTGGCCGACACTGTTCGTCCAACTACACCTAATATACTTATCTGCGGTGAATCCATCAAGTTCACTCTCAACGACAGAGAAGACAAGGCCTCAGATACAGGTTGTGGCAACGTAACATATACGTATGATTATGTTGTTAACGGATCTAACTATCAATGGCAATATGTATATGTTGTTTCTCCTCTGAACTTTGAAAATATCATGCCTGACAATCAGGGAGAGGTGATTTCATGCATCAACGATGCTATTTATCCGACAAAGAAACTCCCTGTGGTAAAGGATGCTTGCGGAAGGATTCTAGAAGCTATCGACTCAACTAAGACAGGTAATCCAACCTGCAACGGTGATGTAGTCTATACTTACATCTACAAAGATTGTGCTGGAAATCAAAATGAATGGACTTATACATATCACATTCAAAAGACTGCTCCAGTGATTGTTGCCGATGGCATTGAATCTTCTAAAAACATTACATGTATTGACGATGCTATAGTTCCTACTGTTGTTCCAACTGCTAAAAATAGTTGTGGAGAAGAAATCGCTGCAACATCCTATAACAGGAAAGAAGATTGGACAGATGGAAAAGAAAACTGCATGGGGACCATCACTTATACATATACCTATGTAGATTGCGAACTTGAAAGCACATGGGATTATGTCTATACACTGAATAACAATGTACAACCTAGCATCTCATGCGAACCAAACTATACTTTCAAAGTATATACACAATGTGACACTACCCTATTCATTGAGGCTCCTGTTGCCACTTATCACTGTCAGAATGGAACTCTCTACTATAAGATTGACGATGGAGAGACAACTGAATATACAGGTACGTTCTTACATAAATTTGAAAAGTTAGGTGTCACAGAGATCAAATGGACCGCTATAGATGTTTGTGGGAATGAGAACTCATGTGTTCAGACCTACACTATGACTGATAGTACAGGTATCTTCATAAGCTGTCCTACCGAACAAAATGTAACCATAGACACTTGCATTTCATTAACATGGTCAGCTATAAAAGGACAACTTTCCACTTCACAAAAAGCCATTGCAAAACGTAAGAATTGTGCCAACAATGAAGAGATAGAGATTTCTCCTGAAATGTCTTATAAGAAACAATCGGAGACAACCTACACTGCCTTAAACGATAACTCCGTATTTGAATACAATACAATATATGACATTCAGTGGATGTTCGTCAAGAGCGGTGATAACATAGAGACCATGAAGGATTCTTGCTACAGTACGATTCTGTTAAAAGACACATCAGTTCCAACAGTAGATTGCGAAAAGATGCAATCCATCGTTCTTGAACCAGATGCTTCCTGTGACACTACCTACAAACTACTCAAACCAGAAGGTGTCTTTGATGATAAATGTACCGAAAACAATCTGACGTACTTCTATAAATATGGTGACAATGACTTTGTTGAGTTTGTCGCAGGCACATCACAAGTAACTATTCCAAATGGTGAATCCATCATCACATGGAAAGTAAAAGATGAATTCAATGAGTCTGCCACTTGTGACCAAACCATTACGGTTAACGATATAGTGAATCCAACTATAACGTGTCCAAACGACACTAACATCAACGTAATAAACGATTGTCAAATCATCGTTGCATTAAACGCTGCAACTGCAACTGATTTTTGCGGTATAGACAGCATTCAATACTCTACAGATAACAATACTTTCAACCTTCTCAGAGGTGAAACATTAGACACAACATTGACGGTTGGCGAGCACATCATCTACTGGAGAAGTGTAGATATTCACGGATTACGTTCCGATGTATGCTCTACAACCATTAATATCCTTGATACTATTCGTCCAACAGTAACTTGCCCTGCCTCTATATCTCAATCGTTGAAGAATGGTTGCGATACAGATATCACGCTGACACCAGCTACTGCTGAAGACAATTGTGAAATCAAAAGTATCTATTACTCTTTCGACAAACTCTCCTATATGAAGGTGACAGATTCTGACATCACAAGAAATTATGCAGTAGGAAAAGATACCGTATATTGGTATGCAGAAGATATCTATGGAAATGTATCTGATACATGTTCACAAAGCATTGAAATCTTAGATGAGCGCACATTCGACTTGAACTGTCCAACCTACAATGGAGAGGGGTCTTTCATTGTTGAAACATGCGGTGATTTGAAATGGGAAGAACTAAAAGATAATTTGGATAAACTAAACATGTCGGCATCCGCATACTACGAAGATTGTAACACCAATGTCATCACTCCAATTGATAGTGTTGATATGGAATATTCCGAAAAAGGAAGCGATGCGTGGACATCCATGGAAAACGATACAAAATTATTCTATAACAAAGAATACATCATTCGATGGATTTTCACAAAAGCTGGTGACAATTTGGTATCTTTATCAGACACTTGTGAACTACCAATCGTTCTAAAGGATACAACACTGCCTGTGTTCGATTGTGCTACGATTGATCCTGATTCATTAGTTCAAGTATTAACCGATGTATGTGTGATTCCTTTCTCTGAAATCAACTTTAACAATTACACAGCTACTGATAATTGTGAAGAAACGATTAAGGGTATTCTTTCATGGACAACCCTTCTTGAGGATAGTGTAAAATATAACGAACCATTTGAAGTCGGTAAACTCTATGAGCTAAATTGGATCTTCCAAGATAATACAAATAATAGCATTTACTGTCCTCAGAAAGTAATGCTTAACTCAAACATCAAGCCAATATTCAACTGCGACTCCCTCAAGGAGGCTGCCATCGATACCATTCTCAACGGTGTCTGTGAGATCTCTGCCGCTGACCTGAAGGTCAACACTCCGTTCGCCCTTGATGCCTGCACGAACGATACTATCTGGGGTGTGGGTACCAGAAGAAGCGGTGAAGCAATGGATGCTGCATATAAGGTCGGAAGAGACACAATCGACTGGAAGTTCACCAGTGAGTTCTCGACCGAGACAGTTTATTGTGAGCAATACATATTTATCCAGAGCGATATCAAACCGGTATTCAATTGCGACTCCCTCAAGGAGGCTGCCATCGATACCGTCCTTAACGGTGTCTGTGAGATCTCTGCCGCTGACCTGAAGGTGAACACTCCGTTCGCCCTTGATGCCTGCACAAACGATACCATCTGGGGCGTGGGTACTAGAAGAAGTGGCAAGAGCATGACCGACTCTTATACCGTCGGTCGTGACACAATCGACTGGACATTCATCAGTGAGTTCTCTACTGACACGACATACTGTGAGCAGTACGTATTCATCCAGAGCGATATCAAACCGGTATTCAACTGCGACTCCCTCAAGGAGGCTGCCATCGATACCGTCCTCAATGGTGTCTGTGAGATCTCTGCCGCTGACCTGAAGGTCAACACTCCGTTCGCTCTTGATGCCTGCACAAACGATACAATCTGGAGCGTGGGTACCAGAAGAAGCGGCAAGAGCATGACCGACTCTTATACCGTCGGTCGTGACACAATCGACTGGACATTCATCAGTGAGTTCTCTACTGACACGACATACTGCGAGCAGTACGTATTCATCCAGAGCGATATCAAACCGGTATTCAATTGCGACTCCCTCAAGGAGGCTGCCATCGATACCGTCCTCAACGGTGTCTGTGAGATCTCTGCCGCTGACCTGAAGGTCAACACGCCGTTCGCTCTTGATGCCTGCACAAATGATACAATCTGGGGCGTGGGTACCAGAAGAAGCGGCAAGAGCATGACCGACTCTTATACCGTCGGTCGTGACACAATCGACTGGACATTCATCAGTGAGTTCTCTACTGACACGACATACTGCGAGCAGTACGTATTCATCCAGAGCGATATCAAACCGGTATTCAATTGCGACTCCCTCAAGGAGGCTGCTATCGATACCGTCCTCAATGGTGTCTGTGAAATCTCTGCCGCTGACCTGAAGGTGAACACTCCGTTCGCTCTTGATGCCTGCACAAACGATACAATCTGGGGTGTGGGTACCAGAAGAAGCGGTGAAGCAATGGATGCTGCATATAAGGTCGGAAGAGACACAATCGACTGGACATTCATCAGTGAGTTCTCTACTGACACGACATACTGTGAGCAGTACGTATTCATCCAGAGCGATATCAAACCGGTATTCAATTGCGACTCCCTCAAGGAGGCTGCCATCGATACCGTCCTCAACGGTGTCTGTGAGATCTCTGCCGCTGACCTGAAGGTCAACACGCCGTTCGCTCTTGATGCCTGCACAAATGATACAATCTGGGGCGTGGGTACCAGAAGAAGCGGCAAGAGCATGACCGACTCTTATACCGTCGGTCGTGACACAATCGACTGGACATTCATCAGTGAGTTCTCAACTGACACGACATACTGCGAGCAGTACGTATTCATCCAGAGCGATATCAAACCGGTATTCAACTGTGACTCCCTCAAGGAGGCTGCTATCGATACCGTCCTCAACGGTGTCTGTGAAATCTCTGCCGCTGACCTGAAGGTGAACACTCCGTTCGCTCTTGATGCCTGTACAAACGATACTATCTGGGGTGTGGGTACCAGAAGAAGCGGTGAAGCAATGGATGCTGCATACAAGGTCGGAAGAGACACAATCGACTGGACATTCATCAGTGAATTCTCTACTGACACAACATACTGTGAGCAGTACGTATTCATCCAGAGTGATATCAAACCGGTATTCAATTGTGACTCCCTCAAGGAGGCTGCCATCGATACCGTTCTCAACGGTGTCTGTGAAATCTCTGCCGCTGACCTGAAGGTCAACACTCCGTTCGCTCTTGATGCCTGCACAAATGACACCATCTGGGGCGTGGGTACCAGAAGAAGCGGTGAAGCAATGGATGCTGCATATAAGGTCGGAAGAGACACAATCGACTGGACATTCATCAGTGAGTTCTCTACTGACACGACATACTGCGAGCAGTACGTATTCATCCAGAGCGATATCAAACCGGTATTCGACTGTGACTCCCTCAAGGAGGCTGCCATCGATACCGTCCTTAACGATGTCTGTGAGATCTCTGCCGCTGACCTGAAGGTCAACACTCCGTTCGCCCTTGATGCCTGCACAAATGATACAATCTGGGGCGTGGGTACCAGAAGAAGCGGTGAAGCAATGGATGCTGCATATAAGGTCGGAAGAGACACAATCGACTGGACATTCGTCAGTGAGTTCTCTACTGACACAACATACTGTGAGCAGTACGTATTCATCCAGAGCGATATCAAACCGGTATTCAACTGCGACTCCCTCAAGGAGGCTGCTATCGATACCGTCCTCAACGGTGTCTGTGAGATTTCCGCTGACGACCTGAAGGTGAACACTCCGTTCGCCCTTGATGCCTGCACAAACGATACTATCTGGGGTGTGGGTACCAGAAGAAGCGGTGAAGCAATGGATGCTGCATACAAGGTCGGAAGAGACACAATCGACTGGACATTCATCAGTGAGTTCTCAACTGACACTACATACTGCGAGCAGTACGTATTCATCCAGAGCGATATCGAACCGGTATTCGACTGCGACTCCCTCAAGGAGGCTGCCATCGATACCGTCCTCAACGGTGTCTGTGAGATCTCTGCCGCTGACCTGAAGGTCAACACGCCGTTCGCTCTTGATGCCTGCACAAACGATACAATCTGGGGTGTGGGTACCAGAAGAAGCGGTGAAGCAATGGATGCTGCATATAAGGTCGGAAGAGACACAATCGACTGGACATTCATCAGTGAATTCTCTACTGACACGACATACTGCGAGCAGTACGTATTCATCCAGAGCGATATCAAACCGGTATTCAACTGCGACTCCCTCAAGGAGGCTGCCATCGATACCGTCCTCAATGGTGTCTGTGAGATCTCTGCCGCTGACCTGAAGGTCAACACTCCGTTCGCTCTTGATGCCTGCACAAACGATACAATCTGGGGCGTGGGTACCAGAAGAAGCGGTGAAGCAATGGATGCTGCATATAAGGTCGGAAGAGACACAATCGACTGGACATTCATCAGTGAGTTCTCTACTGACACGACATACTGTGAGCAGTACGTATTCATCCAGAGCGATATCAAACCGGTATTCAATTGCGACTCCCTCAAGGAGGCTGCCATCGATACCGTCCTCAACGGTGTCTGTGAGATCTCTGCCGCTGACCTGAAGGTCAACACGCCGTTCGCTCTTGATGCCTGCACAAATGATACAATCTGGGGCGTGGGTACCAGAAGAAGCGGCAAGAGCATGACCGACTCTTATACCGTCGGTCGTGACACAATCGACTGGACATTCATCAGTGAGTTCTCAACTGACACGACATACTGCGAGCAGTACGTATTCATCCAGAGCGATATCAAACCGGTATTCAACTGTGACTCCCTCAAGGAGGCTGCTATCGATACCGTCCTCAACGGTGTCTGTGAAATCTCTGCTGCTGACCTGAAGGTCAACACTCCGTTCGCTCTTGATGCCTGCACAAACGATACTATCTGGGGTGTGGGTACCAGAAGAAGCGGTGAAGCAATGGATGCTGCATACAAGGTCGGAAGAGACACAATCGACTGGACATTCATCAGTGAGTTCTCAACTGACACGACATACTGCGAGCAGTACGTATTCATCCAGAGCGATATCAAACCGGTATTCAACTGTGACTCCCTCAAGGAGGCTGCTATCGATACCGTCCTCAACGGTGTCTGTGAAATCTCTGCCGCTGACCTGAAGGTGAACACTCCGTTCGCTCTTGATGCCTGTACAAACGATACTATCTGGGGTGTGGGTACCAGAAGAAGCGGTGAAGCAATGGATGCTGCATACAAGGTCGGAAGAGACACAATCGACTGGACATTCATCAGTGAGTTCTCAACTGACACTACATACTGCGAGCAGTACGTATTCATCCAGAGCGATATCAAACCGGAATTCGACTGCGACTCCCTCAAGGAGGCTGCTATCGATACCGTCCTCAACGGTGTCTGTGAGATCTCTGCCGCTGACCTGAAGGTCAACACTCCGTTCGCCCTTGATGCCTGCACAAACGATACCATCTGGGGCGTGGGTACCAGAAGAAGTGGCAAGAGCATGACCGACTCTTATACCGTCGGTCGTGACACAATCGACTGGACATTCATCAGTGAGTTCTCAACTGACACGACATACTGCGAGCAGTACGTATTCATCCAGAGCGATATCAAACCGGTATTCAACTGTGACTCCCTCAAGGAGGCTGCTATCGATACCGTCCTCAACGGTGTCTGTGAAATCTCTGCCGCTGACCTGAAGGTGAACACTCCGTTCGCTCTTGATGCCTGTACAAACGATACTATCTGGGGTGTGGGTACCAGAAGAAGCGGTGAAGCAATGGATGCTGCATACAAGGTCGGAAGAGACACAATCGACTGGACATTCATCAGTGAGTTCTCAACTGACACTACATACTGCGAGCAGTACGTATTCATCCAGAGCGATATCAAACCGGTATTCGACTGCGACTCCCTCAAGGAGGCAACTATCGATACCCTGCTTCATGGTGTATGTGAGATTTCTGCAGCTGACTTGAATATCAACACACCGTTCGCACTTGATGCCTGCACAAATGACACCATCTGGGGCGTGGGTACAAGAAGAAGCGGTGAAGCAATGGATGCTGCATACAAAGTCGGAAGAGACACTATCGACTGGAAGTTTATCAGTGAGTTCTCTACAGACACGACATACTGCGAACAGTACATCTTCATCCAGAGCGATATCAAACCGGTATTCAACTGCGACTCCCTCAAGGAGGCTGTCATCGATACCGTACTTCATGGTGTTTGTGAGATCTCCGCTACAGATTTAAATATCAACACACCGTTCGCTCTTGATGCCTGCACAAACGATACCATCTGGGGCGTGGGTACCAGAAGAAGCGGTGAAGCAATGGATGCTGCATATAAGGTCGGAAGAGACACAATCGACTGGACATTCATCAGTGAGTTCTCTACTGACACAACATACTGCGAGCAGTACGTATTCATCCAGAGCGATATCAAACCGGTATTCGACTGTGACTCCCTCAAGGAGGCAACTATCGATACCCTGCTTCATGGTGTATGTGAGATTTCTGCAGCTGACTTGAATATCAACACACCGTTCGCACTTGATGCCTGCACAAATGACACCATCTGGGGCATAGGCACTAGAAGAAGCGGTGAAGCAATGGATGCTGCATATAAGGTCGGAAGAGACACAATCGACTGGAAGTTCACAAGTGAGTTCTCGACCGAGACAGTTTATTGTGAGCAATACATATTTATCCAGAGCGATATCGAACCTATATTCGACTGTGACTCCCTCAAGGAGGCTGCTATCGATACCGTCCTCAATGGTGTCTGTGAGATCTCTGCCGCTGACCTGAAGGTGAACACTCCGTTCGCCCTTGATGCCTGCACAAATGATACAATCTGGGGCGTGGGTACCAGAAGAAGCGGTGAAGCAATGGATGCTGCATATAAGGTCGGAAGAGACACAATCGACTGGAAGTTCATCAGTGAATTCTCTACTGACACGACATACTGTGAGCAGTACGTATTCATCCAGAGCGATATCAAACCGGTATTCAACTGCGACTCCCTCAAGGAGGCTGCTATCGATACCGTCCTCAATGGTGTCTGTGAGATCTCTGCCGCTGACCTGAAGGTCAACACTCCGTTCGCCCTTGATGCCTGCACAAACGATACCATCTGGGGCGTGGGTACCAGAAGAAGTGGCAAGAGCATGACCGACTCTTATACCGTCGGTCGTGACACAATCGACTGGACATTCATCAGTGAGTTCTCTACTGACACGACATACTGCGAGCAGTACGTATTCATCCAGAGTGATATCAAACCGGTATTCAACTGTGACTCCCTCAAGGAGGCTGCCATCGATACCGTCCTCAACGGTGTCTGTGAGATCTCTGCCGCTGACCTGAAGGTCAACACGCCGTTCGCTCTTGATGCCTGCACAAACGATACCATCTGGGGCGTGGGTACCAGAAGAAGCGGTGAAGCAATGGATGCTGCATACAAGGTCGGAAGAGACACAATCGACTGGAAGTTCGTCGGTGAGTTCTCAACTGACACGACATACTGTGAGCAGTACGTATTCATCCAGAGCGATATCAAACCGGTATTCAACTGCGACTCCCTCAAGGAGGCAACTATCGATACCCTGCTTCATGGTGTATGTGAGATTTCTGCAGCTGACTTGAAGATCAACACACCGTTCGCACTTGATGCCTGCACCAACGATACCATCTGGGGCATAGGCACTAGAAGAAGTGGTGAAGCGATGAATGCTGCATACAAGGTTGGAAGAGACACTATCGACTGGAAGTTCACAAGTGAGTTTTCTTCCAACATAGCATACTGCGAGCAGTACATCTTCATCCAGAGTGATATTCAACCAATTATCGATTGTGATTCACTCAAAAAAGCTTTGATTGACACCGTCTTGCATGGAGTCTGTGAAATAGCCGCTATAGACTTAGAATTCACTACACCATATGCCCTTGATGCCTGCACGAATGATACTATCTGGGGTGTGGGTACTAGAAGAAGCGGTAAGGGTATGGACGATCCTTATGGCGTTGGTCGTGATACCATCGACTGGAAGTTCACCAGTGAATTCTCAACAGAGACTGTTTATTGTGAGCAATATGTCTTCATCCAAGGCAATACAGAGCCTGATTTCGATTGTAAAGCATCACTTCATGATACGGTTATATACCTAGGTATAGATCAATGTGAATTACCAGCAGGTTACCTGATATTACCAATTCCAACAGCTAAAGATGCATGTACAAACATAGATATTCCAGGAGTACCACTTCGAGGTGATGGCAAAGCCATGGAAGATGCATATCCAAAAGATACTACAGCAATAACATGGACATTTACCAGTGAGTATAGTGTAATATCCAAGACTTGTTATCACTATCAAAATGTAATCGTACTAGACACCTTCCCTCCAATGCCAGATTGTAGCAATATGGATAGTATCAAGATTCAGATTACAGATAGTTCAACCTACTTCGATTCTGCGACATATCAGGAAGTTGTAGATGCAGGTTTAAGAATACCAGTTTACACAGATGCATGTGACGGAGATATTACTGCAATTGGTGTTCGTGATGATTCTCTTCCATTGGAGAGCACTTATCCATTAGGAGCAACGACCATCAACTGGACTTACATTGATAAATCAGGTAACACAGCAATCTGTACTCAGATAGTCTTCATTGATAAATGGATTATTGACACACTCTATTGTCCTGGAGACTTAGATGGAAAAGTATTTAGTTGTGTGGACGATATCCCTGCTCCATATCAAACATTTGCAGACTTTAAAGAAGCTGGAGGTTCATTCGCCAATGAAAATAAGATAAAAGAAAGCTCCTTCCTTGCTACTGATTCATTAGCTAATGACTCCTGCGATTTAATTGTAACACGTACATATCAAATAACCGATCTTCATGACAATATCATTACATGTGAAGAAGTAATATATGTTAAAGATACAGTTGCACCACAATTCCTTGATATCCTACGTGACACAATATTAAGTTGTGATGATGAAATCTTTGACGCTCTAGAGGTTAGAGTCAGCGACAACTGTGACCCATCACCACGTCTCACATATACAGAGACAACCAATCGTGGAGATAACCCTAATTCATGCGATTATTATAATTATGATATCGTAAGAACCTATACGGTAACCGACAGATGCGGAAACAGCACCTCTCAAAGACAAATGATTCTAATAAGAGATACTATTGGTCCTAAGTTTGAATTCCCTGACAACTGGGATGAATACGTACTGGCTGATTTCCAAAAGAAATGTACGTTCAAAGTTCCTGATTTCAGCGAAGAAGTAAGAGCATTCATTCATGATAACTGTTCAGAGAATGAAAATATTACAATCATTCAAGTTCCAAAAGCAGGTTCATTGATTAAGAAATCAATAGATGTCAAGATCTATGTGTACGATATGTGTGAAAATGCAGATAGTACCATTAAACACGTAAAAGTACAAGATGGAGCTTCTATCGCACATCTAACAGCATACGACATAGATTCGTGTGTGACAGATGATCAAGGCATTTCATTAGCAAGTCAGGATATCCGATACGCTGAAGGAGAGATGGAGATCATTGATACATGGGATGGACAAAGAGTGAAAATCAGCAGTACATTCGTTTATGAATATTATCGTGGAAAAGAAGCAAAGGAAGAAAATCTGATATTCAGTAACAACCCAATCACGTATTGGCATCTATATGAAGGATTAGTTCCAATCTATGGTAGTGTTGACCACGTTGCAGAAGCATTAACCAAACTTCATCAAAAGAGTGAATCTGGTTACTATACAATGGTTGCAATGGATACTACTTCTGGATGTTCCGATACCGCTACTATCCATGTTAACGTAATTGAACGTCCTAAGATGATTCTAGATTCTCACGAACTATCCGTCTGCGAAGGAAATCTAATCGACCTCAGTCCATACGTAAAATGTATTGACAACATGGGAGCAGATAGCGTATGGACATACTGGAAAAAGAACGGAGTACGTTTCGACTACGAAGACTCTATCAACGGAATCATCACGTATGACGACAATGATGCAACCTTATTATTCTACGCAGAGAACCGATGCGGAGCCACTTCATCATTTGACTCTCATCTCGCATTCTGCAAAGGATATAACATGACCACAGAAGACTCTCTTGCTAGTTTAAATAACGACACAGCAGCACTTGAATTGCTTCGTGCCAACTTACTATTCTCAAGAGATTCTATCCTATTGGATGTTCATCAACGTTATAATCCTGATGAAATCATTATCAGAACAGACCCTACCAACCCTCCTCGAATCTGGAGAGGCGAAAGTATCACGCTTTCTGTTAACACAGATTACGAATACAAAGAACTCATCTGGTACAAAGTCATAGGACAATATGACAGAAGAAACTTTGATAGTTACACTGAACACGAAGAGTTTGTATTCGATGATCCTGATGATGATGAAGACGAAGAGATTGCATATCTGTTATCAGAAGAGAGTTCAACCATAGTAGAATATCCACAAGATACCACCTACTATTATGTAACGATTTCCGATGGAGTCTGTCCTTCTGTGGCTAGTGCACTGACCAAAGTCCTTGTACTTCCAGAGATACCAACAGCCTTCACACCTCATACCAAAGATGGTTTGAACGATGTCTTTATGGAACGACATTATGTAAAAATATTTGACCGTTACGGACAAAAGGTATTTGAAGGAAACAATGGATGGGATGGAAGCTTCCATGGAAGAGTAGCTGATCCTGGTGTTTACTACCATAAAGTACGTATGGGTGACGGCTCATATCGAACCGGAACAATCGAGATTATAAAACTCAAATAAGGATAATTCCTGATTACTTTCATAAACAGGGAGGAGAGGCTTGAGGTCTCTCCTCCTTATTTCAATGTATAAACACCACCAGGTAACGACATCACAAGATCTCTCATTTCCATTTCAAACAAAAGAGACGATAATTCACCCATTGAGATTTGTAATTTACGCGACAAATGATTCACCTGCATCTTGTCTTCAATCTCTAAAGCACTCACAACCAAACGTTCCTTCTCGGTTAAATTCAAAAGCGTTGAAATAGCTACCGGCACCTTCCCTTTGCACTCCTGTTTCGCATCCCAGTTCATTAGTGCAATTATATCATCAGACGACTCTACCATCACCGCTCGGTTGGACTTAATCAACTGATTACACCCCATGGAATAAATATCACCTACTCTTCCTGGCACTGCACATACATCACGATTATAGGAATTGGCAAACTCTGCTGTCAACAATGCTCCTCCCTTCATACCCGACTCTACAACCAATACCACATCACTCATACCTGCAATAATTCGGTTGCGGGACACAAAATTCTTTCTGTCAATAACACTTTTGGAATGAAACTCAGATAACAATCCACCATTCTGCATCATCCTATTAGCAAGAACTCTATGTTCTGCAGGATAAAGCATGTCTAAACCATGTCCGACAACACCGATTGACGGAAGTCCCAACTCCACAGCCTTACGATGAGCGCAGCCATCCACACCATAAGCTAAGCCACTTATCACCAAAAGATCAGGGAAACGACATGCCAACTCTTCTAAAATCTCTTCTGCCATCTTTTTCCCATACGGTGTCATCTTTCGTGTTCCTACAACACCCAAGACACGATTAGCATTGACGTTCATCGATCCTTTTCGATATAATACAATAGGCAAATCCTCACAATCACGTAAACGATTAGGATAATCAGGATGCTCGAAACATACAATATCCCCCCCTATTTTGTCCATAAAAGAGAGCTCTTTCTCCGCACGTTCCAACAGACCTGGCTTTTTTATCTGTTCCGCCAAAATGCTTCCTACACCCGGAACAGCTTCTAAACTTTTTCTTGAAGACCGAAAAATCATCTCTGCACTTCCAAACGATGAAATCAGTTTTTTTGCAATTAAAGGTCCAACACCCTTAACCATAGTAAGGGCAACCTTATACTTCAAATCAGGATTCATACATAAAATTTTCATTACGAGGATTCCCCTCCATTAAACAAATAGACATATAAAAGAAGTTAAAAAAATGGCAATTCACTTCGATAGATTGTAGTTTCTATTTAAAATATTACCTTTGCAAGGTAAATGATAGAATGCAAAATTATGGAAACAACAAGAAAAAACAAAATAGATCGACTTGTTCAAAAAGAACTAAGCGATATTTTTCAAAAATTCACTAAATCAGAAGGTAGCGGAGTCCTTATCTCTGTCACCTCTGTAACAGTCACGCCCGACCTTAGCATCGCCCGTGTCTATCTCAGCATCTTCCCTAACGAAAAACAGGAAGAGATCATGGGTATGATTCAAAAAAGCACGAAGGCCATTCGTTACGATCTATCACAACGTACACGTTATCAACTAAGACAGACACCAGAACTCACATTCTTCATTGATGACTCGTTGGATTATCTGGAAAATATAGATCGCTTATTGGGTATCAATCAAAAACCAGAGGGGTCCAAATAATAACCAAGACACCCCCAAGTCCGATATATGAAGCTACAATTTTTTATCGCCCTACGCTATCTCTTTTCTAAAAAGAGCTATAATATCATCAATATCATCTCCATGATTTGTGCAGGCGGTATCTGTGTGGCTACACTTGCGCTTGTCTGCACGTTATCCGTCTATAACGGATTTCAACAGCTTATTTCAGATGTCATATCCTCGTTCGATCCTGACATAAAAATCACAATAAAAGAGGGCAAGACATTTGATCCAACATCGCCATTAGAAAAGTTAAAAACATTAGACTGCATTCAAACCACCTGCGAGATTCTAGAAGAGAATGCACTAATCAGGCATAAAGACAAACAAACATCGGTCATACTCAAAGGTGTCTCCAATAACTATACAGACCTTATCCCCACCTCATCTATCACAGATATGGGAAGTTTCCTTTTGGAGGATAACGAAGGAGTATATACCGTACTTGGCACAGCCCTGTTCAATCAAATAAACGGCAGCATCAGTTTTACCTCCCCCATTTCATTATACGCACCTAAATATGCAACAAAAGTAAACGTGGCTAATCCAGAAAATTCTTTCAACGTAGAACATGTTTATATAGGAGGAACCTATGCCACTCATCAACTGGAGATTGACAGCAAATATGCTTTCCTTCCCATAAAATACGCACAAGAGTTATTCGAATACGGCAATGTAGTCTCTGCCATAGAACTGAACATCAAGGAACAAGCAGACATTCAACAGACACAAGACAAAATAAAGGAACTGCTCGGAAATGACTATGTAGTCAGCAATAAAGAGCAACAACATGAAGAATTTTATCGAATGATGAAGATAGAGAAATGGATCACCTTCCTTATCCTATTTTTCATTTTATTAATTGCTATCGTTAATGTCATCGGCTCCCTCTCAATGTTGATATTGGAGAAAAAAGAAGATATCGTCACACTTCAAAACTTAGGAGCGACACGGTCATTTATCCAAAGGCTATTTTTAATCGAAGGATGGATGATCAGTGCTATCGGAGCTTTTTCTGGTATTGTACTAGGTGTAATACTATGCTTATCCCAGCAACTCTTCGGATGGTTAAAGCTAGGAACTGAATCGGAGGAAGGAACATTCTTAATCAATGCTTACCCAGTATCAGTTCAGTTATCAGACATATGCCTTATCTTGTTTTCCGTATTGGCAATAGGAATCCTTGTTGCGTGGATCCCCACCCGATACATAAAGCATAAAAACAAATAAAAAGGACGCCAGCCGAAGCCAGCGTCCCATATCGTATCGACTCGATTCAATCTTATTTTGAAGCGATAAAGTCAGATAGCTTAACCAATACGCCTGCTACATTATCAGCAGTGAAACCTGCATCCATCACATCTTTTACAGCTTTTACCTTGTTTTGATACTCTTCTGTTTTAGCAACAGCATCTGTCACACCATACTTTTCCATAGCAACACCAGCAAGGAAATTAGTTGTCCACTCTGCATCACTCTTGTGACTAGCGTACTCCGATGCTGTTAATACAACAGAAGTAATAGCTGCAGTTTTTGCAGTTGCATCGTCAGAATTAGTATTCTTCAAATCCTTATAAAAATTTTGTCCCTTTTCGATTGTAGTCTTTTCAACTACAGATGAATCCTGTGTATTTTCATCATCATCATCATCACCACAAGAAACGAAGCCGAATGATAATCCAAATACCAAAGCCATTAACAATGACCAAAATTTCAAATTTTTCATTTCTAATAATTTTAAATTAAACACTATTACTAATTATATTTTTCAAAAATTAAATACTAATCCACAACGGCTAAAGTAGCCACACTGATTTTTATATCTTTCACTGTTGACAAGGGTAAGACACAAGCTTCAATCGTAGAGCCCGTAGTCATCACATCATCCACAATCACCAAATGCTTCCCCTCAATATCTCGCTTGCATTTCAATTGAAAGATTCCCCTCACATTTTCCCATCGCTCAATTGCATTCTTTTTTGTTTGTGTCGGATTTTCTACCGAACGTTCCAAAATATCCGTCCACACTGGCACTTTCAACTCATCCGCCATACCTCTAGCTATCCACTCACTTTGATTGTACCCTCTTTGTTTTAATCTATTAGAATGTAACGGCACGGGGACCAAAGCATCCACATGCTGAAACCACGAACGGCGTACATGCTCACCAAACATCTTTCCCAATCTGTACCCTAACTCTTTCCCTCCATGATATTTTATTTCATGTAAAATATGTTGAGACATTGTCTCTTTCTCATAATACAAATAAGATATAGCCTCTTCTATTTTTACACGTCCATAGAATCGCTCTTCTATGAAATTTTCTATCAACTTAGATTCTGAAATCACAGGAAGCTGCATCAAACATGCTAAACACAAATCCTGCTCATGCTTATTCAATATTTCACCACACCCAATACACAATCGAGGATAAAATAAATCTAAAAAATCACCGCAACGTTCAACCAACCAGTTTTTTACATTATAAAACCTCTTGCAACATGTATTGGAACATTTTTTCATCAAAATAAGATTAAGCAGATACAAAAGTAAATTATTATTTTGAAAAGACAAACAAAGAGTACAGAAATACGTATATTATCGAAGAAAGTCGATATTCTCTATACAAATCTGCCATCCTGCATATTTAAAATACGATCAGAGACTGATGCCATCTCCATATCATGAGTCACCACCACCAACGTCTGATTAAGTTCCGACTTCAACTGCAAGAAAAGACGATTAAGTTCCTCTTTATTCTTGGAGTCCAAACTACCAGAAGGCTCATCTGCCAATAAGACATCCGGACGATTCACCAAGGCACGGGCAACAGCAATACGCTGACGTTCACCACCCGACAATGCATTGGGTTTATGAGAGGCTCTTTGAGTCATTCCTAAAAAAGACAAAAGTTGCATAGCCTCCTTTTGGGCCTCCTCCTTAGACTTTTTAGCTATCAAAGCTGGAATCATCACATTTTCCAGTGCTGTAAATTCAGGCAACAACTGATGAAATTGGAAAACAAAACCTATATGAAGATTCCTAAACGATGCCATCTCTTTTTCAGACAAGTCAAACACAGAAGATTGATGTATATACACCTTCCCTGAAGTCGGTTTGTCCAACGTACCAAGGATCTGCAACAACGTAGTTTTCCCAGCACCACTTTGTCCTACAATAGAAACAAATTCTCCCCGTTGAATCTCCAGTGATACATCATTCAACACCTGTAAACTGTCAAATCGCTTGGAAATCTTTTCCGCCTTAATTATTATATCACTCATACTTACTTACATCTTATTAATATTACCACCCGTCAATATAGCCTCCAACTCATCTGGCGTAATATTCAATTTCAACTGTCCTGATTGAGCAACTGAAATATTACCTGTTTCTTCCGACACAATAACAGATATCGAATCATACTTTTCAGACATACCCAAAGCAGCACGATGACGCAAGCCGCACTCTCTTGGAATATTCAGACTATGAGAAACAGGCAGGATACAACCCGCACTCAATATCCTATTGCCAGAAATAATCATTGCACCATCATGCAAGGGTGAATTCTTAAAAAAAATATTTTCAATCAAACGAGAGCTGATCACCGCATTTAGCGTTTCACCTGTAACCTCGATACTCTTTAAATCATCCCCTCGTTTAAAGATTATCAATGCTCCAATTTTCTTTCTAGACAAGTTTCTACATCCGATAACCACCTGCATGGCATCCGTATCCATAACACCCTGTTTTTTGGAAGAGAATAATTTACCGAAAAATCGCAAAACAAAATTATCCTTTGATCCAATCATGGAAAGGAATCGTCTTAATTCGTCTTGAAAAAGGATAATCAATGCAATTGCACCCACATTGACAATCTGATTCATCAAACCTCCCATCAGCTGCATTTCAAATACAAAATTCACCATCAGCCATGCAAGCACGAAAACCAGAATACCAAAGAATACTCTAATCGCCGTAGTTCCATTCAGCATTTTATAGGTCTTGTATAACAGAAAAGCAACAAGAACAATATCAACAATATCTACAAAACGAATTTCAAAACGCATATACTTTTTTCCCTTAATGATTATTTTGACATAAAGACCATAATTTAATAGCTTCCATAGCCTCCTTTACATCATGCACCCGCAAAATATGAGCGCCCTGCTGCAAAGCAATTGTATTCAACACGGTAGTTCCATTCAATGCCTCCTCAACTTTGACATTTAAGGATTGCCATACCATACGCTTGCGCGACAATCCAGCAAGAATAGGATATCCCAACTGTAATAACTCAGATTGATGAGAAAGAAGTTGAAAATTCTGCTCCATCGTTTTCCCAAAGCCATATCCTGGATCTATAATGATATCCTTTACACCGCGATCTTCCAATATTTTTATTTTCTTTACAAAGAAACGAAAAATTTCTTTCATAAAGTCACTCTTCCCCGTATTAATCTCCCCAGAATGCATCAACACATACGTTCTATTTAAAGATGCAACCACATCCAACATGGTTTCATCTTTATCAAAAGAAAATACATCATTTATAATATCCACGTCAAACTCTTCAACCACCTTACGCACGACATTTCCTCTGAAGGTATCCACAGAAATGATACTATCCGGATAATGATTTCTCAAGACTTCCAAAGCAGGAAGCAACCGTTCCAACTCCTCTTTTTCAGACACAAATGTAGCACCAGGACGTGTAGAACAGGCGCCAACATCAAGAATCGACACCCCATTATTAGTAAATAAATCAACTTTTTTTAATAATTCTGCAGTACTCTGACAACGAGAAGATGAAAAAAAAGAATCATCCGTAACATTCAAAATTCCCATCACAACAGGATGTTTTGATTTATAATTCACTGATACACTACCTTTTTTATCCATAAATTTAACCATTGGAAAAGAGATGTATTAAAATTCTTTAAAAAAATCTATCAAAAATATTTTTCACAAAAATATAAAATATATATCTTTGTCCACTACTTTAAAACGCAAAAAATAGAGTAGTTATTTTTTTTGTGTTAGAATACAATAAAAATAGAGAAACAGAGTTATTGAAATATTGAAACGTAAAACATTATCTTATTTTATTTATAGTGCTATGAGACACGTAAGTTTATTTAAAATGGCGTTGATGCTGTTAATTGTAGGTACGACTTTATCGTCTTGCAAGGACAAGGGGTTGAAAAACTCAAAAGTGTCAAACACCACAGGATGGAAATATAACGACAAGGAAAACGGTGGTTTCCAAGTTGTTAATGGTTATGAACAAGACACCCCTCCAGGAATGGTATTTATCGAGGGTGGAACATTTACTCAAGGACGTGTAATTGAGGATGTCATTGGTGATTGGAATAATATTCCAAGAAGAGTAACTGTTGCATCTTTCTATATGGATCAATATGAAGTAAGTAACGTAAACTGGAGAGAATATTTGCACTGGATGTCAAACGTATTCCATAATAATCCAGAATTCGTTGAAAAAGCATATCCTGATACATTAGTATGGCGCGAGGAATTAGCATATAACGAACCATATTTGGATTTCTACTTCTCTCACGTTGCATATAACTGGTATCCAGTTGTAGGTGTTTCTTGGGAGCAATGTGTTGACTTCTCAATTTGGCGTACTGACCGTGTAAATGAAATGAGAATGGCTGAAGCAGGTATTATCCAATACACAGACTTCCAAGCATTAAAAGGAAATACAGATGGTAATGATATCGCTCAAAACCAAGTATTCAATACACAAAAATACATCATGAAGGGCGATTATAAACCAACTGAAGGTAAGAAACCTATGACAGACGTTTACGGAAACGTAAGAAAAACTAACATGTCTGACGGTGTCCTTCTTCCTAAGTTCCGTCTCCCAACCGAAGCTGAATGGGAATATGCAGCTTATGGTACAAAAGCAATCGAAGGAGAGGAAAACTATGAGATGAAGAAGATTTATCCTTGGTATGGTCACCAAATGCGTAATCCTTCCAAAAAGGTTAAAGGACAAATGTATGCTAACTACGTTCGTGGACGTGGTGATATGATGGGTATGGGTGGTCACTTGAACGACCATGCAACTATCACAGCTCCAGTAGATGCATTCTGGCCAAATGAATTCGGTTTGTATTGTATGGCTGGTAACGTAAACGAGTGGGTGTTGGATGTATATCGTGTATTGTCAAGCGATGATGTTCAAGAGTACAACCCATTCCGTGGTAACGAATACAAAGTTGCTATCAAGGAAGAAAGCACTATCGACGGACAAACAGTTAAGGTTCCTAAAATCGACAGTTTAGGACGTGTAATATTTGACTACCCAGTTTCTAAAGATGCCGAAATGGAAAAATACATCAGAATGGATGTACGTAACTACAAAGATGGTGATGCAGCAAGTGCTTTGGAGAGACAAAACTGGAAAGTTGTTAACGATCCTGACATCTCTACTAAGAAGTTGTATGATCCAGATAACGACGCAGAAGGAATGTTGACATCTAAAATCTCTAATACAGCTCGTGTATATAAAGGTGGTGGATGGAAAGATCGTGCATACTGGTTGAATCCAGGTCAAAGAAGATACTTGGAACAAACAGAAAGTAGAAGCGATATCGGATTCCGTTGCGCTATGAGTAAGGTAGGTGCAGAAGATGGTGATGTAAGATAATGTATCAATCATAATGAAAAAGCCCCTTTTTATAAGGGGCTTTTTTCTTTCTCCCACCTCCAATTGTCCTTTATTTTTATCTCTAATGATTATGAAAATCAAACAAATATACCAACTGTTTCTTCAACATCCCACAATTACAACCGACAGTAGAAATTGCCCTAATGGAGCTATCTTCTTCGCTTTAAAAGGTGCCAAATTCAATGGTAACAAATTCGCAAAAGAAACCATTGAAAAGGGATGCTCTTTCGCATTTGTTGACGAAAAAGAATATGCCGATGAAAAAAATATATTCTATGTAGATGATTGTCTTTCCACCTTACAACAATTAGCTACGTTTCATAGGAAAACCCTCAATACTCCCATCATTGGAATAACAGGGACAAACGGAAAAACAACAACAAAAGAACTGATTGCCAGTGTCCTAAAACAAAAATTCAACATTTTATACACTCAAGGGAATCTGAACAACCACATCGGTGTTCCCCTCACGCTACTTCAACTAAAAAAAGAGCATGAGATGGCTATTATAGAGATGGGAGCCAACCATCCCGGAGAAATCAAAACCTTGGTCAATATTGCATGTCCTAACTATGGTATTATCACAAATGTAGGGAAAGCACACATCGAAGGATTCGGTTCTTTCGAAGGAGTCATCAAAACAAAAAGTGAATTATACGACTACCTAAAGGATCACAACGGAAAGGCATTCTTCAACCAAGGAAATGAAATTCTAAAGAAGGTAATTGCCGAGAAAGGCTTGTCTTCTATCGCTTACGGAACAGGAACCGACACAGATGCCACCATCCTTAGCTCTGATCCTTTCCTCTCCATTCAATGGAATGGTCAACAGATTCAAACCAATCTAATCGGACGATATAACTTTGAGAATGTTCTGGCAGCTATCGCCATCGGCAAAACATTCCAAATTGCCACCAGTCAAATCGTTGCAGCACTTGAAAACTATGAACCGACGAACAATCGTTCTCAATTCAAAAAAACAGCAAACAACGAATTGATCATCGATGCCTACAATGCTAACCCAACAAGCATGAACGCATCACTCGATAACTTTATGCAGATTCAGAAAAATAACAAATCTGTTATCTTAGGCGACATGAAAGAACTAGGTGTCATCAGCACTACCGAACATCAGAAAGTAGCAGATAAGCTGAATGACTCTTCTATCACTAACATATTCTTGATCGGTCCAAATTTCGCCCAAACGAATTGCCCTAAAGCCACAAAATTTAATGACGTAATTGCACTGAATGAATACCTCCATAGTCACCCTCTTCAAGACTCACTGGTTTTGATAAAAGGTTCAAACAGCATGAAACTAATTGAATGTATTAACTCTTTATAACATGAAGACACTTGTATTACTGATCATTTTCATTAGTATTCTTTTCTCTTATTTGATCTATATAAATCTAACAAAAAAGAAAACAAATAAGAGCGCAATAGAAACTAAAGAAAAAATCCTAAGCAGAACCGACTTGTCTGAAGAACGAAGGAAGGCTATCGAGTCTGGCGAATGTTGCGGTCAGCATGAGGTGTGTGAGAAGGACACATTAATCAATACAACTATTCAAGCTGAATATTACGATGATGAAGAATTAGACCAGTTTAAGAACAGAGAACCTGAGTCATATACTGAAGAAGAGATAAAACAATTCGAAGAAGTATTCTACACTCTTAAGGAATATGATGTTAGCGGTTGGTTGAAAAGCCTACAGATCAGAGAGGTAAATCTGCCAAGCTCCATTAGAGAAGAAGCGTTATTCTTAGTTCAGGAAAACAGAAAAAGATAGAAATGAAGGAAAGATTTAAATTTGCCATATTATATTATGCTTATTGGGTAATTATTTTTGTCATACAAAAACCCATCTTTCTCTTATATCAATTTAATGAAACCAAGCAACATGGTGTAAGTGATTGGATAGGAACAATCACCCATGGATTCTGCATGGATCTTTCTGCTGCTGGATATTGCTCTATCCTTCCAATTCTTCTCCTTATCATTTCCTGTTTCACAAAATCTTCTAAATGGTTAAAACCCGCAGTTAACGGGTATTCATACCTTTTAATCATCTTCCTTTCTATTCTATTTGTATCCGACCTGTTCCTCTACAAATACTGGGGATTTAGAATAGATACAACTCCACTCTTCTACCTAAAGAACCCTAAAGATGCTATGGCCAGCGGCACATGGACCGAATATGTGGCTGCAGGCATCTCTCTTATTATCTACATCTATCTATTGTACAAGTTTTATCGATTGTTCTTTAAGAAAACTGATAGTAATTTTTCTCCATCCTATATTACGACGTTACCGCTCCTGTTATTCTCTGCTCTTATCTTTGTATTAATCAGAGGTGGCATCAGCGTTTCTACCATGAATGCTGGATTCGTCTATTTCAGCAAATCAACATTCCTCAACCATGCCGCCATCAATCCCACATGGAACTTCATAAACTCATGCACCAAAGAGAATGATTTCGACAAACAATACCGATTCATGCCCGACGAAGAAGCCATACAACTTGTTACACTTCTCAACACCCCAAAAGATTCGACAAACACACATACGGTACTACTCAATCAACAACCGAATATAATTCTCATCATAATGGAAGGTATTGGCTCCAACATGATTGAGACACTAGGAGGAAAGAGCGGCGTGGCTCCTAATCTATGTAAATACACACAGGAGGGAATTTGTTTCTCAAACTTCTACGCTAGCAGTTTTCGAACAGACAGAGGATTGGTAGCTATTCTAAGCGGTTATCCCGCCCAACCAACCAACTCACTCATGAAGTACCCCAACAAAACACAAAACACCCCAATACTAACTCAGAAGCTACGACAAAACGGTTATCACACCGCCTTTTATTATGGAGGAGATGATAATTTCACCAATCTACATTCCTATCTAATAACTGCTGATTACCAAACAATCATCAACAATCACGATTTCAAAGGAAGCGAGATGTCCGCTAAATGGGGCGCCTACGACCATGTGTTATTCAACCGTGTAAGAAAAGACCTGAAGGATGTGCAGACACCTTTCTTCAAAACTATACTAACACTGAATAGCCATGAACCATTCGATGTGCCATCTCATGTGCTTGATGAACCCTACCCAAACTCTGTTCACTATACAGACAGCTGTATCGGCAACTTTATAGAGGACCTAAAAAAACAAACTATATGGGAGAACACTCTGGTCATCATCCTTCCTGATCACGCATATCGTTACCCATTTGATCTAGACAACTCTGATCCCTGGCGATATGCCATTCCTATGATCTGGCTGGGTGGCGTGATACAATCGCCCCAAACCATTACAAAAACTTGCAGTCAAATCGACTTAGTCTCTACTTTACTGCATCAGTTGAATATACCAGCCGACGAATTTTCTTTCAGCCATAACATATTAGATGATGCTTACCCTTCTTATGCATTCTACTCATACATTGACGGCTTTGGACTCATCACAGCAAGCGACACTGTTCGTTACGACTGTGGCGCAAACCAAGTCATCTATTCTACGAATAACATAGTCTTGCAACAAGGAAAAGCTTATCTCCAAAAATTGTATGACGATATAGCCAATCGATAACTTGTGTTTTTTAACATAATTTTCTCTCTTGGTTTATACTCGAGATAAGTAAAAATTACTACTTTTGCATAAAAATTCATCTATACATTTTTTTCTTATGGACTTTATTGTTGCTCTTTTTAATGGTACAAATATTGCCTCAGTTTTGGTTTACATCTGTCTTACAGCATTTGTCGGACTTCTACTCGGTAAATTAAATGTCAAAGGTGTAAAGTTGGGAATTGCTGGTGTCCTTTTCATGGGTATCTTTTTGGCTCACGAAAAGAACTATTTTGGCTCTGCACCACTCAATCCTGAAATTCTCCATTTTGTCAAAGAGTTTGGATTGATCCTATTTGTATATGGAATCGGTATCAATGTGGGTCCCCGATTCGCTAGTTCTTTTAAAAACGACGGACTAAAACTGAACGGATTGGCTGCTCTTCATGTCTTGTTGGGCGTGATTGTCACCATCTGTTTATTCTATATTACAGGTTTGGACAAATCGGTGATTGTTGGTATCTTATCGGGTGCTGTCACCAACACGCCGAGCTTAGGTGCTGCACAACAAGCATTGGGCGACAATATAATAGGCATCGAGCAATCCGGAATGGCGTATGCCATGGCTTATCCATTTGGTGTGATTGGTATTATCACCACCATCTTATTGATTCGTGCCATCTTTAGAATTAAGGTTAAGGAAGAAGAAAAGAGTTACACAGATCAGATTTCTAACAATAAACGAGGAAAGTTAGAGAGTGTGCAGGTAAAAGTGACCAATACCAATTTGATAGGTCGAACCATAAAGGAGTTCAAGGAACTCTTTGGACATAAATTGGTCCTTTCCCGAATTTTGAGAGATAATAAGTTTGATATCATTCATGATGAGGAGATTCTACAAGAGGGAGATGTCATTTTTGGAGTCTCTACAAAAGATTATGTATCAACCTTGGAGATGTCTGTCGGGCCAGTGGAACTCGGAATGAAGCGCGAAGTGGATGGTTCGTTGGCCATGTTTGAAGTGTTGGTTACCAATCGAAAAATTGCAGGCAGAACCATTGAACAGATTGGTATCTATCGCCGATACGATGCAAATATCACCCGAATATTCCGTGCAGGAGTGGAGATCTTGCCTACATTGAACACCACTATCGAGATGGGTGATACGGTACGTGTGGTTGGTAAGAAGACATTGTTGCCAGAGATTCAAAAAGAGATTGGTAACTCTCTCCAACAACTTGCCGTACCTAATGCAGTGGCTATTTTCTTGGGCATCTTCATGGGTATCTTGTTAGGCAGTATTCCGATTGCCATACCAGGACTTCCTGCATCTGCAAAACTAGGATTGGCGGGTGGACCGTTGATTGTGGCTCTTTTGTTGGGACATAAGGGACGTCTCTTTAACATTGATTTTTATATGGCTCCAGGTGCCAATGCTATTTTCAAGGAGTTGGGAATCATTCTCTTTTTGGGAAGCGTCGGACTCTCGTCGGGTACTAACTTCGTGGAGACATTCACCAATGGAGGATATACATGGATGTTGTATGGTGTGGCAATCACATTCATACCTGCCATCATTGTAGCTGTGACAGCTCGCCTGATGAAGTTCAACTACCTAAAGATATGTGGATTCCTTTCAGGTGTTACCACCAATCCGCCTGCCTTGGAATATGCCAATTCTATCGCCCCTGTGCAGGCACAATCAACTGCTTATGCGACGGTTTATCCACTATCCATGTTTCTTCGAATTCTGACGGCACAGATTCTGATTTTGATACTTTGATTCACCTCAAAGCATTACATCAGATGCAATAGATTATCTTAAATAAATATCGTTGAATGAATAGGAAGCGTACCAAACTTCCTATTCCGAATCATTACCCATATCATTTCAACGAATTGTCTCCCAAATCCTTCTCTGGCGTATGATTTAGCCATTCCAAACCGATTTATCTAATCGTATAGCAGATTCATCCATCGTATAAGGCAAAAAAAAAGTTCCACCTAAGCGGAACTTTTATATCTAATCTGTAAACTGGATTAAAGCTTGTTAACCATCTTAGCTAACTTAGACTTCAAGTTAGAAGCTTTATTCAAATGAATAACATTTGATTTAACCAATTTATCTAACATAGAAGATACCTTTGGCAATGCCTCTTCAGCTGCTTTCTTATCAGTTGTTGCTCGTAAATCACGAACAGCGTTGCGAGCAGTCTTGGCATAATATCTATTTTGCAATCTTCTCTTCTCAGTCTGTCTGATTCTTTTGATTGATGATTTGTGATTTGCCATCTCTTTACTTTATTTCTTTATTTTTTTTTATTTTTTACTTGTAGCCTCTAGGGGAATCGAACCCCTCTTTAGAGAATGAAAATCTCTTGTCCTAACCGATAGACGAAGAGGCCAGCCTTTTGTCTTTGCATTGATTAACTTTCGTTTCTCAAATGCGGTGCAAAGATATAACTATTTTTTTACGCTCCAAAATTTTTCTATTATTTTTTAATTTGCCCTCTTGATTTTTCACCCAAATAACCTCCATGGTGTCTTTTCGCATATTCCTCATTAGAAAAAGCTATTCTCTTCATTGTACCGACCACCAACACATCTCCTATAACAGTCATGACTGTGGTCGATGTTGTCGGAGTAAGGCCCAACGAACACACCTCCTTGGGATTACCTGTATATAACAAAGCATCCGCTTCAACTGCCAACAAGCTATCCTTATTTCCTGTAATAACAATGAATTGGACATCTGAATACAATCCTCTAGCCAGTGATATCAATTCAACAATCTCTCTGGTTTTGCCTGAATTAGAAATCAACAACATTAAATCATTGGGTTGCAACAATCCTAAATCACCATGCTGCGCCTCACTTGGATGCAAAAATACCGAAGGAGTTCCCGTTGAACTGAATGTAGTCGCAATATTCAATGCGATCTGACCTGCTTTCCCCATACCACTTGTCACCAACTTGCCCTTCTTCTTATGAACATGTTCCACAATCATATCGATGGCTTTTTCAAACTGATCGGTTACGGGAATATTCAACACAGACTGAGCTTCCTGTCTTAAAATCTCTTCTATTTCTTCATTCATTGCAATTTCATTTTGATCATTCCAACTGCAAATATAGTAAATCTTCAAAGACATCCCCTACAAAATCTTTACATTTTACCAACGGCACCTCTTGGTGTAGTTCTATCATTTTAATACTTTTGCATAAGTGAATCATTGATAAACTAAATATATGTCTGAATTTAAGTGCGAAGACGTTCTTCCTTACAATAGTCACGAGTGTAAGAAAGAACAAATCTCCAAAATGTTTGATCATATCGCGGGAACATACGATCCCATGAACCATCTTATGTCCCTAGGACAGGATCGCCGATGGCGACGGAAAGCAATTGAACGACTCGCCTCATTCAATCCTCAACGCATTCTAGATGTGGCAACAGGAACGGGCGACTTTGCCATTGTGGCCAGTCTTTCTCTTCAATCCGATTATCTTCTTGGTGTTGACATATCAGAAGGAATGATGAACGTAGGACGAGATAAAGTTCAAAAACTTGGTCTATCCGAAAAGATACATTTTCAATATGGAGATGCCACTGAACTTCCATTAGAATCGGACTCTTTTGATGCCGCCACCATAGCTTTCGGCGTTCGTAACTTTTCCAGTCTAACCAAAGGATTGAAAGAAATCAACCGAACACTTCGCAAAGGAGGTGTCATTGCCATTCTGGAAATGACAGAACCTGAAAACTGGATATTCAAACTTGGCTATAAGTTTTACACAAAGATAGGTATCCCTATTTTAGCCAAACTCATCTCAAAGGACCAACAGGCATACGATTACTTACCTAATTCCATCGCCGCTTTCCCTCAAGGGGAAGAGATGAAGAAACTATTGATCAACTGCGGGTTCTCTTCTGTCGAAATAAAAAAATTCACATTTCAAACTTGTACTTTTTATTTAGCAATAAAATAAATCACCATGAAAATACTCATCACAGGAGCCAATGGCTTCATCGGAAGTTTCGTCGTTGAAGAAGCTATCAACAGAGGCTTTGACACATGGGCTGCCATGCGTTCGAACAGTAGCAAATCCAATTTGGCAGGACTGAATCCTAATTTCATAGATCTCCCCTACGGGAACATAGACGAACTCAAAAAAACGCTTCTTAAACAAAAAGAGTCTTTCGGCAAGTGGGATTATGTGGTTCACACCATGGGACTCACCAAATGCAAACAAAAAACCGATTTTGATGTTGTCAATTTCCAATACACACAAAACTTAATCAAGGCACTTATCGAGACCGAAATGGTACCCGAGCATTTTATCTATATGAGTAGTCTTTCGGCTTTCGGTGATGGGGACAAGATTACATTAAAAGAAATTCGTTTAGACGATGAACCCAAGCCAAACACCTACTACGGAATGAGCAAACTCAAATCTGAACATTTCATTCAATCCCTTGACCCAGAACAGTTTCACTATACGATTCTCCGACCTACTGGTGTGTATGGACCAAAAGAAAAAGACTATTTCGTCATGCTTCAGACCCTGAGCAACCATCTGAATCCCGGCATCGGCTATACACCTCAATACATTACCTTTATTTATGTAAAAGACTTGGTTAAGACCATCTTCCTATCGATTGAAAAGAAAGCCTACGGGAAAGCCTATTTCGTAGCTGATGGAGACGTATGGACCTCTGATGAATACGCAAAATTATGCAAGAGATTATTAGGAGTTAAAGCCCTCACGCTCAAAATACCTGAGTGCGTAGCAAAATTAGTCTGCTACACATTCGACAAGATAGGTGGTTTATTTGGCGTCACGCCGACTCTCAACATCGACAAGTACAATATCCTAGTGGCTAAAAATTGGAAATGTGACATCCAACCGCTCAAAGAAGAGTTAGGTTTTGTTGCAGACTACCCATTGGAGAAAGGAATGAAAGAATGTATCGACTGGTATAAAGCAAACAAGTGGTTATAAGAACTACTATTCATCATACAATTAAGCTGTGCTTTCCCGCACAGCTTTTTTAGTGGATTCATAAATTCATTTTGTAAGACAACGGGATTTTCACAGGCCCCGTCTTAATACACTTCCATCTCAATCAAATACCAGTTCTTATTGATATAGATGAAATTATAATACTCTTTTTTGATTCCCCCTTGAAGAACATATATTTTCCTGTTATTGGCATGTCTGCCCGATTGTAGTAAATAGAACGATGAAGAACGTTGAGACAACTTCACACTTTCCCAGTCCCTTGGCATCACCAATTTTTTCTTCGAAGAACTGCCCGTCATCAGAGGATAACTAATCGGTAGCGGGAAAACAGTTCGATTCACCTGAAACTCTCTATCTTGAACAAACTGTAGAATAAAGGTGACAAAACTCTGATCTTGTCCGCCTAATTTCACACCCGACTCTTTTTTACCAATCCGCCATTGACCTTTTTGATTTACAAACATCTGTCGAGTACCCTCCACACGAGAGAAAGACATTTCATTCACTTCACAATACAATTCGCTTTTGTTTAAATCAATCGAGTCGGAGCATATCACCACAACTGTTTGCTTCCGATTCTTATCTACATGGTTCATGAACGTCCACAAAAAGTTCTCCCCACCAAAAACGCTTGCTGAGAAAAACAAGGAAATGCAAACAATTCCTATCCTCTTATATATTTTTTTGAACCACATCCGATATCCTCTTCGAAAATCAATTTTTTCATTCGAACTTCCAAAATTATAAAAAACTTTGTAAATCGGAAACAGAATAAAAACATTCCTCCACTGAACCTCTCATAAAATTATCACGAACGACCAAAGAAAAACATCCAGATGAAGGCAAAGACTATGCCCTATTTTTTATAAATTTGCAAAAAAATGTATTTATGGCAGATTTAGAATTCGGGATAGAGAACTCTCAAATTGGGAATTATGACGATGACAGTATAAAACATTTGGAGGGGTTGGAACATGTTCGACTCCGTCCAGGTATGTATATTGGTAAGCTCGGTGATGGTTCACATTTTGATGACGGTATATATGTTCTATTGAAAGAGGTATTAGACAATAGTATCGATGAGTTCCGCATGAATGCAGGAAAGCAAATTGATATCAAGTTAGAGAACGGAGCAATCACTGTAAGGGACTATGGTCGAGGCATACCTCAAGGAAAGATGATCGATGCCGTTTCTATGATGAATACAGGAGGTAAATACGACAGCAAAGTATTTAAGAAATCGGTCGGACTAAATGGTGTCGGAACCAAAGCCGTCAATGCACTCTCTTCTGAATTTAAGGTACAGAGTTTCCGTGAAGGAAAAGTACGAACAGCAATATTTTCGCGTGGTGTACTAACCTACGATTCAGATTTGCAAGACACGGACGAACCTAACGGAACGTTAGTTTACTTCCGTCCTGACGATGACCCTCAGTACAAATTATTTGTCGGCTATAAATACAATGAAGAGTTTATCGAAACCATGCTTCGAAATTATGCCTACCTTAACACAGGTCTGACATTAATATTCAACGGAAAGAAAATCCACTCCAAAAACGGATTGAGAGACTTACTTTCAGAACGCATGATAGAAGATTGCCTATATCCTATTATTCACCTAAAAGGAGAAGACATAGAGATTGCCTTCACACATTGCCAACAATATGGAGAAGATTATTACTCCTTTGTCAACGGACAATACACGACACAAGGAGGAACACACCAATCTGCCTTCCGTGAAGCCATAGGAAAAACCATCAAAGAATTTTACAACAAGAACATGGAATTAGCCGACATCCGACAAGGAATCGTAGCGGCCATCTCTATCAATGTCCAAGAACCCGTATTCGAAAGTCAAACAAAGACAAAACTAGGTTCGAAAGATATGGATTTGGAAGGGTCCATCTCTGTCAACAAGTTCATCAATGATTTTGTCAAAAAGGAATTAGATAACTACTTACACAAGAATCCAGAGACGGTCGATGTTCTTCTTCAAAAAATTCAAGAGGCAGAAAAAGAACGTAAAGCAATCGCTGGTGTCACAAAAGCCGCCAGAGAACGAGCTAAAAAAGTTAGTCTATGCAACAAAAAACTAAGAGACTGCAGAATACACTACAATGACACAAAAGGCGACAGACAATCAGAATCCTGCATCTTCATCACGGAGGGATTGTCAGCTTCCGGATCTATCACAAAATGTCGTGATGTAGCCTATCAAGCCGTATTCAGTTTGCGAGGGAAAACGCCTAATAGCTGGGGTTCTTCCCGCGAAATCGTATATAAAAACGAGGAGTATAATCTTCTGCAAGCAGCCCTCAATATCGAAGACGGAATGGAAGGCCTTCGATACAATAAAGTAATCATAGCTACCGATGCTGATGATGACGGCATGCACATCCGTTTGCTGCTGCTTACTTTCTTCCTACAATTTTTCCCTGATCTAGTACGTCAAGGTCATGTATATATCTTGCAAACACCACTCTTCCGTGTGCGAGATAAAAAACAAACCTTCTATTGCTACACAGACGAAGAAAGGATCAAAGCCATCAAAGAGATCGGAGCTAAAGCTGAAATCACCCGATTCAAAGGATTAGGAGAAATCAGTGCAGAGGAGTTTAAGAACTTCATCGGAGAGGACATCCGACTCGACCAAGTCATTCTTCGAAAAGAAGATGCTTTCAATGAACTACTAGAGTTTTACAGAGGAAAGAACACCCCTGAAAGACGAGATTTTATCATTGAAAATCTTATCATCGAAGAAGATGTACCAGTAGAAACAGAATAATCATATAAATAAAGTATAATGAAAGCTCTAAACGAAATGGTAATCGGCATCTGCAACGATCATGCAGGCGTCGAAGTAAAGAATTACATAATGGAACAGTTAGGTGACAAAGTTCAAGCATTCCGAAACTTTGGAACCAACACGACCGACAGTTGTGATTATCCTGATTATGCTCATCCAATGGCTGAATCCATTGAAGCTGGAGAATGTGATTTCGGAATCGCCATCTGCGGAACAGGCAACGGCATCTCCATGACCTGCAATAAACATCAAGGCATACGTGCCGCACTCTCTTGGGAAGTTGAAATCGCTAAACTGGGAAGACAACATAACAACGCAAATGTGGTGGGCATCCCAGCCAGATTCATCTCAAAAGAAAAAGCATTAGAGATAGTAACCGCCTTTTTAACCACAGATTTTGAAGGTGGAAGACATGAAAAAAGAGTCAACAAAATACCGACTGGAAAATAAATCCAATAAAAAAGAACTTGAAAATCATATATTTTTAGTATATTGCGCAGACAAATAAACTCTAACATTGTCTAATTATATAATAGGTACGAATTATGAACAGATTAGCAAAAATCATAATGGGGGCCTCATTGACTGCCTTCTCCGCTATGGGGACAATGACAGCCCAGAATCTTGGATTTGACAAGGAGCAATACCAGAAAGCCCTGTGGATGACCACTCGTTTCTATGGTGCACAGCGTTCTGGTGTGGGTCCGAATTGGCTCTTGGCAACTCACGAACCAACGGATGTGCCTAATGCACTACAAGGCAACTTGAAGAATTTCATCAAGGGACAATCCTTTGTGAAGGATGCTGATGGCAATTATGACCTAACAGGAGGCTGGTTTGACTGTGGCGACCATGTGAAATTTGGTCAGACTGAGTTTTATTCAGCTTATATGTTATTGTTAGGTTACTCAGAATTTCCTGAAGGATACGATGATTATTATTCTTTTGATTATAAGGGATATATAACATCTGACGATTATACATGGGAAGGGAAGAAAGGAATACCTAACGGAATACCTGATATTCTTGACGAGGTGAAATATGCCACCGACTACCTGATGAAGTGTGTAGCAAGCAATAACACGTTCTATTTTCAAGTGGGAGATGGCTCTGTTGATCACAATCACTGGGTGACCGCTTCTGTCATGTCAACATTACCAAGAAATGAAGGAGGTGAAGCAGAAGGCTCTCGAGTGGTATATAAAGCAACCGGTGGTGTAACTTCCATGGCTTCTCTGTGTGGAGCTGCACTTGCCACAATGGCTCGATTGTATAAACCTTTCGATCCAGCCTATGCAGACGCCTGTTTACAAAAAGCACTGATTGCTTACGACTTTGTTAATCAAACAAGCAAGGGAAATGCCAACGCTAAAGGATTTTATGGTGCTAAACCTAAATATGTGGCAGATTTGGTTATCTTTAACGTCGAACTTTACCGAACAACTAAAGATGCTAAATACTTATCCGCCGCAGAAAAAGAATGCGGATGGATGAATACAGAAGCAGACTACAACTATAATTATTCATTGTGTTATAATAATACAGAGGATTTGGCAGCTTACCTAATAGCTTCTCTTCCTGAATCATCCTACAAAGATAAAGCTATGAAGGTGATGGATTTTTACATCAATAGTATGTACAAACCTGCTTCCGGTTATATCCTAAACAAGCAAAAAGGAGATTGGGGTATCCTTCGTTTCCCTGCTAACCAAGCTTTTTCTTACGGATTACACAGCAAATTGAAGGGCGAAATGACCACAGTAAACCCTTACTCATTGGCTTCAATCGAATACATCATGGGTAAAAACAGTGGAAATTTATCTTACATCACAGGATTTGGCTCGAAGTCACCTACATACGTTCATCACAGAAATTTCTACGGAAGTGATGCGGATAAAGAAACGGCTGTAAAAATACAAGAAAAATTCAGGCAACTTGGCTATCTGGTAGGTGGTAACTTAAACGGCACATACAACGATGTGCCAGGAGCCGACTACACCTACTCTGAAGGTGGTATCGACTACAATGCAGGTCTTGTAGGAGCACTCGGCTATATCAACTCTATTATCAACCCTGTCAATGTCAATAAGTTCGGACATCCTACACCTGATTTAAGTGGAACAAGATCTCTTTGTGGAATGCGTTCCATTGGATTGGATTCTAAGGTGCCTGCTGATGGCAAAAAGATCTTTACATGGTATTTGGATGATAAAAAGGTAGAATCATCTGCCGCTGCATCAACACTTAATGTGTCTTCTCCGGGAGAATACAAATGTGAAATTGATTCAGCTGGCGAATGGACCACTAGCGCAACAGTTACTGTCATCGCAGCTCTCCCTACGTTAGACTATGAACAAGATATAGAGCTCTGTAATCCATCTCAAGTATCAATAGATTTTGATTACGAAGGTATTCCAGTCGAATATCAATGGTACAAAGATGGTGAAGAATTGAAGAATGCCACATCATCATCTTACACATTCACCAAAGGAGGTGAATATATGTGTAAGGTTTCTGCTGCCAATTGCGATGCTATAGAGCTTCCTGTTCACGTTACATCTCTGTTGCCTAACATCCCTGACGCTGTTTCGGATGCATCAGGTAAAGTAACGATGGAAGTTGAGGATGAGGGTGATTATGAATGGTATGATGTGCTGGAAGGTGGAACTCCTTTAGCTACGGGAAGTTCCTACACTACCACCATCATAGCAGATAAGACTTTCTATGTGCAAGATGCTGGTGAGATGAACATTGTGGTTGGTCCAACCGAGAAAACATTCTCCGGAACAGGTGTCAACTGGGGTGATATCGCAGCAAAATTCACAGCATCAAAACCATGTTCCATCACCTCTATTTCTGTTTATATCTTAGGAAATCCATACAACACAGGAAGCAAAACGCTTACTGCTGAATTGGAAACAGGAGGAAAGAAAAAAAGTTATACATCAGATGCTTTTGACGTGTCAAAAGGAAATCAGTTTATCACAGTAACTTTCAGTACTCCGATAGAGATCGAAAAGGAAGGTTCCTACTCTCTTACTTGCAAATGCTCGGCATTCGCCATTGCTTATTATGAAAATGCATCGAATTATAATTCGTTTGCTCATCAAGGAGATCCTCTCACCTTCACAGGTTCAGGAAATCAAAATGGTGGATTCCCTGCCCTTGCAAATTGGCAGGTCACAACAGGTTCTGGATGTGCACGTACAGTGGTGAAAGCGATCAAAGGAAACAGTGTTTCATCGCCAGTCACCAAGACTGAGATCTGTACATCATACCCTAACCCTTGCAAAGAGATTCTCCATATCGAGATTTCAAATAGCAACCTCACAGATAATGCAACAGTGGAATTTATCAATTTGTTGGGTACCGTAGTCAAAACAGGTAACTTCACCTATCAGCAACTGAAAGCAGGCATCAACGTATCCGACCTTCCTAAGGGTATCTATGTGGTACGGATTCAAGACAGCAGAAACACATTGACACGAAGAATTGTAAAAGAATAATTCTTCCTTTGTCAATCTCCATAGAAGGGTTGTCCAACAAATGGACAATCCTTCTTTTTTATACCCAATATAGAATCAAAAGTGTATAAATCAGCAACTTACATAATTAAACAATTTTTTATTTGCAAAATTTTTCCCTACAAGTTGCCTAATTAATCATATCGAATTAGCATAAATCACCATAGTTTTGTACCCGATAGAGAACGATAAAACTTATTTATTACATCTTTTTAAAAATCATATTAATTAGTATCAACTTTAAATCTTATAGCAATGAATAAAAATTATTACACATGGAGACGCTCCTTATATGGAGCTATCTTAGCACTAGGATGTTCATTTCTGGGAGCGGAGTGCTACGCACAGGACAGCGTTGATCCGTGTCAGATGAATACATCAATGTCTGGAGGTAAGAGCGCATCGAACGGTCGATATCCCATAGGAAATGGTTTTGACTGTGAGATGTGGGCAGAGACACAACAAGGTTCTGCCTCTATGCAATACACTACAGAACCAGGAAAATTCCAGTTCAAGGCCAATTGGAACAATCCGAACGACTTGCTTTGCCGTATCGGTCTATATTGGGGTTCAGGGCCCAAGCCAGAAGAGTTGGACGGAGACTTACACTGTGAGTTCAACTACGATTTCACAGGAGATGGAGGTGGATACAACTACATCGGCGTCTATGGTTGGACAAAACCACCACAAGAAGTAGAGTATTACATTGTTGAGAACACCTTCTACGGAAGCACCAGAAAACAAGGAGGATTGTATTGGAATGCAGATCAAAAAGGTTCATACACAATGGATGGTGATACCTATGACGTGTACATTGGTACCCGTACAGGTCCATCTGCTTCTGGTAACTCAACATTTACCCAATGTTTTGCTGTTAGAAGAACCCCACGTAAATGTGGACACGTATCCATCTCAGCTCACATGAGAGAATGGGTATCACATGGATGGGTAAAATTAGGTAATCTGTATGATTGTAAATTCCTCAGCGAAGTCGGAGGAGGTTCCGGTAGTTTCGATATGAAGTACGGTAACGTCTGGATCGGAGACTCAGAATATGTGATAGTTCCACCTGAGCCAACAGAGCCAGAAGGACCATACAAGAGCGTATTCTCTATTCCAGGCAAAATTGAAGCTGAGGACTACGACAAGGGTGGTAACCAATTCGGTTATTATGATACTGATGACAAAAACGAAACTGGTGAATACCGTAAAGATGGTGTAGATATTGAAAAAGGTGGTACTGGCTACGCAATTGGTCACACTACAACTGACGAGTGGTTGAAATACTCTGTCAAGGTAGAAAAAGATGGCTCATACGATATTTATGCCAACACTTCTAACGGTGCTAACGACGTTGAAATCATTCTTGAGTTGGACGACAAAAAATTGTGTACATTATCTGGTGACGGAAATGGTGGAAATGACTGGGAAACATATAAATTAATCTCAAAGAAAGGGGTTTCTCTTTCAGCTGGTGAACATACATTGAAAGTTAAATACGGAACAATGTACTGTAACATCGACTATCTAGAAATTGTTGAAAGCGGTACTGTTATCGACAATCCAGATAATCCTGACAACCCAGACAATCCTGATAACCCAGATAATCCAGATAATCCGAGCACTACTACAGCATCAACTTACTTCGATGAAAACGGTGCTTACTTCGGTCCTGACTGCGAAAAAGATGGAAGCAAGTTAACAGGTGCTTACTACACAGGTGACTACACGAGCCCATTCAAGACTTACCTAGGTAAGACTGACG